>Ga0209702_10007816_pt1 | contig 12836 bp, 12 predicted proteins | sample FRY01_FD_187210 | JGI IMG/M metagenome (GOLD analysis project Ga0209702, IMG submission 187210) | Freshwater microbial communities from Lake Fryxell liftoff mats and glacier meltwater in Antarctica - FRY-01 (SPAdes) (version 2) | ecosystem: Environmental > Aquatic > Freshwater > Ice > Glacier... | reverse complement strand
TATAAGTCATCCGGGCATCTTAATAAAGCTTTAAGAAATTTCCTTTTTGCTCTCAGAACTATTGCCATAACAACAATCGCTTTTTTACTTTTTTCTCCACTCGTTAAAACAGTTAACCGCACTGTTGAGAAACCACTAATCATTCTTGCCCAAGATAATTCAGCGTCTATTCTTCTCTCTAAAAACAAAGATTTCAATCAGCAGAATTATAATAATCAGCTCAATAAACTTGAGAAGGACCTCTCAGCTGATTATGAGCTCCGTACATTCAATTTTGCTGAAAAAATAGAGAGCGGGCTTGATTTAAATTACGGTGGATCATTGACAGATATTTCATCCCTTTTTAAACTGATCGATAACCAGTTTTCCAACCGCAATATTGGTGCGGTGATAATTGGAACTGACGGAATCTATAACAGGGGTTCAAATCCGCTTTATGAGAGCAAGAATCTCAAAGCGCCAATTTATACTATTGCATTAGGAGATACCATAGCAAAGCGCGACCTTCTAATTTCCAATGTGAATTACAATAGTATTGTTTATCTGGAAAATGAGTTTCAGGTAGGTGTAAATATTGAAGCATATCAGTCTGATGGAGGTACTTCTCAGCTTACAGTTAGTTCAGAATCTGGCATTCTCGTATCAAAGCCTATTTCTATCAAGTCCAATGAATTCAGACAAACTGTGTTACTGAATTTACCTGCCAACAAAAAAGGTATTCAGTCTTATATGATTCGCCTTGCCTCTCTATCAAACGAGCTTTCCCTAGTTAATAACACTCAAACCATTTTTGTGGAAGTTATTGACGGCAGAAAGAATGTTCTGATAATTTCCAATGCTCCACATCCGGATATTAGTGCAATCCGGCAATCTATTGAGATCAATAAGAACTATTCAGTGAAGGTTAGGATGGTGCAGGATGTTTCTCCGGCAGAAATTCAGGAAGCTGGTCTGCTTATTTTACATCAGCTGCCTTCCATCAGCAATACTGCCAGGGAAGTATTGAAGTTGTGTGCTTCCAAACCGATACTTTATATTTTAGGTGCTCAGAGTGATATTTCTGCCTTTTCAGCCTCTCAGAGTTTAATAACTCTTACTACTACCGGGATGATGCAGGAAGCTATAGCAGGTATTAAAACTGATTTTTATGCTTTTACCCTTAGCGAAAGCAGTAGGTCGAGGATCAGTAATTTCGGGCCTTTACTAACGCCTTTCGGAAATTATAGTTTGAAAGGTCCTTCAAGCCTGCTCATGAATCAGCAGATAGGAAAATTGCTGACAGAAAAACCATTACTATTGTTTGCTGAGGATGTTCAGCGCAGAATTGCAGTGCTTGCCGGAGAGGGAATCTGGCGCTGGAGGCTTGAAGATTTTCAGGAAAATTCAAATCATGAGGCTATTGATGAGTTAATTACAAAAACTGTACAATACCTGGTTAGCGCAGATGATAAACGAAAATTTCGGGTATATCCATCAAAAAATACATTTGATGAAAATGAACATATCATTCTGAATGCAGACTTATATAATGATGCCTTTGAACTGGTAAATACGCCGGAAGTAAATATCTCTCTGAATAACAAAAATGGTAAAAGCTATTCATTCGTCTTTTCCAGAACATTAAATTCATACAAACTGGATGCCGGAGAATTAGCTACCGGAGAATATAATTATACCGCAATAACTACACTGGGTAAAGTAAAACATCAGGCGGAAGGACAATTTATAATTAGCAGGCAAGAGGCTGAATATAAACAGAGTATAGCGAATCATCAATTATTATATGCACTGGCAAAGCAGAATGGCGGACAAATGCTATTTCCTAAGCAGCTCGATGAATTACCTGCACTAATCAGAGAGAATGAGAATGTGAAAACAGTATCTTATGAAAACCCGAAGTATAGTGAGCTGATAGATCTGAAATTATTATTTTTTATAATACTTGCTTTATTGAGTCTAGAATGGCTTTCAAGAAAGCGAAACGGCGAAATCTAATTTGATTGTTCTTAATAATCATTTAAATACCAAAATTGGCATATTGGAGTATGGAGGTTATTCTGAAGATACGGAAGGTTTGGATACTTTCTATGGGCAGCTTAGGAAATTGATTCAGACAAGTGACGACGGCCTCGACGACCTTCTGGATCAGCTTGACCGAATTGACTAAATATCTCCGGGTATCTGTCAATAATTTACAGAACTCTTCTCATTGCATAGGCCTCTGTTTTAATTTCCCAGTACAGATCTGCCGTTAACTTGTCAGGATATACCGAAGACTAAAAAAATCCCTATAAAATTCAGGCTAAGAACCTTCAGGAGTACATTTATTTCAGGTAATCAAAAATTTCCGAAGATGTCAATGTCAACCTGGAATGATCAAAATACCGCCTTTATATCCATTGGGAATAAGTTTAAAACCGGTGCAAGTAGCAGGATCATATATATTGTAATCCTACTTGCCATCCTTATTGCCTTATGTTTAATGCCTTTAATACCTATTCAAATCAGTATTAATAGTCATGGTGTGATACAGTCGGCATTAGAGCGTACTGAGCTTTTTGCATCAGTTAGCGGAAGGATTATTCAGTTTAGGATTAAGGATAATCAAAGCATCCGAAGAGGTGATACTGTTCTGGTGATTGATTCATCTTTACCGGGACAACAAAGAAAAATTTTTAGCCGGCGATCAGGGCTGCTTAGGCAGTTGCTTGAAGATACGGGAAGAATAATCAGCTATGCTGAACTGGCAGATTACCCGGCGACAGAACCGCTGCTTATAACCGAGCAATACAGGGCTTCCTGGCTACAGTTTCGTCAGGAATTCGAAGAACGATTATTGAACAAAATTCAGGCAGAACGAATGTTTAAGCGGTATAATGCCCTTTACAAAAATGCAGCAGTTACATTATCAGAAAATGAAAAATTCAAATTTGAGTATGATATGGCTTTGTCTGATCAATCCCTGCTATTAAGCCGATACAGATCACAATGGGAACTGGAAGCTGGCACTTACCGAAGGGAACTGAGCGAATTGCTTTCGCGCGAAGCAGAACTTGAGGAGCAGAATAAGCTGTTTACTTTACGTGCACCTGTCAATGGTTCTGTACAAAATCTGGCGGGAATTCAGGTAGGTTCCTGGGTGTTTGTAAACCAAAAGATTGCTGAGATTTCGCCGGATTCTCAATTGATTGCAATCTGCTATGTAAAGCCATCAGATATCGGCCTGATCAGGAAAGGTCAGGCGGTAAATTTTCAGGTTGATGCCTTCAATTACAACCAATGGGGCTTGATTTCGGGCAAAGTGATTGACATTTCAGATGATATTATTTTTTCGGATCGGGGAGTTGCGATATTCAAGGTACGTTGTGTGCTTGACAGTGATCATTTGAAACTAAAGAATGAGTATAAAGGATATCTCAGGAAAGGAATGAGTTTTACTGCCCGCTTTATGGTCGCAGAGCGTTCATTATACGAGTTATTTTACGATAAGGTTGACGACTGGCTAAATCCAAACCTTTCAGAGCCAACTTCTGAATTATGAATTTCAAGGTAAAACAGCGGGATATGTCTGATTGCGGCGCAGCTTGCCTTGCTTCAGTAGCGCGATATTACGATCTTGATGTTCCGGTTTCGAGGATCCGGCAGGATGCCGGAACAGATAAAAAGGGGACAAATGTTGCCGGTATGCTTCAAGCTGCAGTCCGACTCGGATTTGAGGCAAAAGGGGTTAAGGGGACTTTTGATAGTCTTTTCAAAGTACCACTTCCGGCCATCGCACATGTCATCGTCAATGGGCAGCTCCAGCATTTTGTGGTCATTTATAAGATTGGTAAACAGAAAATTAGTATCATGGACCCTGCTGATGGAAAATTGCTTGCAAAAAAGCTCAATAAATTCAGAGAGGAATGGAGCGGGGTACTTATTCTATTAACACCTAACGACAATTTTCTTCCGGGAAATCAAAAAGTAAGTTTGTTCAGGCGGTTTCTGATACTTCTTCAGCCTCATACTTCTATTCTTGTTCAGGCTTTGTTCGGTGCTGTAATCTATACCTTGTTGGGGCTTTCGATGTCCATTTTTGTCCAGAAGATTGTAGATTTTGTGCTGGTCGATGGAAACCGGAATTTGCTCAACCTGATGAGCATCGGGATGCTCATCATACTTTTGCTTCAGGTATTTATAAGTACCATGAAAAGCATTTTTATTATACGAACCGGACAGATGATTGATGCCAGACTCATTCTGGGCTATTATAAACACCTTCTTAAATTACCTCAGCAGTTTTTTGATACCATGAGGGTAGGTGAAATAACCTCCAGAATTGGGGATGCTGTAAAGATTCGATTATTCATCAATGATGTATCTATCAATTTGTCAGTCAACTTTTTTATGCTGGTATTTGCTTTTGCGATGATGTTCAGCTATTACTGGAAGCTTGGATTGTTTCTTTTGATTCTCATCCCTCTATATTCCGCCATTTACCTGATCACAAATAAGCTTAATAAGAAAGTTCAGCGCAGCTTAATGGAAAATGCTGCTGAATTGGAATCGCAACTAGTAGAGAGCCTGAATGCAGTCGGAACCATCAAGTGTTTCGGACTTGAGGATCATGCAAATCAGAAAACTGAAAAACGATTTATTAAACTATTGGGTACAGTTTATAAATCAGGCATGAATTCTGTTTTTTCAGGATCTTCTACCGAGCTGGTTTCCCATTCATTTACCATTTTATTGCTTTGGATTGGGGCCGGATTTGTCCTTGATAAGCAAATCAGTCCGGGTGAATTACTCTCTTTTTACACCTTAATCGGGTATTTTACCGGTCCCGTTTCTTCCTTTGTGGGTATGAATAAAACCGTTCAGGATGCAATCATTGCTTCAGATCGCTTATTCGAAATTATGGATATGGAGCAGGAGAATGAGGGTCAAAAGTTTGAACTGGAGCGCTCAAACCTTGGAAGGATTAGATTTGCTGATGTTTCATTCCGTTATGGTTCGAGGGTCATGGTTTTTGATAAATTGAATTTAGAGATTCCATATCAGAAGATGACAGGAATAGTCGGGGAGAGCGGATCCGGAAAATCTACCTTGATGTCTATCCTCCAAAACATTTATCCGGTACAAAGTGGTCAGGTTTTTATTGGAGATTATGCCATAAAATATATCACTAATAGTTCTCTGCGCCGGATAATTGGTGTCGTGCCTCAGAAGATAGATCTTTTTGCTGCTGATGTATGCACTAATATTTCTATCGGAGATGATGAGCCTGACATAAAAAAGATCATTAGCATTTGCACTATGCTTGGAATTACCCAGTTTATAGATGAGTTGCCCAATGGATTTCAAACACAATTAGGAGAGAATGGGGCAAGCTTATCAGGCGGACAAAAGCAAAGAATTGCGATAGCTCGTGCCTTATATAGAGATCCTGAAATCCTCATTTTGGATGAGGCGAGTTCTTCTTTGGATCCGGTATCAGAAAAGTATGTCCAGGATGCGATAGAATTTTTGCTTACTGAGCACAAGACAGTGATTGTGATTTCCCATCGTCTGAGCAGCATACAAAAGGCTGGAAAGATTATAGTTCTCAAAGATGGCAGGGTAGTGGAAGAAGGAAGGCATGCTGAGCTGATTGCTTCTCAAGGAGAGTATTATCAGTTATGGTCTCAGCAAATGCCAATGGAATTTCACAAGTTTAATTAATATTAAATGAAGCTATTGGAACAAATTGAGCGAATTAACCGTCTGCATGAGATGATCAAGCATAGGCGTACTGGTACTCCAAGCCAGTTGGCGCGAAGACTTAATTTATCCACTTCGATGATTTATAAACTTATCGATGAGCTGAAATTGAGAGAGGCACCAATAACATATTCCCGTCAGTTGGGTTCTTATTATTATAGTCGCAGTTTTCAGATGAAGATATCAATTGATTTTAAATCGATTGAAGAGGAGGATTTGCCAGCCTAGCTTAATGAAGAATCTGGGCTTTCTGCTCTCTAATAAACTTCAGCAGAATAATTTGTAATTGAGGTGAAAGAACGAACCCGGTTGAGGACTTATCGGAAATGAATTACCGTTTACTCATTTAACAGCCAAATAATTTTTCATAAATTAAAGTATGATTATTTTGTCTATAATTTCTTTTTAATCAAGCAAAAACCGGAACAGCTTAAGAATATCTTTTTTTTAATTGCTTGGTTATTATTATTTAATGAATTTAAAATTTTTTCTCTTACTATAGTTTTTTTGTATTGTAGATGATTTACTTAGACTATCGCGATCGATGCTGTACAGCACAAGGCAGAAACCGAAAAGCCTGGAAAGAGTAGGTAACAATATAAATTCAATTTAAATTTTAAAACTATGGAATTGAAACAATTAAATGTAGACGAACTTAATTCTGAAGAATTAATCGTTTTTGAAGGAGGGAATTGGCTTAGAACGACTATATGGGGAACCATTGTTTACGAAGTATTGTCGAATTGGGAGGCAGTTAAAGCAGGTGCTTCTGATGGTTGGAATGGAACTTATAATAATAAATATTAAAAAATTAAAAATTATGAAACTACAAGAATTAACAACAGACGAGTTGATGAATATTGAAGGTGGAGGCCTTGGGAACTTAATTTATGATATATTTTATGTTACTACAAGAGCAATTCACAATGCAGTTGAAATGGCTGATGCTTTAAGAAATAATCCAAATCATGGAAATGCTATGGTTTACAAATAAAAAATAAAAAATTAGCAGACTATTTAGATAGTCTGCTAAAAATTGAGTGATGAATATGTTAACATACAAAAAAATCATAAAGTTATTTTTTATTGTACTTCTAGTTCAACTAATTAATGGCTATATCTTCAATTACCTTAACCTGAATTTCTTTAAACTTGAACATAAGGTTTTCGATGAAAGACCCCATGAGGAATTAATCTTATTCATGGTGGTGATTGGGCCAATAATAGAAACTTTGTTCTTTCAATTATTCCTCTATAGATTATTGAATCGACTAGGGATAAAAAATGAGTTAATTAGTATTATTTTGATGGCTTTTGTATTTTCACAACTGCATTGGTATCATTGGCTTTATGTGGTTGCTACTTTTGTAAACGGATTATTTCTAAATTATTTTTATGTAAACAGTTACAAGATAAATAATGAACGTATTGCGGTTTTACTGACTATCGTTTTGCATTCAACTTATAATTTATACGGTGTCTTATTTGTTTATTAGTGATATAATATAAATTTTATATTAGATTCTTTCTATGGTAACTAGTAGTTATTTTAAGCAGACAATTGTCAAAAATCAAAAAATCATAAAATTATTTTTTATCATATTCTTGTTAAAATTAATTTGTGCACATTCATTTGCTTACCTTAATACTACTTTTTTTAAATTCGAAATTAAAGATTTTGATGAATTATCACAGAACGAATTATTTTTTGCAGTAGTTGTATTTTCTCCAATAATTGAAACTTTGTTGTGTCAATTTTTCCTCTATAGATTATTGATTCAACTAGGGATAAAAAATGAGTTAATTCTTATTATTTTGATGGCTTTTGTATTTTCACAATTTCATTGGTATCATTGGCTTTATGTGGTTGCTACTTTTTTTGGTGGATTACTTCTAAATTATTTTTATTTAAGTATTTACAAAATAAAAAATGAATTTATTGCAGTTTTATGGACTATCGCTTTACATTCATCCTTTAACCTATATGGTTTCTTAGTTAACAACTTGTGAATTAAAAAATTGGTTATTTCAAATTATGGGTTGGTATTGATTGCTTGTAGAAAAGCAAAACACAATTAATTCTTAAAGATTGAGCACTATTCTTCTTTCTTAGGCTCCTTTGTGATGATCACAAAAACATCTTCATTCTCTTTTTTCATGAGATATTTTTCGCGGGCGAATTTTTCAAGCTTAGTCTTATCTGTACTGAGCTCATTCAGATCCTTTACTGCTTTTTCCGATTCTTTGAGATAGAACTCCTTTTCAGCTTGAAGTTTATTCAGTTGAGTGCGGTATTCGTATTGTGACATCAGATCATTACGGTCGAAAAATAACATCCAGGTTAGAAATGCAAGTCCTGTAATGAAATATTTATTACGAATGAGATCTAAAAAGCGGTACATCAATACAAATATAAAACAAAAAAATCCCTAGATTTATTATCTAGGGATGTTTTATAATTGCTTATTATCAACTTATTAACAAACCGAGCAGAATGCTTCTAGAATTAGGCCTTAAATTTACTTAACGTATTTAAAGTTCTTTCCGAGAAAGCGGGCACTGCTGCCAAGTTCTTCTTCGATACGAAGTAATTGATTGTATTTTGCTATCCTGTCTGAACGTGATGCAGAACCAGTTTTAATTTGTCCGCAATTTAAGGCTACAGCTAAATCTGCAATAGTATAATCTTCTGTTTCACCTGAACGGTGACTCATAACGGAGGTATAGCCATTATTTTGTGCCAATGAAACTGCATTTATAGTTTCAGTCAAAGTGCCAATCTGGTTAACTTTAACCAAAATAGAATTAGCTGTATTAGTGTCAATGCCCTGCTGCAAACGCTTTACATTAGTAACAAAAAGATCATCGCCCACTAACTGAACTTTTGAACCAATTTTTTCTGTTAATAATTTCCATCCATCCCAATCATCCTCGTCCATCCCATCTTCAATTGAAATGATTGGATATTTTTCTGCTAAGGAAACAAGATATTCTGCCTGTTCAACGCTTGTCCTGATTGCACCTTTTGGACCTTCAAATTTGGAGTAATCATATTTTCCATCTTTGTAAAATTCAGATGCGGCACAGTCAAAGGCTAGAAATATATCTTTTCCTGGGGTATAACCTGCTTTTTCAATTGCTTCAAGAATAGTCTCAACACCGTCTTCAGTACCTTTAAATTTAGGAGCAAAGCCACCTTCGTCACCTACTGCTGTGGATAAGCCTCTGTCGTGAAGGATCTTTTTCAGTGTGTGAAACACCTCTGTTCCCCAACGTAAAGCCTCAGAAAAGGAAGAAGCGCCGGCAGGCATAATCATAAATTCCTGAAAAGCAATCGGGGCATCAGAATGTGAACCACCATTCACAATATTCATCATCGGGATTGGTAAAGTATTGGCATTTACACCACCAATATATCGGTATAGAGGCTGTCGACTTTCTTGTGCAGCAGCTTTGGCGACAGCCAAAGAAACACCAAGTATAGCATTCGCACCTAGATTTCCCTTGTTTTCAGTTCCGTCTATTGCAATCAGTAATTTGTCAATACTATTTTGCTCAAATACATCGATACCCTTTAGTTCAGGGGCAATTTTATCATTCACATTGGCTACTGCCTTTAAAACACCTTTTCCTAAGTAAACCGATTTGTCGCCGTCGCGAAGCTCTACAGCTTCGTGAACTCCGGTGGATGCTCCTGAGGGTACCGCAGCACGACCTAGAATGCCGTTTTCTGTGATTACATCAACTTCTATCGTCGGATTTCCGCGGGAATCCAGTATTTGTCTTGCGTGTACGTCGAGAATTAAACTCATGATATTATAATTTGTTAGAAATGTATAAATTCTGATTACATAGTGTATCAAATACACTATTTATTATTTAAAAATACTCATTTTTAAGAGTATTGAAAGATTTTTAGGAGCCGGTTAAATAACTGAACTTAAATTAGTTATTCATCATAGCTACAAAATCATCAAAGAGATACCTTGAATCATGGGGCCCTGGAGATGATTCCGGGTGAAATTGAACTGAAAATGCTTTTTTTCCTTTAACCCTGATTCCCTCTATTGACTGATCGTTTAAGTTTAAATGGGTAATTTCGACTTTGTCTGAATTTTTGACATCCTCGGCAATTACTCCGAAACCATGATTTTGTGAAGTGACCTCGCAATGATTGATGATGATATTTTTTACTGGATGATTTAATCCTCTATGTCCGTTGAACATTTTCATTGTGCGGATATCATTCGCTAATGCCATTAACTGATGACCAAGACAAATACCAAAGAGGGGTTTGTCTGATTTTAAAACGGCTTTAACGGTCTCAATGGCATAAGGCATCGCTGAAGGGTCGCCTGGGCCATTACTGATGAAATAACCATCTGGATTCCATTTTTCCATTTCAGCAAATGAGGTCTTTGCAGGAAATACCTTTGAGAATATTCCCCTACTGTCAAAATTTCTGAGAATATTCTTCTTCACACCAAGATCTAGAACTGCAACACGCTTCGCTGCATTTTTATCACCATATTCATAAGCTTCTTTTGTTGAAACCTGTGAAGATAGTTCGAGTCCGTCCATCGATGGAACTTCAGCTAATTTTGCCTTTAAGGCTTGGATGTCCAGAATTTCTGATGAAATGATTGCATTCATCGCGCCCTTATCACGAATATGTCTAACCAGTGATCTTGTGTCTACGTCAGAGATTCCAACTATTCGCTCTTCAAGAAAATAATCTTGAATGGAAGAATCGGCCATCTTTCGACTATATGTGATATTAAAGTTTTTGCAAACTAACCCCGAAATTTTGATATTATCCGATTCTGTTTCTTCGTTCTTGATCCCGTAATTTCCGATATGGGCATTGGTGGTCACCATGATTTGACCGAAATAAGATGGATCAGTAAAGATCTCCTGATATCCGGTCATACCCGTATTGAAACAAATTTCGCCAGTTGTTGTACCAATTTTTCCTGCTGCTTTTCCATGGTAAACTGTTCCATCTGCAAGTAAGAGAACAGCAGGCAATTTGATGTAATTATTCATTTATTAAATATTGAAAAGAGATTTTAAAATCGAGTGAAAAGCAAAGATTTCGGAAGATTTTCCGTTGTGTTGAGGGTTGAACACTGAAGTTTTTTACTTCATCTATCACGAGGGACAATATTAGTGAATAATTACTAAAATTTCAAGATATTTTGGATGAAATTTAATATTGTTTTTCAATCCCCGATAAAGAATTTTAAGACTGTGTATTGTTTCATTTAATCCTAACTTTGAGCCAATATAAATTCCTACCATATGTCTGTACATAAAGAGGTAAAGCGGATCACTACAAATACGATCCAAGAAATGAAGCAAAATGGTGAGAAGATTGCCATGCTCACTTCTTACGATTATTCAATGGCTACCATTGTTGACGAGGGTGGGATTGATGTCATTCTGGTGGGTGATTCAGCTTCAAATGTAATGGCCGGGCATGAAACTACCTTGCCAATTACACTAGATCAGATGATCTATCATGCCCAATCTGTTGTTAGGGCTGTAAAACGGGCCCTTGTTGTGGTAGACCTTCCCTTCGGATCTTATCAGGGGAATTCAAAAGAGGCATTGAACTCTGCGATCAGGATTATGAAAGAATCAGGGGCACATGCTGTCAAACTAGAAGGCGGACTCGAGATACGTGAATCTATTGAGCGCATCATTACAGCGGGAATTCCTGTTATGGGACATTTGGGTTTAACACCACAATCGATCTATAAGTTTGGCACCTATACGGTAAGGGCTAAAGAAGAAGCCGAAGCTGAAAAGTTGAAACAGGATATAATGGTTTTGCAGGATGCGGGCTGTTTTTCTGTGGTGCTTGAAAAGATACCTGCAAAGCTTGCTAAAATTGTTACCGATTCGGTCAAAATCCCAACAATAGGGATCGGAGCAGGGCCACATTGTGATGGACAAGTATTGGTGATTAATGATATGATCGGGTTAACCAAAGGATTTAAACCACGCTTCCTAAGGCAATACCTCAACCTGTTCGATCAGATCAATACTGCAGTGCAATCTTATGTATCTGATGTGAAAAGGGGCGACTTCCCGGATGAAAAGGAGCAATATTAATTAATTCCCCTCATGGCGGCTCCTGAATATAAAAAGGCTAAATTTCCTGTACTTGCTGCAGATCTTACTGATCAAGATATTCTATTTGAAGATAATCATCTTATCGCCGTTAATAAACGTGCAGGTGATATTGTTCAAGTTGATGATACCGGTGATGAATCTCTTGATGAAAAGGTAAAGCGATATATTGCTCAGAAATACAATAAACCAAATGGAGCATTTCTAGGAGTAGTGCATCGCCTCGACCGGCCGGTGAGTGGGGTAATTCTATTTGCTAAAACCAGTAAAGCCCTTGATCGGATCAATAAAATGTTCAAGAGCAGGGACATGCACAAAACCTATTGGGCTGTTGTAAGAAACCGTCCAGCTCTTGAAGAGGGCACGCTAATACACTGGCTAGTGAAAAATCCCCAGAAAAACGTAACTAAAGCCTATGACAAGGAAGTGCCCGGTAGTCAGCGGGCAGAACTTCATTACAAATTAATCGGAGAGCTTGGCGGTTATTACCTGATTGAGGTTGATCCCATAACAGGTCGTCCCCATCAGATTCGTGTACAGCTATCAACAATGAATTGCCCGATTGTTGGAGATAATAAATATGGTTATCCTCGTGGAAGCCTCAAAAAAAGTATTTGCCTGCATGCCAGAAGACTTCAGTTTATGCATCCTGTAAAGCAGGAGCCAGTTAATATCTTTGCCCAATTGCCCAAAGATGGCTTTTGGGAGCGATTTGAGGATTTTTAAATCAATCTTCAAATGAGGTATCCAGACTGACAGCCTCCCATTTAGCGAATTCTTCTTCCACAGTTCTGAATTTATCTCGGATTGCATCAAGGGCTATTTTACCTAATATGAGGCGAAGTGGAGGATGTTTTGAATTTACAGCAAGAAGTATTGCTTTTGCTGCTTTTGCCGGATCTCCCGGTTGTTTTCCGCTGGTACTTTGAAGCAATCGGAGTCTTGCCCCCGAGCTTACC
>Ga0209702_10007814_pt1 | contig 12839 bp, 8 predicted proteins | sample FRY01_FD_187210 | JGI IMG/M metagenome (GOLD analysis project Ga0209702, IMG submission 187210) | Freshwater microbial communities from Lake Fryxell liftoff mats and glacier meltwater in Antarctica - FRY-01 (SPAdes) (version 2) | ecosystem: Environmental > Aquatic > Freshwater > Ice > Glacier... | reverse complement strand
GATCTTCACGCCTCGCAGCCAAGAGGACTTGGCAGCCCTGAGTACGGACATGGATTCACTCACATGGGTTACTGGATGGCACATGTTCCCAGAGACCTCCTATGCACACTTGATGCTTGCCGTACCACAGCCCAGCAATTAGCTGCCCTAGAGAAAGACAAGTTCGCCAATGCCATGAGTGCCGAAAAATATAGAGCCAGGCACACCCCACAAACGCAAAGACACCCGGCCAATCAGCGCCGGGTGTCTCCTGGGGGGTTGTTTAACAAAGGTGCGACGAGACGCAACAGAAGCCCACAGGCGCAGAAATCTATCTGGTCATCAACGATCACGGACCGTTGATCCCGGAGATGGCCGAAATGATGCTCAATACCTACCGGACCGGTTGCACAGATGAGAGTCTGCCCGCTTCCTTCCCGGACACGGCCAAAGCCGACGGCGAGCCGGGTCCCAACACCTGCGCGCTGGTGCAGGCCGCGATTTTCCAGCAGTAGTCTGTCTTTTCAAGACCTGCCAGGTTTTCCGAGACCTGGCAGGTCTCCACGCAAGAAAAAGGGAGAGAACGAAATGCCAAAGTTTGTCATCGAACGAGAAATTCCGAAGGTCGGCGCGTCGTCGCCAGAGCAGTTCCAGGGCATAGCGGCCCAGTCCTGCGCTGTGCTGGAAGAGATGGGTCCTCATATCCAGTGGGTTCACAGTTACGTTGTGGCCGACAAAACCTACTGCGTTTACATTGCGCCCACTGCCGAGGCCATCCGGGAGCACGCGACCAAAAGCGGCTTCCCCGCCAATCGCATCTCGGAGGTGCGCTCGATTATCGACCCGACGACGCGGGAGGGGTAAGCAGCGAGATCTGCCAGGTTTCGGAAAACCTGGCAGATCTACCCTTCCTATACCAAAGGAGCAGTTCCGATGAAAATCCTCAAATGCAGTGACATCGGTTTCGACTGTGCTGCGGTTGTGAATGCCGAAACCGTTGAAGAGGTGTTAGGCCAGGCCGCGGCCTAGGCCAAGGAAGTTCACGGGGTGGAGGTGACGGCGGAGATGGTGGAGGAAATGGCGAAGAAGATTGTTGACAAGCAATTCGGTCTGTTCTGGGTCAGGTCATTGATTCGGTCCGATATACCACCAATTTCTGGAATGGCTTTCTGCGAACTGACAATAACCACCTGGGGCTTAAGTGAAATCCGCTGGAGCGCCTTTTTATTGCCATTCTTGGGTAATTTGAGGGGAGTGACACCTTTTGACACCCTAAATCAACAGTTTTTGACACCTATACCTCTGGTTTTGACACCCTCTCCCCGCCATACTGAGGCCATCTCGCTCGCAAATCAAAACTTGAATCCAAGTTGTCTCTTGTCTTCAGGCCGCACTTTAAGGCTCTGTTGTAAAAAATTTAGTTGCCGGGTAACGTGTATTTCATTCTCTGTGAGACACACGCAACCAAGGCGATATCATGACGGACCATAAGTGACAACTTAAGGATTTTGACTCGACGATTTGAGCGATTGAAAGAGATGAAGATCCCTGGCGTACTCTGGATGTCAGACTTCTCGAATCAGCCAAGGCGTCAACGAGATTGCTTAAGTTGATACTTGTGGATAGAGTAGTGTCTCGACACACCTAAAGTGATGGGTATAATTTCCGCAATTTGATACGTGCATCCTGGGTTGTGAATTGCCAATTGACAGTCGCTGCATTCTGATTTCGGTGATGTTCCCAGGCAGCGACTTCAGTGATCAGAAAATCCTTCTCTGCGATGCGCAGAAAGATATGAACAATGAGCAAGGAATATCAGGATTTTGACCTACTGATATTGCCGATTGAATTTGGCTATCAGGCCCGCGTACTGAGGTCACCCGGTGGACAGGGCACCGAATTCTTCGATCTCCCCTTCGAAGAGAGGGAGCTTGAAGCGGTCTTGCGTTCTTTGGGTAGAAACGACATGCCCTCATTCACAGGTTCAACTACGCAGGCTGTGATTCCACAACCACAGGTATTCGGACGATCCTTGTACAGGGCACTGTTATGCGGATCGCTCCAGGGCCTTTTTGAGCGGAGCCTGGGATCCGCGGAGCAGCAAGGCAATGGATTGCGACTGCTCTTGCGTCTGGGCGATGTTCCTGAACTGGCGGAGATTCCTTGGGAACTCTTGGCGCAACCTGAGAATGGGAAACCACTCGCACTTTCAGCGTCGATCTCGATTGTCCGTTTTGTGGAACAGGCCCAGGCAGAAAAGCCACTGCTGACAGAGCCGCCTCTAGGTGTCCTGGTCGCGACTGCTTCGCCAGAAGAACTGCCACGCCTGGACGTGGAAAAGGAGTGGCTTAACATCCAGAAAGCGCTGGCGCCTTTGCGGGCGAGTGGCTACGTGCGCCTGGAACGACTGGCCAACGTCAACCTCGCCAGCTTGCAGGACCGGCTGCGAAAGAACGACATACATGTATTTCATTTCGTCGGCCACGGCTATTTTGACCCGATAGGTGAAGGCAATGGCCTGGATGAAAGCGCTGGTCTAATATTGGAGGGCGGAAATGGTGATGCTGAGTTCGCCGATTCGAAGCGGTTGACCCAGATATTGGGAAACAGTTCCGAACTGCGTCTGGCTGTTCTTAGCGCCTGTGAGGGTGCACGCAGTGGAATTACAGACTCACTGGCCGGTGTAGGGCCAGCCCTCGTTCATGGCGGACTGCCGTCAGTTCTGGCGATGCAGTTCCCTCTGTCAGACAGCGCCGGCATACGTTTTGCCCAGGAGTTCTACGAGGCTTTGGCGGACGGTCTCTCCCTTGACCGCGCCGTGACAGAAGCGCGTCTGGCGCTCTTCAACGATCGGATGGCCACCGAATGGAGTAGCGCTGTTCTCTTTAGTCGCTCATCACAGAATCGTCTGTTCGCCGACGTAGACATTGGACGATTTGTCAAACGGCAACCGTTTGAGCCCGATTTCGAACTGATGGCAGGGGGAACCTTCTGGATGGGTGCAATCGCCGATGACCCTGATGTGGAGCCGTGGGAGGAGCCAGCCGGGGATATTCAATTGCCCGCCTATCTGATCGGTAGACACCCTGTTACCAACTGGCAGTATTGGCAGTTTGTCCAGGCCCGTCAGGCAGACGCGCCACGGATCAACTGGCAGGGAACAGAACCAATCAGAGAAGCCCACGATCTACCTGTAGTTGGCGTCAGTTGGCATGACGCCCAGGAATACTGTGCCTGGTTGAGAGAAGAGACCGGCCGCGACTACCGCCTCCCGACAGAGGCGGAGTGGGAAAGAGCGGCCCGGGGCACAGACGGCAAAACGATCTTCCCCTGGGGGAACCAGTGGAACCCCAAACGGGCCAACGGAGAAGGTCGCACCTACACCTTCGTCAGACAGTATCTGGCCCAAACGAATGAAGGGGTTTGCGATCTGGTGGGGAATGTGCGTGAGTGGACAAGCACCCTGTGGGGTCGGGATGAACACGAGGAAAGCAGTGAATTCCCCTACCCCTGGAAGGATGACGAGCGGGAAAGGCCAGAGTCGGAGCGCAACGGGTATCGGGTCTGCCGGGGCGGTGCCTATGATGACGGCGTCTGGCAGAGTCGCTGCAGCGCGCGTGACTGGCATGATCCTTCCGTGCGCAACGATCGGATCGGCTTCCGTGTTGCCGTCGATCTAGAGAGCAAGCAAGTATTTGACAACCGGGAGTGAAGACCGTGACTGAGAAACAAAAAACGCCTGAAGCCGAAACGCCGCAGGAAGAAGTTCCAGAGGTCGGGGCGCAAACCGAACCGACTGGACCTGCGCTGGAAGCAACCACACGCAGGCGACGCACCAGGCGCAGACCGCGTCCCGAGACAAGAGACGCAGATGACGACAGCGTCTGGCCGATCGACACCTTCCAGCGCCTCCAGGCAGGAACCGTCACGCCCATCGTCGGTGACTCGATCAGCACGTCAACGTTATTTGGCGACGACTATCCGGCGTTGATCGAAAAATGGGCCAAACAGGTAGGGTACCCCTGGACCCTGCGCTTCAATCGGACCCGGGTGGCCCAGTTCTATCGTATGCGAGAGGATGCCAGAGCGTCCCGCAGTTTCTATCTGTCCTTTCTGCAGGAGGAGTTGTTGGAGAGAGCAGATAACAATCCAAACGTATCGGACCGTCAGTGGAACAAGGTGATTGAAGGGCTCGAGAACAAGAGTGATGCGCCGCCATCCATATCCAGGATCGCAGAGATGTTGGGATTTGCCGACTTCAAGAGCCAGCCGCAGCATCCCCTTTCACTCCTGGCGAGCCTGCCGCTTCCGGTCTATATCACCACCAGTTACCATCAATTTCTGGAGATAGCGCTGGAGCAACATGGCAAGACGCCGGTCAGCGAGGTCTACCCCTGGCGCAAGGAGTTGCGTGGGAAGTTTGAGTCAATCTACGAAAGGAAACCTGGGTGGCAACCGGACACCAACAGTCCACTTGTCTACCACCTATTCGGTCGGGATGACTATGCCGATTCTCTTGTGCTGACGGAAAACGACTATCTGGATTTTCTTGTGCGGGTCTCTCAAGATTTGACCCTGGTCGGTGATCTGGACGGCCTTCCGACCCGGGTGGAAGACACTTTGGTTCTTTCCACTTTGTTCCTGCTTGGCTACGATATGGAGGTGTGGGACTTTCGGGTTCTCTTCCGGGGGCTGATCAAAGCCAAGAACGATGAGCGCAACTCCCAGGGTGTGGCCATCCAACTGGACAAAACGGACCAGAAGGACAAGGACCGAGTGCGACGCCACCTGGAAAACTACTTCTTGGAGACTTCGAAACTCAAGGTGTTTTGGGGGCCGCCGACAGACTGCCTGAGTGAGTTGAAAAGCTACTGGGAGGGGAATCTATGACTTCTCGAAAGAATCCATACGTTGGTCCCCGCTCGTTCGAGCGTGCCGATCGGGGCTACTTTTTTGGCCGGGAACAGGAGGCAAAAGACCTGCTCTCCCTGGTGCGGTCCAATCGGTTGGTTCTTTTCCACGCTCAGTCGGGAGCAGGCAAGACATCTGTCCTGCGCGCCAGCCTGATCCCAGCTCTGGAGGAGGCGGACTTTCTGGTGTTGCCTATTGGCCGGGTTGCCGGTAGCGCGGACGATCCCTACGCAGCCCAGGCAGACAATGTCTATGTATACAATCTGCTGACCCACATCAATGGCCTGGCACCGGACCCCAAACCAGAAGTTGCAGCGTCCACAACCCTCAGCACCTATCTCAAAGCCTATGGTGGTCTGGACGAATCCCCCTCGGACCCAGAAGAATACGACGTTCTGCCCCAGATCTTGATCATTGACCAGTTCGAAGAGATATTCACCACCAACCAGGACAAATGGCCGAAGCGGGCCGGCTTTTTCCGGCAGCTTGCCCAGGCCATGGAGGAGGATCCGGCCCTGTGGGTTCTGCTCTGCATGCGCGATGATTACATTGCCAGATTGGACCCGTTTGTGTCACTCCTGCCCGGGCGCCTGCGCATCCGCATCCCCATGCAGCGGATGGAACGGAATGCTGCAATTCGCGCCATCTCCTTGCCCGCCGCCAGTCAAGATATAGAATTTACGTCGGAGGCCGTGGACGCGCTGGTCACGAATTTGCTGCAGATTCACACCAAGGTCGATGGCGTAGTGACGGTACACCCGGGACAGTTCGTGGAACCTATGCAGTTGCAGGTGGTCTGTTACCAGCTTTGGAGATTGTTGCAGAACGATGAGGACGGCAAGATCACGGCTGAAGAGCTCCAAGCCATCGCAGACGGCAACCTCTCCACCTTCGTCTCCAACGCCCTGCGCCTTTTCTATGAAGAGAAACTGGCGGAGGTTCTGTTGGACCCGCATCTGAACACCACGCCACGGGCGCTGCGGAGCTGGTTTTCCAACGAGCTGATCACGCCCGACGAGACCCGTAGCCTGGTCTATCAGGGGGAGGAGACCACAGGTAGCCTGGACAATCAGATCATCCAGGCCCTGGAGCAACGCTTTCTGGTGCGGGCGGAAAGCCGTTCTGGCGGCATCTGGTACGAACTGGTGCACGATCGCTTTGTCCCGCCGGTGCTGCAGGCCAACCGTCAATGGCGTGAGGAGCAGTTACGCCAGGACCCGATTGCCCAGGATGCAGCCAACTGGCGCCGGGCCGACCGACCGGTGCAGAACCTGTACGAAGGCCGCCAGTTGCAGGAGGCGCTTACCACCGTTGGAGACCTCTCCCAGGCCGATCCGGATGTGAAGGCGTATCTGGAAGCCGCCGATGACGCCCATCAGAAGCGGGAGATGACAAAGCAGAGAAAGGAGATGAAAGAGCAGAAAGCTCTAACCGAGAACGCTCGTCGACATGCCGAAAAAACGGACCGCGCAAACAGACAACTAGCTACCCAGGCGACGCAACTGCAAGGGCAGACTGTACAGTTGCAGACCCAGAGGACAGAACTTCAGGAGCAGACCGAAACGTTACAGCATAGAGGTGCGCGCCTACGGTTACAAAGGCTTTTTCTTGTCGGGTTTGCTCTCCTTGCAATTGGTGCGTTGGGATTCGCCCTTAATAGTTGGAAAGTGGCAGATGACGCTACAGATACGGCCCAAGCCAACCAGGCAACGGCCCAAGCCAACCAGGCAGTAGCGGAGACAGCGGTGATGAATGAGGCGAGCGCCCGCCAAACCGAAGAGGCAGAGAAACAGAAGGCATTAGACGCCGTTGCTACTGCAGTGGCGCTGCGCCTACAACTTGAGGGATCCAACCTTCGAGAAAGCACTGACGCGCTAATCGAGGCAGCCTGGGAGTCCCAGGATATGCAGGCGGCAGTTCTATTCAGCCGCCGCGCTGTAAGTACAAGTATGGAGTTGCCAGGAGACGAACAGACGCTGCGTTTCCGAGCCAATGATGCGCTGGTAAACGCATTGTCGCCTTTGGGAGATGTATATGAAACCACTGGTTATGAACTGGATGGGGCGGCTGGCCCTGCCTTCTCGTTGGCCTATTCTCCAGATGGGAGCCTGCTCGCAGCCGGATACGAAGACGGAACGGTCATACTTTGGAACGCCTTCACAGGCGAGGAAGTGAGACGTCTGTTCGGCCACAGTGGTAGGGTCTTCAGCCTCACCTTCATACCAGACGGCCAGGAGTTGATTAGCGGCAGCGGCGACGGCCAGGCGATCCTCTGGAACACGACAAGCGGGGAGATCGTCCGCCGCTACGCTGGCCATACCCAGGGCATCGTTGACGTGGCAGTCGATCATGCTGGTGAACGCCTGGCAACCGCCGGCTTCGACGGCATCGGGATCGTCTGGAATCTGGCCAGCGGGGAGCAGGTGGCGACCCTGCGTGGCCATTCGGATGGGTTGCAGGACGTTGAGTTTACAACTGATGGTACTCAGGTGCTTACCGCCAGCGTTGACGGCACGGCGAACGTTTACGATGCTGCCACTGGCGCTCTGTTGGGTACTCTGCAGGGACACAACGAACCGCTCACCCATATCGCCGTCTCCCCGGACGGACGCCTCTGGGCCACTGCCAGTGACGATGGTTCAGTCAAGTTGTGGGATTCGGAAACCATGGAGGAGATCCGCACCTGCTGTCGCCACGAAGACTGGATCTACGGCATCGCCTTTAGCCCGAGCGGGTCACAGCTTGCGACTGCGAGTAAGGACGAAACGGTAGGGCTCTGGGACACCGCCAGCGGCGAGCGGCTGGCGCTATTCGACGAGCACGATCAGCACGTTTGGGAGGTGGCCTTCAGCCCCGATGGGGAGGCCCTTGCCTCTGTCAGCTCCGACGGTCTCGTCCTTGTGCGTCCGTTGATCTATCCCCTGCGCGTGAAATCTCCACTACCTGCTGGGCTCAATGAGGTTCAATATAGCGGCGACGGCGCGAGCGCGGCCGCGTACACCCAGGAAAGAGCGCTGTCCTACTGGGCGCAGGCTCCCCTTCAGCACCAGTGGACCATCACCCCGACCATCGGTCTGCATCTGTTTACTTTGAACAGCGATGGGTCTCATCTGGCCACACTGGCCCGTGATGGCAAGGTGGCGATTACTAGTGTCACGACGCCTCTCACACCTACAGTGTCATTTACTGTCCCCACGGCGAATCTAGCTAGCGGCAACACATCTGTACAATTTTCGCACAACGAGAAAGGTGAGGAAATCCTACTGGTTGCCAATCCAAAATGGGATCAGCCAGTTCAGATCATGCCTTTGAAGGCCAAGGGTGAAAAGAAAGGTCTCTCTTGGTCACAGCAAGATGAGGCAGCCATTGATGCTATTGAGAAGCTGTACATCGGGCAGAGGACAGAGGACGCACAGGGAAGATTCTTTGTCAGTCGCAATATTACCGGCACGGTTCGTATCTGGGATAGCAAGCTGGAGAACTCACACGCACTTGACGGGGTCCCGGATAGCATCGACAGCATTAGGCTCAGCCGGGATGGTCGCTATCTGATTCTTGTAGAGCAAAAGGATGGAGAATCTGCATTTGATCGTGTCTTCGTTGTCCGATCAGACGAAGGCAGCAGTCGGATTCTGGTCGATACAGCGGTCAATGGCCATATTAGGGCTACAGACGTGCTTACTCAGGACGGGCGTGGCTGGCTGGCGGTCGCCGCTGAGTCTGACGGGGCGTCCCAAATTGAACTATTTGATCTGGCTTCAAAAGGGAGGAATCGACTCTCGTATCCATACGATGGACGAACGATCCGACAGCTTGAAGTCCTGAGTGGGGCAAGTTTTCGTGTGCTGGATTCTGAAAGATGGAGCTGGGATTACGCGATCAAGCTGGATGTAGACCTGCTCGACGTTACTTGCGGCTTCGTTCGACGCAATCTTTCCTTTACAGAATGGACAGCCGTGCGTCGCGACATCCCCCATGCAAACGATGCACGCATCTGTAGCCACTATCCCATCCACCAGTCAATTCTCATGGAGCATCTTCGCAACCCGGACGATCTGCCTCTAGATCTAGTCAGGGCCGGAATAGAAGAGCCTGACGTGGTGAATGCCCTGATTCAGTTAGGAACCGACGCTGATGCAACGCAAATGGGAAAAGAAGAAAAAAAGAAGGCTTTCGATGTTCTGATGCGTGCAGCGGACATTGTGGAAGATACTCTTGCGGTAGGGATCCCCGCTCCCTGGACATCACCCGCAGCGGAGAAGCTCAGTCGCTCCTTCGCAGACCTATGTGGACAATCCCTTCCGCAAGCCTGTGATGAGGCATCAGCCTGGGCTGTCGAGGTCGGGACCGTGCAACTCATGTCCCAGGCCTGTGAAGCGGCTGCCCAGAGAGGCTTTCCAGACGCTGGGCGTCCTGCTTGCGAAAGGGCAGTCGAGACAGCCCGGGAAAACAGCGACATTGATGGTAACCTGGACCTGTGTGAACTTGCTGAAACACATGAGAGTATCACAGGCTGGCTGTCCGATGCCTGTGACCAGGCGATTGAGCTGGTACAAATGAATACACAGCCGTTCCGTGGGCAACAGATATGTGCCCGGAGCCTGGAAAGCCAGCTACCAGCGGACGTTACCTCCGGGGTCTGTCAGCGAGCGGTTGCGCTGGCCGGGGCTGCTGCGGCCGATCAGGGCGAGCTAGATCAGGGCGAGCTAGATCACAGCGTCCAGCTCTGCCAACTCGATTTTCCCGGCGCCCTGGAGCATCTGGCCACAGCAGCATGTGGGCAGCTCACAGCCCACGCGTCCCCACTGGAGGCCGGCATAATGGTCTCTGGCACTGTGGAGCCTTCAGTTCCGGCGTTCTGGGCTTATCCTGCAGAACCGGGCGATCTTGTCACGATTGCACTACTCGAGAACGAGGAGCAGGTCAGCTACTCGCTCCTGGAGGCAATGGGCCTGCGGCCTGTAACATCGATCGATGGTCCCATCCGAATGGAGAAAGGCGGCCTATATCTGGTCAGTGTCCAGACTGATCGTAGCGAAGATGTTGACTACCAGTTGGTTGTCTATCACGAACCTGAAGAGCCACTCGCCCTGGATACGCCGCAGGTGGACGCGTTCGGCGGAAGGGTCCGCTGGCAGTTCAACGGGGTGGCTGGCGATGTGCTGTCAGTCCATCTGGAATCAGTAGAGGGCCTGTTGCCGGATGACACAGGGTTACAGTTGGTCGATTCCAGCTTCGATTTACAGGCTACTGTCCAGGCGCAGGAGGGTGTAACCACTTTGTCTCTGGAAAACATTCTGCTTACGAAAGATGACACCTATACTGTTCAAGCCGTTTCTTCCCAAACAGATGCAACCTATCGGCTTCTGCGCACCACCGGAGCGCCAGAGCTTCTATCAGTGGGGGATGCCGTCACGGTGAGCAATCAGACGGCTGGTAACCAGCACCTTTGGCTGTTCCGCGCCAGGCAAGGTGAGGCAGTTCGCATCACCAAGGTGACGACCGCTAGCGCTGATGTGTCAACGCCCCAATTGTTCAGTAGCGACGGCAAACTGCTATCGCCGCTCTCTTCCAGTTCCAGGATGAATGAACAGATCGTCGACTTCTTGATTGGGTCTGATGGCCAATACTATGTCCGGGGCGCAGACGGCGATGATGCCCACGCGTATTCAATCCGATTCGACCGGCTTGAGATACCTACCCTGGCCCTGGATGAAACAGAGACTGCCACAGTCGGCGAGCATTCTTTGTGGCGTATCGATTCCGATGCGGATCGTCTTCTTCGTATATCACTGGAAAGCGAAGGGGGTGACTTCGACCCTTTCCTGAAGCTGTTAGATGGGGAGGGACATGAACTGAAAAGCGATGACGATGGAGGCGATGGCCTAAATTCTTTGCTGACCGGGGTCTTTGTCAACGAAGGCGATACTTATTACATCCGTGTCGGGCCTTCGGTGTCTGAAGCGGCGTACCGCATCACTGTATCCGAAGATGAGGTCTTCACCACAACCGTCAGCAGCACGGAGCATGCAAGCACAGCCGAAAAATCCTGGTACAGATTCGAAGGAGAAGCCGGAGATGTGGTGGATTTCGTCCTGTCCGGCGCCTCACCCGAATATGATCCGATGCTACGGTTGTACGACGGAGCGGGTGACCTGTTGGAGTCTAATGACGATAGCGGAGAAGGCTGGTCTGGCTACGACTCCGCCATTCGCAACTACCCGTTGGGCGAGACCAGGTCCTACTATCTGTGGGTCGGACGGGCCGACAGCAGTGAGCCCTACACCCTGACCCTTTCCCCGGTGCAGCCGGCACAAGTGCAGATCGGCACCCCTCTTGCGTCCAGCGTCAGTCAGGTATGGCTTCTGGAGCCGGATCGGACACAGACACTGTATATTCACCCGACGAACGCAGACGAATCGACAGGGTTCAGCCTGTTCGGCGAGAATAGCAGATTCCTGCAAGATGTGGAGTCTGCGCTGCTCATGGCGACGGAAGGAGATGCCTACACGCTGTTTCTTCAGGCCAAATCTGAGAGAGCGACCCTGCAGGTCGACGTTGTCGAGGGAGACTTGATGCCGCTTGCGTTGGCTGTCCCTGTCACACGAACCTGGGACGGCATGAACCGCCATCTATGGGAACTGGCAGATTTATCACCCGGTGGCATTGCCATTACCGCCACCGTGGATGGGGAAGCACCCCATCTGGCTCTCTACAATCTGTCGGGAAAACTGCTCCCACAGTATACCCAGACCAGTGACGAACCAGGCCCGGAGTCAGTCCTTCAGGCCTCAGTCCCTGTCACGGGAACCCACTACCTGCTGGTGGACGCAGGGGGCCCAGCTGAGATATACACCTTGCAGGTCGATCAGCTGGACCTCCTGATGGCGAATCAGCAATGTGGATTGGACGGCACGGATTCTGACTTTGCTCCGATCGTGTTCGGCAGCCGGGTGATTCTGGGCAAACATCGTCCTGTGAACGGCAACCTCAACTGGTCTGAGGGAAATATGGATCGATACGTGGGCCAGGAAGCAACAGTGACACGTCTCTCAGGAGCAGATAGTCAGGGCTGCCCCATCGCACAGGTCGATATTGATGATGAAGAATGGAAGTGGCGCATTCGCGATATGCAGATTGTTCATAGGTAGTTGAGGAGTATGCAATATGAGGCAAGATTTGTATCGGTCAAGGTGGTGGTGGCATAGAAGAATGGGCCGAAGTGACGTAAGATAAGGGGTTCTGTTGCAAAAATTCAGTTGCCGGGTAACGTGTATTTCATTCTCTGTGAGACACACGCAACCAAGGCAATATCATGACGGACCTTTTCAAGTGGCGGCACTACGAAGCTGAGATCATTGTGACTTGTGTTCGCTGGTATCTGCGCTATGCACTGAGTTACTGAGATATGGAGGAGATGATGGCCGAACGAGGATTGTCAGTCGTTCACACGACGATCTTCCGATGGGTTCAACGATATTCTCCGGAACTAGACAAGCGCTGCCGTCCTCATCTCAAACCAACGAATGATCCATGGCGTGTGGACGAAATCTACGTCAAGGTTCGAGGTAAGTGGATGTATCTGTATCGGGCCGTGGATTCGACGGGTCAGACGCTGGATTTTCTTCTAAACCAGACCCGGAGTACTCGAGCGGCTACGCGATTTTTCCGCAAGACGCTGAACAGGCCAAACATCACCGCACCTCGGGTCATCAACGTTAACCAGAACCCTTCTTACATCGGTGCCATACAGGGTTTGAAGCAAGAAAAGCTGCTGCCTGGCCATTGCAAGGGACGGCCAAGTCGCTACATGAACAACCTGCTCGATAGTTGTGTTTTGAGAGTTGTTCAAATTTGACAGGATATTGGTCATGTAGGTAGAGGCTGTTGCTTGGCGAACAGGATATCAAAAACGTGCTGCACAGATTGTCCTGAATTCATGGCGTTGC
>Ga0209702_10007812_pt1 | contig 12841 bp, 12 predicted proteins | sample FRY01_FD_187210 | JGI IMG/M metagenome (GOLD analysis project Ga0209702, IMG submission 187210) | Freshwater microbial communities from Lake Fryxell liftoff mats and glacier meltwater in Antarctica - FRY-01 (SPAdes) (version 2) | ecosystem: Environmental > Aquatic > Freshwater > Ice > Glacier... | reverse complement strand
GTTACTGTTTGACATACCCTTGCAATTTAGGCGCCTAATTTTGACTTCACACCCAACAAACGGGTCCGAATCCCAAGGGGAAATACCGCACAGTGAGCATCGTAACGGGCCGTAACCGCCCTGGCGAGAAAAAATGTGTTGAACAGTCATGACTGTTCACGCCCTTCAACTGCCCTAAAAATAGCGTAAATAGTTGTTTGGTACTCAGATTGGGTTAATTCCGTAACTTTGAGCGATTTAATGATCGATTCGAGCCCATCGAAAACATCATCCTGCGGGTAAACATCTGCTGGCGGGTAACCGATAGTTTCCCCAGCCCACTCACGCTCACACTTATCGCACACAAAAACAATCATCGATAGTGCGTTCTGCGCATCACGCTCACGGTCACGCTTTTCCTCTTCGTCCCATTCCTGTCGAAACTTCTCTGATCGTGCGTTCATGTCACTCACTCTCCTCGTCATAAAAATCTTCATCGTTGAATGCACCCTGTGGAATTAGGGCGACGTAACCGGCATTCGGATCTTCGGCATTAGTTGTCACAGAATTAACGAAACGTAAATCGCACGACTGGTCGAACCATGCCCGTGCCAATCCAAGTAACACCTCACCCGTTCCTCGAGTGTAAACGTACGACGACTCGTTAAAACGCGCGTCTTGCTCGTCATCCATTGCCAAATAAATCTTGTGACATTCATCCCACGCCACACCTAAAGCGACCGACGCGGATTCTTCAACCGTCTTCCAATAATCCGTACTCGGTCGGGCGGTGCAATAGTCGCGGCACGGCTCCCCCACCACTGCGTTGCACTCCTGGCACGGTTGCGACTCCACATTTTCTACCTGAACGTCAACATTATTTTTCATCATTTTGCACTCCCCAGCTATTTGCAGGCCCTATACCTACCGAACATTTGCAACCGTACACCTTAAATGTTAATGGTGTCAACACTATTTGTGTTTATTGTCAAAAAAACTTTCCGCCACCCAACTTTTAAGGCTTAAACATTAAAGCACACCGCACCAAAATTTTGGGTCATTTACCGGAAAACTTTCCGCCACTCAACTTTTAAGGCCCAGGCGGTTTTACTGCCCCGCCCACACCCTGGGGTCAAGTCACAGAAAAGAGGCGCGGCAAGCGCCGCGCCCTCTCCCGTGCGTTCGGGTTATTTGATGCAAGCAACAAAACCCGCGCGGCAAGCGTACGCGTGTGCGGTCGTGTTGCGCATCACGTCCGCGTTCATCAGATACGTGAAAACCCACAAGTCGCGCGGGGTTTCACTTGTCGGGTGGGGGCGCGCCTCTTTCCTCCACGTCAGGGCGGCGGGGCTAATTGAGCGGACTAGCTCGGCAAGCTCGGCGGTGTCATCCCAGTCTGTCGCAATTAGCTCGTAAGTGTTCACGCGTCCGCCTTCGACATGAGTGCCAGAAGTTCGCGCGGCAACACGGCCAGGCGCTCCATGTGCGCGGCATTGCGGGCAGAAACTATTTCCCCATAATGCCGCTGGCACACATCCCGCGGACCGTTCACAGTCTCCGCGCGCCAATCTGCACGCGCGGAACAATAAACGCAACTAGGCGCGCTCACGCGTCCACGGTCCAAACATATTCGGCACTCACCCAAGTGGGTTCCTGTGCGCTACACGCGGCAGGGGTGGGGCTCTCGTCGGGTTTAATATGCACCATCGCATCAAAGACACCCAGGACCTTCCCAGGTACACGGTCGCGCCCAGGGACCCACACAGTTACGGGGTCCCCTGGGTTGACGTCTGAACCCGCGAACACTAGGCCAGGCATTTCCGCGCACACAATACGCCCGCGGTCGTCATAACTATAGGCGCTCATATTGTGATCTTTTCGGTGCATGTGCCGCAGAAATAGTTTTCTTCGATCTCGTCCGCGAACTCGTCACCAAAAAAAACGGGGTGAACCGGATTGCCTTCCACGTCCACGTGTTCGCTTTTACCGTCCTCAATGCCCGGAAAAGTTTCAACGGTGCAAGCAACGCAATGCACGTCTGCAAAAAAAGTGTAAGCCACCACTTCAGCACAGTGACGGTATTGGGATCCGTAAAACTGTTGGGCGCTCATGCCGGCACCTCGTAAATACTGACGGCGTTCCAAGCGGCAACGCCCTCGGGTGTGGTGGGCATCGGGAAACTAGTAGAGCGATTAGTCAACCTCCAGACGTGGGCACACGGTACACACAAGTCAACAATTTCTGTCGTGCCGCCCAACTGGTGCGGGTACGCTTCACGGTTTTTGTGGCTCGGACATTCGATACATGATATTTTGATGCTCATTACAGGCCCCCTACGGGCTCGGTTCAATCTGGCCAGGCGGCCAACGGTAACCCAAGGACTCGATGCCCTTGGGCCCCGCAAAGCGCCAGGATTAGCCAAGTAGTTCGGTTGGGTGCGCGTCCTAGTCGAGCTCGGCGGCTTCCTTGTAGTCGGACACATAACCGGCGGCAATCTCGTAATAATTGACGCGGTACAGGCTCCCAATGTCCTCCGCGATACTCACCAACGTCAACGGGATGTCCTCGCCGTACGTTTCACGGTAACCGTCCACGGTAAACAATTCCTCCGCCCACTCCTGCAACGCGTCCCGAACAGCGTCGACAGTGCCGTGACGCTCAAAAATGTCACGCGTCAATTCCGCCGTGCGCTCCTGAAAACCTTCATCATTGTCGAGCCACAGAGCTAACGCCCACGTTTCACGATTAGTCCACCCGCTGTAATTTTCGCACATAATAATCACTCCCTATGAGTAAAAGTTTCTGATCTCGTCAGGCGCGCATTGAGCGCGCGACACCTCGCGGCGTTTCGATCTGCTAATTGGTTAAGGCATCAAGGCCAACGCAATACGGTCGGCAAGGCTCCCCCGCGTCCGCGTTACATTCCGCGCACGCCCGAGCCTCAACATGCGCCGCGAACTCGGGACGCGTCAAAGACAACACGGTGACCAACAGCGCGGCCGTCCGCAAACGGTCGGCAACCTCCATGCTGGTGCTCACGCCGACACCTCAGCCGCAAAACCCGCCGACATTTCAACGCAACGCACACAAGCACCACGCCGCGCCAAAATAGTGTGAGCATCAACATCCGACCACGTAAACAATTCCGGATGCAACTCCGAAAACAAAAGATTACGGGCAACAACATTATTCGCATTAGTTTTCATTACATAAACCCCGATCCGATCACAAGCGTCGCCCTATGCAACGCTATACCGGCACAATATACCCGCGCCGGCCCCATGTCAATAGGGGACGGGCAAAAGCTTTCCGACACCCTGGAAACTTGGCAAGCTCGGCACACCCGAGCCGGCCAACGGTCAGCGGCACGGCGGTCAATACGCGCCGCTTTGCACGCGCCGCTCTTATTCTTCGCCCACCCAATGCGCACTATGTAAAGAAGTCGGCGCCTCGGGTCGGTTCGCGCATATGTGTAGGGATTTTCGAAGACCCCCTGCCCCCTTCCATACCCTCCGACGGGGGATAGCGTTTCAAGTGCCTACACGGAGATCCGCGCGCGCGGGCGCGCAGGCAAGCTCGCACACAACCGACCCGCCCCTTGTTTTTTTGGGGCCGGATAGATAATACGTAGTGTATTTACAACTGTAGGATTGATGGGTGTGTGGCGGTTTTCCCCCTATAAAAACCCTTTGTGGGTGTGATTTACGTCTCACTTTCACTTTTTGCTTTCCGCGTCTCCACAAAAACGTTGGTATATATAAGTGGGGGGTTAAACGCGTTTGGGGGGCTGCGAGCGAACGTCTGTGAGCGAGCTGGGGGGCGTCGCTGCCGCTCCGCCTGGTGGGGCGTAGGGCGACTTTCGGAGCCCGAAGCGTAAGGGGTCGTTCGGAACCCATGGAGGGTTCCTCACTCCCCCGTTGGGGTTCCCTTATTTGTTTACGACACCGATGATTTTTTGGCCGCTGGTTTTTGGTAGGGATGCTGACTGTCAAAGGCATCCCGTGACGTGTTTCTTTTTTGGAGTAGTTGTGGTTGCTAAGACTGTTCGTTCTAAACCTCGGGGTTCGAGTGCGAACTTGGGGCCTTTGAAAGCGAAAGTGTTGGCTTTGGTGGCGACGGGTGAGACGGTCGCTAATTCGATGCGTTCGGTGGATCGGTCTACGAAGACGTGGGAGACGTGGAAGCGGACGGATCCTGATTTTCGGGCGGCTGTGTTGGCGGCGCGTGGTCAGCGGGCTGAAGTGCCGGTGGGTGAGTTTCCTTCGTTTTTCGTGTTTTCGGAGGAGTATTTGGATGCCCCGGTGTGGCCGCATATGCGGAATGTTATTGATGTGATGGAGGGGCGTGATCCTTCTTGGTTGCATGATTCGATGAATTGGGAGCGTAACGAAGAGGATCTTGTGATTGTGAACATGCCGCCGGAGCATGGGAAGTCCACGACGTTGACGATGAATTATGTGACGTACCGGATTGCGCGGGATCCTAATATTCGGGTGTTGATTATTTCGAAAACGCAGTCTATGGCGGCGAAGTTTTTGATGGGTGTGAAGTCCCGTTTGACTCATGATGCGTTTAGTAAGTTTCATATTAAGTATGCGCCTACGGGTGGTTATCAAAACAATTCGGCTTCGTGGACGCAAAACTTGATTTACGTGTCTGATAATGCGCGGGATTCTGGTGAGAAGGATCCGACGGTGCAGGCTTTGGGTATTCGTGGGCACGTGTATGGGGCTCGGGCTGATTTAGTGATTTTGGATGACTGTGTGGATTCAACGAATTCGCATGAGTATGAGAAGCAGATTGAGTGGTTGCAGGCGGAAGTGTCGTCGCGTGTGTCTACGTCGGGTTGTTTGCTGGTGGTGGGTACTCGTTTGGCGGGTCAGGATTTGTATGCGGCGTTGCGTGATCCTGGGCGTTACCCGGAGGAAGTGTCCCCGTGGTCGTATTTGTCGATGCCGGCGGTGTTGGAGTATCATGAGGATCCGGTTGATTGGGTGACGTTGTGGCCTGCGGCCCATAAACCGGAGCAGGGTGCGCGTGGGGAAATGGCGGTTGCTCGCCCGGATGGTTTGTTTCCTAAGTGGGATGGTCCGCGGTTGCGGAAGAAACGTGCCCGTATTCAGCCGCGTACGTGGGCTTTGGTGTATCAGCAGGAGCAGGTTAATAGTGCGGCGATTTTTTCTCCCGACATGTTGTCTGCGGCGGTGAATGGTGCCCGGTTTGCTGGTCATATTCCGACGGGTGTGCCGAGTGTGCGTCAGGGTAAGGGTGGCGCTGGTTTGATTTATTTGTTGGGTGTTGACCCGGCGACGTCTGGTCATACTGCTGGTGTGGTGGTGGGTTTGGATCCTGCGACTCACAAGCGGTATGTGGTGGATGTGTTTAATCAGGCTGGTATTACCCCGGATCAGATGCGGGACATGATTAAGGGTTTTATTGACAAGTATGGTTTGGCTGAGGCCCGTATTGAGAAGAATGGTTTTCAGGGTTTTCTTGTTCATGACACGGAGTTGAATCAGTTTGCTGCGTCGCGTGGCTGCATTATTCAGCCGCATTACACGGGTGGTAACAAGCACGATATTGATTTTGGTGTTGCGTCTTTGACGTCGCTGTTTGCTGGTTTTGAGGATAAAGCCCAAATGGTTGAGTTGCCGTCGTCTGTGGGTAGTGAAGCTGTGAAGGCTTTGATGGAGCAGTTGGCTGTGTGGGCGCCGGATGCGCCGAAGTCCCAGAAAACGGACATGGTTATGGCGTTTTGGTTTGCTGAGTTGGCGTGTCGGGATCGGGTGTTTCGCACTATTGGTGCGTCGCACGTGAAGAACCCGTTTCTTACTCCTTACGATTTGCGGCAGCAGCGCACTATTTCTTTACTTGATGCTCAAGCCCATGACCTTTGGCGCCCTGTCGGGTCTGTTGGCTGATTTTTTTTGTGTCCAGTGTGTCTATTTAGTGGTGGGAGATCAACGTGTGCATGAAATGTGGTTGTGGGAAGAAAAAGGGTGAGGTTGGTTTCGGTAAGGGGCCACGGAAACCTGTTGTTAAGAAGCCAGCACCGAAGAAGAAGTGATCATTTTATTGTTCATTAAGGAAGCACATGTCTGATTTTGCTCAGGACTTGAAGAAACGTTACGAGTCTTCTCGATCCAAGTATGCGTATCGGGATAATCGTATGAACATGATTCGTTTGGTGCGTCAGGGTCGGATGCAGGACGTGTACCCGGACATGTTTCCTGCGGGTCCTTTGCAGGGCGGCATTGTTGCGAACATGATTGATGTGGCGGCGCACGATTTGAGTGAAGTGTTGGCGCCGTTACCGACGTTTAACTGTGCGTCGTCGAAGAACGTGTCTGATGCTGCGCGTCGTTTCGCTGAGAAACGGACGTTGATTACTCGCGGGTACGTGGAGCATTCGGATTTGTCGCGTCAAATGTATCAGGCTGCGGACCAGTATTTTACGTACGGTTGTGTGCCTTCGATTGTGGAGATTGATACGGAGTCGCGTTTGCCTCGCATCACGTTTATGGATGCGATGGGTGCCTACCCGGTGTTTGATCGTTGGGGTCGGGTTAAGGAAGCGTTTTTTACGTTGAATTTGACGCGTGGGCAGTGCGTTGCGATGTACCCGGAGTCGGTTAAAGCTTTGAGGCCGCAGGATGGTTCGTGGGATGTGGACGACAACGACATGATTAACGTTGTTCGTTTTCATAGTGCGGAAAAGAACGTGTTGTTTCTCCCTGACCACAAGGGTTACATGCTGGAAATGTTTGCTAACCCCGCTGGGGAGTGTTTAGTTGAATGGACTACTCGTCCTTCTGTTGACGGTGAGCCCAGGGGTCAGTTTGATGACGTTATTGGTGTTCAGGTTGCTAAGTCCCGCATGGCTTTGCTTGCGTTGGAGGCTGCAACTAAAGCTGTGCAGGCCCCGTTGGTGTTGCCCCCTGACGCGCAAGAGTTGACGTTGGGTCCTGATTCTGTTTTGCGTACCGCGTCCGCTGAGAAGGTTCGGCGGATCCCCCTTGAGGTTCCTTCGTCGGCTTTTGCCGAGCAGGGGATGCTTGATGGTGAGTTGCGGTCCGGTTCACGTTACCCGGAGGCGCGTACGGGCAACGTGGATTCGGGTGTTGTTACTGGGCGTGGTGTGCAGGCGCTCATGGGTGGTTTTGATACCCAGATTCGTACGGGTCAAGCGATGTTCGCTAAAACGTTTGAGCTTCTTTTGGGTAAAGCTTTACGTTTAGATGAGCAGTTGTGGGGAAATGTTGAACGCACTATGCGTGGCAACAATGATGGTACCCCGTACGAGATTAAGTATCGTCCGTCGAAAGATATTAAAGGTGATTACACCGTTGATGTGCAGTACGGGTTACTTGCTGGTCTGGATCCGAACCGGGCGCTTGTGTTTGGTTTGCAGGCGCGTGGCGATAAACTTATTTCCCGCAATTTTTTGCGCCGGCAAATGCCGTTTAGTCTTGATGCGACCCGTGAAGAGCAAATGGTTGATATTGAAGAGATGCGTGACTCGTTGAAGCAGGCTATTGCCGGTTACGCCCAATCAATTCCGGCGTTAGCCCAGGCTGGGCAGGACCCTGGTGTTGTGTTGACGATTGTTGCGAAAATTATTGAAGGTCGTGAACAGGGAACACCCATTGAGGAAGTTGTTCGTAAAGCTTTCACCCCGCCTGAGCCGACACCGGAAGAGCTTGCCGCGCAGGAAGCGCAACAAGGTGGCATGGGTGGGGATCCGGCGATGGGTGGTGAAGCCGGTTTGGGTGGTGACGGGTTGAACCCTGACGGAACTATGCGTGGTGTTGCCCCAGGTCAGCAAGGAATGGCTCCTGGTGGTCGCCCCGATTTGAACGTGATGCTCGCTTCCCTGGGTAGTAATGGTCAACCGAACCTGTCGGCGGGTGTTTCCCGTCGAGTTCCTGTTTAGGAGGATTGATGTCTAGAGAAATAATGGCCGGTATTCGTATGGGTGAATTGCTTTACGTTTCTATGGTTGCCTCGAATTCTTCGTACAGTCCTGACGTTGCCGATGATCTTGCGCGTCGAACTTCATGGATGTTTGGTGAGGCGTTGCATCAAATGGATGAAACGAACCTTATTGAGCATGCGTCCAATTTTGATTACGACGATGACGATGATGAAGAAGAAGACGAAATTGTCACGCCTGAGCGTGAACTCCAAAATCCACATGTAGTCAAGTTCATGACAGAAAGATTCGATGGGAGGACCGATGCCTAAAGGTGGATACCAAAAACCATCTAACCCGGCACCTGTGTCTAACCCTGGGAGTCTTTCACGGCGAACTGACGGTGGACCGGCACAAGTGACTCAAGAAATGACTGGCGCCGCTTACGGCGAAAACTCTGACTTCAATGAGATACAGTCCAGTGCCCCTTTACGAGCCACTCCTGGTGCGGCAATGCTAAACCCAAAAACGTCTTTGCCGACCAGGGGTGGTTCCTCTTCCGCGATGCCAGTGGGAATGTTCACCCCAACGAATAGACCTGATGAACCTATTACTTCCGGTTCACCTTTCGGTCCAGGTGTCGGTCCGATGACTTCTTCGGTGAAACGACCGAACCCCAAGATGAGTGATTCTTTACAAATGGCTGCCGACCTTATGGGTGACAGGTCTTTGAGTGCTGCCGCGGAACGTTTTCGTTTAATGGGGCGCTGATATGGCGACTGCTGACCAGATGGAACGGGAACAGAGGCGAAGGAAAAACTCTGGACCAGTTGACGACGCTGATTTTGCTGCCGGGAGTATCACTGGGCGTGACAGGGTTAATCCGAGAAACAAGTGGCCTGCTGTGGATGCTGAGGTTGCTCGAAGCAACGTTGCTTCAGCGGAAGCTAAAAGCGCCAAAATACAGTTCGATGCGACAGTCACACCCACAACCGATTTTCGTGGGGATGCTGCTGTTGATGCCGCTGAACTTGACTACATTGATACGACACGTCAACTTACAGCCGCCCAAAGGCGACAGGATAAGGCCGCGCAACTTCGTCAAAGTGTTCTCGACGATGACAATGTTCTTTTTGGTGGGGACCTTTCCACGCAGATCCCTTACACAAACTTTTTGGCTCAACAAGAAGTCGTTGACAAGTATTGGAACGATTTAGGTCGCCCACCGAGTGACGAGGTTGAGGCGCAATATTTGGAAGACATTGTTCTCGCGGCTGAGAGGCAAGGCGTCAAGGTTGATGCTGAAGACGTTTCAAACTTAGCTGACTGGCGCAAAATAAATTTGGCTGCCGACCGGATGACTAAACTGGCGATTGCTGACCCGGTGAACAACACTCAGGCGATACAAAACATTGCTTACAGTTTGAGTCAAGACAGTCCCGAAGTCATGCAAATGGGTATTTTTGTTATGCAGGATCGGCTTGCTGAACTTGCGAAAGATCCGAACCTGGTTGAGACAGGTGTTGGTTACGTGCTAGGTCTTGTAAACACTATTCTTGAGCCTTTCATTTTAGCCAACGAATACACGATGCAAAATCAGCGGGCTGGTGCCTACAACGCGCGGGAGATTACACGTGACGGTGGGGGCCAAGTTCAGCAGTTAGCTGGGTTCGTTGCTGGTTTTTTGGGTGGTATTAACCGCGACAAAGTAACTCAAGGTGAATACGACGAAACGTATTTGGAGACTTTACCTACCGCTGTAAACGATGAAGGTCAGCGTCTTTACACGGATCTTGAAATAGAGATCGCTTTCATGCTGCATAGTGGTAAAGCGAAAGATGACAGTTTTGATCCTGTTCAAGCAATGCAATTAAAGTTTGCTACGCGCCGCGATGAGGATGAAGCCTGGAACGTTTTTGGTGCGATCATTAGTAATAAAGGTCCGCGCACCGAAATTATGGCTACTTTGCTTCGTCAAATAGACTCCGCTCACGACGGAAACACTGGTTTGATGGGTGCTGGCGCACTTGACAACAATGCCGGTAGCGAAGTTGTGCGTCAGCTCACTGGTTTGTTTGGTGAAGAACAAACAGTTACGTATGACTCTTCGCGTGGGACCGAATCTTACCAAGATGTTAGTAACATGATTGGTTTTTCTACCTCAATTATTCTTGACCCGACCATTGTTGGTGTTGGTGTTTACCGTGGTGTTCAAGCGACACGGTACGCGTTGCATCAACTTGCACCCGGTGGTGGTGGGGCTGGGGCTTTAATGAAACCCGGTGGTGGTTTCTTGGGTTTGAACAGTAAAACAAACAGGTATTTTCAGACTTTAGCTGACGACCTAAACGAGTATGAGAGTTTAGGTAAGGCTGCAAATAAAAGTAAAGCTCCCGGTGCTGGTGTTGAAAATTTTCTTGACGAGGCAGGTGTTGGTGGGCGTGTTCCTCTCACGCCCGAGGCGAAAGCTGGTGCCGCGTCCGAAGAAGTTAATGCCCGGCTTGCTTTTGACGGTTTGCGTCAACGTATCGCACGTCGATACAAAGATATGCCTGACGACATGTTTGATGACATTCTTGCGAAAGCGCCAAGGGAAGACGGCAAAATAACTGCCGCAACTATTGGTGCGTTTGCTGACAACAAAAACGGTGAGTTTGTTGCCGAGATTGCGGCCATTGAAAGGAACGCTGTCGCTCAGGGTGTTGTTGCCTCTGAACTTCCGCGGTATGTGCAACAGATTCTTGACGAGAAACTTATTGAAAGTTTCGATCAGGCTTTGTCGCGTGGATCAAAAAAATTGAAACGCGGCGACATGGCTCCGCAAATGACTGTTGGTGGAATGTACCGGGCGAAAATGTCGAACTGGATTTCCGCCAATGTGATGTCGGATAAAGTTTCAGCGAAGATTTTGCAGGAGTATGTCGATACTACTTCCGCGAAAACTATTGCGAGTTCGTTTAGTGCCAACGCTGTACTGATTGGTGAGTCGGCTAAGAAAATAAAAACTGCCGGCCTCAGCCCCACGCTCGATGGGGTTGTTCCTATTACGGGTGGTGAACGTGCCAGCGGGATCCTGGACTCGATGGGTAGGGCGTTTTCGAGTATTTCTGATCTTTCCGTTGTTACTTTAGCTAACTCGGCGGACTCTGGTTTGGTTTACAAGTATGCGCGACAGTTCCTTCCTAAAGGAATGTCACAGACGGTTGCTAACGCTTACCGTTTAGGTGATGAAGGTTCCCGTCGTTTGCTTCTTGTTGCCGTGGTTCGTGCCGCTGCACAGTCCAGGGGGATTTCTTTAACTAAAACAGGTACTGCCCGGTGGATGGATCGTTCCCCCAGGGCGGTGGATGTTACTGGTACGCGGGCTTCGGATGGTTACGGTGCCCGTTTTGCTGGCGAGTCAAACAAGCCTTCCGCTGCGTTGTCCCGTCAGCAGGACAGGTTGTTTAATGAGGCGCAAGATTTAGAGGCACAGCAGGCGGCCCGTGTCGCATCCGGTGAGGTTGATGAAGCCGCTGGCGCAGTTAATCGTCTTGATGTTGAACTTGTTGACAATGCCCCGCAAAGAATTACTACCCTTGACGATGATTTTGAATCTATTCTTGCCGGTGACTTACAGCAAGGTCTTAGTAATTGGCGTGGTCAAGTTTATGATGACCCGAAACTTTTTGATTCGTTTTACATTCGTATGCGTGGCCCTAACGGTGGCGCTGGTGACGATGCGTACTACCGTGATATTACGACCGATTTTGACCCCAAGAATTGGGTTAATGAGCTTTTAGATAACACTGGTCAGACGGGTCGTATTCCTAGTGACGTGGGTGCCAATATCAGCAACGTTGATGCGATGTTTATTAACGACGGGAAAATTAGTCGCAACGCACTGATGCAGATAGAAGAATATCTTGGTCCTGAAGAGTTCCTGGAATGGATGCAGTACGGGCGTTTGTATGACGAACTTCCCGGCATTATCGACCGCACCCAAAGTGGTGCTGTTGTTTCCCGCAAAATTGATGGTAGTGGTGACCCTGTTAAAGGCTGGAAAGGTGTCCCGCAAGAGTGGCTTTTTGGTGCGGACCCAACATCTAAAAGGATCCCTGTCCCGTGGGCGCAAGGTGGTTTGAACCGTCGTGGTGGAAATGGTAGGGCTGGGGAAGAAGTTGGTAACGCGAACCGTGCCGGTGCCAGGGCGGAGGAAATTTATAGGCTTCAAGAGAAGGATCGTAGGGATTCTTTCAACGCTTTCGAGGCCAAGTTTAGGAGCGGTGACCTTGATGATGAACTTAACGACTGGATGCTGGGTAGGCGTGAAGAGGGCGACCCGAGGTTTCAGCCTGCCGCGGCGCGTAAACCCCAGGTGGCACCAGAGTTTAGGGAACCTAGATATGAAACTCAAGTAGGCGAGAATTTAGACGAGATTTCTTTGTCAAGCAACGACGGTGTTGAGTCGGCGTTGCACCAGTACCAGACACGAACCCACATGCGGTTACCGTCCATTAAAGACTTTGAGGACATGCGCAAGGACGTGAACGGGGTTGGTAGGGCGTATCACGGTGTTGGTACTGGCGCCGAGTATTACACGAACTATTGGAGTATCGCCACGTTGGGTGGTTGGCGTTTCTCGACTCGTAACGCTATTGAAGAGAACCTAATGTTTTTTGGTACCGCCGGTAGAGCAACTGACCTGATTAAAGGCCGGTTGTATTCAACGAACCGTCGCGCTAACAGTCGTGAAATGTACGTTTTGGAGCCTTTAGATGTTGATGACGTCAACGAAGTTCCGAAGGTTGTTTGGAAGCCAGAACAGGGACTTATCGGTCGGACCATTGAGAAAGCTCGCCTTGCGGGTCCGTTTGGTGACGCGACCGTGGCGACACGTGAAGCTGCTTTTGAGGCGCAATCAAACGTTAAAAAAGGTTTACAGAAAAAAATTGATGATGGGGAAGATTT
>Ga0209702_10007811_pt1 | contig 12851 bp, 6 predicted proteins | sample FRY01_FD_187210 | JGI IMG/M metagenome (GOLD analysis project Ga0209702, IMG submission 187210) | Freshwater microbial communities from Lake Fryxell liftoff mats and glacier meltwater in Antarctica - FRY-01 (SPAdes) (version 2) | ecosystem: Environmental > Aquatic > Freshwater > Ice > Glacier... | reverse complement strand
TGAAAGAGGTTTCATGGAGTATTTACCGCAATGCTCCTGTCCTCCCTCATCTTGTGCCGATAGTAGAAAAAGTTTGGTCATTTCTTGACGAACCAAAAACATCTGGCGATCTACTCGTAGACGAACTCAACTGGTTCATCGCTAGTAACAAATTCATGCAAACCCGACGATCAAAGTTTTCGGCTGTGATCGCCGCCCTGGAGTCATTGGCTGCAGGTGACGAAATAAGTTCCAAATTTCATCCAACTCGCTTTCGGGTAGGACTTCCTGCGGTCTCCGTAGATAAGAGACTAAAACTCCTCGGTGAATTGAGGCGTCAGATTACCGGCAGCGCCGATTAGGCAGTCGTTTCCAGAATGAATTAATTGTCTAAGCCGTATCGCTTGTAAAGCGCGAGCACCTCGTCGCAGAATTGAATGACTTTTTCAGACTCTGGGTTTTCGCTCTGGGTTGACTGAGCATTTTTTTTAAGTCGCACAAACATTCGCTCACCAAGTTCGAGTTGGCCGAGCTTATTCTTTCTGTAATTGTGTGCGCCACAAAGTGTTTGAGCGTTGTCAAGCTCTGCACGACCACCTTTGCTTCGAGGGGTGATGTGGTCGACTTGTAGTTCTACGCCGTTGCTCTCGCCGAGACCGCAGTAAACGCACTTCCAGCTATCTCGAGCTTTAACTTCATTTTTCATGTTTTCGTCGAAGTCATCTAAAACATTCGCGGAAATGGCTTCAGGCTCGAACCGATAGACGCCTTTAGCGACTTTTATTAGCAAGCCCATGTCATGCAGTTTGCGTATGGCTCGATCTGGATCTCGGCAGAATTTTCCAAATCGTTGCTGGTACATACCAATTATCCATGGGACGATGTCGTCGTGCTGAACATCTTGGTCGGGTCGTTCCAGAAAGTACTCAAATGCAATTCCGGCTTGGCCGCCAGGCAACTCAATCTTTAGGTCAGCGATCCTTTTGAGAGCGGACTCTTTTGTCGATTTCGACATTGTGGAATTAGATCTCCTCGGCGATCCACTTTGCTAGACGTGCGACAACCGGGACCGCAACCGAGTTGCCCATCTGACGATACATCTGAGTGCGTGAAACTGGCACCTTGAACTTCTTAGGGAAGCCCATTATGGCTTTGCACTCGTTTACGGTTAGCAGTCGTAGGCCAGTTTCACCGTCCCGAACGAAAGTCCCGGTCAGTCTTTGGATCTTGTGATATGAAGCAACGAGGGTCTTGGCTGGAGCGGACGTCTTGGAATCAATTATTTGAGGTCGACCGTCGTCTTTCTTAAATATGTAAACGCTCTGCAGGTGTTTAGAAATTGAGTGTCCTGTGACTCCTGTTTCGACGAATGAGCCAATTCCCTTGTGTTTAGCTGAACCTTTTGGCCAATCCAATTCGGTTCGACCACCTTTGCGACTGCGGAATCCGACGATGTAAATCCGCTTTCTGTGTTGAGGGACGCCGAAATCGGCTGCGTCAAGAACTTGATAGTCATATCGGTAACCGAGGTCGGTGAGTGTCTCTTCAATGACCTCCATAGTCCGACCGCCGTCATGATTTTGCAGCCCCGCGACATTCTCAAGCAGAAAGGCTTTATTACGGTGATGCTTCATAATACGAACTACGTCATGGAACAAAGTGCCTTGAGTCGGATGTGCGAATCCTTGACGTTTTCCAATCGTGCTGAATGGCTGGCATGGGAACCCAGCAACTAGAACATCGAACTTCGGAATTGCGTTTTCGGATATCTGTGTGATGTCACCGTGAGGCACATCGCTAAAATTGGCTGCGTATGTTTTTTGCGAGTATTTGTCCCATTCGGATGAAAACACACATTCGCCACCCGCTCGCTCGAAGGCAAGCCGAGTACCGCCAATCCCGGCAAAGAGATCGATAAATCGGAAGTTGGATGTCATTTGCTCAATAGTTCTTTCTTTGGCGTATAGAGACTTGCTAAAGACTACTTATTCGGTGTTCGAAAGAGAGACTAGATGGTCGATTTAGACTTGCCCATATGGGATAGCCCAGAAAGAACGGGTTCAGATTTGCCGACCGAATCAAACGGATTAAAGCAGGGATTAATGCCGACAAAACAGAGAAGTTCAATGAAGGTGCATGAAACTCGAATTTATACAGGGTGCCTATTTCGATAAGACAATATTAGAAATATAGAAAAACGCATCCTTCAAGCATCTGGATAGGGCAATTTTCTGGCTTGTAAAATTGAGTTACGATCACGCCATGCCGAGGCATCCCAATCCGACCAAATTCAGAGACAATCTCCTCGAGGATTGGAGTGCCGTTTTTATTAACCACTATTTCACGATTCGAGGGTCCGAATTCGGGCCTGTCAAGTTAATCAACGTTACGGATGAAGCACTTGAGAAGATTTTTAAAGATCATTTAAGTAATGGGCTTGGTTTGATTTGCGACGGTAGTGAAGAATATAGCGGCAAATTTGTTCACGACCTGCTCGTTTGTCGTGTGAAAAAAAATGGTGGAAAAAATGGTTTTGTCGGACAGGCGCTCAGTCACAGAGACGAGAAGAGTCAGATTCCAAAATACTTTGCAGCTCTAGTCGCGTCGTCGATTGTGATGAGTGATGCAAACGAGGAGAACGAAGATGAAAACGGTTGGATCAGTCAACTAGAAAAGCATATTGACGATAGAAATCTTGACATGCTTCCAGAGTTATGGGAATCTATTGTGGAGTGGCTTGAAAAAAATAAGGATTACTATCGTCAACTTGAGCTTCCAGATCCACGTGGGCATACCAGAATTGGTTATTCCAAATACATCGCGTTTCCTTCGCGCCCTGATCAACGCAAATTACAAGAGCACTTTGATGGCAAGTTTTTCGCAGATAGAGAACCAGAGCCGGAATTTGTAATTAGTGAGATTGACAAGATTCAGAACCGCCTTTCGAGACTGTTTTGTGAGCAATTCATGGATTTTGTTGCGTCACATAGGGCCAACCCGCTTGATCCATCGCTACAAGAGCACAATTTTTGGACAGTCGTGGGTGATTTATGCGAAGCAAATTACGAGGGGTCAAAAGAATCAATTATTGCCATTTGGGTTCGCGAGGAGGAATTTGGTGAGGACGAGTATCTGATCTGCGGGACTGTTCCAGAAAGTGAACACCACGAAGTAAGCGAATCAGATTTCGATTTACCACCAGAGTTTCCCCACGTGCTGCTCGATGGAGGTCGCTTCTACAAATGGTTAGATGGTGCTGAAGAATTTTCCAGTTTTGTTGGATTACGAAATGGAGGAGTCATTCCGCTCACAAGACAAAATGGGCAGCTAATGAACGCGTCTAGGTTTGATGTTAGGAATTCAGAAAGGGTGATTGTTCTTAGTGATTTGGTTGAGGATTTTGTTCAATTGTTCAATTTATGCAAAAAACCAAAACAGCTAAGTGACAGATGGGTTGTATTTGAGAATATAATTATTTGGCCGCTCAGTGCTTCAGAATTGTCAGGGACCCGTTTGGTTAACTGCGATGTAATTAAACGCAGTCTCTCGATCCCGCGAGGATTGCAAGCAGTAGGAGGCTATAAGAGTCGATCTGGGCTATATCTCGGTATCCCCGGCCTGTTGCCGACAATAAAATTATCTGATAGCGAAGTTATTGAAATTGAGGAACAACCAACAAATGTAAAAATAATATTGATTTATAACAAGGAAGACCAACTAGTGCACCTAGACGCAGATTTGGAATTTGATGGGTTGGTGGTACTTCGGGCTGAGGATTCCACTGGGGCTAGGAGAATTCGTTTGGCTTTTACGCGATCCGTAGAGCAGATATTTGTCAAGGAAGCGCGCGATCCGCAGAACTATGTTTTTGAGTCTGTAATCGGCTGCACGGATTTTACGAATTCGAATTTGTCAACGATTCCGATAGATGAGGAATTAATCGAATTAGTAAATAGCGAAAGACTTAATTATCTTGGGGTCAATCAAGGCGAATTTCTTAGTAAAGACGGCGACTATCTGTTTGCAGCTAATTGCTTTGCAGATGAATGGAGGCTAAAGATTGCTGGCGGCTATGGGGAAGCGGTGGATTTTCGATCGCTAAAGCCGTTCTCGAAATCTTCGGATGCGACCAACAACAGACTCTGGTCAAAGATAATTAAGGCTGGCGCTGATATCTCAAATTGGACATCAAGTTCTCAGTCGGCAGAAGCGGCGGAATGGTGTAATAGCAAGAAGATTTTGCAGATCTCCGAATCTCGAGCTCCAAATAACGTAGTGCCGTTTAGATTTGATGACTTTGAGAAGTTTACTGACGAAAACATTCGAGTGCCGCGACTCCTAAAAGCGCTGAGGGTGTTGTTTAGTCGCAAAAGGATGCTTTCATGGAGCGATTGGAAAAAGGTCGTATACGATTGCTTTGCGTCTTTGGATTATGAGTCTTTCCAATCGATAACGCGTTCGTGGTGTGAATCTGGGATTATCGAAAAGGCGTTTCACACCCAGAGTTCTTCCGTGGGCTTTTTCGCTTCCAAAAGCATATTGCGAGTTCACAAAACAGGATTTTGGTACCTAGGGGTTTTGAGTGGATTGTATGAACCTCACGAACATGAGAATCTTTGTCGATTCGCGAGCTCGATTGGGGTTCATTCAGAATTGAGACGAACAGCGAATCGTCTATCACCAGGGACGTTCGTTGTTGCATCGAGCGATTTTGAGTTATTAAATAGAATCGCAATTGAAGCAAAAGCGCAACTTATATCGCTTGATCTAAATTATGAAACTTCGAATGAGGAGACGAGGGATAATGGTGTTTATTTTTCGAATCAATATAAGTTGAAAAAACCGCTGCGGAAATCGTCCATAAAAAGTGTGTCGCTTGGTTTATTTACCCGAGAGCGAAGTCAGAATGTTTGGAAGGTTGAATGGCCCGACGGAGTATTTTGGACATACTCGAGAGACTTGGCGAACCTGGTATTTGAATTCTGTGAATTTGGCCGTCAGGTAGTTGAAGTTAGAGGGCGCGAATTAAGAGTCCGTTCTGGTCGTATCCCGTTAAGCATTGCGAAATCGCTTTTCGGTATCGGTGGGTTTTCGTCAGGACTCCCTTCAGGGCGTGCGTCGATTGGCGGTTTAATTGCCTCTGGGGTTAGAGCGGCCGATGATGTGGGATCGCTACAGTATCAATACATCGCGCCTAATGACTTTGTAGCTGCATTATTTGGGGAAAAGCTAATTGAAGTATTAGATCGCATCGTAAAACAGGGAGAGCGAAGATGATTGACCCGATTGGGGCATTTGAACAGTTGCGGTCCCAGTACATTAGGTATACGGAAACCGCATTCCGAATTGCAAATGAATCTCTTTCGCAAGAAAGACGTGGTCTACTCGAAGATCCTGGAACGCTAGCCCAATATCCGCTGATTGAGCCGGTACCTCGCTACAAAACTGTCGATTTTGAAATTGGCCAATTAGCGCAACTTGGGAGTAATTATTTGCCAAATTTCAAGGAGGATGAACTTGCCGCAGTCGCGGCGATCGTTTCCTCGGGACTATTCGACCGTTCGATTAGGCCGTATGTACACCAAATGCAGATGTTGCTACGAGGAACATCAATCGGTACGCCAGGTATTGTCACTTCTGGAACTGGATCTGGAAAGACCGAGTCATTTCTACTGCCGGTTATCGCTTCGATTATCAAAGAAGGGGTGCGTAAATGGGACAATCCAGATGGCAACTTCCTCAAGATGCGCTGGTGGGTAGACCCGAATACAGGAAGGCCATATACGAAATTCAGCAGTATCCCAAAGGATCGGCGGCCGCTTAAGACGAATTCAAGTGCAGACCCCCGTGATGGCATGCTTCATCGACAAGGGGAAAAGCGGACAGCTGCCGTTCGGTGCATGATTATCTATCCAATGAATGCCCTTGTCGAGGATCAACTGACTCGTCTCCGTAAAACGCTTGACTCAGACAACGTAGTTAAAGAGTTTAATACGTTTTTAGGGGGTAATCGGATTTTCTTTGGTCGTTACACCGGTGCCACACCAGTAACTGGATTTAATCACCACCCGAGAATCAAAGATCAGAAACTAATGAGCAAGAGGGCTGAGAAATTTTCTGATCTATTTGAATTTTACTCTGATGCCGATCGGGTTAAGGCTGAAGTTCGGAGAAAAGTATCCGTTGGCGACCTACGAAAAGACGACGATTATTTTTTTCCTAATACTTTGGGGTCGGAATTATTAGATCGTTGGACAATGCAAGAAACTCCCCCGGACATTCTAATTACGAACGTTTCAATGTTGAACGGCATGCTCAATCGAGAGGTGGATAATCCGCTCTTTGAGAAGACCCGCGCATGGCTAGATGCTGATCCAGAATCATATTTTTACATCATTATGGATGAATTGCATTTGCACCGAGAGACATCTGGGGCAGAGGTCTCGTACTTAATTAAAACATTGGTTAATCGACTCGGGCTTGATAAGCCAGAAAATTCGCACAAGCTTAGGATCCTTGCATCTAGCGCGTCTCTTCCAACCGGCGGTGATGACGGACATCGGAGTGTCTCTTTTCTAAAGGACTTCTTCGGAAAAAATGGACTTGTGCGAGACTCTGAAACCCCTATAGATGAGTCTTGGGATGCGTCGATTGTCTCGGGGCAACAATTAGATGAGCAAAATGTAGAACTCCATGTCAAGTACATGAATCCTGGACCATTCAATCAATTTGTTGCTTCAGCTAATCGGTTCCCGTCATTTGCAATTGACGCCGATGATGCAGTGTTCGCGATTGATAAATGTCTTGAATCGATTGCTGCCTCCCTACAAATACCGCTCAAATTATCGAGGGACGATACTCTGTCGCTTTGTATCGAGTCTGCCTCTGAGCACCTGAAGAAGGCATGTTGGGATCAGAATGATGAACGATTTAGGGCGACCAAAGTAGATGTATTGGCTGAGCGAATCTTTGGACCAGACAGTCTGCAGGCACTAAGGGGACTACTTCTATTGCGTGGACTTGGAGATTTATACTCTGCTGATGAAAACCTTTTGGGATTAGAGTCTCGTAGGTTGCTAAACGTGAGCTCATTTCGAACCCACTACTTCTTCCGCACAATTGATGGTCTCTTTGCTTCGGTCATTCCGACTGAAAAGCAGGAATCTGGTCGAGTGTTTGGCCGACTGAGGACCGAGAGAGGAGAGACCGGTGCATCCGATGCTGAAGGACGAGTCTTGGACGTCTTGTATTGCGAATGTTGTGGTGAGCTTTTTGTTGGAGGTTCCCGAAAGGACGCAAAAGGTAAAAAGACCTATCTCATCCCCTTTGAAGATGACCTAGAGGGCTCGCCTAATAGTGCCATGACAGGTCTATTTGAGCAGAACTCGTATTCGCGCTACGCGATTTTCTGGCCGACGAATCCCGGTATAAAGCCAGCAGCAGAAACTGCTGACGGTCGCCCAATTGGGGTTGGTAGAGGTGCAAAGAAAAATACAAAATCATCCGAGCCGTGGAAAAAGGCTCGCTTCGACTCGAATACCGGAGTCGTCGCGACTGACATAGTCGGTTTTGGCAATGTGGACGGATTTGTGTATCAATGGGGAGACGAAGGCAATCGTGATGTAGACAAGAAAGACAAGCACGATAGATCTAAATCTGACCCCGGTACTCACTTGCCGTATTTCTGCCCGAATTGCGGGACGGATTATTCGCCTCGGCAGAAGGAACATCGACTCTCTCCGATCCGTCAGTTTCGGCCTGGTTTTGCAAAGACAAGTCAACTACTTGCTAGCGAACTTTTTTCTGTGCTCAAAGCAGATAAGTCGAAGCAGGCGACGTCCAAATTCATTGTCTTTTCTGACGATCGGCAAGGGGCGGCGCGTGTTTCATTGGATATTGAATCGAATAATCATCAGGATTTAATTAGGGCAATTTTACTGGAAGCCCTGAAGTCTCTGCCTGTGCTCAAAAGTGTAAACGAGTTAGAAATCGAAATTCGAGCGCTAGTTGATAAGCGCAACGAACTTGAGGAAATTGGCGATCATACTGGTGCAGAAAAATTAGTTTCACCGATTGGGGTTCGGCGCCAAGAGCTGATGGTTGCCAAGGGTGGTGATCCGGGCTGCGCTTTGAAGAAGATTCTTGAAGATCCGCGTCACTTGCACGCTGAAGATGCGTTTTCGGGCAAGGGGATATATGTGCTTCCGTTTCTCAAGAAACTGGCCATTCTTGGAGTCCACCCTTTTAGTCCTTCAGGAATCGAAGAAACTTCAATTCAAACAAGTGATGGGAAAAATGATTTCCGAAAGTGGGTGGAACTGCTCAGGTTAAATGACGACCTTAGTGTTTCATGGCGACCTTTCGGCGAATTCCGTTCACCGTACAAACCCATAGCGACGCAAGATATTTTGCTTGAACATAGGCGTCAACTTCTTGAGAAATTAAATGCCCGAGTATCAGAGGTCTTGTTTAGCAAAAGCTATTTCAGCCTCGAAGACATGGGTGTCGGATATGCCACAGTGCCGAACGGCGACATTCCTGCCGATGAAATTTCGGCAGCGATTCGCGTGCTAGCAGACTCGTACCGTGTGAAGTTTTCAAAATATTCAACTTCGGATAGTCCCAGAGATTGGGATTCAGTACAGGTCATTCCTCCCAGACAAAAATTTATACTCTTTCTAAAATGCAAATATGGCGAAGAAATGTGGAAAGAACCCGCTGAAAATATACTTCGTCAACTTAGCGATCAGGGCCACCAGCATGGCGTGTTATATCCATCTGAGTTATATGTGAAGTTGGCGGGTCCGAAAGATCCTGTTTGGCGCTGTCGGAATTGCTCAAGAGTTCATTTACATCGAGGGATCGGAAAATGTACAAGATGTTTCCTCGACTTGTCTGAGAATCCGACTGACAGAGCACTAGAAATTCAACAAGGTCACTTCTTGAGTGGAAAGCAAAGTGAGAAAGTTGAGACACCTTCTCGGTTGCACGCTGAGGAGCTGACCGGGCAAACAGATGAACCGTTAATCAGGCAACGTCACTTTAGGGGTGTTCTAGTGCCTGCGCGGATTAAGGAAATTGATTTTAATACGGGGGAGCCGAAGATGGACGAAGACGACTTGCCTGTTTTCGTCGATGATCCGACGTTCGTGAAGCAAGTTGAGGAAATTGATTTGCTCTCAGTTACAACAACAATGGAGGTAGGTATAGACATTGGCCCGTTGAAGGCCGTGATGCAAGCAAATATGCCTCCACAACGTTTCAATTATCAACAGCGCGTCGGTCGGGCTGGTCGAAGGGGGCAAGCATTTCCTTTTGCTGTCACACTTTCTCGACGACGCAGTCACGATGTTTATTATTACGGTAGAACAGAAAAGATCACTGGTGACATGCCGCCACCGCCGAGTATTACAAGAGATAATTCTCATATCGCGCGCAGGTTTGTGGCGAAATTCTGGTTAGTTAATGCATTCGCTAGCCTGCGAATGCATCCCGAAGATTGGGCGGAAGATGAAAGTGGCGAGCTGCCGAAGTGGCCAGCCGACGCAATTTGGCCGCCGGACATTCATGGCGAATTGATGCTGCTTGCTGATTTTAGTGTTAATACCTGGCATGCGATGATTAGAAAGCATTTAGAACTAGTTAAACCTGATGTGGAGCTATTCGTTTCGTATCTTCTGGAAGAATCGAAAATTGTGCCTAAATCTATTTTTTCGAGTGTTGAAGATTTTATGAAACAGGTACTGGAAGTCGCAGCCAACCAGGAAGTCTCGAAGCTGAGTCTTGCTGAAACACTTGCGGAGGGTGGGTTGCTTCCAATGTTTGGGATGCCAACTCGCCAAAGAGATTTCTACCTTGGCAGGAGTAGCTCCAGCGGACGTGGCCAGGGGTGGGAGACGATCGATCGAGATACAGATTTAGCAATCCGTGAATTCGCGCCAGGATCGTCACTTATCAAAGATAAAAGGAGATTTGTGTCGGTGGGACTTACTGGTGCGCTACCAAATGCGATATTTTCCGAGTTGATTAAACCCTTTAGTGAGCCCTTCTCGGACCCTTTTTGGATAATTGAATGCATTAATTGCTCGGCGGTGAAAAAGCATCCTCGAAAACCAGATTCATACTCCGAGTGCGACAATTGCGGCGATCCGCTAGACCAGTTGGCCGCTCAACGCTGCGCGGAACCCTTGGGCTACAGAACAGATTTTAAAGCAAATTCCTTAGCTGATCTTGAGGACGATAGCAAAGGCGGCTTTGGCTCAATGCAAGCTGAGGTTTTAGGTCAACCACATAATTCGTTGGATTTGTCTGCTGCAACCTACGCGCTTGCTGAGCAAGGATCTATTTACCGATTTAATCGTGGGTCGCGCATCGAAACTAATGGCGGTATGGGGTGGTCTGGATTTTCTGGCGTTCAAGCAAGAACAAAGTTTGGCACAGTAAAAAAGGGTAATAAAAGAGTCGATCGATATATCACTAATCAGTTCATAGAAAATCGATTTTTGAAGAGTGCGAAAATCGATGATGCGGATACTGAATATCAGGAAGTAAAAAACCTGTGGCTTAGCGCACGGCGAACCACCGATCTTCTTTCTGTCAGTTCGAATCGACTAAACGACCGTTTGTCGCTTTCGGAGTTTACGATGCAACATTTAGGTGGCAAGAGTGGTGCCGATTTGCTCGCCGCGCTACACGGTACAGCCGTTCGTGCTGCCGGTATTTCTGCATCTTACATACTGGTCAATTTCTTTGCTGGAAACCTAGATATTGACCCAGATGAAATAGACGTCGTTTCAGTGCGACCACGAAAGCACGAAGAGCAAATGTTTCCTGAACTGCTCTTCGCTGACAGATTGATTAATGGCGCGGGCTTACTTGTGGCGGTTTGTGAAAAGCGTTTCGAAGAAGAATCAATTCTAGACAAGGCATTCAATGCAATACCGAGGGTGGAGGATTCTTACCCGCTTGATGACTTTTTGAAAAAAGAACATCAAGAAGAATGCGGGCGCGCCTGCTACAAGTGTTTACTTCGCTATAGCAATCAGCCATACCATAATTTATTGGATTGGCGACTTGGCTTGCTCTATGTACGGGCACTCGGTGATCCGAAATGCATTCTTGGACTAGATGGAGCCTTTGATGTCCCCGGGCTTAAGGACTGGCCAGAAATCGCAAGTGGCGCCGCACGCCGCTTTGTTGGGTTGTATAAGAACGCGGAGATGAAGGTGGTCGGCACGCTTTCTGCGATAAGAATGAAAACTGATCGCAAAAGTGGACCGTGGGCACTGGTCTCGCATCCGTTGTGGCGGCAAAGCCCTTCCGAGCTTGAGTCGTTTCAGGATGTTAGCGACTTGGGCGATGATTTATTGGTGATTGATTCGTTCTCGCTTGATCGTCGGCCGTGGAGGGTTGCTGAAGCATTAATGAGCATTAGCTAATGCTCATTTTGAAGCGCGCTGATTTTGGAGTTGGGATAGCTGACGAGGGAATTGTCAGGGTTTCCTCTCTCTCTGACTGGGGCTCGTGTCCAATCGCGATCAATAGGCGGTCTATTTACAACCCGAGTTTAGAATTGACGAAATCACCAACAGCAATTATCGGTTCCATAGTCCATGCCGTGCTTGAGCGCGGAGAAGACACAGGGCGAATCGAGCTATTTAATTCGCTTATTGAAGAGATAGAACTAGAACTAAGTTTGTCTTCGCGAACAAGCCATTTGGTTCCACTTCGGAAAACAATTGGTGAGTCGAAATGGCGAACTACGATCTCTCGCTTAGAGAGTTTTGGGGTTGCAAGTTTGCCATCTAAGCGAAGAGGCAAGTTCGTGGGCAAATCTAATCGGCGCCTTCGAATCGGCCGAGAAATATTCCTCGAATCATCCGATAAGTCGGTTGGAGGTATTGCGGATCAAATATCTGCTTTTGATAACGGCGTCATTATAGATGAATACAAAACAGGCGATATTTTTGCTAGAGACGGGCGCACTAAGTCAAGTTTTGAATTTCAGCTAATTGCTTACGGTTTGCTCGCCGAAGAATATGATTTTTATGGAAAAATTCGATTACGTCTCTCCAATGGTGAGAGTACTGTCGATGTTAATTTCACAGATAGCTCCAAGAAAGTTGTTTCAGAAAAAATTAATAGGGCTAAAGATGTTGTTTCCCGAGGAGACAAAACTCCAATACCGGGTGTTGACTGCAAATATTGCCCTATGAGGCTTGTTTGTGGGGACTATTACGAAGCTGTAATGGGATGGTGGAATCACGCGCCTGACTTCGACATCCCGTCCGACATCATAGGGGAAATCCAGAGTGTGTCTCATGAAGCGAATTTTACAAAAATAAAGTTATTGGACCTGGCGGGTCGCCCTTGCGTTGTTCGTGGTATTTCTGCTCGTCACAAAATTAGTTCTAACGATGTGGGAAAAAAAATCGCGATCTTTAACATCTCATCGAAATCTCAGCAAGTTGGAGAAGGTGGGCGCCGACTTCATCCGTTGTCGTTCTTTGAAAACTCCACAAGTCAAAGATCGTCGTTTTATTCGGTGACTGACATATTTGAGCTTCAGTAAATAAAAATCCCCTCGGCTATCAGAGGCAGGTTGTCGAATCTTGAATTCTGCTCGGCGGCGGCATTAATTATCCGATAAACAAGTAATCACGAAGTTAAGTTTCTTGGCCTCTTCGCGCCATTGTTCGTAACGGTCGGTCTTGCCGGCGTGGCCGGCGCCCATGTCACATTGCAGCAACAGCGGCTGCGTGGTGGTGGCGAGGTGGCGAAGTTTGGCGACCCATTTGGCGGGCTCGTGAAATAACACGCGCGGGTCGTTGAGGCCGGCGGTGACGAGAAGCGGCGGGTAGGCGACGGCGTGG
>Ga0209702_10007808_pt1 | contig 12859 bp, 10 predicted proteins | sample FRY01_FD_187210 | JGI IMG/M metagenome (GOLD analysis project Ga0209702, IMG submission 187210) | Freshwater microbial communities from Lake Fryxell liftoff mats and glacier meltwater in Antarctica - FRY-01 (SPAdes) (version 2) | ecosystem: Environmental > Aquatic > Freshwater > Ice > Glacier... | reverse complement strand
GGGTCGGTTGGGTCTTCGCAGCAGTCTTTACAAGATGAAAGACCGGTGCTTAAACCCATTAGAATGATTAAGAGATATTTAAAGGAATTTTTCATTGGTTTATTTATTTTTTAAGTTCGGTTATCATCATTAGTAGAGCATCCATCTGCTTCTGCTGCTGTATGATGTAGAGTGTAAGCTCTTCTATCTTCTGCTGCTGTATGGCTTGCATTTCGCCTAGGTCTAGTCCATTAGCTAGTACTTCTTCTTCGCTAGGCACGTCTGGCAGGTGTTTGTTAGCTGCTATGTATGCTTCTACTTCTGCTAGGCTCTTTAGCTCATAATCGGCATCAAACACAAAGTCTGCCCACCACTTAGCATCTACATTCATTTTAGTAGCACGTAGTGTCCCGTATATTATTTGTATTCCTTTCATATACCGTTTCCATCTTCACAATATTCTTCAATTAAGGCTTCATATTGCGGGGTTGAAATACCATCACTCTGTGGCGGGCAATCTTGTGCTATTGCACTTATATATATGGATGCAAATAGCATCAGATGTATTATTCTTTTCATTGTTTCTGTTATTTTTAATTTGTTCTACTGAACTAAAGTTCCCCGAAAATTGAATTGTTTTCTTCCTTCTGGAGGGTCAAAGTTTAAAACTAGTTCTAGCTTTGTCCTGTCAGGAGAAAACAGGTTATTAGATTCTGATAGGTAATACGACACATCTTCCATACAGCTTTTATATGTAAGATATTTTCCACGTATTTGTCTGAACGATTCACATCCTTCAAACCAATTGCACTTAGTCGGAAATGCAAGAGTATCTATATCAGGTAGGCCAGTCATTAAATAAATTGGTGCAGTGTACCCCCTAAAGGTGCCTGAACTTTTCTGTATAAATTTAATTTCAGAATCGGGATTATTATTTAAAGAACCAACATATACTTCTTCAGTATCCGTGGTACCTAAGAATAGTCCTGCAATTTGCTCCTCCGTGAAAAATAACTCCCTAGTGACGGTTTTCACAGTCTCCTCCTCACTTTTAAGACACTCATTCATAGGTGTGCGTATAGTGAGTGTAATAGGAATCCACGTCTCCCATCCATTGTCTCTTAGATAGTCACTAAAATCTACTTCGAAGCCTTCACTTTTACGAGTTTCAGCTTCTGAGCCTATCTGCCACTCGTAGGTGCTATTCTCAGGATTGCCGTCAGGTATATCAAACCGCACGCTACTCGCATTGAAAGTATCACACGCTATCAGATCACACCATTCCTCTGGTGGACCAAAACCTCGGTCACCCGGTCGTACTTTGAATATGGTATTGATGGTATCTTTACCAAAGCACGGATCATAGTTCTCGCAGTCCGGATTCCTAGGGTCTTGGCACGTAGGGCAGTCCTCTTTGCATGAGTTTAGCACAAAAGCGAAGAGCATTACCAGTACTCCGTATATTAGGTTTCTCTTTTTCATAATGTGTAGCTGGGTTTGGTATCAGCCTCCCCCCTTTCGGGGAAGCTAATAGGTTTGAATTTATAGGAAAACTTTTTCAAGTTCTATTTATTTCTTTAGTTCGTTTACGGTTTCTATAAGTGCATCCATCTGCTTCTGCTGCTGTATGATGTAGAGGGTGAGCTCTTCTATCTTCTGCTGCTGTATGGCTTGCATCTCGCCTAGGTCTAGTCCATTGGCTAGTACTTCTTCTTCGCTAGGCACGTCTGGCAGGTGTTTGTTAGCTGCTATGTATGCTTCTACTTCTGCTAGGCTCTTTAGCTCATAATCTTCATCAAACACAAAGTCACTCCACCATTTGGCATCTACAGTCACTTTAGTAGCACGTAGTGTCCCGTATATTATTTGTATTCCTTTCATATCACGTAGCTAGTTTTGGCAAAAACTACCAATACATTTTCATCTGTTTCCTGGTCTAGCGGTTGTACCGCATCTCCTTGAATACTTAGTAAATTAGTGGCTTTTAAGTCTAGATAGAGATTGCCAGTATTTAAATGATCTGGAGATTTCTCAGGTATTCTCAATTCAATTCGCACCGTTTCGTAGTCATCATTTTGACCCAATAAGGAGCCAAAAAAACGGAACGTACCCGAATATTTGTTGTACAAAATCATGTAAGGTAGTTTAGCACCTCCTTGTTTTGGATTTAATCCTGGTCTATCTTGTGGAAGTTGGGTCCATCCCGTATTAAAATTGCTTAGTGTACCAAAATCGACTTTGAGCAGTCCCCATCCATCTTCTGGGTGATAATTTGTATTGTGATTATCAGCAATATGTCTGTAATCACTAGGGTCAGGGTCGTTAAACGGATTCGCTAGATTTTTCCTAACGCCATTTTCATCATACGCTTGGTACCATTCGTTTGGCACAGCACCCCCTTGAGGATGTTTTACCCGCCACTCAAAGTTATTTTTAAGATTTGGACAGTCATCGTTTACCAGATTATCTGGATCTGTACTTATACCATGTCCATCTTCACAATATTCCGTTATAGGAGCACTAGGATCTGCCGGACAGTTGGCAGGGGTTTGTGCTTTCGCACACGTATATATAGATGCAAATAGCATCAACTGTATTATTCTTTTTTTCATTTTTCTAAATTTTAAAAATTACTCCATTTTCTCTCCTATAAATTCAAACCGTTGCACTCCACTGGGTTTATCAAATAACCAAATGTGTTTTATACGGTTAATAGTCCCGTCTGGTTTTATTATCTCAGTCTGTGATAAATTATTACTCAGTGCAGCCAAATTTACGCCACCAGGTGTTTCACAAACTTGAGTTTGAGTAAAACGCAAAATTCGATGCTTATAATTTGAACACTGATCCAAAGGACAACCAAATGGATACATAAACGTATCAATATTAGGGAGACCGATAGTCAGACCAACAGAGAAATCAATTTTTCTTATATTCCAGTTTGATAAATCCAAAAATTCTATCGTCACTTCGTTATTGGGGTCATTTGTAAAGTATCCTTTGTATTTCCCTAGTGGTCTCCACGGAATTGTTTTCTCTGTAAAAAACAGCTCTCTTGTCACAGAGACTAGCGTGTCTTTAGGATTGCTCAAGCACTCATTTATAGGTGTGCGTACGCTGAGTGTCACAGAGATCCATTGTTCCCAGCCCTTGTCTAGCAGATAGTCACTGAAGTCTACCTCAAAGCCTTTTTCTGTGCGAACATCAGCCTCTGAGCCTATTTGCCATTCGTATGTACTGCTTTCTAAACTACCATCAGGTATATCAAATCTCACAGTACTGGCATTGAACGTATCGCTTGTCACGAGTTGGCACCATTCTCCTGGTGGCAGAAAGCCGCCGTAGCTACGCCTAACTTTGAAAAGTGTATTAACTGTATCTTTTCCAAAACACGGATCATAGTTCTCGCAGTCCGGATTCCAAGGGTCTTGGCACGTAGGGCAGTCCTCTTTGCAAGACTGTAACGTGAGTAAGCCAATAAACCCTGCAAATAGCATCAATTGTATTAATAGTATAGTCTTTTTCATTATTTTTTTATCTTATTTTTCTTCCGTGAAAAACATAGGTAGTCTCTACCCCATTACGCTCTGTTTGGTGTTTATACACTAGCCTTAACTTATGTCTGCCATCTGATGAAGGCTCCGCAAAAGCATGAAAGTAAGTAACACCAGAACTAAGATTCATAAAACCTACTGATGCTATTCTAGCGGTTTCATCCGCAATCCATTTTTTTTGCTTATAGCTAAACATATTTGGGAAACCTTTTTCAATTGTATGCTGCCATTCAATTTTTAAGGTATCTGCCTGAGGAAAGTTAATGAGATAGATGCCCTCTGTTTTACATGGAGAAGGGCATGCTGCAAATGTACCTGGTGGCACCACGTAAGTATGTAGAGTTGTAAAGTCATAAGATATCACCCTCTTTATATCAGGTTCGTGTTCGAAATATCCTTCAAACGTTCCGTTCCATAAAAACTCATCTGCAAAGACTAAAAACCGTTCAGAGGTATAGATGCTATCCGCAGAGCTGTGAGGTGCATCTGGCACTTTCACTACTTTAAGTTTTACTGGAATAGGATTCCATATATTATCTGGGTTATCTAAGTAGTCATCAAACCTCAAGGCAACTTCTCTAGTTGTAAATTTACGATTATCTGCCCCTATAGTCCACTCATATCTTAGTGCATTTTCCTCCTTTGCAGTAAATAAAACACCTGAATTAGAAGCCACTATGGTATCACAATACTCAGCAATCTCCTCTGGTTTTTCAGCCCATCCAAATGGTTTTAGCGATTGTCTCATGGTGAAGTCTGCAGTAGGCTTTCCATAGTTAGGATCATAATTACTGCAATCCGGATTAGTTTCATCTGTACATGGACATTCATCTTTGCAAGAGTTTAGCACAAAAGCAAAGGAGGCTAGTACCACTATCAGTAGTTTATAGGAAAACTTCATTGGTTTATTTATTTTTTAAGTTCGTTTATCATCACTAGTAGAGCATCCATTTGCTTCTGCTGCTGTATGATGTAGAGGGTGAGCTCTTCTATCTTCTGCTGCTGTATGGCTTGCATTTCTCCTAGGTCTAGTCCATTGGCTAGTACTTCTTCTTCGCTAGGCACGTCTGGTAGGTGTTTGTTAGCTGCTATGTATGCTTCTACTTCTGCTAGGCTCTTTAGCTCATAGTCGGCATCAAACACAAAGTCACTCCACCATTTGGCATCTACATTCATTTTAGTAGCACGTAGTGTCCCGTATATTATTTGTATTCCTTTCATATCACGTAGCTAGTTTTGGCATCAGCGTCCCCTGCGGGAGACGCTGATGGAGTTGAGAAAAGTGCTTGTATTTATTGTTTTACAAATCTCAAGTACTTATATCCTTTAGGAGTTTGTAGTCTTACAAAGTATAACCCTGCACTTAGTGCAGATACGTCATACTGACCAGTATATCCTTCGTATTGATACGTTGATATTAATTTCCCATCTACATTAAGTAAATCAACCGAGCTATTTTTAATATCAGACTTAATATTTAGCATATCCAAACTTGGGTTTGGATAGATATTAAACTTGTATTCAATTGTATTCTCAAGAGTTTCATCTTCAGGTGTTGCCCTTTTGGTCTTAGCTTGATTGGATTGGTATTTTTTATTAGTCCCTGTACAATAGTTTCCTAATTCTGTATCATCGACCTCGATAGTTTCTGGGAAATTGTAGAAGTCTTGCTTAATAGATAATCCAATACCTACACCTATTTCTGCCGTGGGATCAGATTCAATTCCCCAATAGGCTTGCAATTCAGCTTCATATCCACTTGCAACTGTAATGTTACCTTTCAGTTCAATGGTCTCTGCATTTACATAAATTATATTACCGACGACCTCCGAAACAAAATCATCAGTTGTCTCTATCACCTCATTCTCTAAAACTAATGCCCCAGGAATCAAATTAAATACTCCATCCTTATTGTATATTCTCTCCCCTTTACTAGCAATGTGGTCAATGTCCCCATAGTTCCCCCAAAGTAAATAAGTGAAAACTTGAGTAGAATTTTTTTCTGCTCCATTAAATCCGTCTGATAAGAAGTACATATCTGCCATAACCTTTATCGTGACTTTTTTGATTTGAAGAATATTGCTGTAGTAATTAGAACCTATAGCCTCTAATCCGAATGAGTGCTCACCGAAACCTTCAATAGGATACCAATCACTTGCAACCGTATTGGATTTGTATGAAGAACCTGGAATATCCACCGATTTTAATGGTTTAAAATTATACAGTTCAAATAAAGGTCCCAGATTATTATAGTTTTCGAATTCAACTTTTATTTGAACATATAATTCTGTCTTCTTATAGTCTATATCTACTGCACGATTTAGCCTATACTTTAAAGGTGATTTCAGTTTGTAAAATCTAGCATCATATGCATATGGCTCAGTAGTGCTGGTTATCACTTCTGGCTCTGATTCAATGATACTAGGAGTTTCTAACAAAGCAAATAATCCCACGGGCTCGTTGTAAATAGGATAAGAAGACGGGGAAAAGGATCCACCGAACTTAAAGGATCCTGGGGTATACAAATTTCCAATATCTACATTGGTAGACTTAATCATTGTTCCTTGTATCTTCATCTCTGTCAATGTAGCTGTTGGCATAGTAGGTTTCGTAGGTTTACTTGGAGTTTTAATAAAATGGGTAAATAGTGCATCAGACATGGTACCTACTGTTGATTTTAAGTTTTTACTGACACTTTTATCAAAGGCTTTAAATTTGGCATTCGTGTTAGTGTAATTATATGCAAGTCCATCCCCATCTGCACTTCCTATTATCCCAACTGCATTTGTCAAAAGAGAACTTAATGTAGCTTCAGGAACAAGGCCAGAGAGACCAGCATTCAACGCCGTTTTTCCCAATCCTATAACTGCCCTCTGAGCTTGATTCCCCAAGGTATTGTATTCATTAAGGTTATCCTTGTACTTGACGAGTTCTTCTTGATAATCACTTAGCATTCCATCCAAATTTTTATAAATTAATGCCCCACTTCCATCAGAGCCAAGGGCAGCATCTATGGTGTTCATATTTAACCAGTTATTGTAAGTTGGCTTACCACTACTATCTTGTAAAGGCACCTCTGTCGACAGACTTCTTCCGTAAAGATTTATATCTTGAGATTGCAACCCCCATAATTTAAACTGGAACTCACTCTCATAGTTGCACACACATGGATCATAGCCTAATTGGGCATCTGCCATAAACCAAGATGTATTATTATTCCCATTCTCAAAACTGGTACTAAACGCATGTGTAGACGTTTTTTGATCCAATGGAGTATCATATCCATTGCCATGACGGAATATTCCACTTATATCACCCGAAGCAGTGATATATCCCATATCAAGTTTGATGTCATCAACAGTGCCTAATTCTGAATAAACATTAAAAAAAGTGCGAAGCTTACCTGAATAGCGGTTATAAATCACAATGTAAGGAACTTTAGTCTGCTGCAAAGGCAAGGGTACAGTGACTATTGGATTATTGTTTTGGGTTGGATCCTGATACACATCACCATTGGGAAAATACCCCGTATTCATATACATGAGTTCCCAACCGTCTTCCCATGCAAAGTCAAAATTAGCCAGTGGAGAACCACTAGGCTTATTCAGATAGCCTTGATAAAAAGGTGATTGCATATAAAATATGCTAGGATTGGTATAGTCAGGCACCTGCCAACCTGCGTTGGGATTTAATGGTATAGGGTTAAAACTGAAGGTCGTTCCAGGTTGAGGGTTAGGAATGTCAGTCTTTGCCCAATCAAAACTATTCAGGAATTGATTGGTTTCGGCCGGAAAGGCCTCATCAACTTCGCAATTCTCAGGAGCAGCTGGATTTGTACTTATGTCTTTATCCTTAGGGCAATCTTCGCATTGTGCAAACCCTATATAGTAACTATGTATTATTAAAATTAGTAATGATATCTTTTTCATAATTCTTTCATCTTATTTTTCTTCCTTTGAATTTAATCGTTTCTGAGAGACTATTGAGTCCGAGTAAAACCTGATATTCCCCTTCACAATCCCAATTTTCTGGATTAACATAAAAATATCCATTATATGGATACCCTATAACTCCACCTCCAATACTTTTAGTAAACCAAAATTTTGAATTAAATTTAGCTATAAACGAAGTATTCCAAATTGTATCAAAACCATATTTTGCATCAACCAGATTCACAGAATTAACCCAATTCCCGTCACAGGAATCGATTATGTCTGGATCAACAGTGGTATATGTCGCCAGTTTCCAATTTCTAATTTGAAATATAACACTGTCCGAATCTTCTTCAAAAAGCACTTTAAAATCGCCTACTGTTGTGAAGTCACATAAGTCATCTACTAACTTTATATATTTCACTACTGAATCCTTGCCGTCATCCAAAGGGAAACAATCCAAATTTGGTTCTTTTTCAACTATGAGTGTCATTCGAATATTATTCTCACCCGTTTGTTTTGTGTCTTCGAAGTCTCTTACAAAACTATAGTTATGAATTACTTCATTACCTAAAAGCCATGTATACTTTACCGTCGTGTCATCTTCATCATAACCTATGGGTTGGAAACCTATACGTCCACGCTCAAAAGCAATATCTGGATGCCACTGACCAATGTAGTCTGGGAAGTCTACAGCCCACTTAGTGCTCATCTCAAAATCAGCCGTCACTGGCTTCTTATCCCAACACGGATTATAATTATCGCATTCTGGATTGGTTTCGTCTACACATGGGCATTCGTCTTCTTTGCAACTTTGTAGAAAAGCAGCCAAAATGAGCGTGATCACAATTAAAAAATTAAATGAAAACTTCACTTGTCAATTTACTTTTTAAGTTCGGTTATCATTTCTAGTAGAGCATCCATCTGCTTCTGCTGCTGGATGATGTAGAGGGTGAGCTCTTCTATCTTCTGCTGCTGTATGGCTTGCATCTCTCCTAGGTCTAGTCCATTGGCTAGCACTTCTTCTTCGCTAGGCACGTCTGGTAGGTGTTTGTTTTCTACTATAAATGCTTCTACTTCTGCTAGGCTCTTTAGCTCATAGTTGGCATCAAACACAAAGTCTGCCCACCACTTAGCATCTACATTCATTTTAGTAGCACGTAGTGTCCCGTATATTATTTGTATTCCTTTCATATCACGTAGCTAGTTTTGGCATCAGCGTCCCCTGCGGGAGACGCTGATGGAGTTGAGAAAAGTGCTTGTATTTATTGTTTTACAAATCTCAAGTACTTATATCCTTTAGGAGTTTGTAGTCTTACAAAGTATAACCCTGCACTTAGTGCAGATACGTCATACTGACCAGTATATCCTTCGTATTGATACGTTGATATTAATTTCCCATCTACATTAAGTAAATCAACCGAGCTATTTTTAATATCAGACTTAATATTTAGCATATCCAAACTTGGGTTTGGATAGATATTAAACTTGTATTCAATTGTATTCTCAAGAGTTTCATCTTCAGGTGTTGCCCTTTTGGTCTTAGCTTGATTGGATTGGTATTTTTTATTAGTCCCTGTACAATAGTTTCCTAATTCTGTATCATCGACCTCGATAGTTTCTGGGAAATTGTAGAAGTCTTGCTTAATAGATAATCCAATACCTACACCTATTTCTGCCGTGGGATCAGATTCAATTCCCCAATAGGCTTGCAATTCAGCTTCATATCCACTTGCAACTGTAATGTTACCTTTCAGTTCAATGGTCTCTGCATTTACATAAATTATATTACCGACGACCTCCGAAACAAAATCATCAGTTGTCTCTATCACCTCATTCTCTAAAACTAATGCCCCAGGAATCAAATTAAATACTCCATCCTTATTGTATATTCTCTCCCCTTTACTAGCAATGTGGTCAATGTCCCCATAGTTCCCCCAAAGTAAATAAGTGAAAACTTGAGTAGAATTTTTTTCTGCTCCATTAAATCCGTCTGATAAGAAGTACATATCTGCCATAACCTTTATCGTGACTTTTTTGATTTGAAGAATATTGCTGTAGTAATTAGAACCTATAGCCTCTAATCCGAATGAGTGCTCACCGAAACCTTCAATAGGATACCAATCACTTGCAACCGTATTGGATTTGTATGAAGAACCTGGAATATCCACCGATTTTAATGGTTTAAAATTATACAGTTCAAATAAAGGTCCCAGATTATTATAGTTTTCGAATTCAACTTTTATTTGAACATATAATTCTGTCTTCTTATAGTCTATATCTACTGCACGATTTAGCCTATACTTTAAAGGTGATTTCAGTTTGTAAAATCTAGCATCATATGCATATGGCTCAGTAGTGCTGGTTATCACTTCTGGCTCTGATTCAATGATACTAGGAGTTTCTAACAAAGCAAATAATCCCACGGGCTCGTTGTAAATAGGATAAGAAGACGGGGAAAAGGATCCACCGAACTTAAAGGATCCTGGGGTATACAAATTTCCAATATCTACATTGGTAGACTTAATCATTGTTCCTTGTATCTTCATCTCTGTCAATGTAGCTGTTGGCATAGTAGGTTTCGTAGGTTTACTTGGAGTTTTAATAAAATGGGTAAATAGTGCATCAGACATGGTACCTACTGTTGATTTTAAGTTTTTACTGACACTTTTATCAAAGGCTTTAAATTTGGCATTCGTGTTAGTGTAATTATATGCAAGTCCATCCCCATCTGCACTTCCTATTATCCCAACTGCATTTGTCAAAAGAGAACTTAATGTAGCTTCAGGAACAAGGCCAGAGAGACCAGCATTCAACGCCGTTTTTCCCAATCCTATAACTGCCCTCTGAGCTTGATTCCCCAAGGTATTGTATTCATTAAGGTTATCCTTGTACTTGACGAGTTCTTCTTGATAATCACTTAGCATTCCATCCAAATTTTTATAAATTAATGCCCCACTTCCATCAGAGCCAAGGGCAGCATCTATGGTGTTCATATTTAACCAGTTATTGTAAGTTGGCTTACCACTACTATCTTGTAAAGGCACCTCTGTCGACAGACTTCTTCCGTAAAGATTTATATCTTGAGATTGCAACCCCCATAATTTAAACTGGAACTCACTCTCATAGTTGCACACACATGGATCATAGCCTAATTGGGCATCTGCCATAAACCAAGATGTATTATTATTCCCATTCTCAAAACTGGTACTAAACGCATGTGTAGACGTTTTTTGATCCAATGGAGTATCATATCCATTGCCATGACGGAATATTCCACTTATATCACCCGAAGCAGTGATATATCCCATATCAAGTTTGATGTCATCAACAGTGCCTAATTCTGAATAAACATTAAAAAAAGTGCGAAGCTTACCTGAATAGCGGTTATAAATCACAATGTAAGGAACTTTAGTCTGCTGCAAAGGCAAGGGTACAGTGACTATTGGATTATTGTTTTGGGTTGGATCCTGATACACATCACCATTGGGAAAATACCCCGTATTCATATACATGAGTTCCCAACCGTCTTCCCATGCAAAGTCAAAATTAGCCAGTGGAGAACCACTAGGCTTATTCAGATAGCCTTGATAAAAAGGTGATTGCATATAAAATATGCTAGGATTGGTATAGTCAGGCACCTGCCAACCTGCGTTGGGATTTAATGGTATAGGGTTAAAACTGAAGGTCGTTCCAGGTTGAGGGTTAGGAATGTCAGTCTTTGCCCAATCAAAACTATTCAGGAATTGATTGGTTTCGGCCGGAAAGGCCTCATCAACTTCGCAATTCTCAGGAGCAGCTGGATTTGTACTTATGTCTTTATCCTTAGGGCAATCTTCGCATTGTGCAAACCCTATATAGTAACTATGTATTATTAAAATTAGTAATGATATCTTTTTCATAATTCTTTCATCTTATTTTTCTTCCTTTGAATTTAATCGTTTCTGAGAGACTATTGAGTCCGAGTAAAACCTGATATTCCCCTTCACAATCCCAATTTTCTGGATTAACATAAAAATATCCATTATATGGATACCCTATAACTCCACCTCCAATACTTTTAGTAAACCAAAATTTTGAATTAAATTTAGCTATAAACGAAGTATTCCAAATTGTATCAAAACCATATTTTGCATCAACCAGATTCACAGAATTAACCCAATTCCCGTCACAGGAATCGATTATGTCTGGATCAACAGTGGTATATGTCGCCAGTTTCCAATTTCTAATTTGAAATATAACACTGTCCGAATCTTCTTCAAAAAGCACTTTAAAATCGCCTACTGTTGTGAAGTCACATAAGTCATCTACTAACTTTATATATTTCACTACTGAATCCTTGCCGTCATCCAAAGGGAAACAATCCAAATTTGGTTCTTTTTCAACTATGAGTGTCATTCGAATATTATTCTCACCCGTTTGTTTTGTGTCTTCGAAGTCTCTTACAAAACTATAGTTATGAATTACTTCATTACCTAAAAGCCATGTATACTTTACCGTCGTGTCATCTTCATCATAACCTATGGGTTGGAAACCTATACGTCCACGCTCAAAAGCAATATCTGGATGCCACTGACCAATGTAGTCTGGGAAGTCTACAGCCCACTTAGTGCTCATCTCAAAATCAGCCGTCACTGGCTTCTTATCCCAACACGGATTATAATTATCGCATTCTGGATTGGTTTCGTCTACACATGGGCATTCGTCTTCTTTGCAACTTTGTAGAAAAGCAGCCAAAATGAGCGTGATCACAATTAAAAAATTAAATGAAAACTTCACTTGTCAATTTACTTTTTAAGTTCGGTTATCATTTCTAGTAGAGCATCCATCTGCTTCTGCTGCTGGATGATGTAGAGGGTGAGCTCTTCTATCTTCTGCTGCTGTATGGCTTGCATCTCTCCTAGGTCTAGTCCATTGGCTAGCACTTCTTCTTCGCTAGGCACGTCTGGTAGGTGTTTGTTTTCTACTATAAATGCTTCTACTTCTGCTAGGCTCTTTAGCTCATAGTTGGCATCAAACACAAAGTCTGCCCACCACTTAGCATCTACATTCATTTTAGTAGCACGTAGTGTCCCGTATATTATTTGTATTCCTTTCATATCACGTAGCTAGTTTTGGCATCAGCGTCCCCTGCGGGAGACGCTGATGGAGTTGAGTACTCTACGGGTTGAGTCGGTTGTGGATTCTGAATACGCCACTCAAAATTATTTTGCCTCCAAGGGACAACATTTCCTTGGTTATCCGCCCCTTCACAATTAAGCGGATTATCAGGGTTAGTTCTTATTCCTTTTCCATCTTCACACACTTCACTAAGTGTAGGCTCTGGAATAGTGCACTGCCCCCAGCTTGCTATACTGAAAGTTATTATTATTATTAGTTGTATTATTCTTTTCA
>Ga0209702_10007804_pt1 | contig 12866 bp, 10 predicted proteins | sample FRY01_FD_187210 | JGI IMG/M metagenome (GOLD analysis project Ga0209702, IMG submission 187210) | Freshwater microbial communities from Lake Fryxell liftoff mats and glacier meltwater in Antarctica - FRY-01 (SPAdes) (version 2) | ecosystem: Environmental > Aquatic > Freshwater > Ice > Glacier... | reverse complement strand
AACTTTGACAATGGTGTTTTGAGAATAGAAATAAAATTCATTAGTTTTGGTTTTAGCCTTTGTCAAAGTTCAAAACTTTGACAATGGTGTTTTGAGAATAGAAATAAAATTCATTAGTTTTGGTTTTAGCCTTTGTCAAAGTTCAAAACTTTGACAAACGTGTTTGAGAATGGACATTAAAATTCATTTGTTTTGGTTTTAACCTTTGTCAAAGTTCAAAACTTTGACAAAGGTATTTTGAGAATGGATATTAAAATTTAAAATCAAATTTTGGTGGATACTTATGACAATATTTAAAATTATCGATGTTTTCAAAAATGGCTAAGACTTCATCTCGCATAATATTAGTTTTAGAATTAGAAAGCATTGCTAAATATGATGAAAACTTGTAAGTCTCATAATTCATTTTGATATCCCTTGGATTTAAATGTATATAAATAATTAAATTTTTTAGATACTCTTCTGTATCAACTCGAATCCTTTTAAAAGGAGACTCAAAAAGTGCACCGTGACGATTATTTACTTTGTTAAAAGATTGACTATAACTGCTTATAAATTTACCCATTTGCTTACTTACACCATTTGAAGATGAATGTAAACCCCTGCTATGATTACCTTTGTCAAAATTTAAAACTTTGACAAAGGTTTCTAATTCTTCTTTTGATTTGACTTTAATCAAAAAATGAAAATGATTTGGCATCAAACAATAGGCATAAACATCAACTATTTCATTCGTATATTTTGAAAACTGTTTTAAGAAATAAATATAATTTTCTTGGTTTTGAAAAATAGTACAACTGTTTATTCCACGATTATAAACGTGATAAAATGAATCTGGCTCTAAAATTTCGTTAATAATGTTCATCTTTTATTATTTAGTATCTTTGTCTACGTTTCGAACTTTGACAAAGATGTTAGGAACTTAAAACTTTGACAAAGGTGTTAGGAATATATTTATCAGTTGATTTAGTTGTCGAGAAAACCTCGGTAACTGAAATTGGCCGCAGGAACACCTAATTTTATTTTTTTTATTAAGAAACCTTTGTCAAAGTTCGAAACTTTGACAAAGGTGTTAAAAATTGTTATTGGATTTCAATTGTATCAATCTCCTTCATCAATCTATCGGTTTCGGTAAGTGCAACAATTATTTTTTGATAATGAAAAATATCCTCAAAACTTAGCGTTTTTTCTTTTCGGTCTTTGAGCCATTTTTGAGCGGGTTGATAACCGCCAATATAAAAATTCCAAGCTACTTCAGGTACGTTTGCGAAATATTGAGATTCGTTGATGAAAACATCTCCCATTGGATAAGGTGGATCATTATTAGTAATTGTTGCTCCATCATCTACCAAATAATTTTCTACATAACGAGGTTTCGCAACCACATTATCGCCATCAATAGGATATTGAGTGATGTAATTTTCTACAATATCGCTTTCTAGCAAATGAATTTCTCTGATTTGTGAACCTAATTCGACCAATTCCCAAAACGTTTTTGGATCTTTTGGATAGGGAATTTTTGGAAAATCTATTTTTAAAAATTCTTTGTATTTCACGCGGTAGCTTGGCGAGTGCAAAACGGCATAAATGTAATCGAGAATATCTATTGGAGCGAAAGTTGTTTTGTCTTGGTCTACTATAGCACCTTTGTCAAAGTTTGAAACTTTGACAAAGGTTTCTTTCTCGGTAACAAACTCTAATCCTAATTTCTTGGCAATTGCAGCTACAATTTCTGGTTTTAAATTGGGAATCCTTGTTGGTCTTTCGTTTTGTTTGTCTCCGTTTAACGCTATCAGGGTTTCAAACCCTGACAGCGTTTGTTGTCTATTGATTTCTGGGTAGAGATAGAGTGGGAAAGTACTTTCCGCTCCTAACATTCCGGGTCTAGACCAACCTCTTCTATCGATTAAATATTTTGTTAAATAAACAGGAGCAGATTTAGATTCATCAAAACCTCGTTTTACTATTAAACCAATATTAGGTTTCAGCATATGTTTCATTACATTATATCTTCCATTGCAAACAAAACCATTTTGTTTTCCTGTATAAAAAGTTTTGCGAACATCAAAAGGACGATAATTTATGTTTTGCCAAGCATTTTCATTTTCAATATTTAATTTTATATCTTCTTTTGCTCTTGCTATTTTCCAATCTCTTGCATCTTCTGTATTGTATTTTTTTGAAATCGTTATTTCATCTAAATTTAAAAAATCATCTACTACTTTTTTTAGAGTTTCATTAGTAAAATGAATAGTAATGGCGTCTCTAATTGTTTCAATTCCTGCAACGTTTTCATTAAATAATTGATTTACACCAAATCCTTTTTCATATTCTAATATTTCATCGAAATTCTTCGGTACAAAAAAGTAATTTGGTTTTGTGTATTCTAAATTTTTCCAATCTAACGATTTAATTGAGTTTTCATAAAGATAATTATATTTAAAGTCTCTTTTTCCCTGTAAATCAAAATGTAAAACTTGTCCTAATTCGTTTTTCTTTTTCTGTCCAGTTTTTACAAAAATGTTAATAGAAACACCTTGCATTATATCAAACACATTATTATCAGGAGTTCCATCTTTGCAAACTTCTTTTTTCTTAGCGTTTCCGTGTAAATCAAGAATATAAATTTTATCAAAACTTTCTAATAAATTTTTACGCATTTGACGATGTGTAATTCCATCTATAAAACTGTTGTTAGAAATATAGGCTAAAATTCCACTTCCGTTTTTGTCAATATAATATTGCCCATAACGTATAAATTTTATGTAATCATCGTCAAGATTGATTTTTCTTTCATTCAAATCTTTTTTATAATCTGAAATTAAATTTTGAATCCATTCATTTTTATTTGTAGAACTAACAGCATACGGCGGATTTCCAATCACACACATTACAGGCGAATCGCGTTTTATGAAATTGGCTTCGTTGGCTTCGCTGCTCAACCAATTGGCAAAAAGTGTTCCGGTATCAGGGTGGCTTTCTTCGAGAGAATTCGTTAAATAAATTCTAAAGCGTTGGTCTTTGGTTGGTTTGTAACCAGTTTCGGTTAGCAATAAATCCATTTGCAAATGCGCCATTGCGTAAGATGCCATCAGCAATTCAAAACCATTTAAACGAGGTAACAAATGTGTTTCGATATAATTACTCCAAATGCCTTGTTGTCCGCCAAATTTTTTGTGAATGTGCTTCACCACTTCGGCAAGGAAAGTTCCTGTTCCTGTGGCTGGATCCAGAATTTGTACTTTGTGTACTTCCTGTTCTATTATTTTACCTTGCAAATCCACTTTTATTTTGGTTTTGCTCGTGTCTGCGAGACCTTGAGGCAAATCGAATTCGGTTTTCAGGATATCATCAACGGCACGAACAATGAAATTAACTACTGGTTTTGGCGTGTACCAAACACCTTTTGCTTTTCGTAATTTTGGGTCGTATTCGCTCAAAAAAGTTTCGTAAAAATGGATGATTGGGTCTTCCATTTGTTGAGACTTTGCGTGCAACGTCTTTACACTATATTTATTTTTCAAGATTTCTTCTACATTACACGCCAAGAATATATCGACTAAACTATCGACAATCCATTTAATTCGGTCGTCTAAATCCGGACCGGCAATGTAACCAAACAGTTTTCGTAAAAACGGATTCGATTTTGGAATTAATTCGGCTGCTTCTTGACGCGAAAAAGTCGGTAATGTTGGATCGTGCAAACGGGCGCAAAACATTCCGTAAGCAATTGTTTGTGCATATACATCGGCAAAACCTTTGGGCGAAATATCGTGAATTAGTATTTCTTTGAAAGCGTTCATTTGGTCTTTCAAGGTGCTGTCTTCACTTTTGTTTTCGTCATTGGTTAACGCCACTTCAATAATATCCGAAAGTAATCTGGCTTTTCCTGCCATCATTTCGGCTAATTTTTTGGAGCTTTTAATGGTTTGCCCAATATGTAAACAAAAGTCTTTCAGTAAATTAGTAAATGTCGCAAAGTTTTCGGACAGCGCGATTATTTCGCCGTTTACAATTTCTGCGATGGCAACTTTGGTAATAAAAATACCATCAATATAAAGGTGAAAATCAAGATAATCTGTAAAAATTAAATTGTCTAGTGAGTTTTTATAACGGTCAAATTGTTCTTTGTTTCCTGTATTTTTGGCTCCAGACAAATCTTTATCACCAATGTCTTTGGCTTCAATAAATCCAAACGGAATATCTTTTCTGGTTAATACATAATCAGGAGCACCACAGGAAATCCTTTTGGGTTCGTTAGTTGCAGCAATATCTGGAACAATGCTTTCAATCAGTTGTTTTAAATCGCCACGATAGGTATGCTCCGTTGCAATTCCACGTTTGTATTCTCGATTTATATTGGAAATGTATTGTTCTAAAGTCATTTAATTTGAATTTGAACAAATATAAAGAATTGCAAAACAAAAAAACACTTTGGTTGAAGTGTTTTATAATTCGAATTTTTCAAAACCTTTGTGTCAAAGTTCAAAACTTTGACAAAGGTTAAAAGCAAATGGTTACACTTTATTTGTACTATCCATTAAAATTGTCACCGGTCCATCGTTTAAAAGTGCCACTTTCATATCGGCACCAAAAATTCCGGTTTGTACTTTTTTACCTAATTCAGCTTCTAATTGCTGATTGAATTTCTCATACAACGGAATGGCAATTTCAGGTTTTGCGGCAATAATATACGACGGACGATTGCCTTTTTTGGTCGATGCCTGAAGTGTAAATTGGCTTACGACAATAATTTCGCCGTCAATATCTTTGACTGACAAGTTCATCACTTGGTTTTCATCACCAAAAATGCGCAGATTGGCAATTTTTTGGCAAAGCCAAATGATATCCTCTTGAGAATCGGAATTTTCAATTCCAACTAAAACTAGTAAGCCTTTTTGGATATCGGCAACTTTAACACCTTCAATTGTAACGGATGCTGAGGAAACTCTTTGGATAACTGTTTTCATTTCTTTTATTGTAAAAATAGACGCGATAAACTATAAAAAATTAGACGCGATAGATTGTAAAAATAATTAGACGCGATAAATTATAAAAATAATTAGACGCGATAAATTATAAAAATAATTAGACGCGATAAATTATAAAAATAATTAGACGCGATAAATCGCGTCTCTACAGCTATTTTCTGGTTTCATCACTTGCTTTTCGATCTTCATCGAATGAATCTGTGCGGTAATTTTCATCGTCGCCTTCCAATATTTTAAGGTAACTTCTATACCGCGACCAAGCGATTTCGTCTTTTTCTAAGGCTGCTTTAATAGCGCAATTAGGTTCCTCTTTGTGTAAACAATTATTGAATTTACACTGATCTTTCAACTTGAAAAATTCAGGAAAATAACCGCTAATTTCTTCCTTTTCCATATCAACAATTCCAAAACCTTTGATTCCAGGAGTGTCAATTATTCGAGCGTCAAAAGACAAATCATACATTTCGGCAAAAGTCGTCGTGTGTTGTCCTTGCTTGCTTGCCTCCGAAATGGTTTTGGTTTTTAAATCCAATGAAGGTTCCAATGCGTTTACCAAAGTAGATTTTCCCACACCAGAATGCCCAGAGAACATACTCACTTTTCCTAGCATTATTTCTTTCAGCGCCTCAATCCCTTTCAATTCTGTCGAAGAAACTCTCAGGCATTTATAACCAATGTTTTCATAAACATGTTGCATATACAATTGTTCATCAAGCGTGGCTTCGTCAAAAGTGTCTATTTTATTGAAAACAAGTATGGTTTCAATTCCGTAGGCTTCGGCAGTTACAAGAAAACGATCGATGAAATTAAAAGTCGTTGGTGGATTATTGATGGTAATCAAAAGGAAAACTCGGTCGATATTCGACGCAATAATGTGCATTTGATGTGATAAATTCACTGATTTCCGAACGATATAATTCTTTCTTTCGTGAATATTATGAATCGTTCCTGTTACCGTATCCGAAGTTTCTTCGAGTTCATAATCTACAACATCGCCCACAGCAATAGGATTGGTACTTTTAATTCCTTTGATTCGGAATTTCCCTTTCATACGACATTCGATAAAATCGCCTTGATCGGATTTTACGGTGTACCAACTTCCTGTAGATTTATAAACGATTCCTGTCATAAAGGATTTTTGATTGAAGATTTTAGATTTCAGATTTGCTGCTGATTGAATCTGCATTTTAATAATTTGCAAAATTACGAATTACGATTTTAGAAATGCTGTATTCGCAAAATAAAAAAGACTGCTAAAAATGAATAGCAGTCTTTTTACTTATGATTTTTTTTAACTAGTATTTGTAAGCAATTCCTTTTTTTATAACCTGAGAGCCTCCTAATTGGTTTGAATTTGCTCCAACAGTTGCTTTATCTGAAGTCATTAATATAAAAGAACATCCGATTAAAGCAGCAGCTTTTTTTAATTTCATCTCTGCTTTTTTATCGCCACTATTTCCTGTCTGATAATTTATTAATCCCGTTTTTCCTCTTACTTCTTCAACTTTTTTGAGTCCAGCTATATAAGCTTTATCTTCAAGAACAACAACTTTCTCCCAATCATCTTCTCCATTTACCGTGATTTTGTCGGTCACTTCTTCAACACGGCTAGTTTTTCCATAAATAATTTTTTCCACTGCATATTTGCTTACAGTATTTTCAGCATCTTCACCATCATATTTAAATACAATCGTGTATTCTTCTAACTTGACAACTTTACCTTTAACAATTTCTCCATTGTGTTTGAAAAGTTGATCCACTTGCGCGTTTGCAATTCCAAAACTGAATACCATTGCAAATACTAAAATAATTTTTTTCATTTAATAATTTTTTAATTAGGTGCAATAGTACAAAAAAAATCCTACAATGAACATTGTAGGATTTTTATTTTAAAAATATTATTTTAAGAATTTAATATTTTCTCTTGGTGTCCAATACTTTCTTGGTGAATATCTTTGAATAATCTAACAATAAATTCTTCCGTCAATCCTTTTTTAGCCCCTTCGGCAATCATTTTCACTTGAATTTCGTTCCAACGGTTGTTTTGCAAAACAGCCACGTTGTTTTCTTTTTTCACTTGACCTATTTCGTCAGCTACTTTCATACGTTTTCCTAAAAGCTCTAATAAATTGGCGTCTAAAACATCGATGTTTGCTCTCAATTTGGTCATTTTATTAGCAAAATCAGCAGTGTCGCCACTAACTTTTCTGATTTTCAAATCTTTGAAAATTTGCTTTAAAGCTTCTGGAGTCACTTGTTGAGCAGCATCAGACCAAGCATTGTCAGGGTCATTATGCGTTTCGATAATCATACCGTCATAATTCAAATCCAAAGCTTCTTGAGTCACTTCAAGAATCATCTTACGGTCTCCAGTAATGTGAGATGGATCAATGATTAATGGTAAATCAGGGAATTTATTTTGCAATTCGATGGCAATTTGCCATTCTGGAATATTTCTGTACTTTGTTTTTTCGTAAGTAGAAAAACCTCTATGAATCACCCCTAAATTTTTGATTCCAGCAGCATACAAACGTTCAACACCACCCAACCATAAAGCCATATCCGGATTTACAGGGTTTTTTATCAAAACAATTTTGTCAGTTCCTTTCAAAGTATCGGCAATTTCTTGAACCGCAAACGGATTTGCAGTGGTACGAGCACCAACCCATAAAACATCGATGTCATATTCCAAAGCTAATTTACAATGCGCCGCAGTCGCAACTTCAGTTCCCATTAGTAAACCAGTTTCTTTTTTAGCTTTTACCAACCATTTCAAACCTATTTCTCCAACACCTTCAAATCCTCCTGGACGTGTTCTTGGTTTCCAGATTCCTGCTCTAAATACACTTACATCAGAATCTTTCAATTCGTGAGCAATTTTCAAAACTTGCTCCTCTGTTTCAGCACTACAAGGTCCTGCAATCACAAATGGATGAGTCAAATTGAATTCGTTCAACCAATTTCTCATTTCTTTCTTGTTTTCCATCTTTTCTAAATTTTTCCCCACCCCAGCCCTCCCCTTAGGGAAGGGAGCCGTAAATGGATGATTGTTATTAATTATTATTTTTATGTTGTTCTACATTAACTGTAAACTGCGACTGAAAACTGCCTACTTCTTCATTCCGTTTAAAATCTCTTTTATTTTATTCACGCTTTGCATTTCCTTGTAAATCGCATCGTAATCTTCGTTTTCTAATAACTCCCTGAAATTTGACAGATTTGCGATATATTCATTCAATGTTTTTACAACTTGTTTTCTGTTTTGTTGAAAAATTGGTGTCCACATTGCTGGTGAACTTTTGGCTAAACGAACTGTACTTTCAAAACCAGAACCCGCCATATCAAAAATATCTTGCTCGTCTTTTTCTTTGTTTATGACCGTTTTTCCAAGCATAAACGCACTAATATGGGACAAATGCGAAACATAAGCAATGTGCTTGTCGTGCGATTTTGGATCCATATAACGGATTCTCATTCCCATACTTTTGAATAAATCCAAAGCTTTTTCTTGTAATTTGAAAGTCGTTTTTTCTACCTCACAAATGATATTCGTCTTGTCTTGAAACAATCCTTTAATTGCCGCCGAAGGTCCTGAAAATTCTGTTCCAGCAATAGGATGTGCTGCCATAAAATTTCTTCTTCGAGGATGATTCGCTACTGCTTCACAAATAGGATTTTTTGTAGAACCAACATCAAAAACAATGGCACTTTCAGGGATTACATCCAAAATTTTTGGCAAAAATTCAAGTGAGACATCAACCGGAACTGCAAGGATTACGAAATCAGCATTAGCTAAATCATCAAACACTGCAATTTCATCAATAATCCCAAGTTTTACAGCTTCCTGCAAATGATTTTCGTTGCTGTCAAGACCATAAATTTTGGCGTTAGCATAAAAATCTTTAGCTCCTAATGCTAATGATCCTCCTATTAATCCTGTTCCTATTACGTAGATCCTCTCTCCAGCCCTCTCCAAAGGAGAGGGAGCCGAAGCTTGAGATGTATTTATATTGCTTTTTGCCATAATTATTATATTAGTTGCTCAAAGCCCCTCCTTCGGAGGGGTTGGGGAGGAATCTTTCTATTGCTTCTTGTACTTTTTCTTCTTTCACACACAATGCAAATCGGATATACCCTTCTCCATTACTGCCAAAAATTGTTCCGGGCGTAATGAAAATTGATTTTTCGTATAATATTTTATCAATAAAATCCTCAGACGATGTGATTCCGTTAGGTAATTTTGCCCAAACAAATAATCCAACACCTTCTTTGTAAACTTCACAACCGAGCTTTTCTGCTAATTGCTCCGTAAGAATTCGTCTTTTTTTGTAAACAACATTCATCGAATCAAACCAAGATTTATCACTTTTCAAAGCTTCAATTGCCCCTTTTTGAATCCCGAAAAACATTCCGCTATCCATATTGCTTTTTACTTTCAAAACCGCATCGATGCAAGCCGCATTTCCTAAAACCATTCCCACTCGCCAACCTGCCATATTGAAGGTTTTTGACAAAGAATTTAATTCTAATGCCACGTCTTTTGCTCCTTCAACTTGTAACAAACTCATTGGATTATCATTCAAAACAAAACTATAGGGATTGTCATTGATTAATAGTATTTGATGCTTTTTGGCGAAAGCCACTAACTTTCCAAATAATTGCAAACTTCCTCTAGCGCCTGTTGGCATGTGCGGATAACCTATCCACATAATCTTTACTTTGGATAAATCGAGTTTTTCCAAAGCCTCAAAATCAGGTTCCCAGTTATTTTTTTCCTTCAAATCATAATAAACTGGAATAGCACCTACTAAATTCGTTACTGAACTATACGTTGGATACCCTGGATTTGGAATCAAAACGTGGTCGCCTTCATTCAAAAACGCCAATGAAATGTGCATAATTCCTTCTTTGGAACCCATCAAAGGCAAAATCTCTGTGTTTGGATTCAAGGCAACTCCATAGTTATTCTGATAAAAATCAGCCATTCCTTTTCTCAATTCTGGCAATCCCTGATAACTTTGATATTGATGCGCATTTTCCTCCTGCATTGCCAAAACCACAGCGTCAATAACCGCTTGGGAAGGGCGCAAATCCGGACTTCCAATTCCCATATTGATGATTGGTTTGCCTTCGGAAGCGAGTTGTCTTACCTCTCTCAATTTCGATGAAAAGTAATATTCTTCCACTATATCTAAACGTTTTGCTGGTGTAATCATTATATTATTTTTCCTCCCCCCAACCCCCTCCGAAGGAGGGGGAGCCGATACTGGCAAGGAGATTTTTATTTATTACTCACTACTATATTCCTTTGAATTTCTGCTTTTCTGCATTTTGTAATCTGTAATCTGCCAACTGAGACTACGGTTTTGTATTTTTATATTCTCCCAACACTTTGAAGTATTCGGCCATAATTTGCAACAAAGATTTTGCTTTAGCGTAATCTTCGTATTTTTCGAAAGTAACGTCCACAAAAAAGGAATATTTCCAAGGAGTTTCAATTTTTGGCAAGGATTGAATTTTGGTCAAATTCAATTTACAGTCGCTCATCACATTCAAAACTGCCGCTAAACTCCCGCGTTTGTGATCCAACTCGAATTTGATGGAAGCCCTGTTAATTTCATTTTTATCAACAAAATTCTCCTCTTTGTTGATAATGACAAATCGCGTCATGTTGTTATTAATGGTTTGGATTTCCGGAGCCAAAATTTCTAAATCATACATTTCAGAAGCTGTTTTGCTTCCAATTGCTGCAATTCCCATTAATTGATTTTGATTAATTCTTCTGGCAGTTTCAGCTGTATCTTTATCTTCGACTAATTTTATGTTTGGGTATTTTTTCAAAAAATCCATACATTGCAACAAGGCCATAGGATGGGAATGAACTTCCAGAATATCGGCCATTTTTTGACCTTTCAAAGCCATCAAATTCTGGTGAATGTCTAAATAATGTTCGCCTACAATATTGAGATTATTTTTGTCAATCAAGGCATAATTTGGAATAATTGGACCCGCAATGGAATTCTCGATTGCCATTACTGCCTGATTTGATTTTCCAGACAATAAGCTGTCAACCAATTCTTCAAACGACAAACATTCGTCAACTTCCACATTTTGATAGAAATAATCTTGCGCCACCTGATGGTGGAAAGAGCCAATTATGCCTTGTATTGCAATTTTTGTTTTCATTTATAGTCAAAAAAAAATCCTGATTTTCATCAGGATTGTATATTAGTTTTATTTGTTTTTTAATCTTTCAAATAACCATAGACAATCCTTACTTCCTAAAGAAGAAATAGTAAGTATTGCTAAAATAAAAACGGTTATTAGACATTTTGTTTATGTTTTTCATTGAAATTCTTTGCGAATGTATAAATAAATATCTCCCAACCCAAAAAAAAGGCTAATTATATTGAACAAAAAAAGAATTCTCTAAAAAACTTGTATTAAATTATATAATAATTAAAAATGAAGTCTAAAAATTACAATTAAGCAACTGTAATTGAACAACTTTTAAAAACAACTGCTGCATTTTTTTGCTAATTTTTGAGTTCCAATAGACAAACCTTGATTTTAATTTTGGGGAAAGATTGAACCTTTGGCGAAAAGCTTTTTAGCTATTAAGAATTAAAAAACAATAAATCAATCTCTTTTCTGTTTACTTTTGTTACAAATAAAAAGCAATGTCAATAGAAGTAAATAACATTTCGAAAAGTTACGGCGACCAAAAAGCATTGGACGCTGTTTCATTTTCTGTAAAAAAAGGAGAAATCGTGGGTTTTTTGGGTCCAAATGGCGCCGGAAAATCAACATTAATGAAAATATTGACCACTTATATCGCAGCTGACGAAGGTTCGTCCGCTGTAAATGGTTTTGATGTTGACTCGCAAGCCAAAGCCGTGCAACAATCAATTGGCTATTTGCCCGAACACAATCCGTTGTATTTAGATTTGTACGTAAGAGAATATTTGGCTTTCAACGCAGCTGTTTATAAAGTTGCCAAATCCCGAATAGAAGAAGTGATTCAATTGACTGGTTTGTCTAATGAAAGTCACAAAAAAATAGGACAATTATCCAAAGGTTTTCGCCAGCGTGTGGGACTTGCCAATGCTTTATTGCACAATCCCGATGTTTTGATTCTGGATGAACCAACCACAGGTTTAGACCCAAATCAATTGGTCGAGATTAGAAACGTGATTAAAAACGTGGGCAAAGACAAAACCGTTTTCCTTTCGACACATATCATGCAAGAAGTAGAAGCAATTTGCGACCGTGTTATCATCATCAACAATGGGCAAATTGTCGCCGACAAGAAACTAGATAACTTGATTTCCGCAGAAAAAGAACAAGTAATAGAAGTAGAATTTGACTATAAAGTGGAAGAACAATTGATTGCCAAAATCGAAAATCTGACTTCCTACAAGAACACACACGATATGATTTGGGAATTGACATTCATCGCCGACAAAGACATGCGCCCAGCCGTTTTTGATTTTGCCAACGCAAATGGTTTAAAAACTTTGCAACTCAACCAAAAGAATAAAAATTTGGAAGCTGTTTTTAGAGAAATTACGAAGTAGGTGTAGCTTTTTATCAAATTCCTTTTAAAACTTCGTGTATTATTTTAATCCAATCGTCCAATTCGGTCAAATCAGTTTGAATAGCAACACTGTTCGCATTATAAGGCTGGTATTTTTCTATGTTAGTAACTGAAAATAGCCCAATTGCTGGTATTTGGGCAGCACTTGCCAAGTGCATCATTCCGCTATCAGCTCCTATAAAAACTGCAGTATTTGAAAAAAAAGCGGCTATTTCTCGAATATCTTTGCTGTAAAAAGTAGGTGCTTTAAACCCAATTTGAGAAACATTTTCGATTGG
>Ga0209702_10007803_pt1 | contig 12866 bp, 13 predicted proteins | sample FRY01_FD_187210 | JGI IMG/M metagenome (GOLD analysis project Ga0209702, IMG submission 187210) | Freshwater microbial communities from Lake Fryxell liftoff mats and glacier meltwater in Antarctica - FRY-01 (SPAdes) (version 2) | ecosystem: Environmental > Aquatic > Freshwater > Ice > Glacier... | reverse complement strand
TTTCCAACTCAGCCATTTTCATTTCTAAATCAGACCAATCTTCAGCGTTCATTTCATTTTTGTTTTGCTCGGCATATGAGATGGCAGATTCCGCATTGTCTAAACTGGATTGGGCTGGGTTGCAGCTGATAATCAAATTAAATAAAATTAGCATGATAATCAATTGTTTCATATTTTTTAGTTGCAAAGTTAATTGTTATTTTTAACATAATTATAGAGAAAAAATGGCTCTTTTAGTTTTGCGAAGGGATGGCTTGTGTGTCGGGCAAAACCAAATGTGCCACTTGTGCGGCTGGCAAAAAATGTTTTTAAAAAATTTGCGGTGAGTAAAAATAAAAATACAGAAGCGTTGGCTTTTGGGTCGGCTATCTGATGGTTTCTTCGTCTCATTTGTTGTCTTGTTATGTCGTTTATTTTATGCACTGTCGTCTTTTTTAGGCTTGCAGGTAACGGTTTGGCGCTTGGCGAAGGTGGCGATTTTCACCACAAATGTTGATGCGGAGAACCAAACTTTGATTAACCACAAATGTGTCTGCGAAGAAATGAACCGCCACTTTTGCCAAACCCGTGTTATGCCTTCGTTGTTTTTTCATTCGTCTGTCAGTGCGTTAGGGAAGGCACACTCTTTGGCAAGTTTTGGTCAAGCGTTGGGATTGTGCGACTTGCCAATGTGTGTGACTTTGAAGCGTTGGCTTTTACCTTGTTAAATATGTCGTTGTTTTCAATTAGGTCTGTAATTACTGCTTCAATTACTGGAACAGAAACTGCGTTACCCATTTGCTTATATACTGCGTTGTCGTTGTCCAAAAGTTTGTAGGTGTCTGGAAAACCCTGAAGTCTTGCACATTCTCTCGGTGTCATTTTTCTTGCTCTACCATTCTGAACTATTCCAAGTCTGTTTGTGTCAGAAGCTGTCAGAGTAATGGAAATACTTTCAGGGTCAAGAAATTTAAAAACCTCAAAAGACATATTTCCAGCTACAGGATTGTATTTGTCTTCGTACGCACTTAAATAACCTTTATTTACCAATGAAGTTAAAATAGTGTCGAGGTCAGTTTTTTTATAAAATGTTTTTATCTGTTCAATTGTCAATGATTTTCCATCTTGATGAGTGCCGAAAGTTTTCTTTCTTCTATTTCCGATTAGAAGATTTAAAAATTCAATTTCTGCTTTTGTACACTTTCCTTTTATTCCCAATTCCCAAGAGTGAATTGCTTGCCCACCTCTGTAATCAATAAGTCTGTAGCCGTGAAGTTTAGATAAGTCTTCGCCAACAACATTTTTTAATTTATTTACAAAATCTTTTGTGCATTCATATTTCTCAGGAAATGATTTTTCAAGAATATCTTTTACAACTCGTATTGTTTTAGGTTCTGAAAAAAGTGAGGTCTGTCCGTTTTGTTCTTTGAATTTATGAGAGTCGGAAGCACCAACGTCAGAATGCAATTTAGTTTTTATGTCTTCGTTTAAAGTGCCAAGAATGTAAATACGAACTCTGTTTTGTGGAACACCAAAACTGCTACTATTTAATAGAAAATAATTAACACTATATCCAAGATTTTTAAGGCTATTAATAATGGTTTCAAAAGTTCGTCCTTCATCGTGAGTTGTCAAACCTCTCACATTTTCAAGTAAAAATCCGTTGGGTTTATACTTAGACAGCAACCTTTCGACTTCAAAAAATAAAGTTCCTCTTGTTTCTCCAAATCCTCTGCGTTTTCCAGCGTATGAAAATGACTGACAAGGAAACCCCGCTAACATAAAATCAAAGGGTGGTAACTCCTCAACTTGCGTAACGTCTGAAAATGGGTTGTGTCCAAAATTTAATTCATAAGATGCACAAGCGTTCTTATCAATTTCGGATGAAAAGACACATTCGGTTTTTAAATCAAATTTTTTACAAGCCTTTTCAAAGCCTAAACGAATACCGCCAGTTCCTGCGAATAAATCAATGAATTTTATCATAGCACACTTTTTATCCAGTTAGACAATACTTTAAATTCTGCAACTGTATATGCTACTGTGCAATCACTATGATTACAAATTGTTGAAATTGCAGATGAACGTTGAAAATTTCCCGCACCGTCAAGAACATAAGCAATTTGATAACCGTTCTTGTGAACTAATGCTTGGCGGTCTGCTGCTTGTCCAGCTTTTCTCTCTATTGTGCTATTTGTTGTTACTTGAAAACTAACTTCGATGCCAACTTTTTTCTTTCCTTTTTCCACAACTAGGTCAAAAGGCATTCCGCCCTTTTTATCATAACCGTCAATAGTAATATAACCGTTGCGGATAATTTTGTACTTGTCGCCAAGTTCTTTGGTAAGGAAATTTACTATTTCGGATTGGGCTAATTGACCTAAACTATTTGCTGTTGCTCCTCCTGTAATTCTACTAACGGTTATATAGCGTTGCTTTACAAACTTAATAAGTTCATCTTCGTTTCCGAGCATTGTGCCAATTTCACAAGCGATTAGACCAGCGTGTTCTGCATAGTCCGATGTTGAAGCAAACAATAAAAGTGCAATCATATCGCACGTTAAATCATTCAATTCCTTTTCCTTTATTAGTCCTTCTCCGTCTATAAATAATTTCTTATTATTCAGTCCATTTACAGGCAATGCCTTAAACTCGTATCTAAAAGTTTTTTCTTTCCAAATAAAATCGAAATAATATTTTCCGTTTGCTCCTTTACTTTTTGGAAATATATCTTTGAAGGAACGACCCAGTCTTTGGATTGGTTCTCCGCCATAGTCTGCTAAAACTGCTAAATGCTTAAGAAATAAATTTGAAGGATATTTGGCAACCTTTATTAAATCAAAAAGTTGAAATGGGTCGTTTTTACTTAAAACAATAAGATGTAAAAAGTCATCTTGTGTTTTAAGAAGTAAAGGAAGAACATTCGCTAATGCGTTTTTCGTTTTTAATTCTTCGGGCCACCACAGTGCAGCCTTTGTTTTAAGTTCCGTTATATTTCTATTGTATTTAGGCATTGTGAGTTTTTATGTATTTGATTTTACCTTCGGCAACTTTTAAAATATTCAAATCTGTTTCTCCGTTTAAAATTTTATAAACTATTTGGTCGCTAAGAAATTCATCAACCAATTCTTTTTCTTCAACTTTAAAAAAGTCAGCAAACTGCTTTATTAATTGTCGAGTTGGTTGTCTTTCGTTACGTTCAATTTTTGCAAGAAGAGAAGTGTCAAGAGTTAAACTCGATGCAACTTCTCGCAAGGTCAAGCTATTAATTTCTCTGAGTGTTCTGAGATGTTCTCCGAAAGTTGTAAATTTTTTCACGACTGTCATTTGGTCAATTTGTGTCCAAAAATAGGCAATATTTTCTTTTGGTCAAAAGTAGTCCACAAGAACTTATTCACATTGTCGTGGGTAGGTAAATTTTAGCTCTTTTGGTTGCGAAGCGGTCGCCCGTGTGATGGGGCAACCAAATGTGCTAAAATGTGCGGTTGGCTTTTCCTGTCTGAGTCTGTCGGTTTGCAGGGTCGTTTTACAATGAGGCATAACGTTTTGCAGCTAAAAGAAGTGGCGGTTTTGGAACACTAAACTTTCTATACTCACCAAACTTTATTAGATGCACAAATGTTTGTATTCGCACTTCGCCCGCCATTTTTTTTAGGTGCTGTTATGTGCCGTTTTTTTTTCGTCCATTGCGGTCTGTTGCTATTCTTTAAATTTAAAAAGGTCGTCAACTTTCATCAAATTAGAACTAAATTTCTCACCAACTGTTGTCGTTACAAATGCTGTTATTGTTACATCCTGTCCTTTAAATTTTTCGAGTTGGTCTAAAAAAACTTTCTTTAGGTTGTAATGAACCTGATATTGTGCGCCATACTCCATTTTCTTTGGAAAACTTACTTGTGTCATTTGGTCAACCAATTGGAATGTGTCATTTGCACCAACGAGAGGCTGACTAATTTTAAAATAAGGGCCATTGAAATAGCGATGCTCTTTTAAAACATTAGTTACATTAACGCCAATCATAATTCCAGTCAAGCCATAAAATTCACTTACCTGTAAATATGTTGAAAGATAAACCTGTCCTTTGGGCTCTTCTTTTTCAGGTCAACTAGCTCAAATTTGTCATAGAATACATTAATACCATTGTCTTTAAGTATAATGCTATTTCGTATTTATAATCCATAATTTTTGTTTTAAAAAATTGCTTTGACTGTAAAAGTTAGTAAAATTGTTTTACCATCTCTTTTAAATACGGCTCTTACTTCCTTGTTTTTAATGTCAAAAATATAATAGTATTTATTTCCAACATCACTTGTTACGAGATAAGTGAAAACATCATTTTTTTCATCGTATTCCTTGCTGTCAACATAATAAGTAGATTTAATTGTCTCAATTGTATGAGTAAACATTGTTTCGGCTTTATTCATTACGAATAATGAACTTTCTTCATACCCTTCACAATCGCCATATTTTTCGGTTGTTACATTCCCATAACAATACTGTCGATAAGTGCAACTAAACGATGTTTGTGCTTTTGCATTAGTCAAGCCAATTAAGGCAAATGCTAGAATAATGATTGTCTGTTTCATATTATTTATTTTAAATTGTTGATGTTCATTCGCTGTGTCGTCTTTCTAAAATGGCACATAACGTTTGGCGGTATGGTTAGTTGCCGATTTCGAAGCACTTACTTATCAAGTTACAACTACTTTTGATACGAGCTATACCGCTCGAATACGCACTGCTCCGGCAATTAACTATACCGCATGTTGGCAACTGGTGTTCATTCATATCCGTCTGTTAGTCATTTATTTAGCTTTTGTTTTCTTATCATTGTCAATCTGCAACAACCTAACTACGAAGCACAAATTTATTTTGTTTTTTTGAGCGTGGGCAATCCTAAAACCGCCCTCAAAGGCGGTTATTCGGGGTGGAGAGGCGGAAGCTCTTTTGCATGCCTTTGGTTTGAGCGTTGGCTCGTGTGGGCTTGCAAATGTGCTTACGACTGTGCGTTGACAAAGTTAATTATAATTCAGAATAAGCTGTTTCTTTAATTATTTTCCCGTTATCCATTTTAAAAATTTTGTCAGCTTTTTCAAGAGTTGAAAGTCTGTGTGCAATGGAAATAATTGTTGTTCCATTATTTAACAACTCTAATAAATTATTTAAAACCTTTTTTTCTGTTTCATTGTCTAATGCTGATGTTGCTTCATCAAGTATTATAATTGAATTATTTGACGATTCAAATCTTAGAAAAATGCGGGCTAATGCTAACCGTTGTCGCTGTCCTCCGGATAAGTTACTTCCCCTTTCAGTTATGAGACTATCCATTTTATTGTCCATTTGCAAAATATCATCGTAAATAAGAGCACTTTTTGCAGCATTTATTAATTCTTCTTCAGTCATTTCTCGCTTGCAACCAAAAAGAATATTTTCCTTGATTGTCCCATGAAAAATAAACGGATTCTGTGGCATATAAAGAAATAGATTAGCCAATGTTTCACGGCTTATTTGGTTAAGTGGACTGCCGTATATTTGAATTGAACCTGAGCTGTTATGTAGCAAGTTAAGCATAGATTTTATTAGAGTTGATTTGCCGCAGCCTGTTGTGCCAATTAAACCATAGTAACTGCCTTTTAATAACTCTAAATTTAAATCCTTTAATATATTACGACTGTCATAGTATGAATTGAAAGAATTAATTTTTATTGCAGTACCACTTTTCATAGGCAATTCTTCATCAACCGAGATAGAATATGAAATGTCCATCGGAACATTTAATAAATCTTTTAAGTCGTCTATTTTTATGGATGATTCATGTCCTTCATCAATAAATCGGTGAATGTTCTGCAAAGGTGTTAATACATTTTGAAATAATAAATTGAATAATACTATTTCGCCTACAGTAATTGAACCTTTAGTGTATAGTAAAAATCCAACTAATAAAATGATTATATGCCAGAAAGAATTGTTTATCTTTTTCAAGCTATCAAAAAACATCATTGCAATGTGATGTTTCATTTCCTTTTGCCTTAGATTTTCACAAGTGTTACTGAATCTTTTCATTTGATTACATTCTTCGGCAGAAATACGAACCGTTTCAATGCCACTCAAAATCTCAATTATATTTGACTCGTTTTCTTCAAAAGCCCTTAGTAATGAAATTCTTATTCCCTTTTGAGAATTGATTTGCAGGAATACAAGTACAAACCCAACTGGAACAATACCCATAATGAGTAAACCGATAATTGTATTTTGAGCAAATGCAACAATAATGGCAAATACCATTTGAGAAATGGATGGTGCAAAATCCATTAAATTAAGTTTTAATAATTTTACCGCACCTTCTACACTCCTCTGAATACGACCATTCAGACCACCAGAACGTTGTTTATTCAGCCAATCAATATCAAGGTACAATAAATGTGATGTTACTTTTACTGTGAACTCTTTTAGGAGTTTTGTTGCTGCACTTTCTACAATATATTTGCGGATGATTTCAAGGACTAAATCAGCCAAATACAATGCACCAATTGTAATTAAACAGACCTTAACAAATTCGTGATTATTAATATTATCGATAAGTTTTCCAATATAACTTGGTACTAAAGTCAGGAGCAAAGACGAGCCAAGGATTAAGATAAATGCAAAAAGCAACAAGAGTTTTTGTTTTGCTTTGAATGGACTGAAAACCCAAAGGGAATTTCTAATTATGACAAATAATTCTTTCATGACTATTTAGATTTTATAAGCGATATACAATAAATTAGCACTAAAAATTATTACAGCACCGATAAATCCGGGCAATAAGTAATGTTTAAATGAAAAAACAAATGGTTCATTTTTCACTTTGACCGTGTATTTTTCGGAAATACTTGTTAGTAATGGACCTGCTGTTGCTGATGTAAGGAACAAAGAAGAACCTGCACAAATTGATAAGCAAAAACATGTTATTACCATATCGTCAGGATAAAGTTTTGTTATTTCCATTGCTACAGGAAATAATGCAACCGTTGATGGGCCAGCACTTACAAGACCAGTTACAACAACTGTTGTTACTGAAAAAACTAAAATCAAAGTTGTCGGGGAACTTGAAAATGTTTTCAAATAATTAGCAACCATTGCTAAGACACCTGTTTCCTGAATAGAAGCAATTATTACAAAAAGGCAGAGATAATAAATAAATATTGATGCATCAATGGACTTAATTTTTTCTTCTGCATAAGTTCCTACTTTAACTGCTAAGGCGAGTAAAACAAAACCGATAACAGCAACTTTTGTTGGGTTAAAACCAATTAACCAGCAAAAAAACATACCAGAAAATATTAAAATTGAAGGCAATAGATATGACCAATTTATTTTAACATTCCTATATAAGTTAACTGTGTATGCTGCTGATAATTGTTCGCTTTCGGGATTTGTCTTAATCGGATTTCGTGAATATATTAGTAAACTCACGCCTATTACAACAGCAGTAGCAATTAATGCAAATGGCGTTGCGTTGGCAAAATAACTTGAAAAAGTTATTATCCCTTTACTTAATAAATAAAGGGCAGGAAAGTCACCTATTGGCGTGCTTGCTCCCGCTAAATTACTGACAATTAGAATACAGCTGAATAAAATTATTAAAAACGATTTTGACAAATCATTTGACAATGAAATAATCCCTAACAAAGCGGGAAGAATTAATATTAATGCTTGGTAGTTATTAAGTAAACTGGAAACAACAAATGTCAAAATGCTAAATATTAATAAAATACGCCAAGGTTTGCCTTTACAAAACAATGATAGATGTTTTATCAGATACCCAAATAGTCGGGAACCAAAAATAAATTCGCCAAACAAAGTAAGAGCCACTAATATTATAACTGTGTCCCAAGGTAATAAACCTAAAAAATCGTTTAGTGATTTGCCATGAATGGTACTTAGCAATAATGCAACTGTTGCCCCTGCAACCATTATGAAATGTCTTTTTTTAGGGAAAAAAGCCTGTAACGCAATAATTGTAATTGCGTTACAGATAATTGTAATTGTTATAGTTTCCATTTGGTTTTAATTAAAAAGTTTTAAAACTGAATTGAAATATTTGTCCTCAATCTGAGAAAAAGGAGCTAATTCAATAGGCGAATATCCATTTTCAATATCCAACTCTGTTAGAAGTTCAATACCATAACAACGGAATGAATTTGACCGCAAATCAGTACCTAAAAATCTGCGAGGATACCGATATACCCAAATAGTTTGGTCTGACAATGTTAAGAACGGTATCAAAACCATTGACGAAGGCGTAACATAATCCCATGCAGAAAAAGGATTTGTGAACGAAACATTATAATCAGTATAATTCTGAGACATTCTTTCAGTATCAGACTCAGGGGAGTTCGGCATTACAATAACTTTTTTATTTTTCTTTAACTTTGGAATCAAGTTATCAAATAGCATTGATTCGTAACCAACACAAATAAGTGTGTTTATTCGATTGTTTGAGTTTAGCGTTTCAGCAATTGTCCCAGTAATATCGTTCATTTTCATAGCCAATCCATTGCTTTCATGTTGGCTATAAATTTTCTCATCGAAAGCCCATGTGGCATCATCATAGTCAATACTCGAAAGTATTGACTTTTTGATGATGGCTGCTGACAGTATCCCTAATTCTAATGTAGGGGTTAGGTGTGATTTGATGTTTTTCATGGCTTATTCATTTTTATTATTAATTTGTAATAAGCGATGCAATCCTTTGATTAGCAACAAGTCAAATTCTACTCTGTGCCGGGGACCTTCACTTGTTAATTCAAGCACTTTTTTGGCTTCATTACCCAACGACTCAAATAAATCAGTAGGAAAATCAATAGGATATTGGTAACTATATCCCATATGATTGAATGAAGTAATATCAATCCCTTCTTGGACTGGAATATCAATTTCGGAAGTTTGTGCATAGACTAATTCCAATAAACGAATTATTATTGCACTTCTTACCTGGTCTGCTCCTGGTCCCTCGCATGTGATTACTTCCATTGTAGATTCAAAGTCCTCTTTATGTTCAAAGAGACAGAAAAGAGGTGATTCAGAAGTTGGCACTCCGATAAGACCTGCTCCCAATCCATACTCATGGTGATGAGGAGGATGTGGAGGGCGATGTGGATGATGAATTGGACTCCTGTGAAGTGAGTTTTGAATTTCTTTCTTAGCGTTGAAAGAAACTTTTCCTGTAAAATAATTTTTTGCTTCCATAACTAAATGAATTAAAAGTTTATGGAAACAAAACTAAGCTGAATATGAGGGATATATGGTTTTGCTTACTTAGGGTTTATCGTAGATTTTTGGTTGATATCTCCCTAACATATTACCTAAGTTAGGAAATATGAATTATGCTTTTATAATAATCAAATAATTCTTTTTCAATGTTCGAGAAACTATTTGTGATACAATGCACAAATTGTTTTTTATTCTTCTTATCATATTTGTCCTTTGACCAAGGAATAAACATCTGAGTCCAAATGTTCCACTTTAGAGCATGGTGTGAATTGTCAAAATAACCATACTTTAATAAATTAAGCATTTCAATAGGTTCTTTTTCTAAAAGTATAAAACCAATCTTAAATATTTCACGCCTCAATAATATATCTTCAAAATCATTTATGAGGAATTCAACTTTTAACAAATCGACACCCGAAAGTATTAAAAAATCATTTGTTTTTTCCATTTCGTTTAGCACAATACGGAAATCTGTCTGTTTCTCATTTATAAATGGAATTAACTCAAGTGCCATTTTCTTGGACTTTTCGATATATGATTCTTTACTTTCATCGAAATATTTGTTAAAGCAGTCTTCTAAAGAGTAATTACACCTTTTTATTATATTTTTTAATCTGTTTTTAGCTCTTCCATTGTATAAAGGCAAATAATTTTTTTGCACTTTTTTCTCTACATCTTTCTTGGCTTTTTGGTATACCTCTTTGATGATATCAACACCTTTATTTTTAAACCAAACAATCAAATACTTATTAATTAGTTCTAAATAAAATTCTTGTGAATATTCTTTGACTGTGGCAAAATGCAGAAACAAATTTCCCAATGGAATAATTGTTCTTCCCTTAATGACAGAGATTGGTCTCACAATTATGCAATACGCTGGATAATTTGAAAAATATAATTTTTTCTCCAATAATTGCACGTAGTGAAACAGGAAATTTTTAATATCTGATATTTCCAACTTTGTTTCAATAATTTTACCAAATTCAGAAGATTTTGTATCATGCCTACTGTGTTTGTGACTTTGTACCCAATCAGGATTAATACTTGATTGATAGCTTACGTCATTTGTTTTTGTAAGAATGAATGAGTTATATCCATACCAATCTTTGAATCCGACAATACCAAATTCGGATAATTTTTCTTTAAATTCATCAATAGTTTCACCAATTATTTCTTTGTAATTATTCAAATATAACTCACTTTCATCTTCATCAAGTGTTGAGTATAGAAAAGTTTCTCCTATTGCCGTAATATCGCGGAGAGTAACCATTTCAATAAGACATAGAATTAAATCATTATTTTCTGGAATATTGAATTGAGTTCCAATTAGTATTTTAAAATCAATCCCATCTCGTTGGTGAGTTTCAGGAATGATTATTCTATAGTCATTGATATGTTCAAATTCAATGTTCATTTTTCAATATCCAATTTTCTAAAGTTCCTATTCCATAGGTAATTGTTGTTTCAGAAGTATCATCGGAAGGACCTCGACTACAAATACATGTATGTTTGGCGGTAGTTTCAACAAAAACACCTTTACAATTTAAAATCCGCATCATATCCTCGGCAATATCTTTTGTCATCAATTCCTGAATTTGCAATCTTCGGGCGTGTACGTCTTTTACAAGCCGAACAATTTTGCCAAGTCCAGTGATAATCTCGTTTGGCTGATAATAAACATTAGCAGTCCCGAAAAAAGGGGCAAAATGATGTTCACAAAAACTATAAAAGTTTATGTTCTTAACCTCAACAATACCTGTATAGTTTTTTACATGAGTCACATCGTTTAATACATCTTCCGCTTTCAGGTTGTAACCTGAAAAAAGGGTATCAAAAGACCGTTTAATTCTGTCTTCTGATAACAGTAACTTCTTACGAACTTCCTCATTTTCAATAAAACTAATTAGTGTGTGTAGGTTATTTGTTTCCATTGCGTATAAACACTTTAATTGATTGATTTATTGGAAATGAAGGCTCTTTAAGTCTTTCTTTTAAAAAGGAAACCAATTCCGATTTGACGGTCTTGTAATCAACAACCATTAGATAAGATATTTGCTCTGCCAATAATTCATAGGTTGGACAAGCAAGCGTTGCGGAAAAGTTTATTTTCTTTTCTAAAGAATAGTTATGTGGAAATCCTTCAATATCAATTTCAGGGTTTGATGAATCTACTTTCTCATTAACCCAATTCAAAAGCTCTTTCATAAAACCGAAATTATCATTAATTACCAATAGGATATATTTTGCATCAAACTTTTCGATTTTAGAATTGAGCATATAAATATCTTCATCAATAAATTGAAGACTATGTGAAATCAGTAGAGTGTTAAATTTTTGGTTTGGCTTATAATCAAAGAAGTCGGAAGTAATACGTGTATGATTTATAGAAAGTGGGTAATCCTTAACTGTAACCTCATTTATATCAAGTAGAGTTGCTACTTTATTAGGAAATACATTAAAAGCAATATCACCTAAACCAGCCCCAATATCAAGTATTGGGGCTTTTAGATAATCATTCAACTGAGAACGCATTATCTCTGAAATAATACTATTTTCTTTACACCATTTCACTTTAAAGTTTTTAACTTCAAGTATAGAAACATTGTTTCTAAATGATTGACTAAGATAATTTGAAAGGATTAAAATTTGTTGTGCTGTCATAATAGTCTTCGTTTTCGGCTTTTTTGAGCCATTTTACAAATGGTACGGAAATTGGCAAAGCTACGACTTCCCAAATAACTTTAAATGCCCAAGCTGAAATAGTAATCATTACCAAATCTTTCAGCCCCATAGTTCCCAAAAAGGCAATTAACACAAATACCGTAGTGTCAACGAACTGCCCTACAAAAGTTGAAAGAACAAACCTTGTAGGCATACTTTTTCCATTGCCTTTAATTTTCATTTTTGCTAAAGTAAAAGAGTTAGCAAATTCACCACAAAAAAATGCAGTAATTGAAGCTAACACAATTCTTGGAACTTTGCCTAAAATATGTTCAAACTCTGGTTGCAGGTTCCAAAATGGTGCAGGAGTTAAATGTTGTGCGATGGTAATAGTAACTACCATTAATAATAAGGAGAAAAATCCAGTCCAAATTACTTTTCTACTTGCGGCATAACCATATACTTCGGTTAATACATCTCCAAATACATAAGTAATTGGGAAAAGAATTATGCCTGCTGGCATTGCTAAAGAATAAATCATAAATATTTTGGTGTCCAAAATATTTGAGATTACCAAACAGGCAGCAAAGATGCCTGTAATAATTGAAAAATATTTATACCCTTTCATCTTTGAAAATTTTAAAAGTTTTTGCAAAGGTGCGGGTTATTGTATTTGGATTAAGTTTTCCTAACATAGTTTTCAGGTTAGGAAATTTTGCTCTTTTGTTTTCCCGAAGGGTTGAATTCGTGCGATGGGGGGAAACAAATGTGCAAAATAGCGTTGGGAAATACCTAATTGCCTGATAAGGCAAAAGTGGGAAGAAAAAAAACAAAATAAATTCATCAAGTTTCAAGTATCGTATCATAGAGCTAAATTCTTTCTTTTGTTAATATTTTCGTTATCGTTACAGTCTGTTCGTCTGTCTTTTTACACTTGTTGCCAACATCTGTATAAACGCAACCCATTTCGT
>Ga0209702_10007800_pt1 | contig 12872 bp, 6 predicted proteins | sample FRY01_FD_187210 | JGI IMG/M metagenome (GOLD analysis project Ga0209702, IMG submission 187210) | Freshwater microbial communities from Lake Fryxell liftoff mats and glacier meltwater in Antarctica - FRY-01 (SPAdes) (version 2) | ecosystem: Environmental > Aquatic > Freshwater > Ice > Glacier... | reverse complement strand
CGATGTGATTCTGGTTGAGCCGGGCTTTATCAGCACCGGCGCTGACAAGGCGACGAAGACGCGGATTGACAGCCTGATTGAGAACTTCTCACCTGATGCCGCGGCACTTTACGGCGAGATGTTCAAGGAGGCCACCGACCGGGGTTACAAGACGCAAACGTCCGGCAGCGCGCCGCAGGGCGTCGCCGACGTGATCATCGAAGCGTTTACGACAAAGAAGCCGAAGGACCATTACCTGACAGGCTCAAAGGCCCACCTGCTGGCCGCTACAGCGCACCTTCCCGACGCCGCCCAAGACGCTTTGCACCGCAAAGGGTTTGGTCTGCCAAAGCCGGGGTCGAAGAGCGAGTGAGCTGGGCGGGCGGCCCACCTACGGTTTCCAGCTACATCAACGAGCGGGACAGATGCAGACGGTAAAGAGGATTCTGGCCGGCGCAGCGGCATCGGCGGCGCTTGTCGTTGCCGCAGCCGGTTGTGGCAGCAGCGACACGACGACCAGCCCGCCCAGCGTGTTGGTCTAGTAGCCCCGGCCTCTCTCCACGGCACGAATAGCGGCCCGAACGCTGCCGCTGGGCCAGGGCGGCGCAGGGTCCAGCAGCCGGTAGTAGGCAACCGTGCGGCCTTGCTCGCCCCGTCGGCTCGCCTCAATCTTCCAGCCAAGGAGCCGGAGCTCACGGAGGCGTTTCTGCCAGTCTTCCTGGTACTGCTTAGCTGAGGCCACACGCTCCAGTAGGTCGCCCCGGAGTTCCTTCGGGTACGCGGCTTTCAACGCTTCCCCGATCCGGACATGCGGCTCGTCGTAGGTGAAGGCCTTCAGGATCGCCGGTTCCTGGTTATTAAAAGTCGCGTAGTGGTCGCGCTTCCCCTCGTTGCATTCGCTGCAGAGCGCCTGGAGGTTCTCTGGGCTGTTGTCACCGCCCCACCGCTGAGGGATCTTGTGATCGACGTGGAGTTTCACGCGATCTTCGCCGGGAGTCCTGCCGCACTGCGCGCACCGCTGGTCCCGGAGAACCAGTGCACGTAGCTGCTTAGGGACCGAACCTGGAGCGCGCCGCGGGGCATCAAGTCGCTCTACGAGCGTGTAAGCCGTCTTACCGTCGGCCATCCCTCGGTTTATGAGGAAATGCTGGTCGAGCTCTCGCAGCCGACGGTCAAGGTGTTGCTGGACCCCTGCGTCTGGGCCGATCACTATCAGGTCGCGAATCTGATGGATGTTGAGTGGCTGTCCGCGGTGCTCGTAGAGAACGCGGTAGATCTCGCGCGTGACGGCGTTCCGGACGAGCTCTTGGAGTTCGCTAGTAGCAGGGATTGGAAGCTCCACACTCGGGAACTTACCCCACCGTCAGCGGTCCTTCGGATAAAGACAGCGGCGTGGGCCCGGCGACGTGCGCTAAGCGGCGGCAGCTAGTTGTTCAGCACCCAGTACTTCGGCGATCTGAGCGCCAACAGCTCTGGCAACCGGCGGCGGGAAGGCATTACCAATCTGGCGGTACTGGGCGGTCTTCCGGCCAGCGAACTGCCAGTCGTCAGGGAACCCTTGGAGCCGCGCGGTCATTCGGATGGTAAGCCGCGGCAGGTGATCGGCAGCGTCATCGGGCCCGGGTGCCTCGTTGGCGATACCCATGCCGCTGCAGCCCATAGTCTCCCACTCTCGCTTGGCGCGGGTCGGCCCGAGGTCTGGTCCTCCGTGCTTCTTCGAGCCACCAACCAGCGTCGGTGCGACACGGTTGGCGCGCGCAGCCCAAGTCTGCGCGTAGGGCCATCCCCTCTCGGCCATCAGGTCCTCGAGAGTTGCTCCCACAGTTGGGGCGGCGTCCCGATCTGGGTCGGGCCAAAGCCAGCCACCGGCGACGTCGTCACGAAGCGCAACGAGCAGTGCGCGCGGCCGTAGTTGCGGTACCCCGTAGTCCGCTGCTTGGAGCAGGTCCCACTCGGCTCGCTGGTAGCCGATCTGCGACAATTGGGCTAGTACGTCACGACGATAACCCTCGAACTTGCTGCCGAGTATTCCCCGTACGTTCTCAATCAGTACGGCTCTGGGGCGGAGTTGCTCAGCTAGGTCGACTATCGCCGGGAAGAGGTCGCGCTCGTCGTCGGCGCCGAGCTGCTTGCCGGCTAGAGAGAACGGAGGACATGGGACGCCACCGGCCAAGAGGTCGCAGCCGACGTGCTCGTCGAGGGCTCTACTCGCGACGACCTCACGCAAGTCATCCTCAACAACATTCCAGTTCGGACGGTTGAGCCGCAGCGTCTCGCATGCTTGAGGGTCGATCTCAACGCATGCGAGGTGATCAAAACCGGCCTGTTCGAGGCCGAGCGCCTGCCCTCCTGCGCCCGCGCAGACCTCAACGCTGGTCAGTGCATTGTTGGCAGAGGGGAGCATGGCGGCGCAGTTTACGGGGACGGTCGGTTGGACAGTGTCGGCACGGGTAGCGGTCGATCGGAGGTCGAGGCGCAGCTGCTGGCCGCTGGCAGTGCGGCCGACGCCGGTGCTAGGACGGGTCTTGCGTTGGCTCATGTGACTCGTAGAGCTGCCGCGCGAAAGTCCGCCCCCGTATCGCTGGCGGCGAGTCGGTCTATCGGGTGTGTGCCAGCTTCGAAACGCCCAGCTCATCTACTGCGGACGCACCAACGACCGAGCCCACGGCCGATCCGCACGTCGCCCTTGCTGAAGCGGTTGGCAAGAGTGCAGGCCTAGCAGCAAGAGTGCTGGCGCAGCCTCGCAACTAACGGCAGCGTTATCGCTACCTAAGCGCCGTCACCTTCAGAGCTCCCCACCGGCCTTGATCGGACCCCGGTTGTTGGTCCACTTGGTCAGTCGAGAATGTGTAGCCAACCGGTATGCGTGGTGGCCGACGCGGTTCGACTTCTTCAGAAATGAGCTGCGTCCTTGCTTCGCTTCACAGACATCGCGCAGACGCCGACATTCTAACTGAGCGAGATGCTTCCGGCAGGGCATCTCCTCAAAGTCGCTACGTCGATCGCGTCAGGCTTGGTCCGACCCACTCGCGAAGCGAAACTCTGACCACGGGCCGCAACGCGCCGATGTGTCTTTGGCTCTCACGAGACGAACAGCGCAGAGGAGGTCGCCTTCAGCGACCCCTCGAATGCCTTGCTCGTCCTCGTCCACGGGACTCAAAGTCACTAGCTCACTTTGGAACGTTCCCTGCGCTACGCGAATAGTCAATGCCGAGCCGCCGCCATGCCCCGCAGACCGTCGCTCAACGACCCCCTTCACTGCGGTGACGCCACGGTCTCGCCAATCCTCCGTCGCAGCCGCCCAGAACGCCGGGCAGCCAGAGGCGTACGAGCAGAAGCGACAAGCGTCTGGTGAAGGCGACGCAGCCGAGACCATGTTGTCGCCAGACTCAACGGCTGCGTTGTAACGACTCAGTGAGTCTCGGATCAAGGCCATCTCTCTCTCCGCCTCTATTTGGTCAACCTCGATGACCTGCGGCGGTTCAGACGGACCTACCGGAACGAGCACAATACGTTCCGGCCACGAACCGACCGTCTCGAACTCAAGGCACGCATAAATCAAAAGCTGGCGGCGGTAGTCACGCCTGACGGCACCCTCATCGTCAAGCACCGAGCCTGTCTTGTAGTCGCGGATTTCATGGACAGGCGCCCTCACGACCAGATCCGCTCGCCCCTCCAGGACTCCGTCGCTGGATCGGAGCAAGACTTCCGGGTCAAGCTCAGCGCCGTCCTGCAGCTCCCCACAAATCGCTTTGCACTGCATTTTCGTCGCGACCTTGCAGAGCGAGTAGCCATGCCACCTACGGGGATCGGGCGGCGTGTCAACGTCCACTCTTTGCACCTCAACCTCACGATCCCAAGCTTGCTCGAAGGCATCTCCCCAGTCAGCCAGCAACGGAGTGCCGAGTCCGCCTGTGGCTGCATACGCGAGCGTGGCGTGACTCACGAGCCCGAGTGCAGCGCTCGGGCTCGTCCGTTTACCACCTCGCCCCCCTAGGTTTGATGTCTTGTAGGCGAAACTGAGCATGCAAGTCAAGAGCCCCGCTGCCGAAGACGGACTCGCGGTAGTCGCAGCGTTGGGCTTAGGATCTACAAGTAAGTCGCCTATGTGTCCGCCCTCAAAGCCTCCCCATAGACCCAAGAAGGCCTGCGAAGAAGGTTGAAGTAGTCAGCGAGGAACACGTTCGCTCCGAGGCCTTCCAACTCAAGTTTGGCCTCGGCTACGTCTTCTGACATCCCAGAGTTTCTGGTCTCTGAGAGCGGGTGTAGGGGAAGGATCCATGAATCGCCATCCCTTGCGCCGGGCAGCCCGCCTGGGGCGACATCGAGCTCGAAGTCCTCAATGCCATCGCAGAAGCTCCTTAGCGCTCCTGGTCCGACGTCCTCCCAGCGCCCGGGCGGTAGCTCGCGCCCACGAATGATGTCGAGCATGTCGAGGGCGAGCCTCCAATCGAGTAGGCCGTGGAACGACATATTTCTGTAGTCGCGCAGGCAGTCGTAACACGAGCTGTCGCAAACGCCCTCTCCCGCGCCGTGCGTCGCTAGATCCTTCGCCCAAACATCAGCGCTATCAAGCAACCGAACGAACTCGGTGGGATCCCCAAGAAACGAGCAGTACCCGGCGCCGTTCGCGAGATCATCTGACAAGAAGAGCTGGGCGCAATAATCCCCGGAGATGCTCACAGATCGCTGGCCTACTGCGAGCTCGTTGACCTCTATGTCGAGCATGCGGGTTGCAGCCCCGCGTAAGAGGAAGCCAAGCGAATACCAGGCCGCACGCCTCTGGGGGGCGTCCGGCGTGAGTGTCAATCCGTAGGGGATTGCTCCGGGTGCAATGCCAACCACCAAGATGTCGGTTCGCTTGGTGGCTGCTAGACCGACGGATATCTGTTTCGTCTTGTCAACGGCGAAGCTTCCTTTTTTCTTGTGCTCGATCACCTCGCTGCAGATCCAGCCTTTCCCGTCGCGAAGCGGCGCGAGATCCCAATCTCGTCCATTGTTGTCGTTGACCGCGAAGATCTCGGACCTCGATGCACTGCCAACCTCTGCCTGTTCAATTGCCGTTAGCTCGACGTTTTCGGCTGAGAGTTTCGGACGGGAGCCTGAAGCCCCCCATTCGAGCCAGCCTCGGAACTCCTCGGGCTCAAAATCCGTGCGGTAACCGATCGGCTGCACAATTGAAATCCGGCGGTAACCGGGGGTGCCGCCCGGCTGTGCAGGTGCTCCGCATGATGGACACGCGTCTTTGTCGCCCGACGTTGTGTCGACGGTTCCGCAGTCAGTGCACTGTCCAATCTCAATCTTAATCTCACTTCTAAGCGGGTCGTCAACCGCGACGGCTTGGGACCCTTGGCGCTTGAATTCCGCAAAGCCGATGACCTTGTTTAGCGCCTTATCCTTAACGACCTCCGACCCCGGCGACCAAGTCGAGAGCGCGATGCTGGCGTCGCGGGTGATTGTCCCCTTGGGCGGCCAATCATTCCCGCCCCGCGGCTTGCGTGTGTAGAGGTTTCGCAGGCGCGTGGGGAAGCCGAACATCGGCAGCAGCCCTTCATCCGCCAGCAGCTGACTCAGTGCATTGGCAGCCTGATCCCCTGTCGCAGTAGCTTCGTCTACATTCGCGATGAAGTCGCCGCAGAGGTAGGTGACGAGCTCGTCTCGCCGAGACCTAAGGTCCTCGTCAGCACCGGCGAGCAGCGCGTCAGCCACCTCTTCGCAGGACGCCAAGTTTTCGGCCAGCCACTTAGAGAGCTGCCTGGCACGCTCCGGATTCCAGGACTCCACAGTCCCGAAGTCTCCGTGCACGTTATGCGGCGAATCGTCACCAGAGATCCCTGTGCCGCGGAATGCTCGGCGCAGCACTTCCGCGAGCGCAATTCGCTTGAAGATTTCCATGCGGCCCATATCGACGTATGGCACCGGAGGCGGATCTCCTGTAATTCTCTCTGGATGGTTGAAGTAGTACTCGTCATGACTTCGTCCGCGGCAAATCGTCAACGCGGCAGCGAACGGATCGTTCCTACGCCCGGCACGCCCAACCCGCTGCTGATAGTTGAAACGCATCGGTGGCATATTCGCCATGAGGACCGCGCGCAGATCGCCGATGTCGACGCCGACTTCCATCGTCGTCGTGACGCTGATGAGGTCGATCTCATCGACCCGCTCAATCACTCCGTCATCTAGGAACACCCCCTGAAAATGAGCCTGGCGCTCTTGCGCGTCGGCCCAATCCGTCTGGCCAGTTAGCTCCTCAGTGTGCAAGCGGAACGCCTCGCCGGTCTGCGTTGCCAAGTACTTATAGTAGTCAGCGTCGATGACCAGCTCATCCGGCTCTTTGGGTAGCTCGCCGAGGCATTTAAGGTTGGTGCAGACACCGCCCGAGGGGTGGAGGTGCACTTGACGGCATGCCGGGCACCGCCATTGGTCCGGCTTGTCCTTCCCGGGCGTCTTCACGTAAACGTTCCTCGGGCGAAGCAAAAACTGCACGCAGGCCTCTGACTCTTCGAGTACCTGTTCGACAACATCAATAAGGTTCTGAGGATCTATCCCCGCGACCTCCGCCACTTTCTTGACGTAATTACGGCCCGATTCCGGTGGGAGTTTAGATTCTCCGGTCTTCTTCTTGCCCCTAACAGGTTCGCAGTCGACCCGCTTGCCTCGGCCCAGAATCATCAGTGTGCTGTCGACTGTTTGTTGCACCAGATCTGCTGGCAGTTCGTCCGGGATCTCGAACGTTGGATCAGTCGTAACCCAGCCAATTCCGATCGACTCGATATCCCGCCGTGTCGGCGCGAATACCTGATCGATGCAGATCGATCTTAGGTAGCCACGAATCTCGTCAGCAAACTGTTTTTCCTCGACATCAAGCTCTCCGGGTGGACGACTCACCGTAGTGCCGCCATCCCATGCGAAAAGCTCGGTCCAGCGGTGTCCGCCCTTCTCCTGCCGCTTGTAGCCGGGTCCAGCGGGATTCATGCCCAGGCTGGCTAGTTCTTCTTCTGCCCGGAATGCAAGTTTTTGAATCGACGATTCATCGACCTTAAGTCGCGTCCGAAACTGCTCTGCTGTTTGCTCTTGGCCGCCGGTCGCCGCTCCCCCGTGAACCGCGCTCAGTGCGGCAAACTCGGCCGGATAGCTGGCATTAAGCCGATCGGTCGCAGCTGCAGTTGCGTCAGTATGTTCTCCGTTGAGTCGGCGGTCGTACAGCTCCAAGTCGTCGGCAAACTCATTCTTGCGCAGCGCCAAGTCGACGACAATCTGCCGGACCGTATCCTCGTAGTGGCGTTGCTCTATGCCGAGCGCGAGCTTTGCGGCGTCTTGGCGGCTATCGGTGAAGCTGATCAGTTTCCGTTTGCCCCCGTTGTTTGCGAGCCCGCGCATTAGCGAGTCAGCGAGTACCTGTGTGACCTTCTCGAACCCCGTCCTCATGAACCGAATCGGAGAGCTAGTCCTGCCGGGGTCATCTGCCGCAACTTGGTTGTTCGTCCAGCCGTCGCCACACCTCGGGCACTTCCACGGCGCGGCCGGGGGGTCGCGGTCTGGCGGGTGCTCGACGTTGATGGTCCAACCCGTCTGCTCGGATGCCCCTCCGGTCAGTCGCCCTGCGGATGGCAGATACAGGCATGGCTCGACCGTCCAAATAAATGTTTCTCCTTCACGCTTGGTCCGCTCCCAATCTCGCTTCTCATCAGGCTGCGGCCACAAGTACTTGTAGCGACTAGCCGTCTTGTGGGTCTGGCTCATCTCGGGGAGCTGCTCGAGCTCAGGCATATCGCCAACGAGGTAGAAGTCGACTTCACCGGGGACTTTGCTGCACCAGCCTCCAAGGAACAGTTCGCCGCACGTTTGGCAGTAACAAAGCTCCAGCACCCGCGAACCGCAGATGCAGCTCATCCGGGGCGCCATAAATAGTTTCCCGACACGCCGCTCTGGTTTCTTGTACTCGCTGGCAACAGCGCTGCAGTCCGGGTCGCTGCAGGCCCAAACTCCTGCGATATTGCGGAAGAAGTAGTGAGCGCGAAGGGTGCCGGTGGTCCCAGTCCTCAGCTCGTGTGAGTCTCCCATCGCGCGAAGCACAGCTCGCAGCGCCTCATGTGCGTCGTCCTCGCCGAGGCTCGGGAAGAGCTTTGCTGCGATGGCAGAGGACGAACCAGCTTTGACAACCCCGTCCTCCACGCAGGAGTGGACTATGGATGCGTCGGCATCTACTGCCGCGCAGACCGCGGCTCCGACGTAGTCTGCTCCAACTCCCGCTGGTTCGAACCCGGCGGCGGCGGCAGCAGCAGTCAATGCAGTGGTGGCCTCTGAACCTTCGCCGTCTTTAAGCGCCCGCCCTGCGGTCGACAGCTCTGCCGCTACATCCTCCATGATGGGCCGGGGCGCTTCCGGAAGATCTAGTTCACCCTTAACCTCTACAAACCGGTCAGCCGACTGAGCGAAGAAATCCGATAGGAACTTCATAAATTTCGCTTTGTTGCCTCCCGCCGATGCGCTTGCCCCAAGGAAGCGAACCTTATCCGGCTGGTCTGCAATTTCGAGCCTCAGCAACAGGTTGCGCAGAAGCAATGCGATTTCTGTGCCGGTCGTGCCGCGGTACATGTGCAACTCATCGACCACGATCGTGAACACATGGTCTTCGCTCTCTTTGAGCCAGTCACGCGTCTTGTCGAGCATTGGATCTTCCGTGCTCCGCATAAGGATCACATTCAGCATCGAGTAGTTCGTGATCAGAATGTCTGGTGGCGAGTCGAGCATGTCCCACCGCGAACGCATCTCGGCACCATCGAGCTGTGGTACGAAGTAACGCTTCTGCTCGTCGTCTGCGACCTTAATTGCGAGCTTCTCAGCATTTTTGAGGAAGTCGACAAGTTCTTTCCGCTTGGCTTGACTTTGCGTTCCTGACACTGGGGTCCGACCCGTATACCGCCCGAAATAGAGGCGATGGCCGCCGCGGTTTACGTCGAGCCATTTCCGGATCGCGACTGAATCAAGTGCTCGGCGCAGCCTCTGAAGCTGGTCCTCGACGAGGGCATTCATCGGGTACAGGATTAGTGCCCTAGTTGCTGCCGTTCTGTCGCCTTCTTCACCGCGCTGCGGCTTCCACTTTGGGTTCTCTGACTTCCACCAGCGATCGGAACTGGGTTCTAAGTTCGGACTCCAGCTTTTCGACTCGTCTAAAAGCTGCGAAAGGATGGGAAGCAAAAACGCCTCAGTTTTGCCGGAGCCGGTGCCAGCGGTAACAACAGCGTTCTTCTTCTCTTTGAAGACAACAGACAGCGCCTCTTCCTGGTGCGTCCGGAGATTGAAACTCGGGTCGAGTAGTCCAAGGCCCGCGAATTCGGCGAGGTCGGCGCTTGCCCCAGCTAGCCGACAAGACTCCGCAACATCGTGCGGCACGTTCTTGTAAGGGACGACCGGTTCCAACCATGGCTCGCGCGCGATGACCCGATCCTCAAGAAGTAGGTCATGCCGCTCCTTGGTCACCCCTTCGTCTCTGACCGCGAAGGGCGTCTCGTAATACCGAATGAACTCGTCGCGGAGTTGCTCGAATGTTGTTAGTGGATCACTCACTGAATTTGCGCAATGGCTGACTAAGGGAGGACGCTATTCGCTGAGCGACTTGTTCGCTCACATTCGGAAAGGTCCACGAGTAAATCTCCCGCCCAGTATCGGTCTCGATTGTGCGGGCAGTGGGCAGTCGACCACTCGACAGCACCGCCGCGCGGCCCTGAAGTATCGGTAGCCCAACGTGATATGGAACAGCAAGGTCTTGCGCATCTGGGTTGTAGTTGATGACATGGCGTTCGTCCCAGCGGAGGAACTCATAGATTGCATGATCGGGCGTTACGCGGCGCCAGGTACCCGCGGCAGGTCCGTGGATACCGTAGATCATCTTTGCGTGGGTCGATGCGCGGTATAGGCCAAGTTCTTCAGTCGTATTAGTTTCAACCCACTTAAGGATTGATGTGTTGAACATCTCGACATCGAAGCCGATCGGTAGGTCCCCCGCTGCCCATAGGTCTGCGTAGCTGTCAAGGTCAGGGAAAATCCCGCTCAGCTTCGACGCGACCGAAAAGATGTAGTTGATCACCAGCGCATCGGCGAGCTTCTTAGCATCGCTGGACTCAGAACAAGCAACGTAGAGGGTTGTCGGAGCATTAACGTTGTCGATTTCGTCGACCCACAGGTCCATCTCGGTCGCAACCTCCAACAGGCGCCCGCCGGACTGCTCCGCCGGCCTTGTTCCGCTCGACGGCGATCTTGGCACGTAAAGCTCCCGTGAGCGGGAGCCTGACACGAATGCCCGCCCGCCAGAGCGGGGGATTATCGTTATGACTGGCTGAGGAGCTGACCATGTGATGTCGCCGTCGAGCCAGGAGACCTCCAGGTGTCCCAACGAACTGAGGTCGCGAACGACGATCCAAGCCTTTTCCGCTGGCTCCTTGTCCGGCTCAAGCCAGTCCCAAGCATCAACGACATCTTTCCAGGTTCCGCGACCTTTCTCGCTCAAAAAAGAAAGCAAGCTGTCGTGGATTGGGACGTCAGTCGAGCCGGAAGTCATGCGCTCTCCTGCAGGCCTGTCGCCAGCTCAATCAACTGTGCCCAGGCGCTCGCCATCTCATCTGGAACCTCGACGCCTTGCTGCTCGGCAAGCAGTATTTCTCTCACCCAGTCCGACGTAGTAACGCCAGTCTCAATGCAGCCCCGGGGGGCCAGCGCGGGCGTCGTAAGTGCTCTGACTGATTTTTGGCCAGTCGAGCTGGTTCGGATTAGGTATGCCGCTTGAAACCCAACCTCTTGCTCAAAAAACTGGAAGCCTGAGTCCTCGTCAAAGATATTGCTGATCCAATTCGGTCTGACCACAGGACCGCGAACGAAGCACTGTCCTGGCGACGCACCGAGGATCGCATAGCGCGCGAAACCAACCGGCAATATCTCTGGGGGAGAGGCTGCCTCGGTTTGGTCCGTCTCGAAGTTTGAGATGAAGGCGCCAGACACTTCAACTGTGTCGGGGGATAGTGCACTCTCGCGCGGGGACGCGAATAGTGCGGCTGGGCGATTGGGAGCGCCGCGCTCAATACGCAGGGCGAGTTGCTTGTCAGGCGCTGGCACGATATCGCCAAACGATGTAATCGTCTCAAAGTGAAATGTTCGGCCAGCGACGTCGAGTTTATGATGACCACACGGAATGTCGAAGTCAGAGAGGGCAAGAAGCTTGGCCGAGCTACCACTTACGAGCTGTTCGCGGTCCAAAATAACTTCATACGTCTCACCGTCGCCAACCGTTATGTAGACATCCGGTTCGCCACGCGTGATGTAGATGCGCGGCGCGACCCGCAGGCCTCCCTCAATTCGACTAGCGGTGTTCAATCGCGGGGCTAGCCGTTCGAGCCCCTCGGGAGGCTCTGGTGGAGCTTCGGATCCGAACACTACGCCCATGAATAGCGACCAGGCAGGGAGTCCGATTGCTTCGAGTCCGGATTGACTGCCCGTTTGCTGCGCGAACCTTGCGAGGTAAGCGGTGACTTCGTCAACCTTTGAGTTATTGACTAAGAGGCTGTATTCGATTAGCGGTTCGACGCGTGTCTGTGCTCTCCAGCCGCCCTCTGGGACGAAAGCTTTGGCCAGCGGAACTACGGGGCTGTTCTCGTAGGACAGAACAAACGCATTTGCAGTCATCAAGCGAAACCCCTTTGAGATGACTGCCGCGATCTTCTGATCCGCGATCTCCCCGTACCACCCGTTGCCATTACTACTAAGGGTCTGCAGGACTCCGTGCGAGTTCACCCATTCGGCCGCAAGGGGAAACCCATCGGGGCAGGTCGCGAAAAGGTGCGCCGTCCTCGCCCGTCGCCCTCGAATTTTGAGCACCAGCACTAGCTCACCACGCTTACGGCCATCAGCATCACGAAGCTGCCCGTCCCAGAGCTCGAGTTGCCGCTGCACGATCACGATCACCGTCTTCGAGCGGACACTACCAGGAGCTGCTGAAATGGCGGAACGCCCATTGGCCGATAGATTCGCCGACGGCCGCTCGCTCCAAGCCTTGAGAAGCGTCAAGAGTCTGCTGTCTGAGATCTCATCGCCCGGCTCCAACCGCGCTGACCTAAAGAAGTCAGGAAGCCGGTTTCGGTCGCGCGCTCGAAGCGCGCACTGAGAAAGCGGGTAGCCAATGTTGACAAAGTGCTCGTGCCTTACGGCGGCGCTGGAACCGCGCGACCCTTCCAGATCACTATCGAGCCACTCAGTAAAGTCTTTCCATAGGCCCTCCATTTGCTCGAAGCCGGGCGGTATCCCGGAATCAGCCGCCCGACCTAGCAGTGAGTTGAGTCGGGAGTAATAGTCGTTGGCATGGAATCCGTCGCTGCTCTCCATGCGCGAAGCCGCAAGGACAAATAGGCCCAGGAGTGCCAAGTAGGGCGGCTCATTATCGGTGCTGCGCCAGGCAGTGCTGGTCCTAAGAAAGTATTCGATGGGGTCGCCGTGACCCTGGCTCTCGTCGACGATTGCAGACCACAATTCACGTGCCGAGTCAGCTGGTGGGAACCCCAGGCTCTCGCCAACTTTTTCGAGGGTCTCGTCGTCGACTGCTAGGTAGGCCGGTTCCCCATCCATTCCGGCCGGAAAGAATGTCCGGAGGAGGGCATCATTCCAGTCTGAGTAGTTTGCGCTCATCGTTTTTGGTGGTCCCCGTGCTTAGCCGCTCCCAACATCGCCCACAACCACCAAATGATGCTTCGCTCTTGAGTAGCCCACATAGATTTCCTGGCTGGCGTGCTCGTGCGTGATGTGGTCTAGCTCGCAGACGATTACGACCGCTGACTCGAGGCCCTTGAACGACTTGATTGATGAAAAGTGGACTTTGTCCGCGGCATTTGTCGGGATGCGCTCGT
>Ga0209702_10007796_pt1 | contig 12876 bp, 9 predicted proteins | sample FRY01_FD_187210 | JGI IMG/M metagenome (GOLD analysis project Ga0209702, IMG submission 187210) | Freshwater microbial communities from Lake Fryxell liftoff mats and glacier meltwater in Antarctica - FRY-01 (SPAdes) (version 2) | ecosystem: Environmental > Aquatic > Freshwater > Ice > Glacier... | reverse complement strand
GGTTTTTATCCACCACCAACATCACCGATTTAACGAGGGCCACGTTACGCAGTCGCCCCACAGACCCCTCAATCACGCGAGCAAGTTCTACCTGCTTGCGTTTAGCACGACCGTCAAACTCGATTCGCGCCAGTTCAAGCAGGTCATTGAGCGTTTCATTCAGGCGAGTCACCTCGGCCAAAATCACCTCGGCGTAATGCCCTTGCGGCGCTTCACCCAGTTCGGCGATCAAGTTCTCTGCAATCAACGAAATCGCGCCAATCGGCGTGCGCAATTCGTGGCTGATGTTGGCCACAAAATCGGTGCGCACTTTGTCGGTCATCACTTTGTTCGAAATATCTTGGATCAACACGGCCGCACCGCCGTCGACCAGCGCGATGCTTTCGAGTTCAATGGTTCGTACGGTGGGTGCGCCAAACTCTAAGCGCGCCTTCTGCGTCTGACCACTAATGCCGTCGTGCAGCAATTCATTGATCCGTGACATCAAAACGCCGGCTTCAGCAGAACCGACAGCAAAAAACCCGAGCGCTGGGTCGTTGTTCCACCGCCTCAAGCCGTCGACCGACATCAGCACCACGCCCAACGGCAATGAGTTCATCGCAGTGCGCATCTGCTCAAGCGACAACTCAATTTCCTTAATCTTGGCGTCAGCCTGCTCTAGGGCGGCGACCTCCTTGCGCTTAAACCGAGCCAGCACCAAAAACCTCTTTCGTCAACGGCACAAAAACTAGCAAAATTACCGACCCGCTAGAGATTCCGCCCCGTCCGAAAGCCTTTGCGCCAACCACGCCAGCGGCAACGAGATCGCCATCACCAGAGTCGCTACGACAGCGCCACCACCCGCACCCGCTCTGGCCGTATCGCCACCATCTCGCCCGTCGCATTCGCCCCCACCCCAAACAATTCGCGCGGCGTACCCACCTGCTCTACACGCCCCTCGCTAAACACCGCGATCCGATCACTCATCGACAACGCCTCGCCCTGATCGTGAGTCACATATATAAAGGTGATACCCACTCGCTGCTGGATGGCCTTGAGTTCAACTTGCATCTCTTCACGCAACTTCAAATCCAGCGCCCCCAACGGCTCATCTAGCAGCAGCACCTTGGGCTCATTCACCAGCGCCCGCGCCAACGCCACCCTCTGGCGTTGCCCACCCGACAACTGCCCCGGCCTGCGATCGCCGTATCCCGACAACCGCACAACATCCAGCATCGCCAGCGCCTTCGTCGCGCGCTCATCCTTACCGACCTTCTTGACCATCAACCCGTACTCAACGTTTTGCTGCACACTCATGTGCGGAAACAGCGCGTAATCCTGAAACACCGTGTTCACATTGCGCTCAAACGGCGGTCTAGCTGTCACATCTTGCTCGCCCAACAACACCCGCCCAGAGTCGCTGCGTTCAAACCCCGCTATCAATCGCAGCACCGTCGTCTTACCCGACCCCGACGGCCCCAGTACCGAAAAGAACTCCCCCGCCCTCACCGCCAAGTCAACGGGGTGCAGCGCAACTACATCGCCAAACTTCTTAGAGACCCCTTCGAGGGATACCGAGCTACCGTTACTGGCCATATTCACGCCCCAACACTAATCGCGCGCAACTTCCATGAGTAGTGAATCTGGGAATTTAGTAGTTCTCCCTGTTATCCGCATACTCACGGTCAAGCAGCTTCTCGGCTGGCGGCAGACCTTTGGCCGCAAGGTTGCCAAGTTCCAGGTCACTAGCCAGCCGTCTGATTTGAATGGCGCAAATTCTAGAAATTGAAACTTCTGCTCGTAATTAAGCCGACCTTCTATCTGCGGCTGCGATTTAAGCCAATCGCGAGTGAATTTGGGCAAATAGAAGTTCATCAGATATCTTGCGGTATTCCTTATAGTCCACACTGGTTACCATCGGATTGCGCGTCATCAAAGAAATGGGGTTTCTAGTGAATGCTGAAAATGAGAGATTCGCGGCGATCGACTATACGATCGGAATGCTGCGTGACAACCTTGAAAGAGGAAAGACGTTTTTAGAAGCGATCTCTCAATTAGAAAAAATCTGTTTGCCAGACATTCTTGAAGAGGCACTAAAACAATTTGAAAAGCTTCAAATTGCCAACCAGCCTGGTAACGGTGCAGTTATCCGTGGCTTAGGTACGGCAAAACCTTGGTATCCAGGACCACGACCGAACCATCACTATTGGCCTCGGCTACGTGAGTATCTACTCGATGATGGTTGGTCGACAGAGGATGTGTCCGATCTCGATGAAGCATCAAATGTAGTTCTAGCAAGCTGCCAATCCCCTTGGGAACCCACGAGCAACGGTCGTGGGATGGTCGTTGGCTTCGTGCAATCAGGAAAAACAACAAATTTTACGGCGGTAATAGCGAAGGCAGCTGACTCTGGCTTTCGTCTAATCATTGTCATGTCAGGTCTTACCAAGTCATTACGTAGTCAAACCCAAGTGAGACTCAATGCGCACTTAAAAGACCTTTCACCGTTTTCTTGGGTGTTTCTTACCGAAAAGGATCGCGACTTTGATCGGGCACCAGGAATGGGGCCTGTGCTATTCAATAATGGGCTGCGTACCTGCATCGTTATAAAGAAAAACAAAAATCGACTCAAGAAGCTAAACCGTTTCTTAGACGATGCTGGTCGAAGTGGGCAACTTGAAAACTGTCCAATATTGGTTATCGATGACGAAGGTGATCAAGCGTCACTATCACCGAATTGCGATCAGGATAGAGCAACGAAAATTAATCAAGAAATAATTAAAGTTCTAAATCGGCCGCGGCTTAATTACGTTTCCTACACGGCCACCCCATTTGCGAATGTTTTTGTTAGTCCTTTCGCCGAAGAAAATTTATATCCAAGGGATTTCATTTATCCCATGAAAGAAACTAAAGGATACTTTGGAAGCCGGTTGATGTTTGGTTCTAGCCAAGAGAATGAGGGGATTGATGTAGTCCGAGGCATACACCAGTTTGAAGAAAACAGCTATTCTGGTCCTGATGCGCCTAGTTCTACTGAAAGTCTTGAACAATCAATTCGATGGTTCCTGCTTGCCGCAACAGTACGTCGAGTTCGAGGAAATGGTGACCAGCCACACACCACAATGCTGATCAACGCGAGTGAACGCGTCCAATACCACTTTGATATGTGGCAGATTGTCAGAAAGATCGTTGTAGATATTCGCGAAACAATTCTTTCAGGAAGCGACATAGAGGATGAGTTGAAGACCCAGTGGACTAACGAAGTGGAGCTAATCCCACCAAGCAGATTCAATCTTTCCGAAGTTTCATTTGCCCAAATTTGGGACGAGTTATTAAACACGATCTTTCTTCTTGGCCCAATTGATGGAGCGAATCACGACTCAAATAGCCAATGTGGAATTGTTGTCGATAATTCTGGAGCAGAAGTGCGACTGGCTTATTCCGACGAATTACCGCGACCAATTATCGTGATTGGTGGAAACACATTGGCTCGTGGTTTAACGCTTGAAGGTTTAGTTTGCAGCGTTTTTGCGAGGTCGACGAAACTCTACGACAGTCTTCTGCAAATGGGCAGATGGTTCGGATATCGCAGAGGCTACGAGGATCTTCCAAGAGTATGGATGTTTAGTGAGGTATTCGAGCGGTTTGAGTTTCTTGCTCGAATAGAAATTGAACTCAGAGATGAAATCAAACGATACGCGGAAACAAACCTCTCCCCAAAGGATTTCGGTGTTCGAATCCGCCTACATCCAAATATGTCAATAACTCGTCAAGCAATGATGAGGGGTGCGCAGAAGATTAAGTTTGATTTGTCTGGAACTAGCCCGCAAACAACATTTTTTGAGAATTTAGAAGCAACGATTAAACGTACCCATAGAGCCGCGAACGAACTTGTGGACAAAATACTTTTTGACCAAGCTCCGAAAGTGTCACTGGCCAACGGAACACTTTTCAAAAATGTGGAAGCTCCACATATCCGAAGGTTCTTTGACTCAAAGCATGGCTACCCGCTTAGCGAGTCGAATCATTACTTCAACAATGAGCCGTTATGCAAATACATAGATTTGAAACTCTCTAAGGGGGAATTGAATAAATGGAATGTCGTTTTCTATTCTCTTAATGAAACTAGGAAGTCTGAAGCAATAGAAAGCTTAAAACTGGGAGTTATGAACCGTTCTCGCCTGAAGCTACACGGTGATGGTGAAACGCTGTCAATCGGCGTACTAACTAGTCCGGAAGACAAGTACCTAGATGTTCCTGCAAATTATGACAAACCGTTTGATCGCTATAGAGATGAATCTGGCGTTCCACTACTAATCGTCTATGCGATCAATAAGGATTCAAAGCCCGGCCGGAACGCGCTTGACAGAACAGACTTGAATGCTATTGATGACTTGTTGGGAATTGCCATTTACCTGCCAATCTCTAATCAATCTGACGATTTGGGTGAATTCGCAGTAGTGCATGGACCATGGGACATACCATCCGTCGGGGAGGATGACGACGAAATTATTGATGAGAATGTTGAAGACGGCGAAGGCGATGCACAACCCGAAGTCCCCGGCGCTGAACGGATGGATGGATCATAACAATGACTCAAATAAATTGGATCCCAGAAGAGCACGCCGATGCTGGCGGTTTTGAGGCCGCTGGATTCCTCAAATTGCTGGGTGTCCCAAAGCTTCATAACGTTGAATTGCTCGTTCGAGAAACAGCACAAAACTCTTGGGACGCGCGTGCCGGAAAATCCTCGGTGGAGATGGAATATAGAGGCGTATCAGTTGCTAAAGGAAACCCGACACATCAGGCACTTGTGCAAGAGTTCTTCACTAACAAGCCAAAGCGCGAAATTTTTCCAGCACTTATTTCTTCGTTAGGCAAAGACGTACTTCCACTTCTAATTATCAGAGATTCTGGAACAAAAGGCTTAGGCGGCGTCACAAATGCCCGGATTGTTGGTTCACCTAATTCAACTAATCGATATCGTAGATTCCTATTGAATATTGGCGAACAGGGTTACACAGAACTTGGTGGAGGTGCTTATGGATACGGCAGATCTATCTGCTTCTCCGCAAGCCATTCACATACTGCAATCATCTACTCCAGAACCAAGGATGACCTTCCCGATTACGAATCGAGACTGATTGGCGTTGGATACGGTAATCAATTTGGTAGGAAAAATATCAACCACAATGGCCGCCATTGGTGGACTGCTTCGGAAAGGCCTGGCAGTCCAATTACGGGTAAATCAGCAGACTCGCTGGCACAACGGATTGGTATCCAGCCTTATGGAAGCAGGGAGTCAGGCACCGCGATAGTGATTATTGACCCAAATGCAGGTATCGACCTAGAAGACACAATGAACGCTATCGCGCTTTCAATTGAAATGCATTTGTGGCCAAAGTATGTCAACCTGAGTAATTTTGGCAGACCCGCCCAAATGAAATTCTCAGTAAAATTTAATGATCGAAGAATCGCTATAAGAAATCCCGAAGAAGTGGAGCCTCTAAAACATTATATTCGTGCTTTCACTTCTGCCTACACTCGCAATCAAGAACGATTAACAGATAGAGACACTTTGGATCCTGGGCTCAAACACGCTGCCCTCTTTCTCCGAGCAGACTCGAGAACCAACCCGATTGGGCAGTTGAGTGTCTCATCTTTTCCAAAGATGACTGCGATGAATCAACGCCGCGATGAATCTGAGACTTCCTACATGCACGAAAAGATGAGCCACTTAACAAGACATGTGGTTTTACTGCGTGACCCAGATTTAGTCATAACATATTCCGAAATCGAGGCAAATAGGGACGCCGATATTGGCACGGCAGGCGTTTTTAAGGCAGACAAAGACTCGAATGAGCTACTACGAAAAGCAGAACCAGCCGCACATGACGCATGGAACGAAGCACACCAAGATTGGGATGTAAAGCGGCGGGTAAAAGCGGTTTTCTTGAATATCAAACGTTTCATTAGCGAAGAAGTCAACCCAACAAACGACGACAAAGAAGTCACAAAACCTTCAGATAACTCCCATGCATCCTTAATTTCTAAGCACATTGGCAACCTGATCTGGAGCGAACTAACCTCAGGCGCAGGCCAGAAGAAAACTTCGAGACCTGGCGGAATCAGCGGTGGTGGAATCAGCGGTGCGGGAAGAAAATCTGCTCCGCTGATCAGCAAACCAGTCTTGAAACTTCACGGTACCGAGCCATCAATTAACTGGAGAATCACTTTTAATAAAACTACCTCTAGCAAATCAACTACGTGGGATATCGAACTCCAATTAGCGTCAGGTGACGGCAACAGTTATGAAACTTTGGATTCGAATTCCGAGCTGCCATACTTCTTAAAAAATATTGATTCCAAGATAAGTCGAGTCAACAACCAATTAATCCAATATATGCAAAGTGAGAAAGAAGAGACAATCGAAGTCGAGGCAATTGTGGAAAAAGGTACGATGATAACAATTGAAGTCAGAAGAATTGAAAATAACTTATGAGAGCAGAAACTGCGGCTAGTTATCTCCAGGCATCTAATCTAGCTATTTCAATTCGCTCGATAAAGATAGCCGAAAAACAAGTGCCGGCAGATCTTGAGCTTCCGCTTGACGGAACATCTAAATTGGAAATTTCTATCGAAATCGATGTGGATTCCGTGTTCGACACTTCACAACTTGATGAGTCATCAGAAATCCTTTTAGTCCTAGATGCAATTTGCGATAACTTACGAATAAGAGAAACTATAAAAACGTGGCAAATTCTGCCTTCGATTGGTCCATGGAGCAATATTGAGAGCGCAATTGGGCTGCTACCCAATGCGGTAATTAACAACGGTCTACAACTTGACTTGACCCTATGTGTTATCAATCCGCAGCCAAAGACCAAGCACTCCCTAGCTTGTGATTTCAATGGTGGAATACTTGCTCGATATCGTGTTCCTGTTTCCGTGCGTGGCGAAGGGCCCCTTTTGCCGATTGAATTTATTCGATTCGATTCCACGCTTGATCCGATTTGGCAAATACACCTAGACCTTGAAAATGGGCTAGATGCTCCGTCCTCCAGCGCGTTCCGAGTCTACATATCGGAAAAGTCATATCTTGCTGATGGATTAAAATCAGCGTTGTATTCAAATGAATCTAACCTTGCATTCTCAATTCTCATACATGCAATTTCTGATGATGTTATTAGATATGTCATGTTTGATGATGACATCATCAATCAACTTATCGATGCAAACAGAAAGATTCTGACACTTCCACAGGAACATTGGTCCAAAGTAGAATCAACCATAGGGTATCTATTGAATTCTTGGATACAACAGTTATGCAATGGAAATGAATTAGGCGACATTGTCGCCGAATACCGGATGGATCCGTCGGATCAAGTTATGGAAATTCGAAAACGCTTTCCCGGATGGCGGAAATGAGCGAATACCTCGAACTGTTGGTTAAAGTTGATATTGCCGACGTCCTTCCTTCAATTCCAATGATCAGCGAAGCAGTAATTTCCTCATGCTTCCGAGAAAACAAAGGGGTAGTCAAAGAGAAACCCGCTTACGCAATCTCTGAATGCAGTTACGGGTTGGGCCATATCGTCATGCCTCCTGGCTCAAGAATTACATCCAAAGAGTTGTCTAAATTGCGCGATTTGGTGATTATGGACCTTGAAAAAGCTGGTTTCCCATTAGGGAAAAAACTTTTGAGAGATGATAAGGCGGTATGGGACAAAGCTCTTGGTGCATCTCTATTTGATAACTTAAAAATCTCATTCGGACAAACTGGAGAGGCTGGAGTTTGGGCATACCTAACGCTCTTCGTTTTTTGGGACTTCCCAACTTGGAGATTTCCTAAAAACGAAGAAGCGGACGAGCCTGATCTCTTTGATAGCCAATTGGCGAAGAAGTCCACGCGGCCGTTTGCAAGGTCCGCAGGTGGCCCTCGAAACGTTCTCCGGAAATGCTGGGACCGAGCATTCGTTCTTGGGCCAGATCTTGGTACGGATGGTCTTGCCGCAAATGTCCAAAGCCTTGGTGAAGATGAACTCGTGAATATCTTTGAGCGAACGACAATCGGTAACAACCGATATTTAGCTGCAGCGATCGTCGAAACAATTTTGCTCAAGAGACCTCTAAGACATGACCGCATGGAAGTTGTAAGACTTTTCACTAAGGTTGTGTTGCGCAAAACCCCAACCACACATTTTGCTTCACTGGGTAGACAACTTGGTCCGACACTTTCAGACATCTTCGATTCAGCTATTGGTTAGAATTGACTTTGCTACTCTTTAAATATATTTTGCCGATGAAACTCTAGATACTTGAGCCGCTGCTTTTGAGAATCACTAGATATTGGCACATCTTTGAATTTCGATCTGTCAATAAGTCCGAGCTTACGAACTGTCTCGGCAGAAAGTTTACTCGAAATCTTTAAAGTTTTATCAGCTTCAAATGTGATAAGACCCTGGTCGAAAAGCAAGTCATAAGTAGGTGCAAGTATTAATCCGTTATTGGGATCAAGACGCTCCGAATTTGAGGCCATTCTCCAAGGTTTTATATGACTTGCTCTAAGAATTCTCTCATCAGTTATTTGCGAGATTGGACATTTGCTTCCACAGCTTTCAAGCAGCTCGCGCCGATATTTGCCTTGGCCAACTCGTGAAACTATGAGACTTTCTTTTCCAGTTTCTGACAGTGAATTATCCGCCTTGATTTCAGAAATAATTTTTTGCTCATTTGACTCCCGCAACTCATACTCATCAACCACTATCGGAGGAGGAGAGATCGTTGTTGACCTATCTAACTCAAGCCTGAATCTGTAAATAATTTCACCACCACTAGATGCAAGTTTGTCTATCAAAACTTCTGTTGCATGCGGCAATGGAAGCTCTCGCAAAAGATCATAATCACCCACACCATTTATGTAGCAACGTCTACCCCCAGCGCGTTGCTCCGACGCATTAAACCAAATCGCTCCAGAGCTTTTAGATGTGAGAAGCTTTCGTCTCTCAGTCCATAGTTGCGAAAGACCTTCTCCGCCCCGGTGAGTCTGCGCCGCAGCTTGATAGTCGTGCTGAACGGAATCCATGTAGCTAATGAGCTCATCACGAATGAAAAAGGCACGAATCGTAAAGTAACTATCTCCAAAGAAATCTCGCAGATTACTGTCCACGCTGCTGCCAACGTAATACTTAGCCTCTCCATTGCCACTTGTTGAATTCAATTTATTTGATCTTGCAACAAATGAATCCGGAATTTCTAATGGCATCCAAGTTGATACGGGTTCGTATTTCTTACCGTCGACGAGCATTTGAAACTCCATATTTTGTGATGTCCAGTTGCTTAAATATCGCTACGAGTACATCCACAACAATACTGTTACCAGCTTGGCGATACATCTGTGTGTTGCTCACACTGATTTTAAATGAATCCCTAAACCCCATTAAGCGAAGACACTCCCTAGGTGTGAGTTTGCGTATTCTTCCCCTTGAATACGTCACGTAGTTATCAACACCAGCTCGATGCATCTTATGCATCGACTGAAGCAATGGCCTCGCTACTTGCAAATCCGTTTTTGTACTCGTCCTAAATGTTTTCGTACCAGGAGAAAGTACGTAATTTCGAACCTTTTCCGACAGGAAGTACTTCTCCTCTACATCTTCAATATTAAAAATGAATTCATCAAAATTCAAATCAACAGAATCCTCCTCGGGCTCAAAGACAAAATCGCCATGCCAGTTAAACTGTTGGTTCGCCTTTTGACAAAGTGCAATTTTGCCGTTTATTTGAGTGTACCTTTTAGTTCGGTTCTTTGAACTTGTGACGAACTTTACTCCCTTGCTCTTTAAGAAAAAAGTTGAATCACAATCATCCTCTAATAAATCCTTCATTTGCATTTTCAGAGATATTGAATTCGGAAACTCGAATTTCGTACTCTTATTACGAAATCCGACAACGAACAATCTTTCACGGTTTTGAGGCATTCCAAAATTTCTACTATTTAAAGTATCAAACTCAATATTGTAATCGAGCTTCAAAAATACATTTTGTATTACTCTCCACGTATTGCCATCATCATGACTTAACAGCCCGCGCACATTTTCAAAAATGAAAACCTTCGGCTGACACTCTTTAACAACTCGAGCGAATTCATAAAACAGAGTTCCTCGGGTGTCCTCTAACCCACCGCGCTTACCAACCATAGAGAACGCCTGGCATGGTGCTCCGCCAACAACAATGTCAACTTTTCCCTTGAAACGCTTTGCATCAAAATTATGAACGTCATCATGCCACCTACTTTCATCAATGTTGTAGTTTGCAAAATAACTCTTCTTGACATGCGGATCGATGTCCCCAGCAAATACGATTTCGCTAGCTATACTCAACCGCTTAAGCGCATGCTCTGCTGCTCCGATTCCGCTAAAGATAGTGCCGATTCGAATTTTGGCATCGGGTTTGCTGAATTTCTTTTCGGACCAGGAAACCATAGGCTTCAATGGTTTTCTCTCACCCGTTTTTTGCTTCCGATTATCAGCTAATATTTTCGTGGTTTTTGCGTTTTTCATGTTTCCCGTAAGGCTCTTGAAGACATAATTATCATCAAATGAATGCTAGTTGAGGGGTGTCCTAGGTTTCGTACTATCCTGGCGTAACGATGCTCAATCCAAATGCGCTCATCCAGATATCTTTAACCGAGAATCGCACGAAGTATTGGGGAAGCTCGATCCAAGAGGCAGTTTCAGCAGTTAGAAAAGACTTCCCTAATGAAACGCTAAAAATTGAACTTATCGGCCTTCTTTCTCAATGGAGTCACAATCCAACTCCACAACTTCTTTACCTTGCTAAATCGAGAATATCTAGATCTTTGGATGCGACATATTTAGACAGTCTGCCTCGACCAAATATGATGCGGATCGAGTTAGAGCCCAGTAAGTCTGACAATTGGATTGATTTCACTTTTATGGATTTATTCGCTGGAATCGGAGGATTCCACCTAGCACTAGCGAGCCAAGGTGGATCTCTTTCATTTGCAAGTGAAATCGACAACTCGGCCAAGACCACATACGCGATGAATTTTGGGGTTGTCCCATTTGGAGATATCCGGTCATTTACTAGAGACTCAAGCGGTCACCCGTTATCGGAGAAAGTAATCGCGAAAACTGTGCCTCCCGTAGACATCATTGCGGCTGGATTCCCTTGTCAACCTTTCAGTCTTGCTGGAGTTTCCTCGCGAAATTTTCATGGACTAGAACATGGCTTGAAATGCGAAGCGCAGGGAACGCTCTTTGAAGACATCCTCCTCGTTGCACGCGCTACAAAACCAGATGCCTTGATCCTAGAAAACGTTAGAAACTTGGCCTCTCATGACTCAGGACGAACGATACGTGTAATTCGAAATGAAATTATTAGGGCTGGATACAGGATTTATCCAGAATGGAATAATTCCAAGAGTTGGGCAGTCGTCAATTCCCTAGCTGTTATTGCCCAAAGACGTAAGCGGGTTTATATGGTCTGTATTAGAGAAGATCTTGCAGTAGACCTTGAGAACCGAAAAGGACCATTTGAAATCCCCACGTTTGACACATCTAAGGCAACCCACTCATTGCGCGATGTCATAAGCCAGGACACTGAGAATACAGACAAGGAAAAATTTCAACTTTATGGTATATCGAAAAAACTTTGGCAAGGCCACCAAAGACGAAGTAGACATCATCTGTTGAAAAATAACGGTTTTAGGGCCGAGCTGATGACAGACCTAAGCAAGCCAGCCCCCACGCTCGTAGCGCGATATTACAAGGATGGCAAGGATTGCTTAATCCCTAACAAAATTCGCAATGTACCGCCACGGATGCTTAGTCCACGTGAGTGTGCTTTACTGCAAACTTTTCCCAAAAAATTTTGGATACCAACTTCAAAAACTTCTGCCTACAAACAGTTTGGAAATGCGATTACTGTCGAAGTTGCGCGACGAATTGCTCAATCGCTGATTACATATTTATACACCTAATTGAACAAAAAGCCCGATCCTAGACAGCTACTCCGAATCTACTGGTTTTGCGCACGACCTTGCCATTAGCCATCGCATCAGGTAATGGTGATCGTCAAGATGCACCTTGATTGTTCACCAACATGGAGGCATCCGCAACCAAACCGTGCTGCCGTAATCACCGGGACTGCCCAATTTACTGTAACTTGGCCATTTTGCGCATTGTGGTTTCATACATACCCAAGTTTCGTGATCTTCAAAGATATTCTGCTCGCATAATTGAGATGGTATGCAAATATTTGTGTGTTACGCCGCCGCGCCGCATGTTTTGTTCGTGTTTTGCTTCGCCTTGCTAAGTGCACGACTCACGGTTTCTCGTCTCACGCCAAGGATTCGTGCCGCCGCAATCGTAGTGTGCCCATCCATTTCGCAAAGTCGTAGGACCTTCTGTTGAAAGTGCGGAAGACTCGCCATGATCTGGTTGACGAGAAGACGATCTTCTGCCTGAGCCGTGAAGTCTTTGCCTCCCCTATTCAGAGAACGCTCAAGTTCTGCTGCGATATGTACGGAGGCGGTCGAGGCACCCTTGCGAGTACGCCTGGCACCTTCGCCACGTTGTGCCGCCTGACGACGACCGTAATCAAGAGTGGCATTCTTAAAATGGAGCCGCGCATAGGTGACCGGGCACGGGTGCTTGCTCATGATCGACACGACCTTGCCACAGAGATTGACGCACGCATACGAAACGATGTCGTCCACGTCGAGACCTATAGATGCGAACCTGCCGTTAAGTAGTCGACGGAGTTCGATGTAAAAGCGGGTGATGTACTCCCCCTCGAGATTCTGCTGACGAGTACTCGGGTGCTGGAAAGTGGTCATGGGATCCCCTTTCGAGTGGGAATAGGATTCGATAT
>Ga0209702_10007790_pt1 | contig 12878 bp, 11 predicted proteins | sample FRY01_FD_187210 | JGI IMG/M metagenome (GOLD analysis project Ga0209702, IMG submission 187210) | Freshwater microbial communities from Lake Fryxell liftoff mats and glacier meltwater in Antarctica - FRY-01 (SPAdes) (version 2) | ecosystem: Environmental > Aquatic > Freshwater > Ice > Glacier... | reverse complement strand
TCAAGAGTTTCGACTACAAAGGATCGCAGGATGCGGAATGGAACACAGAGATTGTTCGACACCTTGCTGCACGACAGCAGATGCGAACCAATGTTGGTTGTGATGAAATTTCAAACAACTACTTCAGTATCCCACTTGCCCAAATGGATGGGTCGATTGGTCGTCAAGATGACCCGCTCACATACAAGTATGTGGGCAAACCGAAACCGCCGTGGGTATTGGATGGAAACCACAACTTGTATTTCAAGATTACGAGTGGACCAAGAGCGGGAAACATCTGTGATGATCTCGCGTATTCGCCATTCTGGACGCAGATTGGAAACGGTGAGCAACCATCAGATGTTGCACCTGGCAGAAGTTTCGTTGATCAACCCGACGATTCATCAGCAGCCCAAGTCCACATTTTTTATGTTTTGCCAAAAGATGTACAGGAACGAAAATTTGACATCGACGGGACCTTTAGTGGCCTCATCTCTTCAACCAACGAATGGCTGTTCGCTAAGGGTGGAAAGCGGCTGCGCTTTGACACTTATAACGGAAAACTTGATATTACATTCGTTCGACTCGACGAAACCGAAGGCCAACTGTGGATGGAATCCGATGATTCAAATACGAAATGCTCCTCAAAGCAATGCCCAACGTTGGACACGCTGAAGGCCTTATTGGTTGCTCGAGGATTCACTTCATCGAACAAGGCCATGTTGATCTACTACGGCGGTGCAACTGCTCCCTCATCTCGAATTGTGCGACCGGGGTGCGGCACAGCCGGACATGCCCGAGCCGCGATTATGTTGGTTGGTCTCGTTGACGTGATGACAGGTCAGTTTTCCTGCTTCGGACCAACTAAAACCACACTTCCAGAAAGTCAAAACACCTCTGGTCTTGCCTCCTTCCACGAGCTGTTCCACGTTCTGGGAGCGGTTGGAACTTCGCCAAACAGCGATGGCAACTACGGCCACATCAAGAACGACAACAGCGATTTAATGGGAAAAAGCCAAGGAATAGTAAAACTCGATCCCGGCAATGATGACTACTGGAATCACGGACGAAGTGATTATCTGGATTTGTATAAAAGTGCGTTTATGGATCCGTCAGAGCCCAATGCAGTAATGCCAATTGAATGGTAAAATGAAAACGCAAAGCAGTTAGCACGAATCAGGCGCGAATTTTTACGGGTCAAACGTCTGATTGATTCTCGCCGCCGACTCCAATTGGTGCAATCAATCCTGATCTCGTTGCTGAACAAGCAAAAACCCCACAAGAAGCACACAGGCAAACGGTAGACGAAGTCTTCCCCGTAAATGTCCCACGACCCATAACTTACCCACAAAGTGCGCCCGTGGTCTGCGCTCAATTACTTCACGTGTACCCACCCCCTCCCCAAAAACGGGAGTACTTGACTCCCGCAGAGCGGATTAGTCGGGGACCTTTCTCGCACACCGGAATTCGCCAACGGGTAGACGAATAACCAGTTAAGAGCCATTGACAACCAACAAATAGCCAGATGACAAACACCTCCTTGACAGGAGGACTAGTTGTACGACGGTTTACCTTATGAAAATCCAAAGACCTAACGTAGACGAGATTGCTGGAAGTGAGTACAGCAAGCACTTCAAGACAGATGAGTTCAAGTTCAGGTGGGCAGATGCTTTTGGATTACTGCCGCGTACTGAACGACAGAAGATAGATCACCATGTATTGCTCACACTCTGCACCTACATGGACGTACTTGGGAGTTGTTATCCGTCAGTTGAAGCAATCGCTCGGCGAATGGGTGTGAGCAAGATCGACACTGTGCGAAAATCGCTACATCGACTTCAGGAGTGCGGTTGGTTGTCAATCACTGAACGCTCAAACCACACGAACGTTTACCAAGCGATACTCCCCAATCGTGGGTCTGCGCTACTCATTTCAGACCTGCAACAACGTGAATTTCAAATCGACTCGACCTGGCGGACAGCGCAAGCAAAATTGGTGATTCTCGAGATGTGCAAAAACTTCGGTTTCAACGCCGCGCAAATTTTGGCCCACCAAGATTGGGATCGCCTGCGGGGTCGAGTGGAACAGATCATTTCGCGAATGAACAACCCGCACTACCAATTGACACAACTACTTCAGCACATAGTTGAAACCCCTCCGAAAGAAATTTACGAACCAATCGGGTTCGTCTTTGAGCGCCTCTCACAATTCACCCAGACCTTTCCCGAATTCAGCGGCATACGCAGAAAGCAAACGGGCACCTCAACAATTCAGCCGGTGCAGGGACATCTAGCCGAGGGATCAAACCGTTGGGCAGAAGTTGCGGCAATCCTTTCCGAACCGGATCCCGATGTTCGCAACAAAATGAGGACCGAGCAACAAAAAAGACACCAGCGCTGACCTGCAGCACTGGTGTCTCAATTTGAGGTGGTATTAGAAGCTTGACTTGAGTCTTGAACGAATGAAGGTTTCTAACATCTGCACTCGGATCCGTCCGTCTACGCTCGACGGTTGATGACTCTGGCCCAACTCATCTCGAATCAACGTGTGTATGTGGCCTCGTCCGGAAACACTTGTTGTTTGCCAGCCCGTAACCGTTGGGGCATCCTCAAGGTTCCCGATCGGATTACCTTCCTGGTCAAGCGGTAATTTTCGCATGTACATTTCCGAAGCCATACTGAAGGCCAGTGTGGCCTTAGGCAACGTCATTGCTGCAAGTGCTTTACTCGGGTGAACATCAACAGTGAATGGGAAGAAGGACCATTTTGGAGCGCCCTGTAAGGAATGTACTAACGGTCGTCCTTTCTCGTCAGTTTCACAGATCACTTTATGAGTCAGGTTTAGTTCCAAAAGGTCCAGAACATTCAGTGTCGTAGACGATGGAAGCAAGCAGCCAAACATGAAGTTGGTTGTACCTCCGGCGCACACTTTTTGGAACGTCTCATGCATCATCGTGGTAAACCACGAAAGTTCTCTAGCGCTGACGGTTGGGTGTGTATTTCGGGCCATTAGCCCTCCTTGTTTGTTAAGACTCCACCGAGATGGTGGGTCTCCTCACACCGTCAGAGCGCAATCCACGAAAACAACCCTCTAAAGCCGCGAGGTACAGGCACCTTGAACTTGTGGGCGGCCAATTGAGCTATCGGGACAGTACACATCATGAAAAATCAATCACAAGCAAGACAATTTTCCGATTCAGAAATTCCATGTACCAGAACTGCGCTTCTGATCGCAACTTTGTTGTGGTCTGATGTTTCGCTACGGAATTTCAAAGCGAGACAAAACTTGAGATCAAGACATGATTACATAACTTTCTGCGAGTCAGATGTTCACAGTGTTATGGAAGAAGCACTTGCCACCAAACTCATGGAGATTCTTGACTTTATGATAAAAGACATGCGAGGGCCAAGCGAGGAGTTGCTTTGTTCACTCGCCTTCGACTTGACGAAAGCACTATCTAAGACAGAATGGAACTTTGAGAAAGTTGGCGCTTCAATCGCTGTATACGCGCTTCAGGTCGCGATTGCAGAGACCTGGAGTCAAACCACTCCATCATCTCAGACAGATGACAAAGAATTTGGATACCTAGTAAGACACATCAAGATCATGGACCAACTAGTAGAACATCTCAGGAACAGTATTGGAGAGTGCCCATGACTGGACCCCCATAAACGAGTCCATTGACGTAGAGAGTCCTTATCGCCCGGTATTGCGGGTGCTGATCTTCTGACTGACGAGCGGCGAACCACTTCGCCGGCTTAGCTTCGCCGTCGGTCTCGTTTCACCTGTTGGACCAGATGCGCAGTTGCCAGATACCAATAGAAGATCCAATCGAGGAAGGCAATGTCATAATCTTCGCGTTGGCCGGGCTTTCGGTGGCGCAGATCAAACTTATTTGCGATCTCAAACAGAGCACCCTCGTCCTTGCTTTGCAGCAGTTCCTTCACAAGGTCTCGATCTCGTTCCAAAATCCCGGCGAGTGAAAGGATGGCCGAGCGTTTCGTCTCTCGGGAGCTGCCTCGAGACCGGAAGAGGCTGACTGCATGGGGAATTTCGTTGTCCTCACTCGACGCGATTACCTCGCTGATCAGCAATTCGGAGCCAACGCTTAGTGCGTGCGTGATCCACCCGATGTCCTCGCCATCATCCGCGAGGGCGTACTTCCAATGTGCCTGTGCGAACACGTTGTTGATCGCCCAACGGTAAATCGTTTGACCAGATGCTTTGGCGAAGGACGTCGGATGGAAGCCGCAACCCATGTAGTCGTGGAAGAAGCCAGTCTTCGGCCGAGCCGCAAGATCATGGAACATCTCGACGTAATCGCACAGGTCATCGAACGTCCACTCGCCGCCGGCGAGGCTGGCGAGGCGGCCTTTGCCGAGACGGGTCTCCAACTCCGTCTCCTCGGTCGCGTTTTTTTCGTAGGGACTGTCAACGCAGTCGTAGCCCAGTACCTCTGCGAAGAAACTCTTGCGATTAAGCCCATTCACGACAGCGCGAATTCGGCGCACTAACTCTTCCAACGAAACCTCGCCGGAGGTGTTGGAGCCCCCGCGCTGTGAGTAATACGGCCGTGAAGCAGATTCCAAGGGAAGTGTCGAAACGCGATCACGCAACCGGCCAAGCCACTGAATCCTGCTTGAATCACTGCGCCCGACCACTAAAAGGGCTCCTCGCCACCGTACCTCAGTGGCCCATCCGCTGAACGCTCGAAGTCCGCAGCTGGAGTAGTCGTGGCGAACGCCTGTCGAAGAAACAACTTCACCTCATCCTGCCAGTCTTCAGTTTCACCATTCTCTCGGCCGCTCGCGACGAGCCGCTCGATCTCTTCACTTATGATTTCCGCCGGCCATTTGAGCGTGTATTCGACATCGCTGGTACTCATCGCCCACCCATGACGACCAAACTAGCCGAGTGAGGTTGTGGGCTGCTAGGAAGATTTCGGACTGGGCTGCTGGGAAGATTTCGGACTGGGCTGCTGGGAAGATTTCGGATGGTCGACCCTTCTAAAGTGGACTCACAAACGGGGTCCGGTCACCCAGTCAGAGCCCGCGCAGCACCTTGAAATCGGTGCGCGAAGTCGATGTAAACACCGCAGCAGTCGAAGTCTGCGGCAAGCAATGGAGCCTTTTAACCTATCCACCTAAGTCTGTGGGCCTAGCCGGACAATTGTTCCGACTGCGGACGATTGGTATTTCTAATCGAAATGCAGCGATTTCCTAACTTGCGACCATACCCACTTCTTTTGCGAGAGACATCTGGCAAACAGCTACTAAAGACTGGTTGGTGGTTCGTTCGTTGCCGTTGTGCAACCAAGTACCCTGGCGATGGCATCGAGGAACTCGAGGTTGGTCGCATACCAGTCTCGCCCGGAATGCTTGCCAGTAGCGCGGTTGTGTCCAGCGGCTTCAAGCAACTTGTGAAACTCAGTCTCAATCTCTTTCGTAGATTTTACGCCGTGGCGATAGACCCGCGCTATCCATGGGTCTTCAGGAAGTCCTGTCGCACGCATTTGCTCGCCAACACGTACACCGGCGACACGGTCTGTCTTACCAATTTTGAGCCAGAACCGCTCTGGGTCTGACTTTTGCACGGTGCGGTAAAATGATGGAAGTGTGTACACATAGACACCGGGGAGTTTCTCAAGCGACTTCTCAAGATTGCGCGATGCAAGTTCGAGTCCTAGATCTTCTTGTTTAATTGCCACACCGTCGGTAGCAATTGTCTCGAGTTTGCCGCGAAGGTTCTCCAGGTACGCGCGAGTCTCAGAGCTCATTTCGTCGTAATCTCGCAGTAGGCCTCCAATACTGCTGCGTGTTTTCGTTGCGATTGTTGGTGCGGTGGGGAGGGTTCCATCGAGGATTGCGCGAACGGAGGTACGCAAGTGGGCTGCCGCTCCTGGATTAGCGGCTGCTCCACCTTCGACAAGTTCGGAGTTTGTAGGGCTGCCGCATTCAAGGAGCTTGAACACCATGCCGAGCTGACCATCATTACTGCGTAAAGCTTGCTCAAGCTCAGTGCGTAGTTCGGGCGTCATTGCACTGAACCTGCATGGCGCTCGTCATCGCGAAGCAATTGTGGCACCGCGTAGTTGCCATCTTTCACCCATTCGTAGCTGACCTCAAGGGCGTCAAAATGCTTCGTGCCGTACTGAATCTTCAACTTTTCCGACGTGTGCAGGTCGCCAAAGGACTTCACACCCTTCGTCTCCTTTACCAAGTAGACGCGCCGCGCTCCGCCATCTGTCATGTGGCATACGGCCCAGTCTGGGTTGTAGTTCCCTACAGGAGTCTCAACTTTGAACCACCAAGGAAGCTTGATGAACCACTTGACATCTTCACGATTGTTAACTGTCTCGGCGAACTCGCGCTCTGTATCCGAGTCCCATACAACTTCGCTCATCACGCTCTTCTCAAGGGATAGCTTGACATCGCTGAAGGCTGTTGCCTCGTCTGTGGTTAAGCGTGTCATCGTGTATTCCGCTTGCTTGTTGGCGGTGCGATCGTATCGAATGCCGGCGACCATCACTTCGGCCATAGCTTCGTTAATCGCCTTGCTTGCCTTTTGCATAAATGCGGCAGGGTTGATGGCGATCTCGCCTAACCGGCCACTTTGGATCAGTATCTGCGCCAACGTGCGTCGGCTCAGGTGAACATCATCGGCGAGCCGCCCGACGATGTCCGGGATCGGGTGTCTCTGATCAATCTTCTGGGCGCGGCTTCCATGTATGGCTGTGCCTATGACGCCATCTTTATCTGACATAGAGAGCGCGCCAGGTGTAACCCTTACGTAGGTTGCAGTAATTTCGTCATTCGGATCCTCCTTCATTTTCGCGACCGCTTGCTTGATCAAGTTGGCGGTGTCGTAGTCAACTTCGTAGGTCGTCCCTGCGCTAATAGCAGTCCATAGAGCTTTGAACGCTCGATCCAACTTCGCCGAGTCCTTAAGCGAGACCTTGCGACCGCCACGCTTGTTTTTGATGTTTCCCTTTGCAAACGTCGTTGACGTATCCGCCTCAATCTCTTGCTGTAGTTGCTCTGCAAACGAATCATACGACTCGTTTGCTACAACGGTTAGGCGATTCAGTTCATGATCAATGCACCGTTCTCCGTTTGACATCACAGGAAGACGTAAGCCTCGACCAATTTCTTGCCGCTTCTTCATCGTGGACTTGGTCTCATTCAAGGTCGCAATCGTAAAGACATTCGGATTGTCCCAACCTTCTCTCAACGCAGAGTGCGACCAAATGAAACGAAGAGGCTCGTCTGGAGACATAAGCAAGTCTTTGCGCTTCATAATCAGCTCGTAGGCCGCCACATCACTCTCAGTCGTACGGCTGTCCTTGGAATCCTTTGCTTCACCATTGGTCGACACTGCAAAGTACCCGTCATGCACCTTAGAAACATCTGGTAGGTTCAGATTCTTCACATCGGAGCGATTGCTCTGTTTCGTGTAAGCCTCTGTAAACCACTTCCGGAACTTGCCGTCAGTCGGATAATAGTTCGCCACTTTGTCGATGAAGAAGAGAGTGAGCGGCTTGATTTGACCCTTCAACCGTCCATCGTTGTACGCGGCCCGTAGTTCAAGTTCCATGTCCAAGTGTTGTTTCACAGCTGTCTCGATCGCCATGCGTTGTATCACATCAAGATCGATGCCAGACTTCTCTCCCACCTTCAACACGACTCCATTAGCGAACACGACGGAAGCTGGGCGAGTCTTAATGTCTTCCACTCCGTACCCTCGATACGTTTCGCGTCGTCCAGAAAGATCAAACAAATCCGGCAGCACTCCGTTCTTGTCTTGCTTTAATTTCACCGTTTTGCGTACAACACCCGTCTTGCCCTGCACGTCGATCACGACATCGGCGTTCACAGTTGTCTTCGTCGCATTGACTTTCACGATCTCGATGTACGGTTTGTTCAAATCAGCGTCAGCTAAAATCGGCCAAACCTCTATGCGCTTCACGAGCTTTTTTTCGTATGCATCAACTGGGGTGAGCCGGTAAATCATGTTTGGTGTCTCAAGATGCGTCGCTGAGTAGCGGAAGGTTGCCAGAGGATTGAGGTTCCCCAGGCCAGCCTGTGCCGCATCACCACTTAAGTTCTGTGGCTCATCGAGTATCAAAATTGGGTTCGTTGCCTTGATGTAGTCGATGGGTATGACACCCAGGGTGTTATCGCGCCCTTGGTAGATGAGGTTTTTGTCCTTGTTGAACGCGTCTATGTTCATGACCAAGATCTGCAGCTTGTTCGACTGTGCGAACGATCGAAGGTCCGCTGGTATCTTCGAGTCGTACTCCCGATACTCGCAAGCGACACCGTCGTACAAAACCTTGAAATGGTCCTGAAGAAGCCGCAAGTTGGAGAGCACTCCTTCGCGGATAGCAACACTCGGTACGACCACGATGAACTTCGTGAACCCATACTTCTTGTTCAGTTCGAACGCCGACCGGAGGTAGACATAGGTTTTCCCGGTTCCTGTCTCCATCTCAATAGTAAAGTCAAGTTTCGTGATCGGCGTAGAGGAGTCGGTTCGGAGTGCTTCTGGGATTCCATTGCGTTTCTGTATCTCTGCAAGGTTTCCAGTGATGACATCTAAATCTGCCTCGATGCTATTTCCAAAACCGTTTTCTGTCGCCGCGCTGTACATGTTCGCCGGCTGCAGGGCAACAAGCTCGAACAGGGTTGGGGCGAGAATCTGACCAGCAAACAGGTCAACAACTGAGTTGATTGCGTCTCGCTGGAAATCAAGATCCGAGTCGAATGCAATCTTAATAGTCATTACACAGTCCTGAACTCGACACCAGCTTTTCGAGCAGCGATTGCGAGGTTGCTCTTGTCCTTGTCGTGCCCGTGAAACGCCTCATCAAGCGCGATGATTTTTACGATGTCTTTCAAGGCAAGGAGACCCTTCACCAGTTCAGGTGTGGCTGTTCGCGCGAGACAAACGGCCGTGCCACCGGCGACGATAATGTCTTCTTTGGCCACCTTGATCCGGTTCCATGGAGTGTCAGGAGAGATCCCTTCTTTTAGCAATACTTCAGCTGCGATTCCGTCGTTAGTCGCTCCCGGCATCAACGTGTTTGCAAACAAAGTGAGCGCCTCAGCGATTTTATCTGGGTCGTCGATTACCGTTGACGCGTCCCATAGCTTGAAGTTGCTTGGAGCCAACTTGAAACAACGGATAGCGAAGTTCTTAACCCCAACGGCTTTGGCAGCCTTGTTGAGACGTAGACGACAGATGTCGGCAACAGTCTTCAATCCCTTCTTGTACGCCGGTGAGTCTTTCTTGGTTTGCTCGGGCAAGTTCACGATGACCCACCTACGAACACCGCCATCAAGCGCGTTTTGCTGCATCACCGCATGCGCCGTGGTGGCTGATCCAGCAAAGAAGTCCATGACAATGTCGTCATTCTTTGTAGACCATGCAATGATGTCTTGGATCATTTTCAGTGGCTTTGGACGGTCAAAGTAGTCGCCACCGAGCAAATTACTCAATTCTTTCGACGCAGCACTCTGCGTACCCCAATGCTGCACGGTGGGCGGCGTGAGAGCGTCTTTATTCTTTCGGTATCGTGGCACGCCCGTGCTGCTAAAGAAGAACTCAATGACTTCCTGTCCTCGTGTATCGAATACTGGTGTGTTTCCAGCAAACCAGGCCTCCATCTGATTCCTTTGAGCCCAACCTGCGGAGAGAGTCATTTTGTCACGCGTCTTGCCATCTTTCACTCTGAACCTCCCAGAAACGATTTTGACCTTCTCTGCTGCCCCCCATTCACCAGAAAACGAAGTGCCGTCGGTTGCCAAACACCGCACACCCGCAGGAAACTCAAACTCCGACGCTGGGTTTGAGCGGGAGATCTTCTTGATTGCTCGGTCCTCAACCTCGCCGCCATGCGGATTACTGAAGTTGGCTAATGCGGCCTTGTTGCGGGCATAGACGAGAATGTACTCGTGATACTCCGTAAACATACCTTGCTGTTGACTCACGCCACGGTCCCATACGAGAGTCGCGATAAAGTTGTTCTGGTCGAATACACCATCCATTAGATAGCGAAGATTGTGAACTTCGTTATCGTCAATCGACACAAAGATGAGACCGTCGTTGCGTAGAAGATTCCGCGCGAGCACGAGCCTTGGATACATGAAGGACAACCAACCTGAATGACGCCGACCACTCGCTTCTGCGGTCGCACTCGTCATGTTTCCATCACCGTCGGTCTGCCTGGAGTACTCGAGATAGGTTCTGAGGCTGTCCGTGAAGTCATCCTTGTAGACGAAATCCCGTTTCGTGTTGTATGGAGGATCGACGTAGATGAGCTTGACCTTGTCGTTGTATCCGCGCTGAAGTAGGCGTAAGACTTCTAAGTTGTCTCCTTCAATGAAAATGTTCTGTGCCGTGTCAAATTTGACCGAGTTCGTGGCGTCAGGGAGGAGGGTTGCTGTGCTCTGTACTCGCAACGAGCGGATTGTGTCAGTCTTACCAGCCCAACCGAGCGAGTACTTCTCTTGGTCGGCTGGGTCCGATAGTTGAAGAAGTTGGGCCACCATGTCTAGGTTCGGCACTCCGTCAGTGAACGCCTCGGGAAACACTTGACGAAGTGCGTCTAAGCGTTGCGAAGTGTCATTTCCGACAGACAGAGCGACGCGACTTGGCATGTTGTTTTCTTCTCTCATAGTCGTCCTCCAACAGTCCCTGCCAGTATCGGCTCGGAGACTGTTTCGACAGACACGCTGCAAAATAACTCGATTCGATTGGCTTCCTATGACTATAAAGGAGGACTGTGCGGCTGGAGTTATTCCGCGCTTGCCGAGTAGCCAGATTCGTGGTGCCACTGAGTACGCAGTTCCGCGCTGTCATCAGACCCGGGGAGCACGTGTACGCCAAGTGCGAGTGCCCAACCAGTGATGTCGCCGAGGTGAGCGGGAGTTTGGTCGTGGAGTTTGCGGGTCAACCACGCGGAGTCTTCATCGAGCCGTCTCGCGAAGTCGGCGATGCTTTCCTCCATGGCGTGGAGTTCTTACAAAACGGCATACGCGGCGTGGTGTTGAAAGATCGCCCAGGCGTGGCAACTCGCTTTCGGGCGACGCCGAAAATACCTAGGAATTCATTCCAAAAGGATTAAGACTCGGCATTCTCGTCGCCAGTGCCCTCCCATCGAGTGGCGAACTGCTGGGCGTTGGTGCGTATCTCATTCCAAGACGGCGGCTTGCTCACACCGCAAGGGTACTCAAATCACCGCTTGGACCTCTTCACGGTTCCGTCAAGCAGCCGCTCTACTTCCTCGAGGCCAACTTCTTCATCCCCCTCAAACGGACGCAGGTAATGCTTCAAGAGTGTCTCCTTTGAGTGGCCCATCTCGAGTGCCACCGTGGCTAATGGACGACGACTGTTCACATGCAGCGACGCTCGTGCCGCGCGCAGATCGTATGGTCGGCTCTTATCCAGCCGAAGGGAACGCCAAGTTTTCGAGAGGTTGCCTACATCGACCATTCGACCGCGCTCGTTAGGTGCAACTAAACCTGATGTGCGACCGCCAACATGCTCAACGATGCGCGAAACAAGTTCTGGTGGAATCGGCACACTGCGGTCAACAGTTTTAGGTACACCTACTTGCTCGTCTGCTCCAGTCCACCGACTGCCAGCATCAGTCTTAGCCCGCACAATTTCCAGTGCCCCCCAACCGGTTTTGGGAAGCGTGCAGTCTTCAATTCGCAGTGCAACAGCTTCGCCTGGGCGTAGTCCCGCGAACCACATTGTTGCAAGCAGTAGCCGTCGAGCACGTCCACCTTTTCGCTCCGTTTTCCCAATCGACCGGTCGATAGTAGCGATGGCAACCGATGGTGATAGCAGCGACTGTTGGTTCACCGGCGTGCCGGAATTTGCCATCACACTTTTCTTTCGATCGCTCTTCCTCGGGGCACGATTTGATTGAGGCCATGGGTTGAACTCAAGGAACTCTTGCGCATCGCATGCCCAGTGGAAAAATGCGTTGATGTTGCCTCTAAACCTTCGCTGAGTGGCAGGCATCTTTGGCCTACCATCCAGGCGCAGCTGGAGACGCGTATCTACGTCAGCACATTTTTGTTTAGTGATGTCCGACATTAGGAGAGTGTTCTTTGCTAGCCAGAGAGGTGTCTTCGCATTCTGCGGAGACATAGACAACCAGTCCATGATCTGTCGGCGCATGGATGCTTGTGGCGTCAGTGATGAAAGTGTTGATGCGGGAAGCGCGCGGCTTGGATCCTTGACCATTGCAATCAGCAGATCGCAAAGAGGTTCAGCCGCTGACCTGCGGGTTTTGGGGGCCCACGATGTGTAGTTCTGCCTGAACCACTTGTGAACTGCGTCAGCAAGTGAAACGTTGGACTTGTCATTCCACCTCTCCGGCAGATTCGTCGTTGGATTGAAACGCTCACCATCTGCCTTAGCAGTGATCAACTGAGACCGAAAAAGATCAGCCTCCTTTTTGGTACCGAAAGCTCGTCGCGGTTGGCTCTTGCCAACTCGCCAAGCAACAACATGCTTCTTCTTTTTGTCTGGGCGGACTTGCAACCCATACACCACGACCTGAGGGCCAGGCTTTCGTGCCATTACGCAGCACCGATCCCACTGCACTCAACGCGGTCATCTAGCCAAGCGTCCACTTCGTCTTGCTTGAAGCGGAGTTGACCGCTGGGCAAAATGTATGTGCGAGGGGCAGTACCGGCTGCACGCCACATGTCAAATGTGGAACGTGATACACCGATCTGTTCCAGCACTTCTTTTAACTTCAGCCACTTTGACTGTCTCACTTGTTTTCTCCTTGGGGGTTAGGTCAGCAAAATCACTGACCTATTGGAGTGTGACGGCCAGCCTCACCAGCGCACACTCCGCCATGAACCGTCGGGAAACCCTTG
>Ga0209702_10007786_pt1 | contig 12883 bp, 9 predicted proteins | sample FRY01_FD_187210 | JGI IMG/M metagenome (GOLD analysis project Ga0209702, IMG submission 187210) | Freshwater microbial communities from Lake Fryxell liftoff mats and glacier meltwater in Antarctica - FRY-01 (SPAdes) (version 2) | ecosystem: Environmental > Aquatic > Freshwater > Ice > Glacier... | reverse complement strand
AATGGACCGGCGCAATCATGATGTTGACCGGCGCACTGGTGGCGACTGTTACTGGACGCCGCCAACCCCCTCACGAATCGACTCGCCCGCCGGAACAGGCAGTGGATTAATTCCGTACTTTTGATCGATCATTACTTTTTCGAGTAACTGATAGGCAGCAAAGCCGCTGGGCCACACCGCAACTTCGGCGCGCCAATCCTGCGGCGCCTTGCCAGCGAAAATTTGACCGATCACGAACTTCGCACTTGCTTCGTCTGTCACGGGAATTCCAATGCCGCTTGGTTCTGCAATCTCTTTGGTGTCTCCTTGTGGCGATGCGATGCTTATGCGACCTTGACTGCAGAGCAACAAGATTGGCTTTCGAGGATCGCTTCGAAATCGCGAAACACGAACGAACTGCACAACACTCTGCTGCTTCTTGAGAAGTTCATCCAATTTGGCTAACCGTTCGTCTATATTTTGTTTCTGCTGAACGAGATCGACCAGCGCTTGAGCGCTTGCCTCAAAGCGAGCGCGATCCTTTTTATATGCGTCGACCTCAGCAAGTTTCCGAGCGTGCGTTTTGTCGAATTCTGCAAGCACCTCTTGCCAACGCTTGGCCAGTGCGGGATCGCCTGACGGCGGCAGTGTGGCGAGCGCCGCCAACAGCGACGAAAGTTGTCGCTCCAGCTGCGCCGCTTCTGCCTCAAGCTTTTCGATCTCGGCGATGACTTGTTGCGGGTCAATATCGACCTTGTCACCATCTGAACTCTTTGAAAAAACCACAACGCACAACATGATGAACATGATCACGCCAAGCGCATTGCAGAGTGCATCCAGGAAAAGTTCATATGCATCGCCAGCACCTGTACCCATTCGACGGCGACGGCGATATCTCATGGCATCGCCCCATCCGCTGCGGCGGGCTCCGTCGCTTGAGGTGATATCTCAAAGAAACCTCCATCGTCCGCATTCCAAAGCTGCCAACCAACTTCATAACCATCCGCACGCAACATGTCGCGCAAACCATTTGAAGAAGCAACTGAATCTTGGCGTATGACGAACAGCGCATACCACCCGCTTGCAGGATGCTGAGCCAGGATTGGAGCGAGCACTGTTTTCTTGGCATTTCCATGCGGTGTGGCGGCATCTGCAACGCCCGACTGCCAATTCTGAATTGATTTGTCCAACGCTGCATCGCGCAGCACGGTCAATTGTCTTGGTGACCCCTGCTCATTGAGCTCACCAACAACAATCCCAGTCGGAGTGACCTCAAACAACAATGGCAGGAGTAACTCTTGTTTGCCAGATTGATAGCGAATGCGGTTGCGCAGAGTTTTGTCTGTCAATTCTTGCTGAAGCGCTCGCTCCTGTTCCGCAGCCTGCGCGATTTCATGCTGAATAATGGTAATTTTATTCGCTTGCCGTTTCGCATCGGCCACAGCCAATTCATGCATGCGCTGGATTGCCTGCAAGCCCGCCTCTTCTCTACCAAGCAATTTTTCCATTCGCGCCAACTGCTCCGCCGTCACTTGCGGATGCTGCTTCGCTTCATCGAGCGCCGCTTGCGCATCGGCCACTGCTTGGCGAGCTTCTGCCGAACGCTTGCGAGCGTTCTCGAGCTGCGCGCGCTGGTTATCCGCTTCTCCGGGCTTGCGCGTCTGCGAAGGAACCTCTTCCATTGGATCGAGCGCCATTATGAGCGTGACCAGAATCATGATGCCCGTCACGCAAGCCATAACATCTTGGAACGAGAAGAATGACATTGGAGATGCTGACCAGCGCCTTGACATGGCTTTCCTCTCCTGGATTTACCAAGCGGTCAACTTCAGTCGACTAATGATCTTGTCATTGCAATACTTCGTGCAATCATCAAGCAGTTCCTCTTCCATCTTATAAATGTATGTCATCAATAATTGAACACCGACTGCCGCGACGAGTGCGACAAGCGTGGTATTGAACGCCGTGGCAAGTCCCGCAACAACCGGACCCAGTTTGTCTCTAATCGAAGTCACCGCGACGCCACCAGCTGCCGCGTCCCCAGATCCGATGATGTTTGTGAAGTTGCCGATGGCTGTGCTAAGACCGAGCACTGTCCCGATAAATCCAAGGACTGGAATCGTCCAGATAAGCGCACGAATTGCCGTATAGGACGAGTCAATTGTGCTGGCGTCGTTATCGCCCTGTGAATCAAGCACGGCTCCGACATCGCGAACCTCACCGATGTTGCCCAGATTTTCCAGCGCCATCCACACTCGATTGAAAAGCAAGAACTCGCGTGGACGAGCAACACGCTGGCTGATCCGATTCAACACATCTCCCGATGTTCCGGGCGACAAAATGAAATCGCCGCGGCGGGGAAAAATGTCGGGAATCATCAGCGCACGACGCTGCACGCGAATCTTAAAAAACTTTGCGACCAGAATGCAAAGGCACCACCATGTGAACAAAATGCAAAGCCAGTTTGTTTGCCAACCACTTGAAATCACATTTCCAAAGTAGGTTTCTTGAAATGGCTTGAGCGCGAGCCAGCTGCAGACAGTCAACACGATTGAGAGCGCAAACCAGAACGGACCATGAACTCGCGTATATCTATTGCTCGAAAATCCCACGAGACATTCGATGTCTCCGACACTCGCATCAAGTCGTTTTAAAGTTACTTCTGTTGGATTGGTGTTGGACATCATGAGTTTCCTTCTTGGCGGTGGCGCGAATCGACTGAACTTGATGGGTCGTTTTCATGCGCATGGCAAACTTCGCGAGACGCAAGGTATACGCAGATACCAGCCAAGGCCGATACCGATAGACCGCGAATTGCATCAAACGGTGCCATACGAGGTCCACCCAAAAACAATTCGGTGATTCCCTCCATAGCAACGGCGCATGCCACGAATGTCAGCGTGATCACCGACATCCAAATCGTAAGACTGCGTCGCGAGCAGTCACTGCCAGCGGCGATTCCTGCGATGGCCATTGCTACTCCAGCGGTCAAGACGAACGCCGCAGACACAATGAAAAAGTTGCCCTTCAAAACAACTGCTGCAACCGTGATCACACAGGCGAAAATGGCAGTCGAAACGCAGACGGCTGATTCGACCACGCTGCAGTAAGGCTGCGCCGCTGAGCGCACTTTAGAATTGTGCCCATCGAGCACTGCGTTGATGAGGCGCACAGCACATGGCACCAAGAAGAGCGCAAGGGCTGAAACAAATCCGCCTGCGCTACTGGCGGCGAATGCGATGACCGCTCCAGCAATCGACACCCAAGCAAGCGTAAGGCCAGCCAGGCCGCGCATGCGACCCCGAGAGCACGCCGTGAAAATCAGCGCGATGCTCACAGCGAACATCACGACGAGCCACGCTCCGCCCATCGTTGCACCGCGCCAACCACTCTGCTCAATGAGCTCGCCAAAATTCCATGCGAATAAAGTCGACCCTTGGTTTCGCGCAACTGGCAATACGGCAGCAACGCCAATCACCAACCACGCTGGGACTAATACCCATTCAGCCCTGACAAATGCGCCACCAGGAATTCGCAGCGATAGACGCGGCGGCGGCACTGCTGCTGGCACTTCTGGGATATCTGGCGTTAATTCTTCGACTGAGTAAGACTCTGATGTCGAGCTTGGTGTCGAGCTTGGTGTCGAGCTTGGTGTCGAGCTTGGTGTCGAGCTTGGTATTTCATCCACCAAAAAGATCTCGGCAACCCGCGACGCGAGTGTCCAGCGCACTTGATCTTGCGACAGCATTGCAATCTTGGAAATAGCGCCACGCTTCACGCGCAGCTGGATCTCGCTGAGACGATACGGCCCCTCGGTTGATGTTCCAACACGAACCCAGTACCTCGGCTCTTCCAATTTATTTCATTACTCCGGTCACGCTTGAAAAGACAGGGGTTCCACTTGGACTGTCCTTTACAAGTGGCTGAATCAACCGAGCACCTTGCGGGGTATAAGCACCTATCTCTTCGAGACGACACCCACTCGCACCAACGGCGACAATTACAAATAGCTTTTCTCCAGCCGCAATACCCGCGGTATCAGAAGCGCGCCAACCATCTGGAGAGGCGTGATCAATCAAGCCAATCGGACGCAGCGGTGCCCGCAGTGACTTCACGACCTCTGCGGTCTGATTCTTCTGATTGCTCATCCAGTCCGCCACTTGAAGGTCGGATACAAGTTTTCGAATTCGGGCAAAGTCGCGTCGTTTGGTTGGATTGCCTGGAGCGAAACAAGTGAAGTCATCCAAGTTTTCTTCGGCAAGCAAATCAATGGCGCGCTGAAAATCTGGGGCGAGATTCGCAAGGGCAAGCTGCATCTTCGGTAGCAACTGTTGCATCAATAGAGCGCTCATCACTGGATCAACAGACTGGTCATCACAAATAATTCGGGCCACTTCGAGTGCGCCCTCGCCCGTTCGCTTCGCGCTCGCTCCACGCACCAACGGCAACAACTTGTCAGCGAGCTTCGCTTGTGGACTTGGACCCTCATACTTTATCTGCTTGGAATCAAGTGGTATGACCTGAAACAATTCCTTGTTCCAATTCACAACCGCGCGAACTCGACGCTGGCCGTCTGGCGCCGACTGTGGAATATCGTTGACCTTGTAGTAATAACGCTCACCAGTCGCCATCTCAATCATGTTGAAATCCATTGGAGGTTCGAGCAATATTTTGCTGAGCCACTCACACCACGATGTGTCGGTCTGAAGCAATGCAAGATATTTTTTTGCCGACGGTGCGACGACACTGTTCGAATACAGGCGTAGAAAGTCTTCAACGACTGCCCGCTGCGTTGCTCGATGGTCGATCTGACTTGGCAGCGGATTGCGCGACGCATTCAGCGCGATTCCAGCCCACTCGATGACTGGGCGCCACCAATCTGCCTGCCCTGCTACCAACCGAAAATCGCGCTCGTATGTGGAGTCAGGATGTGCCGTTGCAAAGTCAAGCAATGCGGTTTGCAGCCGAGCAGCGTCTCCAACAGACCTGAGAACTGTCGCGAGGGCATTGGCTTCATCCGCATCACTGCGCATGCGAGTTTGTTCTGCATTGACAAGCACACGCAAAGACTTTAAACGCAAACCCTGAATATCGAATGCGGCTCGCGCATCGTGACCAACCCCATCTGTCAAACGAAGTTGATCTGTGAGGACTTCAACTTGCGTCAAAAGTGTTTGCGTTTCCGAACGATCCAGATGGAGCGCCTCAACCGCATCAATCTTGAAGGCCAGTTTGCGCACTTCCTGCAAGAATCCCTGATCCCGAGCAGTTTGAGCCTGAATCGTCGCAGCAGCCTGCGCCTCACGCCAGTCCGCTACCTTGTTGCGCTGCGCTTCGGTCCTTGCCATATCTGACGCAAATGCGATCGCCTCGGAGCCCGCGCTTGCTGTTGATGGATTCCCAGCGGATGCCATCAACGATTCGAACCGTGCATCGCGAGCTTCGAGTTCTTGCCGAGTTTTTTCGTGCCGACTCAGCGATTCGAGTACCGATGGCGACTCGTAAAATGCATCTGTGCCATTCTTCGATTCCGCCAGTAATCGCTGCACCTCAGCATCATCACCCCGATCAACCGCAGCTGTGACTTGCTCGCTAAACCTCGCTTGTTCATCCGTGCGAATTTGATCCCGCACAAACCAAATCGCAGCCGAGATTACGGCGACAACGATCAAGCCCACACCCACAAATTGAGCCGCGCGCCGCAATTTTATCCTGGTTACGAGAGCTCGAATGCGCTCTTCTGCGCGTCGGCGCAGATCCTCGGGAACACCACCAGGCATTGCTTCCACTTCCATCAGCAGTGACTCAATCTCGTGGACCGATATGACTGAACCCATGACCGCCCGCTGAAGCTCTGCTCGACAAGCCTTGGTTTCCCTCTCAACATGCTCCTCACTGCTCCGCTGCGCAACCCACTCGGCGATTGGAGTGACGATTTCGAGAGCTTCGTTCGGTAACTCGACGCCGCCCTGTTGCATTTGTTCTACAAGCAGTTGCCACTCATCCAGATTCTGCCGAACGCGTTCGATCGACTCGGCCATGTAATTTGCATGCATTTGATCCGAGACTCTGACGGCCTCGATGACTGCATGTTTGGCATACGCCGCAAGAAGTTGCTTATACAAACTAGCGGCGATCAAATGGCTGTCGCTCGATTTCCAATCCGCGCGCTGAAGAGTTTCAACAATTGCTGCGGCATCGCCGAGTTGGGATGCGTCGATTGCGGCAGCAAAATCCTTTCGCAATTCGTAAATGGCTTGCACTTCAAAGCTCTTGATGTCGGCAGCCCACGCTGCACTGTTTTCATCAAGCAAGGCAATTCGCCGTAGAGTTTGTAAGCGAGGATATGCCGCTGCTAATCCCAAATTTTGTTTACGAAACAGTGCGTGAAGCTTTACAAGTCCATTGACATCGAACGCACATAGCGCACACTGAAGTTCTTCGATCATCGCCACCGATATCCTGGCTGGAACAGCAATTTCATTTGCAATGCAAAACTCGCGCCACTTCCCCACGATCGGCGATGTGAGCAAGTCAGCCGTTTCGACAAGTGGTGGTCGGGCATCGGCGATAGATCGAACCTCCATACGAAGCCCTTTGCGAGAATATTCGACCGCTTGTCCCAATCGGACTCGAATATCTCGCGACATTTCGGCGCATTGCGCCGCGGCTTGCTCGATTGCCAAGCGTTCAGTCACCTCACGGTCGAGCACCCGCTCCATCAACTCGATCATTTCTCGTGGTCGCGGCATGGACTATCTTTTCAACTCGATTGTGATGAATGCATACGGGCGCATGCTCTTTGGATTCACTGCACGCACAACAAGCTTTGTGTTCAGGGAGACTTTCGATCCAGTTTTCATTTGCAATCTGAGGCTTGCGATTGAATCCTTCAATGCGTTGGTTTCCACCTCGAGGAGTTCTCGTTGCTTTCCGGTTAATGTCTTCAATAACTTATTGTTGTCTACAAGTTCTCGTTCTTTCGCTTTGCATTCGCGCGATACGAATCCCAATTCCGACATGGTGCACTCGCCGTGTGCCAACTCCAGGTCGATTTCTGTTCCATTGACCACGGCGTTGATCTTGCCGAGTCCGCGCACATTCGATCGGCACGGCTCGACCGACATCGACTCGACCTCAAGCGCCAGACCATCTGGAATTGCAGCGCCCATTGTGGTTCCCACGAGAAGACCATCGGCATCTGGCTTGCAGTGCAATGTCATTTCAATGGGCTGTGGGGAGAGCAAAATCTTCACTCCACTTTCGAGCGTCACGACAAATGCCGCTGATTCAAAGTATTTGCGCAGTCGCTTTACGCCATCTCCAACTTCCGCTTCCGCGAATAATTGCCATGCCCAGCTTAACGAGTCTCCGCTCCATGTGAAGCCGCCAGCTTGAATCACCTTGCTCTTCTTAACACCGACGATCTCGATAGAAAGTTTATTCTCAGTCGACACGAACGAGAAACCCGCATCCGCTTCTGGTACGGGTTGTGGCGTGACGGTAACAATGCCAGCCGAAAATTTTCCGCAGGAAACATCTTTGCTCACCACCTGCTTGAAGGCATCTGTGGCGACCTGAAAGACGCTGGGTGGAATGGGGCAAAATGCAATGAGCTTCTCATTTTCGGGAACTGCCTGCGCATTGAGCATCATCGCAAAGCACACCATCATGAATGAACAGGTCTTCATTGCTTCGGACTCATGTTGTTTTTATCGCCGATAGGCGACAACTGAACACGAATCTCAATTGGTATCGACCCCGTCTGGCCGATCAATGCCGACCACTCCGAAAGTTTTTCTAGCAGCATCTTCGCATCGCGCTCCACTCCTTCGGCGAGACTTACGCTTGTGCGAGCGGTCACGACTGCGTTTTCGCTATCGGATATCTGCTGAGTAAGTGCCTTGGATTTAATGAGTTTTTGGAGATCACTCATGGCATGAGCCAGCTGATCCTTTGCACTCGTGGTCTGCATCGCAAGCAATTGCAAATCGAACTCGACAGCAACACGACTCGACAGCGAAAGACCGAATCCGTTTATTTCGCCCACCAGTTTGCCAACTACTTTTTCTTTGAGTTGAATTGGGATATCGATTTGCGCTCCACACGATTGCCAGTTTGCGCCAAGAACAGAGGAGTGCCACTCACCAAGATTGGGCTTTGATTCGACGGATAGATTGGCATTTGTCACGGTCTTCTTGGGAAGCGGCTTCCAGCTGAACCACTTCGAAGAACCATCAGAAAAGCCAACCCGAAACGGAATGTGCTGTACAAGTTGCTTCACGGAGGCGATTTCGAGTTTGTACTTGTTCACAGTGGCCGCAGACGCAACCCAAGTGAATGCAAATCCATCGGCTTTGAAGTCGAATTTCCCGACGACGCCATCTGCAATGTCGCCAGCAATGCAAATTGCGTTTCTCGCGAACGCAAGGTCGTACTCTCCAGTACACGACCCGATGGCCCAATCCACCCGGGCGGGCGGGCTCGAACCATAAACAAAATTTCGAGTCCCTTGCCATTCACCCAGTGGCTTTCGTGTCAGGTCTGGAATGTTGAGCGGCATCCACTCATCGAATCGAGTTGGCATCGCAAACTCATGAATAAGTATTTGCCCAATTGGTGGGGCGCTCGCGTGTAGTGCGGGAGCGCGTTCAACAGCACGCTCTTGAATGCTTTGCAATCGCGCGGCTTGTTCTGCGAACTTGCTCCGTTCAAACTCAATCTCTTGCTTGGTTTGTGAAACCATCGACTCGAGTTGCTCATTCCGCTGCGTAGCGACAAGGACCGACTCGTTGAGTTGCTCAATGGTTCTCTTCGCACTGAGCAAGGCCTCGGCGTCTGCACTGACTGCACTGGCATCGACATTGACTGGGGCGGACGGTCCTGGGATTTGCTGTTGGGCGAGTTGCGTCGTTCTCGCATTTTGCCAGAGTGCCAGAAATGCAATCGAAGAACAAAGCAATACGGCCGCGATGGCGCCCAACACCCAGAGCATTACACGGTGAAGGCTCTCGGTACTGCTGGGTGATTGTGAATCAGCTGGCAAGTAATCAATGCCAAACTCTATGTTGCTCTTTGACGCATGAGACGCATGAGACGCATGAGACGCATGAAAAGCATGAATGGAATTCGCAACTTCGGCGAGCTCAACACGGTCAGTGGGAGCATCATCTCGTTGTTTTGGCGTTGTAAAAACTTGTGCCATCGCTGCGGTTCCGCTTCGGGCAGCATCAATCCAACGACCAGTCCGAGTACATGGCGCACGACTGCAGAGATCAATGGTCGTACCCACACTTGCCCGCGCTGCTGCTGCTGCATCGGTTCCATCCATGCAAAATCGCCATGTGCATCGCACTCCAGCAAGTGGTTGCATGAAGTATGTCGTAAATGTGATGCGCCACCGCTGTTCTTGTGGCAACAGCATCATTGCCTCCTCGACCAATCGAAGCACTGGCGCGCCTTGGGGATACACAATCGCGCATGGTTTTGACACATCCAATATCGCGGCGTTGACAAGCACTCCGGCCCAACCTGCATCACCACCGACCTGCTCCCATGTTGCACAGCGCTGTGGCGGCAACAAACCTCCGCGCGGTAAGACCTTCTCGGACTCGAGATATCGAGACTCGCCAATCCATGAATGCGCCATCACATTGTGTTGTGCAATCAACCACGCTGGGCCTGCAATTGACAATTCCTCCAGACGCAGGAGCAAATGATGCGCAATTTTATTGCTGCGTTTCGTGTGGTCAGGGCTTGTTGGTTGCACCGCAGACAAAACATGACGCTCGACGCCAGCCGCTTCGATGATCCAGTGAGACCATGCCGCTGGACATTGTGCGAGCTCTGCGCCATCAAATGGAACGCGATATCCAGAAAGGGATTCCAACCGCAATGCGAATGGTTCGGGAAAGCCCTGCGTCATTCCGACGGTGCAGAATCCGCTGCTGTTCGGCCTCAGACCACGCGGCGAAGATGTGTAGAAAAGTTCTAAAGCCATGCCATTTCTTCACTATTGGGATAGGTCTGTATCGCGCGCCGTGCTGTCCAATGTTAAATTGCGATGAGATCCAATGATCTTGCCCCATCTGGAAAACTCATACATAAATGGAACGGTTACCCACCACGGTTTGATATCGCCATACTTCATCTTCAAGAGGCCAGTGGACTCGTCGATCAGTGGCGAAACGCCCGTGGCACTGACGGGCACATACAGCACTTTCAACGCGGTGTCGTTTACGGCGGAAACAAATTCGGGGACAATCTCGATGAGCAAAGACTCAAGCCGCGCACTCACTCGTTCAATGCGTTCCTTATCAAGGTGTCCAAGCACGCGGTTGTTGGGGCGAACCTCCACCGAATATGGATCGGTTGAAATATCCTCATCGCGCAACAATCCCCCCCAAATATCGCTCTTGGTCACCACGATCGTGAGCGGCTGGGGAAGTTTTTCATCCGCAGGAATTCCCGAATGACGACGCACGCGAGCCGCCATTTCAAGCAAGACGGTGTCCTGTCGAAATGCACGACTCGCACGATCAAGTTGCGGATCACAACTTTGCCCCTTGAGCCGCGCTCGAAATCGGACATCCTGAGTCGGATCAAAGACATATAACAAATTCTTAGACCGTGCGAGATGCTGCGTGGTCGGCGATAAAACGCTCTCTGAACCCGGAAGAAAATGTTCCCCCGCATTGTCATAGAGGCAGAGAACCTCGGTGAGCTTGCGGGCGCCGTGCCCATTGATGTGATTTTTTGTTGGGCGAATCGTAAAAATGTACGGCTGTGGCAGAAGCGTTGTCTGACCTGGCTCTAGCTGAACGCTGTCGTATTGCTTGCCCTCCAGTTGTGTCTTTTCTAAATAGACCAATTGCGAAGGGTCATCTTGCAAGAAAAGTTGCTGCTCATTCGATGTCAATGTGCTGTTTGCCACTGGATCTGCATCTGATATCGCAATGGCGAAAGATCGAGCGAGCGCCTGTCGCAGATGCCACGATGATGAAGTTAAAAAATAACTTTTACCACTGCTCGGCGTTCCGACGATGGACAAAATTCGAGACTTGTGTTCAAGGAGAACGCTTGGAATTGAAAGGTGGCACTTTGGACAGGCGAGACTTTGGCATCGCGACCCAAGGGCATCAATCGCTTCTCCAGAAACCGCAAACCGCGAAGGCATAAAGCGCACTGGGGCATCGTTTGACAACATTGAGTCACCGCGAAGGTCAGGATGGGTTGCAATCCACAACACATCCTCGGTGAAAAATTGTTCCCAGCAATGGGGGCAAATGATCTTTGGTAGTAACCTTCGTCGCAAGGAATCTCCAAACAAGCGTGAGTCGCCAGCATCCGGATACTGACCGCTCGACAATTGCCTCACCCGTGTTCATTAGGCAGAGGTCATGAAAGAATAGCCGATGGAACCTCAATTGCTATCCACCAAAGGTACAACGCTTGGCACGGAGACATGCACACGCTCGTTTCGAAATCGATCGCTGCCGGCCATTGCGCTCATATTGACTCTCCTCATTTTGCTTTGTTGGTGGGCGATGACAGATGCCGATCAAGAACCGCTCGGGGCCGAGCGCCCGGCTGGCGGCGGCGCAGGCGCAGACTCGGGGTCGGGCACCGCCCAGGCTGGAAGTGGCCAAGGAGCCGATGCTGCAACCGTCGACAATAAACCCCGCGGCAACGCGCAAACGGCGCAAACTTCCAGTGCTGCTGTGATCAGCGAAAATGATGTGACGAACATGCAGCAGGTTCTTCCCCGAATCGGTTTCACTCCGCTCGAAGAAGCTAAAATTCCCGCAGCAAATCCGACGCCCGTCGCTGCGCCAGCTGGAGGACAAGGGCTTGGATCTGCGGCCGGAAGTCCCGGTGGATCAAGCACCGAGTTTATGGGCGTCAAGACCGATGCAAATCGGGTTGTTTATATCCTGGACTTTTCGGGAAGCATGAGCGATGGGGTCAAAATTGATCGCATGTTGCTCGAACTAAAAAAGAGTGTGAATCGGTTGCCAATCGATCACCACTTCTATGTCATCTTCTTTGATGATCAATCTTTGCCAATGCCTACACCGGCAATGGTGAAGGCGACTCCTGCCAACAAAACTCTGTATTTCAGTTGGGCCGATACTGAAAGCATCGGTGCTTCGAGCGGTGGCGGCACCGATCCGTCAGGTTCGCTGGAGTTGGCGCTGAAGACCATACGACCACAGGCGATATACCTCATGACAGACGGTGTGTTCGTTGACAATGACAAGGTCTTTACGATTATCAATCGCGATAACTCAAAGCGAAATGTGCAAATAAATACGATTGCACTCCACGATCGTTCGAACGAACCTGCCATGCAGCGGATTGCGGCTGAAAATCATGGCGAGTATCGCTATGTGCCACCGCCATGACCGCCATGACCGCCATGACCGCCATGACGAGTGGCACCGTGCGCGATACGCACCGAGAAAAGTGAAACCGTCTCACAGCGATTGCGTGAACGATGCTTCATCCATGCGCTGCGAATCGAGTGCGTTCAAAGATCGAAAGCTAATGATGATTGTCACAAGGCATACGATGACGACTGCTATCAACGCCGTGATGGGCACGGCGCGCGATCGTGAGCGTGTGGCAACCGTCATGATGACTGGAGCGAGCGCGATGGCGGTCCAGGCGATCACCGAAACTGGTGAATCGTCGTGATATGAGACTCCATAGAAAGCAAACGCTATTGACATTGTGATTGCGACGGTTGAAAATGACGGACCAGATGAAAACCGATTGCCGATGATGGCGAAACTGCTTGCAAAGATGGCCGTCAAGCCAAGAGTCATCGCGACGATTCCTAATTTCATGGAGCCGCTTCCAGCGAGTAAGGCCGCCAATGAAAAAAATGACGCGCCAAGCGCAG
>Ga0209702_10007781_pt1 | contig 12887 bp, 11 predicted proteins | sample FRY01_FD_187210 | JGI IMG/M metagenome (GOLD analysis project Ga0209702, IMG submission 187210) | Freshwater microbial communities from Lake Fryxell liftoff mats and glacier meltwater in Antarctica - FRY-01 (SPAdes) (version 2) | ecosystem: Environmental > Aquatic > Freshwater > Ice > Glacier... | reverse complement strand
AGCACGGCCGCACCGGCACGCTCTGGGAGGACCGCTTCGACTCCATCCTCGTGGAAGATGGACATGCCGCCCGGACCATCGCCGCCTACATCGATCTCAATCCCGTCCGCGCCGGGATCGTCAGCACCCCCGAGGACTACCGCTGGTGCTCCTTCGCCGAAGCCGTCGCCGGAAAGACTCGCGCCCGGGAAGGCCTGCAGCGGGTCATGTTCGAGAAGGAACGCACCCTCACCAGCGAAGGACGCGCCGCTTCCCTGCTCCAACTCTCCAGTTGGCGCAGCGTCGCGCAGAGCTACCGGCACCTGATGTCTCTCGATCTCAAACGCCGTCCCTCCAAGGCCGAAATCAACGGCCTCAAGCCCCTCTCCGAAGCCAAGGCCCTTCGTTGCAAGGTGCGCTTCTTCATCGACGGAGTCGCCCTCGGTTCCCAGAGCTTCCTCGGCAAGCTCTTCCTCCTCAACCGCGGCCACTTCGGCCCCAAACGCCGCAGCGGCCCCCGCAAGATCCGGGGCATCGCCACCTCCCTCTGCACCTTCCGCGACCTCCGCCGGGAACCGCTGCAGACTTAAAGAACCAAGAACGCAAAAAGAGAACGGGGTCAGGCTTAACTATTTTGACATTCCTGCTTTTGGGCATCTCCCCCGACGTCCAATTGCCGTGATGGCGGCGAATTGGAATGCGGAGGTTCTGGGAGGGAGAAGAGGATGGGTGGAGGGTGGGCGGTCTTTTAGCCGATTGATCATGCGCTCCACTGGGACAAGCCCAGTGGGGGCGGGGAGATGGGCGTTAGAGTAGAAAGGTGGCAGGCAAATCGTTCTGACATTGGCTGTGGCGCGCCATTTACTCAAACAACGCCGCCGCTTCCCCAGCCTTCGGGAATGGCCCCCCGCGGACCTTCGCCCACAACACCACGCCGTCCCGACGGATCTCAAAAATTCCCCCGCCCCCTCCGATCAATTCCACCGATTCTCCCATCGCCTCCGTGATTTCCGCCGACACACGGTCAGCTTCCGGGCGATAATTTCACTGCTGACAATATTCAATCTCAAGTCCCATGCCCCGACTATGCCACGCATCCCCCCCCCGTCACGCCAGAGTTTGCCCTTCCTTTGTTGCGGCCTATTCCGTGTTTTTCGTTTCCTTGCCCTTCCCTCCCCTGAATGAACACTTCCCCCCCACCCGTAACCAAAGCCATGCGCCCCATCCCCCTCATCCTCGCCACCTGCGCCGCCCTCCTCGTCCCTGCCCAGGCCGCCCCCAACATCATCTACATCCTCCTCGACGACGCCGGCCATGGCGACTTCTCCTGCTATGGCCAAAAAAAATTCCAAACCCCCCACATTGACCGCCTCGCCGCCGGGGGCATGCGCTTCACCGATCACTACTCCGGCTCCACCGTCTGCGCCCCCACCCGCAGCGTCCTCATGACCGGCCTCCACACCGGCCACACCCCCAGTCGCGGCAACAAGGAAATCAAGCCCGTCGGCCAGTTCCCCATCCCCAGCGAAACCTTCACCATCGCCGAAGCCCTCAAGGCCGCCGGCTACGCCACCTCCGCCTTCGGCAAATGGGGCCTCGGTTTTCCCGACTCGGAGGGCGATCCCCTCCGCCAGGGCTTTGATCGCTTCTACGGCTACAACTGCCAGCGCAATGCCCACAACTACTACCCCACCTGGCTCTACGACAACGAGAAGAAGATCACCCTCGACGGCAAGACCTACGCCCACGACCTCATCATGGAGGAATCCCTCGACTGGATCTCCGAGCACAAGGACAAACCCTTCTTCCTCTACCTCCCCGTCACCATCCCCCACGCCTCCCTCCACGTCCCCGAGGAATACGCCGCCCCCTTCCGCCAGAAGTTCCCCCAGTTCGAGGACAAGGTCGGCAAGTACGCCGGCCCCGACATCAAGAACCCCGCCGCCATGTTCGCCGGCATGATGACCAAACTCGACGAGGACATCGGCCGCCTCATGCAACTCCTCAAGGACCTCAAGATCGATGACAACACCATCGTCCTCTTCTCCTCCGACAACGGCCCCCACCAGGAAGGCGGACACATGCCCGACTTCTTCAACTCCTCCGGCGAATTCCGCGGCCACAAGCGCGACCTCTACGAAGGCGGCATCCGCGCCCCCCTGATCGCCCGCTGGCCCGGCCACATCAAACCCGGCAGCATCACCGGCCACATTTCCGCCCACTGGGATGTCTTCCCCACCCTCTGCGACCTCGCCGAAACCCCGACCCCCAAGGGCCTTGACGGCATCTCCTTCCTCCCCACCCTCACCGGCAAGGATCAAAAGACCCACCCCTACCTCTACTGGGAATTCCACGAACAAGGCGGCAAACGCGCCGTCCGCTTCGGCGAGAAGGGCCAGTGGAAAGCCATCCAACTCGACCTCAACAAGAAGGGGCCGGACGCCCCCATCGCCCTCTACGACCTCACCAAGGACCCCGCCGAAAAGAACGATCTCTCCGCCCAACACAAGGACCTCCTCACCCAGGCCCGCCGCTTCTTCGACGAGGCCCACACCGAAAACGAGTTCTTCAAGTTCGCTTGGGAAAAGTAGGAACGCCTCCTCATGAAATCCCTCGCCCTCCCCCTGCTCGTCCTGACCGCCCTGCGCGTTCCGGCCGCACCACTCGAGGGCGTCGATCTCAAACTCCTCGCCGACACCTCCGTCATCCAGGCCGCCCAGCCCTTCACCGTCGGCCTCCACATCCACCATCACGAGGGCTACCACACCTACTGGCGGAACCCCGGCATCGTCGGCGTCCCCACCAGCATCGTCTGGACCCTCCCCGAGGGCTTCCACGCCGGCCCCATCCAATGGCCCGCCCCCGAGAAGGTCGACATGGCCGGCCACCCCGCCCACGGCTACCAACGCGATGTCCTCCTCATGGTCGAGATCACCCCGCCCTCCAATCTCGACGACGATGGAATCACCCTCACCGCCGCCATCAACTGGATGGCCTGCGCCAACACCTGCCACCCCGGCCAGACCACCCTCTCCCTCCCCGTCGGTAAAACCGCCCCCTCGGCCGAAGTCCAGGCCCTCTTCTCCAAGGCAAAAGAGGAACTCCCGCCCCCTCTCCGCGACTGGACCGCCACGGTCCTGTCCCCCCCAGACGCTCCTCTCATCAAAATCCGGCTCGCCTCCCAAACCCCGCAGACCCTCACGGAGGAGGGCTCCTATTTCTTCTCCAGCGACGCTCAGGTCTCCAGCGACCGCCCCCAATCCCTCACAGAGCTCTCCCCGGGGAAATACCTCCTCTCCCTCGAGCGCTCCGAATACGGTCCCCGGGGGGCCACCAGCCTCCCCGGCGTTCTCTCCCTCTCCAGCCCCACCGCCCCAACCCGCTTTTTCTCCATCAATCCCCCCGTGCCCGACCAATCCACCGACTCCAATCCCTGACTCATTCCATGAACAACCGCATCCTCCTCCTCCGTAGCATCCCCACCAAAATGAAGTCCCTGCTCCTCCTCCTGACCTCCCTCTGCTCTCTCCCCCTCGCCAGCGCCGCCCCCCTCGTTTTCGAGGGCACCGACGGCCCGGGCAAAGGCAAACACATCGTCTTCCTGGCCAGCGACCACGAATACCGCACCGAGGAAACCTGCCCCGCCCTCGCCCGCATCCTCGCCAAACACCAAGGCTTCAAATGCACCGTCCTCTTCGGCGTCGACAAGGACGGCCACATCGAGGCCGGCTCCTCCAACGTCCCCGACATGGACGCCCTCGACAGCGCCGACCTCCTCGTCATCTTCACCCGCTTCCTCAACCTCCCCGCCGGGCAAATGGACCACCTCGTCGCCTACCTCGACCGCGGCGGCCCCGTCGTCGGCCTCCGCACCGCCTCCCACGGCTTCAAGATCCCCGCCAACTCCCCCTACGCCAAATACAGCTTCGACTCCACGGTCCCCGGCTACGAAAAGGGCTTCGGCCACCAGATCCTCGGCAATACCTGGGTCGGCCACTACGGCCAGAACCACAAGCAGGCCACCCGCATCCGCATCCTCCCCGACCAAAAGGACAATCCCATCCTCCAAGGCGTCGGCGACGGCGCGGTCTGCCTGGCCGGCGCCTACAACGGCATCGCCGCCCCCGACTTCACCGTTCTCACCACCTCCCAGCCCATGGTCAGCATGGATCGGGACGCCGCCCTCGACACTTCCAAGCCACCCGTCCCCTCCACCTGGACCCGCTCTTACAAGACCGCAGACGGCAAAGAACACCGCGTCTTCCACTCCACCCAGGGCGCTTCCGAGGACATCCTCGACCCCGACTACCGCCGCCTCCTCATCAACGGCATCTTCTGGGCTGCCGGCCTCGAATCGGCCATCAAACCCGACCTCGAGATCGCCTTCGTCGGCCCCTACCAACCAATACCTTCTCCTTCGGCGGCCACGCCAAAAACGTGAAACCCTCCGACCTCGCCGGCTGGGACTCCCCCATCATGCCCGAAAATCCCGCCCAAGCGCCCCAGAAGAAGGACAACACAAAAAAAAACTAAACTAGACGCGAAAAGCACCTCCGCCAACAAGCCCACCCCCCCCGCAGGACCCCTCCCTCGCCGAATTTTACATCAACCTCAACACCTCCCTCCGCCCCAACAAGGCACCCCCGGTCGAGGCAGCCCTCCCCCTCGCCATCGAGCCCAAGACCCGCATCGCCTTCATCGGCAACCTCCTCCTCGACAACGAACGCCGCCAGGGCCACTTCGAAACCCTCCTTCACCAGCGCTTCCCCCGGCACCAACTCTCCGTCCGCAACCTCTCCTGGCCCGCCGACGAGATCGACCTCCAGCCCCGTCCCGACAACTTCGGCGACCTCGATCAACACCTCTTCTACTTCAAGGCGGACCTCATCATCGCCGCCTTCGGCTACAACGAATCCTTCGCCGGCCCGGAGGGAATCAAGCCCTTCATCAACCGCCTCGACACCTTCCTCGAGCACCTCAGAAGCCAGGCCTACAACGGCACCACCGCCCCCCGCATCGTCCTCCTCGCCCCAACCCCCGACGAAAATCTCGGCCGCTTCGACGCCGTCCGGAACAACACCAACAGCGCCCTCTATGCGGACGCCCTCGGGGCCGCCGCAGCCCGCCACAAGCTCGCCTACGTCAATCCCCGCCCCGCCCTGCAAACAACCTTCGTCGAACCGCTCACCAGCTACACCACCGACGGCCACAGCCTGACCAGGGACGGCCACGACCTTTTTGCCCGCGCCACCTACCAGGCCCTTTTCAACGAAACCGCCCCGGTTCTCAACGAGAGCCTCCGCAGCCTCGTCGTCGACAAGGCCTCCCAGTTCTTCTACCGCTACCGCCCCCTCAACACCTTCTACTACACGGGTGGTAGAAACAAGAGCTACGGATACCTCGACTTCCTCCCCGCCATGCGGAATTTCGACCTGATGGTCGCCAATCGTGACCAAGCCATCTGGAAAACCGCCCAAGGCACCCCCGCCAAGCCCGACGATTCCAATCTTCCGCCCCTCGATATGGTCATCGAAGGCCGCGGCGCCAACGAATGGCTGAGCCCCGCCGACGAACTCAGGGCCTTCAACATCGACCCCCGCTTCGAGGTCAACTGCTTCGCCTCAGAGGAGGACTTCCCCGAACTCGCCTGCCCCATCCAAATGCGCTGGGACAGCCGCGGCCGCCTCTGGGTCTCCTGCTCCACCACCTACCCCCACATCTACCCCCACATCTACCCCGGCAACAAGCCCAACGACAAACTCATCATCCTCGAGGACACCGATGCCGACGGCAAAGCCGACAAGTGCACCACCTTCGCCGAGGACCTCCTCATCCCCCTCTCCTTCACCCTCGACGCCAAGGGCGGCGTCTATCTCTCCGAGGAACCTCACCTCATCTACCTGCAGGACACCGACGGCGACGATCACGCCGACACCCGCGAGATCCTCTACACCGGCTTCGGCTGCGAGGACTCCCATCACGCCCTCCACGATTTCGTCTGGACCCCCGGCGGCGACCTCCTCTTCCGCGAGTCCATCTTCCACCACTCCCAGGTCGAAACCCTACGGCCCCATCCGCGCCAAGAACTCTTCCTGGTTCCTCTACAACCCCCGCGACCGCAAACTCACCGCCTTCGGCGCCTACCCCAACACGAATCCCTGGGGCGTCACCTTCGACCATTGGGGAAATCACCTCGCCTCCCACCCCATCTTCGCCTCCACCTTCCACGCCACCAATCCCCCCTACCCCACCCAACACCCCCCAGCCAAGGGCATGCAAGCCTACTCCGGCACCTGCGGCCACGACTTCATCGATTTTCCCTCCTGGCCCGCCGAGATGCAGGGCGGCTTCCTCAAAGCCCGCTACAAACCCACCAACTGCATCCAAATCCACAAGTGGATCGAAAAGGAGGACCACTTCGAGGAGGAATACGTTTCCGATCTCCTCTTCTCCACCAACCTCTCCTTCATCCCCGTCGATCTTCGCTTCGGCCCCCGCGGCGACGCCTACGTCTGCGATTGGTACAACCCCGTCAAAGGCCACGCCCAATACTCCCTCCGCGACCCCCGCCGCGACCGGAAATCCGGCCGCATCTGGCGCATCGTCCCCAAGGGCGCCACCCTGCAGGACCCGCCAAAGATCGCCGAGGCCTCCATCCCCGATCTCCTCGACCTCCTCAAATCCCCCCACTCCCGCGTCCACTACTGGACCAAACGCGAATTGCGGGCCCGTGATCAGGCCGCGGTCCAACAGGAACTCGCCGCCTGGCATTCCCGCCTCGACCCCGCCGACCCCGCCCACCTCCACCACCTCCTCGAGGAACTCTGGCTCTCCCAAGGCCTCGGCACTCCCAATCTCGCGCTCCTCCGCACCCTCCTCCACTCCCCCAACCACCTCGCCGCCGCCGCGGCCCTCGGACCACTCCGCTTCTGGCACGACGACCTCGACGCGAAGGACGTGATCCCCCTCCTCACCTTCGCCGCCACCCACCCCTCCCAACACGTCCGCCGCGAGGTCATCATTGCCGCCAGCTATATCGGCACCCCCGCCGCCCTCGAGGCCGTCCTCCCCGTCCTCGATCAACCCGCCGGCCTCCACCTCGCCTACGCCCTCTCCTCCTCCCTCCATTCGCAGAACCTCTCCCGCCACTGGCAAAACTCCCCCCGGGCCAAGGACATCGAGACCCGCCTCACCGCCCTTTCCATGCCCAACAAAACTCACGAACCCAACACCTCCGCCTCAGAGGCCGCCTTCGATCAACAGAAGGACCTCCAGGTCCTCGAACTCGGCTGCGTCCCCGAACGCCTCCTCTTCACCAAGGAAACCCTCAAGGTCCAGGCCGGCAAACCCGGCAAACTCATCTTCCGCAACCCCGACGCCACCCAACACAACTTCGTCCTCCTCCAACTCGGCACCCCCCTCGAAGAAATCGGCCTCGCCGCCAACGAAATGGCCAAAAGCCCCGCAGGCCTCAAGAAACACTTCCTCCCCAACGACAAACGCATCCTCCTCGCCACCAAACTCCTCGACCCCGAAGGCATCGAAGTGCTGCGCTTCACCGCCCCCAACAATCCCGGAACATACCCCTACCTCTGCACCTTCCCCGGCCACTGGATCCTCATGAAGGGCAATCTCATCGTTAAATGAGCCTTCGCCATCGCCCCACCCTCGATGCCCAACACCTTGTTGGAACCCTCATCTGAATCCGGCAGCCTCCAAGTTCCCTAAGGCCCATAGGGAAAGTCCCTGAAGTCATTAATTTTTGCAAAATAGTAAAAAAAGTTGATTGTTTCGCGAACTTCGCTAAAAATACTCCCTGCTCAGCCCAAAGCGCCCATGAAACCTATCGCCATTTTTACAACCCGCGCTCTCACCGCCCTCCTTTCCCTCGGCATCACCTGTCCCAGCTTCGCAGACCCCGATCCCTACACACCGGTCGGCACCCTTCTGGTCAACCCCGTCGCCGTGCAAACTGGCATCAAGCCCAACCTCGACTGGGACATCGAGTATCCCGAGATCATCACCGATCTCGTCATCATCAACCCGGATTCCTCCGTGGTCCCCAAGAAGACACTCCGCATGGATGTCCGCGTGGTCGGAGCTGCTTGGAGTAACGGGCAGAGCTACTTCGACGTCGATTCATACGTGCGGGTCTCCGGACAGTGGACCCAGCTGTTCTACGGCAAGCAGTACCAGATCAACGCCAGCAGTATTCGCTACTCGACAGTCCTCAATCCAGGCACCCGGGTCGACTTCGCCGGACGAGGCAACCAGGGCGGCAACTCCTGGTCCAGCTGGATGATGACCACCACCACCAACCACAACGTCAAGGCCCTCACCAATGGCAGCAGCATCCCGGATTACGTCCCGGCCTACAATCAGGGCAATATCGCTGGTTTCCTCACTCAGTTTGTGGACAGCACCGGACGCATCATTCTCGGGCCCTACGACATCATTTACCTGTTTGACTTCAACCCCTACGGCACCTCGGGATTCGATCTTCAGGACTTGGTCATGGTGGTCACCTTCACCGAAGTCTGATTCGCAATCATCAGCCTCCCGCCAAGAGCCAAAGGCTTGCCCCCTTCCAAAGAAAACACCACCATTCCGATGCACAGCCGATTGCTTCCGCTTGTCTCCTTCCTCATCGCCGTTTGCGCCTTTCTCCCTTCAGCGCACGCCGGGCTCCCCCCCGGAGACCCTCCGCTCCTCGCTAATCTGGTCCTTGAATCCGGGAGCGGCCCGGTGGGGTTCAGCATCACCACGCTGACTCCAACCTTCAATTCGACCACCTACACCTACGATATCTTCATTCCCTTCGAACACTCCGAGATTCAGGTCGATACCGGAGCAACAACCACCATCGATCCCTTTCATGAGGTGACCTTCACCCTCCCCGAGAATATTCCGGCCAACGCCATCACGCAGTTCATCGTCTCGGCGGTGGGCGGTGGCGGTCCCGGCGGAGCCGAACAAACGGACTACACCATCAATATCCATCGGGGTGCTCCCAACGAGAACGCAGCCCTGAGCAATCTGGTCATCAGCGGCGCCAGCCTCACTCCTGCCTTCGGTAACCTCACCTTCGAATACACCAGCGATGTTCTGCACACGGTGACTGCGGTCACGGTCACTGCCACCGCCCAGGACCCAGGCTCAACAATGGAGTTCAACGCTGATGGCGGCAGCTACACACTCTTGACCTCCGGGATCCCCTCCGGATCTATTCCCCTTCCCGTTGGAGTGACTCAAATCATCATCCGGGTCACCTCAAGCGACACTACCGTAACAAAAGCATATGTGATCGATGTCACCCGCCAACCACCCCCGCCCGACTCTGATTCGGATGGTATGCCGGATGCCTACGAAGACTTGAACGGTCTGACGGTCGGCGTCAACGACGCCATGCTGGACCTCGATGGAGACGGCCTCTGCAACATCTGCGAATACGCATTCGGATCTGATCCCGACGATTTTTCCGACCACAATGATCCAGTCATCACCCGGAATATTTCGGGGTTCACCCAAATATCTTTCCCCCGAGCCATCGATCCCGTCGAGGGGCTGAGCTATCACGTTGAGGTGACCTCGGATCCGATCGGATGGAGCAGCGATGTGATCGATCTCACCAATCCAGGGACCCCGGAATCCCAAGTCTGGAAGGACAACTTTGAAGGATCTCCCACTCCCCCGGCACGACGATTCATTCGGATTAGGTTCACCTCCACCCTCTGACGGCCCTCCCCGCCCCGTCTCACAGTTCGCAGCACAATTTCCTTGCGAAGTGTGCCCCCAACGGACGGTCCATCGCCGAGCCACACAACGAGGACCGATTCTCACTCCAGCGACTTCTCGACGAACCTAAATCGTTCATCGTACCCGCCCCCGTTGTAGCGCCGACAACAACTCCAGCAAGCCATGGCCCCCCGCATTCGCCTCACCCGCTCCACCTGCACCAGGCAGTGCGGACACAAATAGGCCCACTTGCGACGGAGCGTCCGGCTGGGCAATTCCAGTCGATGGCTCGCAGTCTCCCCGGGAATCCCCAACTCCGCGCAGGCTCGTTGCCACTCCTTCCCATGCGGCGAAATCCGCCGTCGTCCCGCCCGCTCGAACGCCACCAGGTGCGCCAACTCATGAAGCAAGGTCCGTTCCACCTCCCCTCGCCCGATCTCCTGCAGCGCCGGATTCAACTCGATCAGCGCTTCCGGCCATAACGCCCTCCCCGCCGTCGATCTCATCCGCCGGTTCCAGACCACCCGAACCCGCTCACCCAGTCCGTCCAGCCCCAACTCTGTCAGACGCCACCGCGCCCCACCGATCAACGAGGCCTCCGCTCCAGATGGAACATCCTCCGGCTCAACCTCAGCCTCCCGCTCCGGATCACTCCGCCCCCCCCAGCCGAACTTCAACTTTATCCCGCGCACACGCCGACCATCCCACATTCCGCCAGAGCACTCAAGCCCACGGAATCTTCAGCGGCGGCACAGCCAGTCCATCTACTTCGCGCCCTTCGCAGCCGCCGGACTTGTGACCGGTCCATCACCCGCTTCCACAGCCTCTTCCTTCTTGGGCGCAATCACGGAAATCGGCCCCCCATGGCAAACGGAAACCACCACCCGGCTCAAGCCCATATAGGCCTCGACCTGCTTCGGATCCATCAGCTTCTCGCCCCGGGCCTGATCCATGCTCACGGAATGCACATGAAGCCATCCACGATTCTGGGCATAGAACGTTTGCCACGGCACCAATTGCCCCGCACGCTTCCCATTGACGTACTTCTCATATTGCTTCGGCACATGAAGTACCGCTCCTTTGGGTACGATGGTCCAATTGCGGCCGGAACTCAGCACCGCTGACCGCTTCAAAAGGCTGACCGGCTCCTTGGCGTCCTCCTTCTTCTTGAGTTCGGGCATCGCCGCCTTCAACCCATTGGGATTCTTCCCACGCTCCGTCCGATCCGCCGCCTGACGTGCTTGCAAGTCCTCATGTGTCGGCCGTTGCCTCAGGTCTTTTTCCCCCTGCTTCTGAGTCTCGGCCGCCACCAAAATGGCAACTCCCGAGAGGACAATCAGAGTGGAAACAATCGGATATAGGAATTTCATGGCTGGTATGTTTTTGATGCAGTTCTCCGTGTGGAAAGTATTCACGGGGCCGCGCTATCGGATCTACTCCTTGGTGAAGAGATCAATATTGACCTCAATTGTCCGGTCCACCTGGAGCGGGTAAACTTGATCCAGGAGATCGTAGCCAAACGGCGTCACATGAATGAGCTCCAGAGTATAGGGCCCCTCCCGCGAAAATGCTTCGTTCAGCTCGGTGAGGGATAGGTCCCTGTTTTGCGGCACGGAATCCGTAATTTTCACGTAGCTGCTCGGGACAAGAAACGAATTGGTCGGATTGGGGACCGGGGAACCCAAATACGCCCTGACGTAGGTTTCACTCGCCGGATAAAGGTCCAGGAGGTCCACCTGGATCAAGGGAATTTCCACGTAACGCACCGCAGTATCGATCCCCGAGATTGATCCACTGGCGATCGGCCAAATCTGAATCCGTTTGGAATCCAAGACCGACGCACTCACTCCAAAATCGTCCAAGGTCGAAATCGTGAAGACCTCCTCTCCTTCCACCTGGGTCAGGTCAGGTCCCGTCAGGCTGGTAACACTATAGGTCAGTCCGGTGCTCCCGTTTCCATCAATGAAACTGTTCTGAATAACCGTCGAATTCCCCGATTCCGCCGGAAATTCATGCGAACCTTCGTCGTAGAGCCGCGCCACATGCTTGAATCTCACCTTCTTGGCCGCTTCCGGAATGTCTTCCGGCGGGGTGCCACTTGAACCGTCATCAAGCCCGGACACTACAACCGTCACAGTGAAGGGCTGATCAACCCTCGTCCGGGGCACCAATGAGTAGGGGTCCGCAGAGGTAATGCTGAGTTGAGCGTTCGGTAAATAGGACGACACATACTGCTCATCCAATAGATACTCCGACGCCGTCAAATTATGGAGCGACCACAACTCAAAGATTGAGCCGTCGGGCCCCACTCCCTCATGCGAAAGACTCTCTCCGCTCGGTGCCACGGTCACATCCCATTCCACTCCAGAATCCACCTGAGTCTGCCGGATGAAATTCACATAGTCATCAGCGGGGTCCGCCCCCGCCCAGCTCACGATCAGCGCCTCAATCAGTAGGATGCCGTAAATTTTCATGCTCATTTGTCGCCGTTCGAGGATTCCAGCCCCACCAACAGACTCCTTCGTCCTCCCTGTTCATCTGGGGTTTTCCCATCGAGACCTGGATTGCAAAGGCTTCCACCATTTTTAATGGTTATTTTGCAGGGTTGCCCGAAAGTTACAAAATACCGGATAATTGGTCAATCTTTATTATGCTTACTTCAAAAACATTGGCCTTCCGCCCACAGGGGAATCAATTCGCCCCGAACGAAGGAAGCCGGCCCCCCAAAAGAGGCCAGCTTCTCGAAGTTTCGCCACCCACAAGGAGGAATTTCCCCCTACTCCGCCACGTAAAGCGTCCCCCGCACCTCAAGCGTCCGGTCGATGACCACGGGATAAACCTGATCCAGCATGTCCGTCCCAAACGGCGTGTCATGCAAAACCTCAAAGGTGTAAATTCCCGGCCGCGTAAATATTTTTCTGTAAAAGTGGCTGATGACTTTTTCTGAAGGTGGTGGTTTTGGTTTCTTTGGTTTGGTTTCTGTTAGTTGAGAGTGAGGTATGCTTTGCCGGTTTCCCAGGTCTCGGAGATCTCGATGAGGACGCCGGTGACGAGCCTCAGGAGTGACTCCTCGCTCGGGAAGAGGCCGACGACGCGGGTGCGCTTCTTGATCTGGCCGTTGACGTTCTCGCAGGCGTTGGAGGTCCTTAGACGCTTCCTGTGGTCTTCTGGCA
>Ga0209702_10007780_pt1 | contig 12888 bp, 14 predicted proteins | sample FRY01_FD_187210 | JGI IMG/M metagenome (GOLD analysis project Ga0209702, IMG submission 187210) | Freshwater microbial communities from Lake Fryxell liftoff mats and glacier meltwater in Antarctica - FRY-01 (SPAdes) (version 2) | ecosystem: Environmental > Aquatic > Freshwater > Ice > Glacier... | reverse complement strand
TCGCAAAAATATGTGATAATTTGCCTTGTTTTTGCTATTCACAAATGCGATTTTTTTCTATAGGGGTTTTTCGTAGTCATAGAATAGTATTACGGATAAATCATATCAGTTCAACTAGTCTAGACCCAAATACATTTATATCAATCTCTCTACATGGCATACAATTTGTTAGGACACCACTTATCATGATTTGATAGTCTGAACTAGATCAAACAAGAAAAGCATGTTTATTTACTAATCTTACATTATCGAGGGGATTGGATTGATGAGATGTGATAGTATCTCATTTGATTGTAAATCAACAATCAAAAATAGTAATATTTCAGTCTTTAGTGTGTAGAAACACTTGCTGCGGGATATAAGGTATACTCTCTTGATGGTATGTCATACACTATTATAGTCAGAATCATATATAATTCAAATGTATAAATAATCCCTTGCAAAATGAATAATTAACTATACAATTTCGGTACGGTCTGATGACCGGTATTTAATATTTTGCTAAATTGTAATGTACACTGACGACAACACTCCACAAGAAGTGGAAAACAACAAATTGTATGTAGGTAACCTCTCATGGTATGCAACTACAGATCATCTCAACGACATCTTTGCTCAGTACTGTTCTGAAGGTACAACACTTGACGTGTTTATCGTTAAAGACAGAGAAACTGGTAGAAGTAGAGGTATGGCTTTTGTTACTTTCATCAACGAAGCTGCTGCTGATACAGCTATCGATGACTGTGCTAAGGCTTTGGAAGAAGTTAATGGTACTGAACTTGAAGGTAGAGAAATCCGCCTAAGCTATGCTACTAAAAGAAAACCAAGACCTCAACAATCGTATGATTACTAGATCGTACCTGAGAAATATATGATAAGATAATTATCTGACTATTCTCAAGATTAGCCCACATCGTGTGGGTTTTTTGTATAATCAAAACTGATTTGACTTTTGATGGGAAAAAAGTATGTTTTTTTTCGTTTATTTTTTTGTCATTATTATGGATATACAAGAGAGACCCAAAACTGCGACATAAGATCAAAATTTAGAACAAGGTACTCAAATCGTTTGACAAGAAAATCGACTTGGTGAAATAACTGATCAAGCAACTCAATCAACAGCAAAGGTTTTTACTGGTCCTTATTGAACTAAGTTTTATTATTCAGATAGTGATTAAATTTACTTATTATCACATTTCCTCAGATTCGTCTGAGGTTTTTTTGGTGGTCAAAGCAAGGATGAGCCAAAATACTGGAGCAAATAGTGTAAGCTCGATACCACTCAGTAATCACCTTCCTTGGCGATGAGCGACTCATCGATTGACTCGGATCTGAAGTAGTAAGATTCACAACACAATGATAATATTATTTTGGAGTACAGATGGCAGAGTAATGAGATATTGACGAATGATATCAAGTGCAGAACTATTGATTCAAAGATTGGTAGTGAGATATCGTTGATAACAAAGAGATATCATGAGTCATAAATTGATACAAGTTGTGATGAGACTGAGTCCAGTCGATCGACCAGCGATCTTGGTTCTGACATAGTAGTTGATCCCTGGGATGAGAGTCGATAACCAGCTCTGATCGTGACGTATCCACACAATCATCATACCCACAAGCATGAGTCAGACTCATCATCATATCCAAAATAATAACATCGTAATTCTGTAAGATAGTAAATTATTTGTCCATTGCTTTGGTGGTTCTGACCGCAGTATCCAATAATTGTTGCGCGTTAGCACGTTGTGCATCCAAACTTTGTCTAATAATTTTATCCATATCTCCGATGACTTGAAGATTGGTGACTGAAGTAGGCTGAGTGATCAGAGTAGGGTATTGTTGTTTTTTTTGAGATGTAATGATATCTTTTTGTTTATTAGGATCTTTGGTGATCGGGCTTCCTATAAATAATACAGGGAATCTGATCATATCTTTGAGTTTGAATTTGTTGGGAAGTTCGAATCGTTCTTTGGGATTGACACGGATTCATCATTTGCCTGACTCTCTGGCATAGGTCGTTGCATCGATCGTCTTATCGAGGAGGCATTGCAGATCTGGTCATCTGAGCATACCAGTGTCAGGATCTCTTCTGATACAAGTGTCATTACGATTACCACGGACTTTGTTGGTAGGCATCACACATCGACGTAGTTCAAACATCTCATGGACTTTACGTGTCGTAGTATCAGATGCTGCAGCTGTTGTGCCACAGAGACATGATGCTTGACAGGCAACCTTCGCATTTTTGCACTGTTGTTGACATGCTCTTGCATTCAATACTCATCAACCATTTCACTTGGTTTCGCAGGTTTGGATACAGCTGGAGGCAAGATTGTATTCTTGACTACAATCGGAGAGACATTGTTTGAGTTTGACTGTCTGCATGCTTTTAGCTTCTTTGGCGCCAATGATTGCATCCAGATTAGTAGGAAGCTTGGATCATGCATCAAGTCAGCCACCTCATCATACTCATAGATCGTCTTCAGATATTTGATCCAGTGCATTACCCAAAGGATTGGTCGTATAATCAGGAGTGTAGAGCGAATCCTCTTTACGAGCCGGTGGATCGAGAGCAGAGAGTTTGATTGTTTGAGGTGCAAGCTGAGCGGGTGAAATTGTTCCATTGATCGCATCGTTAAGTCATCATTGAGTATCGAGAGATCTGACTTGTTGGGTGAGAGTCTGTTGAGTTTGCTGGAGTTGTTTGAGGATTTGAGGATCCACTGTTCATCCATCTTCACTACAGATATTGTAGATACTACCAGTCGCAAGGATACTCGATCAGCCTACACTATTGATTTGGTTGATCAGTCAGGCTATCTCATCGTCACTACGAGGATCAATATTGGTGTCGACTTCGAGGGCTTGGAGGAGTTGTTGAGTAGAAGCGATAAGCTCATTGGGCAAAAAAGCAAGCTCGCCATCCTTCGTGGTAAATTCGCTTGCATCGTCAGTGATGTCAATCGGTTTCATCACGCTAAGTGCTTTAAGCTTTTGGAGATTTCTGAGGTCTTCAGTGAGCTCAAATGGAGAATTGCCTCATGAGCCATCCACAAAGATCTGATTGTACTGTGATATTACATCAAAATTGATCAGCTCACGCTGGAGATTGTACATCATGAGATAGTCATTGGCGATACGATCACTACAGATCGGCCGTTTGGTAGTAGTAGTTGCATTATCATACTGTGTACGATATCTTCCTCACATACATCCTACTCGTTTGCGACACGCCTCATCCAAAAATTTGTCTTCAAATTTTTCACCCGTAAGTACTTCATAAGTCTGGATTTTGTCATAAAAATCCTTGGTCTGATAGAGTAGTCCAACAATATCTTGATTGGTGACTCATGCACAGTCATTGGTACTATTGGTGGTTTTATCTTGCGTAAGAAGTAGAGATTGGCGATACACTTCGATCTGTAGTGCCATAATATCCAGTTCACGATACATCGCAGTCAAGTATTGTTTATTGAGTATATTGCCTTGCGTGAGTCAAGCCTTGGGATTGCGATATGCAGTGATCTCATCCACCGACTTGGTAGCAAAATTAGTCACCCAATCAGTCAGCTTCATTGGCTCATTACGAGCTCACATATAGGTCTTCCACAAAACCGTCTTGGTGCTCTGAGCAGACACAAGACTCATACAACTGATGATGACTAACATGATGATCGCTATGATCTGACGTTTCATATGGTGGGCTCACACAGATACTGATCATCACTATCGTGATTTGGATCATAAATGCAAGTCAGAGACTGTGATTTTATAGTTTAATTATTACGCTGCATGATCATGATCTTCATATTCGTCAGCATGTTTCCAGTCTTCAAATGCTACTATTTTTCCATCTTGTTTATAGGTAAATATATCAGGATTAAAGGCGAGAAGAGGATCTACACTTTCATCATCTAATTTTAATTCAAAGTGGAGATGTTCTCATTTGCTATGACCTGTGTTTCATTCAAATGCAAATTCTACTCCTGGTTCAATAATTTCTCACTCATCAACTGGTGGTCTTTCGCTCAGGTGAAAATAATTAAAGAATATTTTTTTACCAGATACTAGCACGGGATTTCACAGATTATCAATCATCATAGCGGTAATCTGATTTCATGCTCATTTGTCTTGATATACATTTTTAGTGATCTGCATTCTCGCTGCTGCAAACAATGGCTGTCTTTTGCCTGATTTTGCTAGATCAATACCTTGATGATCATGATCATCCCTATCCTCACCAAATAATGAAGTAATCGTTCCTCATTTCTCAAACGGATTAAAGATTTTTCATCTCAAAGATTGAATTGATGTGAGATTTTCATAATTTTCTGGAGAAGTGATATTGTTTCATGAGCTCACAAGCATTGTTCCAGCTTGTAATTCTTTAAGTTCTTTATTGATATCTGCAAATAATGTTTCAGTTTCATTTCCAAAACTTTTTTCAAAAAATTTTCCTATATTACTTCGAAAAGAATTTTTTGAATTTGTCAAAAATGAAAACTTACTGCCTGTTTTAAGCTTCTCAAGATTGCTAGTAAGTGTCGTGCTAGAGGTAGGTGAATTAGTAAGATCAATTTTTTCGATCATTTCATCAATATACTTACTGAACTCATTGTTGCTTCAAAATCATATATAGCTGAGAAAAAAATCTCCAATTCAATCATCTTTATCTTTTAATGAATTGTCGATATCGCTTTCACTCAGTGATTGTTCCATATTGAGATAAGATGCTGTAGCATTGAGATTTTGTTTAAGTTCATTAAGTAATTCATTCGTTTTTTGAGAAGATTTTGATTCTTCTCCATTTTTGAACCCTAAAATATCTTTAATGGTGGAAAATACTCATCAAGATTTTGATTCTGAGGATTCAGAGTCTTTTTTATCAAATAGTCATTTGAATAATTCTCACATGTCTATGTTTATAAAATACTTACATAAGTATAGTGATGAAGCATTGTTCCGTCAAATCAATAATTGAGTAGATAGCCAATCTGATTTAGATATACTGATCACTATAAGATTTTAGATTATTATTACTACGATGTGATTTGTACACTTGCATGGTCATAGTCAGTATTCTTTGTTGGAAGGCATCGGATCGGTACCCAACATCATCGCTCAAGCTCAACAACTTGGTATGTCAGCCATTGCAATTACTGATTATTATAGTATGTATGGAGCGCTTGAGTTTTATCAAAAAGCAAAAAAAGCAGATATTCAAGCAATCATCGGAGTAGATATGCCACTGGTACATGATTTGTCTCTCAAGACTTGAGGATTTGACCATCTATGATTTGTGACAATATTGTGTAATAATCGAGATGGATACCATGATCTACTGAAGCTCGTGTCCTATGCCAACACGACTGGGTATTACCACAAGCCTAGAGTAGATCGAGCTACGTTGTCCAAGTATCACACTAATCTGACTGTACTCGTGTGAGGCGAGCAATGAGTCATTGGCTCAATGATTACCAAAGATCTCGATGATCAAAATATCTCAGACATGATTGGACGTTTGTCAGACACGATGCAATGACAGCTTATCATCGAGTACTGCGTACAAGACTATAATTTGGTACCACTCGCACGCCAGATCAATGAGCAGGTGATTAGACTTCATCAGCAGTCAGACTATATGATTACGTGTAGTAACAACTATCATTATATCCACGCAGATGATCAGCAGCCTCGGGAAGTAGCTCTCGCTATCAAAGATCAAAAACTCTATAGTGACCGTGATCGTAGAAAAGTCGTAGGACATTATCATATTATGACTGAAGCAGAGATTAGATTGGTACTCGCATGACAAAATGTGGATCATGATCTTGCAAATCTAATGATAGATAATACATCTGTATGTGCTGAGAAACTCAGAATTATTATGCCAGTATTGCCAGCGATGTTTCCACTGTATGATCCACCAGAACAAATTACATCTTTGTATGAATCTCACAAGGATTTACTCGTTGTGCAATAATCTTGATCAGTGTTTAATAAAATTATCTTTTGAATGAATAAGACTTTACATGCAATATGCCAGCAACTCATCCAAGCATATCATGATGAGCTACTGGGCGACATGACTATGCCCGAAGATGCTCATCCAGATTTTGCCAATAACCAAGAAGCAAGACTGAGATTTTTTACACTTCCTATGGCACTCAACTATCAGAGAAACAGCTACACACTACGAGAGTCAGCCACTCAAGCATATCAAGATCTCTCTACCCAACCAGTATTTGATCTTGCACGATCTACACAAGCATCTACCGATACACTCAGGACAGCACTACTCACGCACAAAGTCGCCCTCCAACCCAACAAACATGTAGCTACTCGACAGGCAATTGCTACCACAATCCATACTAATCGATGATCTATCAGTGGATTGCTTGAAGCAGCTAATTATGATTTTCTCCAGCTCCAACAACTCATACAAGTCAAATATAAACGCTGATTTCCTTATTTGTCTTGACCCAAAATCTTCCATTATCGATCATATATCTTGTGAGAATATTGTGATATCGCTTTGACCAATAGACAATATATCCAAGTCGCTCCCGATACGCATGTCATCCAGTGCTCTATCAAGTTGTGAGTCATCACCCAGCTAGAATCCACTACTCTCACGACTGATCAAATATCTGACACACGAAGATCTGTCCTCTCGTGATCTGGTATCGATCCGATTGATATGCATTCACCATTATGGTTTTGGAGTAGAAATTGATTTAGTTATAATCTAAATTAAGTATATTTTTACATATCGTCTATCTCATAATGTTTATTCACAAAGATAAAAATATTATTATTCCCCATAGAAATCATGCTAATTACTGCTGAGATCTAGTAAATTTACGATGAAATGGTCAATTTAAGTTACCGATCGGAATCAGTTTATCAGATTTAATCTTATGAATAGCTGATCATGACAGAGGATATGATGAGTTCGATACAATTAACTTAATAAAAATCCAAGACGAAGAAAGAGATTTTAACAGATTATCGTTTATTGATAAAACAATCACTAGAGAGAATAATAACCATATTGCAAATCTAATCTCACTCAAACATGTAACAACTCTTTGCGGAAAGTTTGAAAAAAGAAAGCTTGAAATAGAAGAACTAATCAAACATAAAATAATCAAATATAATATTAACTTAGATTTTGATAATATACAAACAATAACGAATCTTCTTGATAATATTTCATTTGATGCGAGCATTGGAGAAGACACAGAAGAAAGTTTTGAGGTATTTGATTATAACACACAACAACTTATTAACATAACATATGAAATCAAAAATAACAAAATAATAGTTAATCCACGACCATTTAAAGTAAGACAATTTTCTCTACCTCTTTATGGATATAAAATTAATAATTATCCTGAAACAAAAATATTATCATTAGTATTGTATCACTTCTCATCATAAGTATTTTATTCCAAAAAAAGCGCTTCCCAATCATATGTATACCCTCTCATCTCTCATCTCTACCAAGACATGACTTAGTGTCCGTATCGTCGACACTATCATCGAGCTACTCGATCAAGGCAATACCGTGCCGTTTATTGCGCGTTATCGTAAAGAGCTGACTGAGTGAGCGTCGGACGAGCAGTTGCGTGATTTTGCTGATATCTATGAATATACCAAAAATCTCGAATCTCGTAAAGCAGATGTCATCCGTCTGATCGGTGAGAAATGACTCATGACTCCAGAACTTGAAGCACAAATCATGGCAGCTAGCACACTTGCCAAAGTGGAGGATCTCTACAGACCATACAAAGAGAAAAAACTCTCCAAAGCTAGTATTGCTAAAGCCAAATGACTTGAACCACTCTCAAGAGCTCTCAAGTTATGTCAGATGACGATCGGTGAGTTTGGCACACATGCAGTCAGCTTTATCAATGACACATGAGATATCAAAACTTCAGTAGCTACTGCACAAGAAGCCATCCAGTGAGCGCAAGATATTGTCGCAGAAGAAGTTAGCGATCATGCGACACTCAGAGATGATATCAGGCATACACTATCCAACAACATCATCCTCAGCACCAAACCCACCAAAAAGTTCGAAGAAAACTGAACCTACAAGATCTACGCGAATTATAGCAAAAAATTATGAGAACTACCTTCTTATGCCTATCTTGCTGTGGCGAGAGCTGAGACGGAGAAACAACTATCTGTATCACTTCAGTGGCCATCTGAGCAGCTCTACATCTGGGCCAGTAAATACTTTGTTCCTAAGTCAGCCACCAACCTTATCACACTGCTGGATGCTGCGATCCATGATGGTATCAAGCGTCTCCTTATACCATCGCTGGAAAGAGAGTTTAGATCTGACAAAAAACGCCGATCCGATGAAGCAGCCATCAAACTATTTGGTATCAATCTCTCGCAGCTCCTTCTCACTCCGCCAGTACGTGGCAAGATCACGCTGGGTATGGATCCCGCATATCGTACTGGGACGAAGCTTGCAGTGGTGGATGCCAATGGTAAGTTCCTCCACAAAGATCTAATTTTTGCTACCATGCCTCATGATGATGTAGATAGGGCTGACTCCATTGTGAGTGGGCTTATCACCAAGTTTGGTATTGAGCTCATCGTGATTGGTAATGGTACTGGTAGCCGTGAAGCGAGTGCGTTTACTGCTAAGCTTATCCAGAAACACAAGTTTAACACTAAATACATGGTCGTGAGCGAAGCAGGTGCGTCGGTGTATTCAGCATCTAAGCTCGCTCAAGACGAATACCCGGATCTCGACGTCACCGTCAGATGAGCCATCAGTATTGCTCACAGAGTCCAAGACCCACTTGCAGAGTTTACCAAGATCGACCCCAAGGCGATATGAGTAGGACAATATCAGCACGATGTCGACCAGAAGCTCCTCGCCCAAAAACTCGATGAGAAAGTCCAAGACGTCGTAAACTCTGTATGAGTAGATCTCAACTCTGCCAGTGCTACACTGCTGCAGTACATCGCAGGATTATCTGCCAAAGTAGCCAGCAACATCGTCAGCTACAGAGACGAGAACTGACCATATACGAGCAAAGCACAACTCAAAAAAGTCACCTGACTCTGACCCAAAGCATATGAGCAATGTGTGTGATTTCTGCGTATCGTAGATGGTAAAGAACCTCTCGACGCCACAGGTATTCATCCAGAAAATTATAGCAAAGTATATGAGATGATTGAAGGAGAATTAGGGATTAAAAAGAAAAATGTGAAATTACCAATTATGTTTACTTAAATTATCGAGCACTATTTAATAATTTTAATCAGATAGGCTATAAATAAACTACAACAAACTCAAAAGCTCATTCTTAGTGATTTCTGATCAGAGATGATTCAGAATAGATATATCCGTAATGTTGATAAGTGACTACGAGACAGCGAACTCAAAATTATTCAAAAATACATAACACCATGATCGAGCATCTTAGATATATGATGCGGTACAGGTAGAACAACTATTGCTCTTGATAAACTATGATATCAAATGACGGGAATTGATATAACTCCTGAAATGATACAAAATGCTCAAAAAATAGTTGCTCAAAGAGATTTATCAATCAACTATGAAGTAGGAGATGCAACTCAACTTAGTTATGCTGATAATTCAATTGATAATATATTGTTTCTAACCAATGGATGGACTCAAATTCCATGATCCCAAAATCGCCATAACGCATTAAAAGAAATTTACAGAACACTTAAGCCTGGTTGAATTTTTATTCTTATTTTTCACGCAAGATATCCTCAAGATAAGTCACTTTTTTGGGCAAAACAACGAATCAAGCACAACATTATTAAAACTATATGAATACCAATCAGAGAGCTTGATATTTGAGATTTATTCTTCAATAGAGAGATTGACACAGAAAAAATTGATCAACAACAATTTATGCATATATCAGACGAAAATATCGTTAAGCAAGATCTTAAGAAAATTTGATTTAAACTATTATTTTATGGAAGAGAAAACGAAATAGTTTTAGAAAATCTCAACGATCAAGACAATGTGTACAATTATCCACCAATGTTTGCTGTATGTAAAAAATAATGCTATCATAGAATAATTCACTTTATAAACTTTACAAACCCCATGAACCTTCAACAACTCTCCACCAAATACGACATCTGAATCCAAACCCTCTCCGATATTATCGCCGAGCTTGCTCGTCCTGGTCGTGACCCTCGTGATGATCTGGATCCACCAGCATTTGCTAGTGATATCTTGGAGATCAAGGACCTGACTATTGGTATGGTCTTGCAAGGCGTTGTGCGTAATATCACGGATTTTGGTGCGTTTGTCGATATAGGATTACACAGTGATGGACTCGTCCACCGCTCACAGATGTCAGATAGCTATATTGCTCACCCTATGGACGCAGTCAGCCTATGACAGCAAGTCAGCGTGCGTGTCCTCGAAATCGACCTCGACAGAGAAAAAGTCTCTCTCAGTATGAAGACTGTATGATCTGCATCTCCCCTGACAAGGGGAGGTGGCTGAAAGCCGGAGGGGTTTGTGGGTAGTACGGGAGGTGATACATCTAGCAGATCCAGATCTCGCTCATGACAGACTACCAGACCTGCCGTCCCTGCTCCAGCAGTTGAGATCAAATCGGAGATCAAGAGTAATATTAAGTGGGGGTAAGATATAATTTATTTTAAAATATAAATGAATCAAGTAATAACTAATGATGGAAGATCACATAGCATAAAAGAGTTATGTAGTATTTACGAAAAGAAATTAGCAGAAAAATGAGAGGATTTTTTTAATCCAAAATATAAAAACGAGGTAGTAGGCCGACTAGATGAGCTCTGAGAACAAGTATACTATAATTATAAGCAAATTACTGAAGCATATAATATATGTCGAATGTGTTTAGCTCTCAAACAACAAGATAATAGAAATTTTAGAATCATATTATGAGATAGCCCAGACATTATTATACTAGAAGATTATAAGAATAAGATAGCATTTGAAATATATGAGGCCTATGAATTTAAAAGTGATTGAAGAAAAGAAAAAATCAACACTATCAATGAAGTAAAAAAAGTATGGCAAAAGAAATGAAACATAGCATATTTAAACAAGCCTAATCTTCTAATTGTGAATAGAAAGATCTCAGATAGAGAAGGGTTTGATTTTTCACAGTACCTTGAAGAAATAAATAAATATAATCGAAGATTTTTTAGAGAAATACGAATACATATCGTTAGCGGAAAAATACACAGCTTCTACAGGGTCTTTCCAAGTAAGGATAATGAAATCAGAATAATTGAATTTAAAATACTATAATTTATCTATCACCTTATCTCTCATGCAAAACGAAATCTACTACGACGAAGACCGAAATGCAATACCTATGCCACTAGAACAGTGGACAGCACATCTTGCCGCACAAGCCAGCGAAGGCAAAGTATTCGACGCTAATGGTGTAGAACTGCAGCCAGGCGATAGCATCATATCTATCAAGCCACTCCCCGTAGCCAAATGAATCAACATCAACCAAGGTGAGAAGTTTACCAAGATCAGGTTTACCGATGATACGGCTGTAGTGCTTGCCAAGCATGACAAAAACGGTGACATGTACCTCAAGACTGAGTTTTTTAGAAAAGCATAACAATCATCATAATAGATTATCGACAAAACATCAATATCAAACATATCTTATGAGCGATTACGGTCATCATGGGGATAGTATCATATATTCCCTATATCAAGAATATGATCAAAGGCAAAACCAAACCACATGTATTTACTTGGTTGCTATGGTCTATTGGCTCTTTAATCATGTTTGTAGGTCAACGATCTGATGGAGCATGAGCATGATCCCGATGAAATCTCGCAGTCAGTGTTATTGCTATACGAATAGTAATATATTCATTGTTGCATAAAGGACAAAAATACATCACCACTCATGATCGAGTCTTATTTTGACTAGCAATACTGGCAATCATTGTCTACCTACTAACAGATGATCGACGACGATCTGTGATGCTGATTAATATTGTAGATACACTATCGTTTATTCCTACCATCCGCAAGAGTCGATCAGATCCACATACCGAAACCATGAGCCTATATATGATAAGTGTGTTTAAGTTTATGATTGTCATTGCAGCTACTGCTCAGTATTCATTTGTCACTACATCCAATAGTATCTTGCGAGTTATACTCAATGCGTGATTTGTAGGAATTCTCTATCGACGTCGCAAAGCACTGCAACATCATACTATATAAATCTTAATCCTATGGACAAATCACGCTGCCCCCGATGTCTCCGCGACCAACTCTATATCGACTATCATGATCACGAGCGATGAGTCCCCGTCCATGATGACAGGACTCATTTTGAATTTTTGTTATTGGAGAGTTTTCAAGCCTGACTGAGTTGGTATACGATCTTGACCAAGAGGGAAAACTTCCGCCTCGCGTTTGATAACTTTGACCCAGTCAGAATCGCACAATATGATGATATTAAGATACAAGAACTAATGCACAACGCAGGCATCATCCGTCACCACGGTAAGATCCTTACCAGCATCACCAACGCCCGCATCTTCATGGAGCTGCAAGAGCAATACGGCTCATGGGATAACTATATCCGACAATGTACCAGCTGACAAGTAATTAACAATTCTATGACCGACTATACACTTGCTCCATCCACCTCCCCACTCTCTGATCTTATCTCTCAAGACCTCCGCAAGCTTGGCATGAAGTTCCTCTGATCTACCACTATTTACTCTTACCTCCAAGCGGTGGGAATCATCAATGATCATGAGGTTGGTTGCTGGAAATATAATAACAACAAATAATTAGACCATATACTTGACATATGGTTACTATATGTTTATAATAGA
>Ga0209702_10007778_pt1 | contig 12891 bp, 10 predicted proteins | sample FRY01_FD_187210 | JGI IMG/M metagenome (GOLD analysis project Ga0209702, IMG submission 187210) | Freshwater microbial communities from Lake Fryxell liftoff mats and glacier meltwater in Antarctica - FRY-01 (SPAdes) (version 2) | ecosystem: Environmental > Aquatic > Freshwater > Ice > Glacier... | reverse complement strand
CATTATTTACAACTGATAATAAATATGTTTATGACTTATTTTTCAATACTGAAATTGATGATTCTAATAAAGAATTACATAAGCTTGCGAGTGATATTCGCAAAGAATTATATAATATATATTCTATAATATCAAATAAAAATAATACAGATGTACCTCATAAGTGTAAATTAATACGCAAAATGATGAATGATTATAAAAATGCATATAATATATATAATCCTAATAACACAATAGACCAGAATGATTGGCAACGTGTGCAATCAGAGCCAGTTCAAACATTAGAGTTTTTTAATATTATTTTTAAATTTAAAGATACAACTGATATACAGTTACAAGTATGGGGTAGTTATACACCACCTGATAAAAACACTATGATACATACCTCTCCAATAACAAACAGACGCGAAAAGTCTTCATTTATACATAGAATAGCTTGCAATATTGATGATAAAATACTTAACTTAAGTACTCATATACCTTCAAATATTAATATAACAGAATTTAATAATGATAATTTATGGAATGTAAGAAAAAATAATTCAAATATAAAATATAAATACAAAATTGATGAATTGACTATAATTAATTCCCAATTATTATTCGTACATATTAACAGAATAATTTATGATTATTCAAAAGATAGAAATGTAAAGTCTCAATCTTTTGCAAAAATACAAAATAAAATTACTTTAGGAAATGGTAATAGCAAATCATTACATTCTATCATAATACATAATGGACAAGAAAACGGAGGGCATTATATTTGTTTATTTAAATGCAAAAATAAATGGTATGAATTTGACGATCTAAGAAAAGATATTAAACTTATTGGTAGTTTTACAGAAATTAGTAAAAATATAAATTATATGACAAATTGCACAGATTTAATATATATATAAAACTATTTATAATATATATATTAGTTTTCCATATTTTATTTTGTATATGAAATAATTTTATATTTTCCATTTGTATATTATTATTTATCCCCATTATCTTAATAGTTTAATATATAGCGTAATCAATATAAAAATATAAAAATACATTAAAATAAATATAATAGTTTATAGTAACTTTGACAAAATAATTTTATAAGTGTCGTCGTTTATGAAATGTTTTATACGAGATGAGAACATTTCTTTTATTTTATCTTTTGCTACAAGATGTTCGATTTGTATCAATTCTTTTTCTATTTTTTGTTCTTCTTGTGTTATAAATTTAATCATATATGATGTGGATTTTTTAAGCTCATTTTTTGTCTCATATTTATTAGTGTAATAGTTGATAACCGTATTATTTATATTAACATTTTTGATAATAATTTCTATTGGTTTATTATCAAAAACATAACATTTATTTTCATATTTTTCTGTGAAATATAGTCCTTTCCAATTTTGATTAGCCGATATCGCCCAACCATTTATAAGTTCGCCTTTTGCATATTTCAGTTTTTTTGTATTTTCTGTTAACATTAATGATAATTGATAATAAACGTACAAACTTTTTAATTCTTTCAATTGCTCATAATTGATTATCATACCAAAGTCTCTTTCAAAATCATCATCGTCATATTCATCATCATAATTTTGTTGATAAGTATCATAACTTAGAAACTTTACATCTATCATATCATCTTTTTTTACGAAAGCAATAATATCTGTTATATCGTTTGAATGATAATAGTAACAACTATATTCCATATTGTTATAACTATTTGTTTTTTATTGTTGTATGATAATTTTATATACAACGATAATCAGTTTTTATTTTTTTTCAATTTTTATTGTTATAGATGATGACAATTATTTTGAGTACATAATTATAAATATCTATAACTTTTTATAACTTCTATAAATTCTCAAAATAAAAAGATTATGTACTCGTTTTATTAAATAAAAAATTGATATAATATTTTTAAATTTTTAACATATTAAAATAAGTTTTGACCCTTAAGTCATATTTTTTTATTGCTTTTATGTTTTTCAAATGATTAATATTTGATAAACATAAAAGCAATAAAATTTCATTTAATATATAAAAATGAATCATATATATTATTAAATATGGTGTTAAATGATATTGAAAATATAATAAAACACGACAATAATCATAAAGATAAGATATTTAATGAAAAAGATTTTGAAATTATATCAGAAGAGTTTTTGAACAACATAGATAATTTAAAGTCAAATAATGATATAATAATATTTCAAAAAAATATCCAAAAAAAATACAAAATAACAATATCAAAATGCAACTTAATGTTTTTTTACAATAGTTTAAAAATTGAGAATATTATGTTAAAAAAATTAATTACGAAGAAAAAAAATAAGTCCAATTCTGGCGTTATAGTAGTTACAATTTTAACATCCGGTTCTCCCGAATACATAGATGACGAAGGTAATAAAAAAATTGGTAAGTTTAGTTGCAAACATGATTGTGCTTATTGTCCTAACGAGAAAGCACATGAAGGCAATAATTGGATCGATCAACCTCGATCATATTTATATTCTGAACCTGCAGTTTTACGTGCCAATGAAAATAAATTTGACCCAATATTGCAATTTAATTCTAGGGTTTCTACATTAATGAAAATGGGGCATATAGTAGATAAGGTTGAGCTTATTATTTTGGGTGGAACTTGGTCTAATTATCATAAAAATTACAAAGATACTTTTATAACATCAACATATTATGCGGCCAATACTTATTACGATAAAAGAGATATGTTATCTTTAGAAGAAGAAATAGAATTAAATGAAACAGCAAAGATACATATAATTGGGTTAACATTAGAAACTAGACCAGATACAATTAATCTAAATGAGATATTAGAGTTTAGAAGATATAATTGTACACGTGTTCAAATTGGAGTACAACATACTAATAACGAAGTTCTTAAAAAAATAAAAAGAGGACATGGTATTGAAACCGTTTATAAAGCTATTAAAATGTTGAAAGATAATGGATATAAGATTGATATACATTTAATGCCTAATCTTCCAGGTTCTTCGTATGAATTAGATAAACAAATGCTAAATGATTCTCTATATGATGAAAGACTACAAGTAGATCAGTATAAAATATATCCCACAGCTATAGTGCCTTGGACTAAAATAAAAGAATGGTATGACGAAGGTTCGTATGTGCCATATAATGATCAATTGTTATTTGAATTAATAAAAGATTTTAAAATAAAAGTTCAGAAATGGAAAAGGCTAAATAGAATAATAAGAGATATCCCTTCTACATATATCACAGGAGGATATAAACATCAATATGTAAATATGAGACAGTTGTTGCAGGATGATATGAAAAAAAATAATTGGAAATGTAATTGTATTCGCTGTAGAGAGGTTAAAGACTTTAATGTTAATACAGAAGATATTAGATTAGATATACAACATTATAAAGCGAGTTCGGGAGAAGAATATTTTATTTCTTTTGAAACTGAAAAATATTTAATTGGTTTTATTAGATTAAGATTAAATAATGGAAATGAAAATAAAGACTTTATGCAACCAGTTTTATGTGGATGTGCGTTAATAAGAGAATTGCATGTATATTCTAATTTAAACGACGTTGGGAATAATATTGATAACTCTTATCAACACAAAGGATATGGTAAAAAACTTATAGAAGTAGCCGAAAATATAGCTATAAAAGAAGGATATTTAAAAATGGCTATAATAAGCGGGACAGGAGTTCGAAATTATTATAGAAAAATAGGATATAATTTAATAGATACTTACATGATAAAGAATTTATAAACTTATATCATTTATCTCATTTTTTACATAAGATTTAATTTTTTCAAAATCATTTTTTAAAGAAATATATATAATAGTTTTTAAACTGGATATTGCTAATTTTTGATACTTTGTTGCGTCATCATCTTTTATATTGTCTTCTTTTGCATTTTTTTCTTTGCGACATAAAGAATTTTCAAAATTGTATTTAATGCCATCTAAATTTATAATTAATTTATTATCTTTACACATATTATCTTTTATATTATTCCAATAAATTTTAAAATTATCAAAATTATTTTTATATTTATCATTATACATTTTTATAGTTTTTATTACATTTTCTTTTTCATTTTTATCTATATTTTCTTCAATATCGATAAAATTAGTTATATTTTTTAAAGGTATATCATGAACAATCTCTAATATATAATTTTTAAAAAACTTATCATATAATATATCTTTTATTTTTTTTTTGATATCGTTATTATTAGGTTCTTGTAAAATTATATAAATATCTTTATTAAGGTCTTTTATATAATCATTATAGTTTTCATCTTTTTCAATTATATTATTAAGCATTTTTTTCAAAACTTCTTCTAAATTAACTTTTATACCTTCGCATATTTTCAAATCTTCCTCTTTTTTCAACTGTTCTTCTTTTTTCAAATCTTTATCTTTTTTCAAACCTTTATTTTGTTCTTCTTTATTTTCCATACCACCGCCTTTTAAACTATTTAATAATAAATATTTTTTATTATATCTAATATATGATTTATCGTTATAACTATATATAATTCTATTACGACTATATATAAAAAACTTTTTATTGGTTCTTATCATATTTCTATGTATAAACTTATATAAACCTTTACTAGTATATAATAATAAAAAGGAATTGAATTATGGATACTTGTAAAGAAGTTGATACACAATCTAATGATGTAAATAATTTTGTTCCAGTTACAAATACTGCTAAAAAAGTAGATACTAAACGTGTAAAAGAGTTGTTTTGCTCATATATTGACGATGAAACAAATTATTCTCTCGACCAATATAAGAAGTTTGTTGTAAATGCTTATAAAGAATCAAGTAAAAAAAAGAAAGGTAGTTCAAAAGAAGGTGCTGTAAAACGTCCTCCTACAAAATATAATATTTTCATCAGAGAAGAAATGGCAAAACTTAGATTGGAAAATCCTAAAATTGAGTTCAAAGAATTAATGAAATTAGCAGCTATCACTTGGAATAAAAATAAAGAATCGCCGGTTAATGTAGAAGTAGCCGTTAATGAATAAATATATTAATTATATAATAATATCTTCAATATTATTATTTTTAGACTTCATATGGATTTATAGTAATTTTAATTTATACTCAATAAATACAGAAAAAATACAAAAGTTTCCTCTAATTTTAAATTATAAATATGCATTATTGGCTTATCTTGTTGTTATATTCTCAATAATACATATAACGATACCATTGACAATAGTTAATTTAGATACTAAAGATACTATTATAGAAAAATTATTAAAATCTTTAATATATGGTGGTTCCGTTGGATTTGTTATATATAGTATTTATAATTTAACGTCAATATCAATTTATAAAAATTATAGTGTTAAGGTATTAATACTTGATACATTATGGGGAACATTTTTATACACAATTATAACTTTCATATATATTTTGAATATGAATATTAAAATATAGTTAAATATATTACATCGAATATATTGTTAAAACAAAAACCAGTGCTGATATACTAACCGCAATTATAACAATATTATATGACATAGTATCATCGTCATTATTATAAAGTAATTTTTTATTATTTTTTTCATAATATGATTTTGATAATGTTCTTAAACTAGAACATTTATTATTTAATTTATTATAATTTGAATTAAAATCTTTATTTGATTGCAATATAGTACATTTATCAAAATGTTCAATCAATGAAACCATTTATTCTATTATACCAAAGTATTTTAATTAAACATTATATTAAAATACATTTAATATAATGTTTAATTTTACTTTATACACCATCATAAAACCAGTATTTAATATTCAAAGTAAAATATAATATATACATATATATTAGAATATTAAATAAAATATTTATATATGGCGTTTATTACTGAAACAATAATAATAATATTAACAATGATAATATGTACTGTATCTTTGATTTTAACATATATATATATGCAAACCTCTGTGGGAAAAATAGGTATCCCTATGGGTATGCATAATCTAAATATTAATTATACTAAGAATAAAATAAAAGAAAATGACGAAACACCTAGCGACACATGTACAACAACATGTGATTCTCTAGACCCTGTTAGCGATCCAAAATATAATATGCAACAAATTATAAAACAATCAATATTATTAGAAGAACATTTAACAAATAAAAATAAAAGATGTCGCGATTGTATAACAAAACATTTTCTTCATATTATTGGATTAGCCGAAGAAGCACAGATGTTAGCCACAAATAAAATAAATGATTATCCATATATTAATGAATCTGTAGTATTATATAATGAATTGTTTAAAGTATGGATAGAAAATAAAAGATTAAATGGAAAAGATGAATCTTATATACTATATTGTACGAATAAACTCAGAGATCATCGTAAACAACTTATTGTTCTATATTTTTTTAATGAAAAATATAAAATAAAAGATAAAAAAGATAAAAATGAAGATGAAATATATGACAAATATTAATAATAAACTATCTAAAAATATAGGGAATTCTATTATTAGATAAAGCATCATCGATAACCTCTTTAATATCGCATATTGCTAAAGCATGTGCATTAAGATGATCGGGGTGAATTGTAGAACCCATTATAATATTAGGATAACCATATGGTATAGTTGTAGCATATGTAGTAACAGTCGAATAAAGTGCAACATCAGCAACAATTTGATATTCACAAGAAGAAAAATCATATTTTCCATTTATATAAAATTTATTTACTAATTTTTTTGCTCCTTTTCTTGAAATTATATACATACCTGCAGAAGGAAGCAAGTATTGCCATTTTATAAAACGAACATTTTTTTTTAACAAATTGTCATATAATAATTTAACAGTTGGTCCATAAAGAATATGTAATTGAATAATATCTGCATCGCCAGGAGCATCTTTTATCATATTTTCATAATCTATATTAAAAGGTGTTATCATATCATCTTCCATAATAACGAACCATTCATCGTTAGTATTATTAATTGCGTAAACCATTGCTTTAATATGACTTGATATACACGCAAATTCGTATTCGCAACTGTCACACCCTTTATAATTACAACTTAATGGTCTTTTTTGAACTAATATATTATCAAAATCTAAAGGTGTAATTGCCTGTATTCTAATATTTTCTTTCTTCATTTTATTAAATTGATTTTCCATAAAAAATTTACGTTCTTTACATTTATCAATATTGATCCATAAATGTTTCATAATTTATTTAATATTCGCAAAATATCTTTATATCTTATAAAGTGTGTGGTCTAGTTATTATATTATTTTTATTATAACTAATTAAATGAAGTTAGAATTACGAAAATTTGATCCATCAAAAATAAAAAATGATTCGGTTGTAGTTTTTATAGGAAAGAGAAATACTGGAAAAAGTTATTGTCTAAAAGATGTTTTAAATTATAATAGAGATATTCCTGTCGGCGTTGTAGTATCTCCAACAGAACGTGCAAATGGATATTTTGAAAACTTTGTTCCTAAAATGTTAATATATGATGAATTGGAAGAAAAGTTAATAAGTAAATTTTTAACAAGACAAATAACAATAACAAATAATAGAAAAAGAGAAATGGCTAAAAAAGGAGAATCGACAATAGACCCTAGGGCATTCCTTATTTTAGATGATTGTATGTATAATAAATCTGCAATGTCAGATAAAAATATAAGATGTATTTTTATGAACGGAAGACATTATAAGATTTTTTTACTAATCACTATGCAACATGGTTTAGCATTACCTCCAGATTTAAGATCAAATATAGATTATGTTTTTATTTTTAGAAATAATATAGTGAAAGAAAGAGAGAAAATTTATAATCACTATGCTGGTATGTTTCCTACATTTGATGTATTTAATCAAGTTATGAATCAATGTACTGAAAACTTCGAATGTCTAGTAATTGACAACAAAGTACAGTCAAATAATATAAATGATATTGTATTTTGGTACAAGGCACAAGATAGTAACTATAAAATGTGTTCTCCAGAATTATGGGAAATGCAATCTTTACAAGATCAACGCGATTTAATGGGATTAATGAATGAGAATGAAGACGAAGATACTGAGGATTTTGACCCAGGAGTTTTTATGAAAAAAAAAAATTCAAAATTAATTAAAGTAAAAAAGAATGAGAAATATTAAAAAAAACTTAACTTTTTATTATTTTTCATATAAGCATTTTCGGTAATATGTATATTTTTCACATTATCATCTTGTTTTTCTTCGGGATTTTCTTTATTTTGAACTTCGGATATTTTTTTGAGATATATTTTTTCATCATCATTTTCTTTTTGTGTATAATCCTTCGTCTTATTATTAGTTTTTTTATCATGTATATATATATTCTTTTCATCCAGATTGAGTTCATTATATTGTTGCTTTTTGGTTTCTGTATGATAAATATCGAATAAAGCTTTTTTATCCTTATTAATATCTTCATTTAATATATTTTGTTCTATTTCTATATTTTGATTACTATTATATAATATACTTTTTTCTATTTCTATATTTTCTTCACTATTTTCAGAATCACTTGTTTCATTACTTTCAATTTCATTTTCTTGAATTACATCATTTTCTTGAATTACATCATTTTCTTGAATTACATCATTTTCTTGAATTACATCATTTTCTTGAATTACGTCATTTTCTTGAATTACGTCATTTTCTTGAATAGCATCATTTTCTTTTATTACATCATTTTCTTTTATTACATCATTTAGTTTATATTCGATGATGTTATTAACTTCATATTTTATAATTTCTTCTGTATCGTCAGCGTCATTTATTTTTTTAACTTCAATTTCTTGAAAAGTTTTATTGAATACATTATCTATTTCTGCATCTACATCACTATCATCATTATCATCTTCTCCATCATCATCTTCTCCATCATCATCTTCTCCATCATTATCTTCTCCATCATTATCGTTACCATTATCACCATTATCATTATTATCATCATTATCATCATTATCATCATTATCATTATCATCATTATCATCATTATCATTATCATTATCGGGTTCTTCAATTTCATCTTCATTATCATCTTCACTTTCATCTCTAAAAACAACATCTTCTTCAAGTTTTTGTTTTGTATATTTTTCTTTTATTTTAACATCTTCTTTATTTTTTTTATGTTTTGATATTTTTTTATAACTATTATTATAATGTTTTTTATCATCACATTGTTTAAATTGTTTAACATTTTCAGATAAGTTATCCTCTATTTGATTAAATATTTCATCAAAAGGTATAAAGTCTCTAAATGTTTTTTTTATTATTATCCTTATATTTTCTTCAATTATATTAAGATTATTTTGATACTCAGCATCTTTGATATTTTTATTATTGAAAAGATAGGCATTCTTCCAAGAAAAAGAAGCTACATTTATAAAACATTTATGAACGAAATCTTCAGGATTTGGAATTTTAATTTTAATATTATCAAATTGGTCTTTATATTCGTATATCTTAATTTTAATAGTTGTAATGATAATAATTTTAATTAAGTTTAACAAATATTTACATTTTGTATTTTTAACTATTTTCTTATATTCGTCATTAACAATATTATTATTCCATTTTTTTACATCATATAATTCATTTTGAAAACCTTTAACACCTTTATTCGCAAGAAAACATTCCGACCATATAGCATTTATTCGTTTAGAAATAGCAATTCCCATTATATCTTGTATATGTTCAATATATTCATTTCTCGTATCTATTAAACCTTCCATTGTATATTTAGTTATTAATAATACTCTTTATATAGTCAAAAGATGATATTATTGCAACTATTAAAAGTGAGTACATAATTTAATTTATTATAAAAAAATTTGATAATTTATATATTTACAGAATTAAAATATTATGTACTCATTTGAGTTTTCTAAGTTCTTCCAATTCTATTGACATAGCATCCATTTTTTTATTAAGTTCCTTGATAGATTCTATAAATAATGGTGCTAATCTTTCATATGATATTGTTAAATAATTTTCTCCTGTTTTAGAAACAATATTATTACTTGTATCTAACATACTATCAAACGGCGCTAATCTTACAACCTCAGGAAAAACACTTTGAACCTCTTGAGCGCTTAAACCTACCTCTTTTACCTTATCTACAATTCCAAAACTTAATGCTAAATCATTAGGTGTATAATAAAAACCATTGAGTTTATCTACAATTTCAAGAGGATTATCAATTATTGAAAAAAATGATTTCAATCTATTGTCTGAATATCCGGAAGATATAGTTCCAGTTGCTGTTATATTACCCGTAGCATTTATATCACCTGATGTTATCGTTCCTGTATTTATAGAGGTTGATGCCACGTTTCCATTTATTGAAGTATTCCCTTCAACTGTTAGTTTATGGGTTGCGTTAGTTGTTCCAATACCAACATTACCAGTATTGATTATAACAAAACTATTTGCAGGAGCATTAAAATTCATTTTAAATATTTCTTTACTTCCTTGATCGCTAAAACAGATATCATATGTAGAATTATATCCAATTGTAAAACTTCTTGATGAACCATTCCCTGATTTTTTTCCAATATATATTTTACCATCACTTCCTTCAATACTATTATTACCAATTGATAATGGATAAGTTGGATTTGTATTTCCAACCCCAACATTTCCATTATTTAATATTGTTAAAACTTGTGACGTAGCATTAGAAACATTAATAATATTACCAAGTTCATTATCCTGTTTTACAAAAAAAGCTGTACTATTTTCTGTATTTATTACTTGCAACTGTTCTGTAAAATAAACATCAGAATTGAGTGTTATGGTTGTTCCTGTTACTTCCAAATTATTTGCTGTTATTTTTCCATTTATAGATATATCGTTTTCATATATATTATTTACGATAAACTTATTTGTTGTTCCATTAACAATATTATCTGCATTTATATTATCAATTCTTGTAGATATTAAATTGCTAGTATTATTTGTATAATTAGAAGAGTTTGTATTATTTGTCGAAACAGTTGTAGTTAATGCTGTAACTCTTGATGATATAACATTGGAATTATTAGCATCTATTGTATCAACTTCAGTCTTATCATATATATTGTTTAATCTCGTAGATATAATATTAGAATTATTAGTATCTATTGTATCAACTTCAGACTTATCATATATATTGTTTAATCTCGCAGATATAATATTAGAATTATTAGTATCTATTGTATCAACTTCAGACTTATCATATATATTGTTTAATCGCGTAGAAATAACATTAGAATTATTAGTATCTATTGCATCAACTTCAGACTTATCATATATATTGTTCAATCTTGCAGAAATAACATTAGAATTATTAGTATCTTTTGAATCAACTTCAAGCTTTATATAAGTATCGTTCAATCTTGTAGATACAAAATTTGATGTATTAATTGTATAATTAGAATTATTAGTATCTTTTATATCAACTTCAGTCTTATCATATATATTGTTTAATCGCACAGAAATAACATTAGAATTATTAGTATCTTTTGTATCAACTTCAGACTTATTATATATATTATTTAATCGCGTAGAAATAACATTAGAATTATTAGTATCTTTTGTATCAACTTGAGACTTATCATATGTATTGTTTAATCGCGTAGAAATAACATTAGAATTATTAGTATCTTTTACATCAACCTCAGACTTATCATATATATTGTTTAATCTCGCAGATATAATATTAGAATTATTAGTATCTTTTGAATCAACTTCAAGCTTTATATAAGTATCGTTCAATCTTGCAGAAATAACATTAGAATTATTACTATCTTTTGTATCAACTTCAAGTTTTATATAAGTATCATTCAATCTTGTAGATACAAAATTTGATGTATTAATTGTATAATTAGAATTATTTGTATGTTTTGTATCAACTTGAGACTTATCATATGTATCGTTCAATCGAGTAGAAATTAGATTAGAATTATTAGTATCTTTTACATCAACTTCTGACTTATCATATATATTGTTCAATCTTGTAGATATAAAATTTGAAGTATTTGTATTTTGAGTATCATTTTGTGTTATTGTATAACTATCGACCGCGAGTCTATATATTGGTAAATTATTAATAGTTGTTGATATATTATTTGATGTATTTAATACATAATTAGAATTATTAGTATCCTTACTATCAACTTCGGTTTTTGTATAACTATCTTCAGCTAATCTATAAGATGGTAAAGTATATGATATCCAATTTGTACCATTAAAATTCAAATACTGATCTGTTGATGCGGTCGGTAATAAATTATTAATTGCGTCACTTTTATTAATTGCACCTGTTCCTCCTTTAGAAATAGAAAGTACACCATCAATATCTGAATAATTTAACAATTCTCCATTTTTCATATAATTTCCTATAACATCAATATTTCCACTTACTTCTAATTTTTGAGTAGGCACAATATTACTATCTCCTCCTATTTTAATATTTGAAGCATAATAAATATCCTCATTAGTTCCTACTTCTATCCAATACCCCCCATCACCAGAACCTCCTTCACCATGTCCTGTATTATCCCCCCCATCTCCATCCCAACCACATGTTATCGTACCTGTTACTCTTAGGTCTCCTGTTATTTCAAGTGCTACACCAGAACCAATTGATTCAATTTCTTTATCACCTCCTATTTTAACACTCGAACCGTAATAAATATTATTTCCTACACCAATAGAGGACCATTTGCTCCATGCTCTACCACTTGCACCATCAGTAGTAATATCTATTGTACTGGATACCCAATCAATACCATCATATTTTAAATATTCACCACTCAAAGCAGTTGATGGTAATATATCATCGATTCGTATAGAAATTACAT
>Ga0209702_10007767_pt1 | contig 12907 bp, 7 predicted proteins | sample FRY01_FD_187210 | JGI IMG/M metagenome (GOLD analysis project Ga0209702, IMG submission 187210) | Freshwater microbial communities from Lake Fryxell liftoff mats and glacier meltwater in Antarctica - FRY-01 (SPAdes) (version 2) | ecosystem: Environmental > Aquatic > Freshwater > Ice > Glacier... | reverse complement strand
TGCTATGTCAAGACCGGGTTTCAAGGTTGTTTTTTATGATACAGTTGAAGAGTTTTATTTAGCTGAAGCTCTAGAGTTTATTAGTGCATGGAAATCAGCAACTGCTGAAAATCCGGTAGGTATCTGTGGTCCGATTGGTCCTACAGAACAATTGCCATTGGTTGCAATGCTTGTCAACGAAATGGGACTGTCCCTTAAAAATGCACATTTCTGGTGCATGGATGAGTGGGTAATTGATGGTAAGGAAGTTTCAGAAAGTCATCCTTTATCTTTTAAAAGGGCATTCAAATCATTATGTCTGAACAGAATCCGTAAAGACTTAGTGATGCCTGATGAGAATGTACACTTCGCAAAAGCAGATACTGCTGAATATATCAATAGCTGGACAAAAGCTAAATGTGCAATTATGCAGGGCGGACAAGGAGATGTGAAACATTGGGCATTTAATGAGCCTCCTATGCGTGAAGGAAAATATATTGATAACCCACCAACTGTTGAAGAATACAAACAACTTACTACTCGTGTTCTTGATCTGCACCCTATAACTATCGCACAAAACTCCAGATTACATTGCGGAGGAAATGCACCTTCAATCCCAACTCAGGCAGTTTCAGTAGGACCTAAAGAAACCTGGCAGGCTGATAAAGTTTCAATCTGGCATGCAGGTGCTCATGATAATCCTTTCGGACAAAGGTTAACGACTTATATGATCTCTAACAATATTCCTGATGTATCTGTTCCGATGTCTGTACTTGCAGATCATCCAAATGTTCAGTTTAACTTTTTGAGATCAGGCTTGGGAACTTGTTCAGTTGAAATGCATTAATTAAAACAGTATTCGGCTTAATCAAATAACATAGTGTTAATAAAAACAAAATGAATCAACTCAAAGAACTAAGAAAATTACTGGTGCGACCTATTTTTCTTAATGGCAGTAATGTTTTAAAAATGGTTGGGCCTGCACTCTTAATTACTTTGATAATTTTTTTGGCGAGCTGGACACAAAGCCCAAAGTTTGAACTCAGGGCAGGTGATAAGATTGCAATTATTGGTAATGGACTTGCCGATCGTCAGCAGCATGATGGTTGGTTGGAAACCTATATACAATCTGTTTATCCAAGCGGAAAGTTAGTTTTCAGAGATCTAGGGTACTCCGGCGATCAAGTGCATTATCGCCCAAGATCACATGAAGGTTTCGAAGATAGCGATACTCATTTAACAAGTGTTGGTGCTAACGTTATTTTCGCCTTTTTTGGATATAATGAGTCTTTTGAAGATAAACCTGCGGAGTTTAAAAAGCAATTAGTTGCATTTATTGACTATAGCCGGAAGCAAAAGTATGATAAAAAGGCTGCACCGCGCTTAGTCCTGTTTTCACCGATATCTCATGAAAATCTGAACTCTAGAAACTTTCCCGATGGCAAAGAAAACAATCGCCGTTTAGCGGCTTATACAATTGCCATGTCGCAGGTGGCTAAAGAAAAGAGTGTTCCTTTCCTAGATTTATTCACTGCTACACAGAAAATGTACGATAGCACAACTGAACCTTTAACAATCAACGGAGTTCACCTCAATAGTGAAGGAAATAGGAGAGTAGGGCTTTATATTGCTGAAACATTGTTCGGTAAAAAAGTAAGTATGGCAAAAGTCGGACTAGATTCATTACGCAGTTCTGTATTAGACAAAAATTGGCATTGGTTTAGCCGCTATCGTGCAACTAGCGGAAATGATGTATGGGGTACCCGAACCATTCAGGATGGGAACCATGTTACCTTACAGAATGAGCTGAGAATGTTAGAAGCGATGACTGCAAACCGCGACAAGCGTATTTGGGCAAGAGCACAGGGTAAAGACATCAAAGTTGATGACAGTAACGTGCCTGAACCGTATTCAGTTGGTACGCATATCACCCGAGATGTTAAGTATCTGGGTGCTGAGGAAGCCATCACACGAATGACAATACCTCAGGGAATGAAGGTTACGGTTTTTGCTTCAGAAGAGAAGTTTCCCGAGATCGCTAACCCTGTGGCAGTTCAGATTGATACAAAGGGTCAGATTTGGGTGGCTTCATGGGCCACTTACCCAAAATGGGAGCCATTGAAACCAATGAATGACCGAATAGTTACCCTTAAAGATGAGGATGGCGACGGAGTAGCTGATAAAGCCACCACTTTTGCCTATGTTTCAAATCCAACAGGCTTTGAATTATGGAACGGTGGTGTGATTGTTGTTTCTGCTCCTGATATTTTATTTCTAAAGGATACCGATGGAGATGGTGTTGCAGATATCCGTTACCGTATGCTAGGTGGTTTGGGCTCTGATGATACTCACCACACTGCAAATAATTTGATTTTGGGTCCCGATGGTAATATTTATTACCAGAGAGGTATTTTTATACTTGAAAATATTGAAACTCCTTGGCGTAAGAGTGCCGAATCCGGTGAGTCAGGCCTTTATCGCTTTAATCCGCGTACGTATGATTTTTCACTCGTTGTGGATAACACTCCTAATCCGCATGGAATAAGTTTTGATAAGTGGGGTAATCAGTTTATCTCTGATGGTACGAGTGGCAGGTCATTCCAAGTATATTTCAAGCGAACTGTTACATCAATTACAGATAAAGGAGATTTTGAAAAGCGCCCATTGTTTAAACAAACTATAAGACCTTATACTTCAAGCCAGATATTATCCAGTGGTAATTTCCCTGAAGAATATCAAAATAACTTCCTGGTTTACAATGCGATTGGATTTCAAGGTATTAAAAGGTATAAACTGAACTATCTAGATGAAGGAGTGATAGAAGGTGTAGAAGTTGGTAACTTAATTTTCACCGGAAGCAATCCTGCGTTTGCTCCAAGTACTGAAGCTACTCCGCGGGTTGTTACTAAAGAGTATACTGGTGATCCTAACTTCCGTCCAAGTGATGGGGTAGTAGGTTTTGATGGCGCATTATATTTTGCAGATTGGCATCAGGCAATAATCACGCACTCGCCTTATAACCTAAGAGATTTAAGTCGCGATCATGAGCATGGGAGGATTTATAGGATGGTAGCGACCGACAGACCCCTACAGGAAAAGGTATCAATTTATGGTGAATCAATCGAAAAGCTTTTAGAACTATTCAGACATCCCGTTGACGGAATACGTCATGCAGTACGCCTTGAGCTTAGTGCCAGAAATACGGATGAAGTAATTCAGAAAGCACAAGAATGGGTTGCTAAATTGGATCCTAAGAAAAAGGAAGATGCATTACCTATGCTTGAAATTCTTTGGTTGCACCAGCAGCACAATGTAATTAATAGACCATTGCTTGTTAAGGCCCTTAGCTCGCCCGAGTATCAGGCAAGACTTGCAGCTCAAAAAGTGAACTTCTTCTGGAGTGGAAAGGATACGTTCAAACCGGCTAAATCTGAGTCAAGTGTTTCTGGAATGCAATTCAGAACCGGTTATGAAAAATTCTGGAAGGTTCCAGGATATACCGATGCAAGTACAAACCATCAGGATCATAAAACTGATGCTCCAAAGCCGGCAGCCCCAGCAAGTACAGCTGCAGTTAATAGCAAGGGCCCTGAATTACAAAATGATAAAGTTGCAATCTTGACTATAGAAGCTACAGATGAATTACGCTTCAAAGTGAAGGGTAACTTATTGTCAGAGTTCAGTGTGAAAACATCTCAGCAGGTAGAAATTACTGTTGATAATCTTGGATTAATGCCACATAATCTGCTCATTACGAAACCTGGAACAGTCGATATTGTTTCTCAAAAAGCAATTGAACTTGGTGATAACGGCGCAGCAAAGAATTTTGTTCCTGAAGGAGATATGGTTTTATATGCTACAAAGCTATTAATGGGTGGAGGAAAGGAGACTATTAAATTTACGGCTCCTGCTACAGCTGGAGATTATCCTTTTGTTTGCACATTTCCTGGCCACTCATTTACAATGCGTGGGATTATGAAGGTGGTAAAATAATCGTGGATTATATTTCCAACATTAGTAATAGAACTAAATTATAGATCTCCGGTACCGATGAAACCAAATTCAAGAATGAGCAAAAATAAGCGGCATAACCTTTTGAAGATTTCTTTGGGAGCGGCTGCTGGTGTCGAAATTCAGACTTCAGCCTTTGCAGAGTCAAATGTACAGAAGGAAATAAAAGTTGGAGTTATTGGCCTTTCAGTTCATAGTGCTGCATATACTGAGATTATAAATTCCGGTGCTTCTAGTCCTGATTTCAGCGGCTGTAGAGTAGTAGCGATTTTTCACCCTAAGGGTAATCCTGATGTAGAGTTCTCTGAAAAACAGCTGCAGAACTTTACTGATACGATAAAGGGACAGGGTGTAGAGTTTGTAGGTTCTATTAAGAAATTGGTAAAAAAGGTTGATGCTGTGATGTTATTAACCAACGACGGGCGTCCTCATTTAAAGGAGATTATGCCGGTACTAAAGGCCGGTAAGTCAGTTTATGTAGATAAACCACTTGCTGCAACCTTAACAGATGTATTAGCTATTTTCAAAGTTTCGGGAAAATATAAAGTACCTATGTTTTCCTGTTCACCGCTCCGTTATGTCAAAGAAGCCCAAGATATCCGTGAAGGAAAAGTAGTTGGTAAAGTGTTGGGTGCGAATACTTATGGTCCGGCACCTATCCAGAAATCCCACGCTGATCTCTTTTGGGATGGTATTCATGCAGTTGAATCACTTTATACTGTAATGGGAGGGATCGGTTGTAAAACGGTTACCCGAACATTTACAGATGATGCCGATGTCGTAGTGGGAAACTGGGAAAATGGCCGGATAGGAGTCTTCCGAGGCGTGCGCAAAGGGAGAAGCGGCTTCGGAGGCACAGCATTTGGAGATAAAGGAATAGCTTCTATTGGAGTATTTAATGGCTACCGCCCTTTGGTGGTAGCCATTGTAGAATTTTTTCGCTCAGGCCTAGCTCCGGTAAGTAATGAAGAAACGATAGAAATTTATGCTTTTATGGAGGCTGCAGATGAAAGTAAGAGGCTCAATGGAGTTTCGGTTAGCCTTTCTGATGTATTATTAAGATCAAAAAAGAAATAATTAATTGTTATATAAATAAATACAAGAAAGATGAAAGCGAGTAGATTAAATAGATTATTCAATGAAAAATCAGGTAAATGTTTTGATGTAGCTCTTGACCATGGTTTTTTTAATGAATTAACCTTTTTAGGTGGGATAGAAAACATTGAAAAGTCGGTCAAAATCTTGATTGATGCTAATCCTGATGCAATTCAGCTCACTGTTGGACAGGCACATCATTTACAATCTGTTCCTGGAAAGAAGAAGCCTTCATTAGTGCTTAGAACAGATGTTGCCAATGTTTATGGACTTGAACTTCAATCTGTATTATACAGCAGAATGATTGAAGAGCCGGTGCTTCAGGCAATCCGTCTTGACGCTACCTGTGTGGTTGTCAATCTTTTTCGTATTCCTGGTGCCCCTGAGGTAACAGATCAGTGTATTCAGAATATTCTGAAATTAAAGCCAATGTGCGATTACTATTCTATGCCATTAATGATCGAGCCTTTAGTATTCCGTCCAAACAGTGAGGCTGGAGGGTATATGGTTGATGGAAATATAGATATTATCTTACCGCTTGTTAGGCAGGCTGTGGAATTAGGAGCTGATATTATTAAAGCAGACCCTTGTGAGAATGTTGAAGACTATCATAAGGTTGTTGAAGTTGCAGGTTCTATTCCGATTTTGGTAAGAGGTGGCGGACGTGCTGATGATGAAGAATTATTGGATCGTACCTATAAATTAATGAAGCAGGGTGTTAAAGGAATCGTATATGGCAGAAATGTAGTACAACATGCTAATTCAGGTGGAATGACGAGGGCATTGATGGCAATTGTACATGATGGTGCAAAGCCAGAAGATGTAATAGCTTGGGTTAAGGGAAATAAATAAATTTCTACGGGTGGTATTTTCCTGCGGTTGGTGTTATCACCACCCGCTTAATTATATTGAAGAATGAAAGTAATAAAAGTTGGTATTATTGGTGGGGGCCTAATGGGCAAGGAAGTAGCCGGTGCTTTTGGGCGCTGGTTCTCTTTAAACGATTATCCCGTTAAAGTGGAGTTAAAGGCCGTTTGTGATCTGGATGCAAATACGTTAAAATGGTACGAGCAAATCCCTACGGTTGAATTATTGACAACTGATTATAAAGAACTATTAGCATCTTCCAAGGTTGATGTAGTGTATGTAGCCCTTCCACATTTCCTACATGAGCAATATTATATCGAAGTAATTGAAGCCGGTAAGGACTTATTGGCAGAAAAACCATTCGGTATGGATCTGGAAGCTGCGAAAAAGATCAATGAAAAAATTGCTAATTCAAAGATTTTTGTAAGATGCTGCTCAGAGATGCCTTTTTTACCGGGTCCGCAGAGAGTGATAAGCGAAGCCCTTTCCGGAAGAATTGGTGAGATTATCGAAATAAATGCAGGATTTTGTCATTCAAGTGATTTGGATCCGCTTAAGCTAATCAATTGGAAAAGACAATCTAAATTTTGCGGTGAAATTGGTGTAATGGGAGATTTGGGTATGCATGTTATGCACATCCCGATCAGACTGGGATGGATACCTGATAAAGTATATGCCCATCTACAAAAGATTATCACGACAAGGCCCGATGGAAAAGGTGGATGGGCAGAAGGGGATACATGGAATAATGCTACATTATCATGTTCTGTTACCATTGAAAACAAGGATATACCAATGTCTCTTGAAATGAAGCGCTTAAAGCCGGGAGAGACCAATTCCTGGTATATTGAAGTTCTCGGAACTGAAGGAGGAGTACGTTATAATACCAAGGATACCAAAGCATTATGGACTTTTAAGCGTGAGAAGGAACAATTATGGCAAAGAGTAGATCTGGGATTCCAGGTTCCTTTTCCAACAAGTACCGGTTCCATATTTGAGCCTGGATTTTCTGATTGTTTTTTGCAGATGCTGGCTGCCTATTTTGCAGAGCGCGAAGGATTTTTGGATGGCCGTTTCGGATGTGTTACTCCTGAAGAAGCACTGATGAGCCATAAATTATTTAATGCGGCATTAAAATCTCATAAGACCAAATCTGTTGTGGATGTAGTATAAATATTTTTCCTGCGGTTGGTGTTTTCACCACTCGCTTACAAAAAAACGGATGAAAGAAAATACCAGAATGGGGATTTTGGCCGGAGGTAACTGGATCATAGATAATGTGAAGATTGTTGATGTCTACCCAAAAGAAGAAAAACTGGCGAATATTCTCAAGGAGAGTACCAGTAATGGTGGTGCTCCATATAATGTTTTAAAAGCCATCAGTAAAATGGGCTTTAAATTTCCCTTAAAAGGAATCGGAGCAATTGGGAATGATGAAAGAGGTGATTTTATTTTAAATGATTGCCGGGAACTTCAGATTGATTCCAGTCAGATTAAAAAGGTAGAGGATACCAATACTTCGTATACCGACGTAATGACTGTTCAAGGTACCGGCAGACGTACTTTTTTTCATTCGAGAGGTGCAAATGCCTTTTTAGATGAGTCTTATTTTAATTTCTTGGGCGCTGATGCAAAAATATTCCATTTAGGCTATCTTCTTCTGCTTGATAAACTGGATACTTTAGGAAGTGATGGTTTTAGCGGTGCAGCAAAAGTATTAAGAGATGCCAGGAAATCGGGTATGATTACATCTGCTGATCTGGTAAGTGAGCAATCCGAACGATTCAGAAACATTATTCCATTAACATTACAATTTATCGATATCCTGTTTGTGAATGAATTTGAAGCAAAGATGATAACAGATATTGAGATTTGTGATGATGATGGAAACTGTTCGCGGTCAAAGGCTTATGAGGCTGCAGATGCAATTTTAGATTCAGGGGTTCAGATATGGGTAATTATTCATTTCCCTAAAGGAGCAATTGCACTGAGTAAAAGCGGAGAGAAAATATTTCAGCCAAGCGTTAAAATGCCTATAGAGAAGATCAAAGGATCAGTGGGTGCCGGAGATGCTTTTGCCGCAGGTGTTTTAGCTGGGATTCATGAAGAATGGACGATGGCCAAAAGTCTCATATTGGGAGTGAATGTCGCCGCAGCAAGTTTAATGGATGCCAGTTCTTCAGAAAGTATTGTTTCATGGCAAGCGTGTATGAAGCTTGGAGAGGACATTGGGTTTAATGATGATTAATTATGAAGATTGGCCTATTCATCCCCTTATTAATTTCATTATATTTATAATTCGTTCAAAAGATAATGGTGATAAATGGGTTTAATAACATTCAAAAGATATTGTTCTTAACAAAATTGAAGAGTATTAATGAAAAACAATCATATCGTGAAGAAGAAAACACAGGTATTAATCATTATTTTCATACTGTTATGTTCTGTTTTCGAAAGCAGCTACGGAAAATTAAGTGAAAGCATAATTATCGAGAATGACTATTTTAGATATGAAGTAGCTAGCAACGGTAAGAACCTCCATTTTATAGATAAGTCTACCGGTAAGGATTATCTCGATTCGAAATCGGGTTCAAAATGTGCGTACATAATTAGCGAAGGCCAAAAGATTGAAGTTACAGCTTTGTCTCTAAAAGGGAATTACCTTGAGATTGAATTTGGAAAATCGAGTCATAAGGCCAAGGTTTATGTTGAAAAAGGAAGAGATCGCATCACTTTAAAGGTGGCCTCTGTAACCAACAATATCGAATCGCTTACTTTACTGAATGTACCGCTAACGTTGGAAGGGCAACCATATGAACCTTTCGCAGCATGTGTGCTTTCAATGAATCTTTTTACCCATGTAAGGCAGTTACCACCATTACAAACCCATCTATGGGCAACTTGTTACAAAAAGTTCGGATCGGAAGGTGCCGAAATTACTCTCCTCGGTCTCCCTCAAGAAAAACTCTTGCCTACTATCCGTGACGTAATGTCGAAGGCCAAAGATGTTCCACATTCTGATGAAGGTGGGGCTTGGGCACTCACGAAAAAAGAAGGTTATGGCTCCTATCTTATGAATTTTGGAACGCTTACCGAGAAAACGGTTGATGAGTGGATAGAGCGATGCAAGATGTTGGGTTTTAATCAGATAGATAGCCATGGTGGTGGCGATTTCTTTGAGTTTGGTACTTTCGAACTTAATAAGGAGAAATGGCCAGATGGGTGGGATTCATTTAAACGGATAAATGAAAGATTACATGCGGCAGGAATTTCTCATATTTTTCATACGTATGCATTTTTTATTGATAAAACTTCAAAATATGTGACACCCAATCCAAGGGAAGATCTGGGGTATGTTAATACGTTTACACTTAATAAGCCCTTGAGTGAGACTGCGGATGAAATTATAGTCGAAGAATCGACAAAAGACATTTCTACGATAGTCGGCTTTCATACAGAGAATAGTGTTACACTCCGGATCGGAAGTGAATTGATCGAGTTCAGCGCGGTTACCAAAACACCTCCATATAAGTTTACAGGGCTCAAGCGTGGAGCGAATGGGACAAAACCATCCGCTCAACCGGCAGGGAAAATAGCATTTCACCTGAGTGAGAGATTCGGAAGGTTTGTACCAGGGCCTACAACTGCTTTGTTTGATGAGATAGCGAAAAAACATGCGGAAATTGTAAATTATTGTGGGTTTGATGGGATATATCTTGATGCCATTGATGGGAGCGCCGTATTAGGAGGTGACGAAAATTTCTGGTATTATGGCACTAAGTTTATATTTGAAATAGCAAAGAATTTAAAACATACTGTCGGTATGGAAATGAGTTCAATGTCACATCATTGGTGGCATTTCCGCTCGCGCTGGCAGGCATGGGATCGACCGGTACGTGGATATAAGCGATTTATAGATATTCATTTAGCATCCATTAAATCGTCAGGACTTTTATTAACCGACGAGATAAAGTCTAATGAATGGGAACATGGCAGGTGGCCCGGTCACTCACCTTTGATTGATAAATATGCTGGTGTTGAAAAGGGACAGATACTACTACCTCTTCACTTAGGATGGTGGGGTAACCAAACTTGGAATCCACCGCAAATCGAACCAACCTTCCTTGATGATATTGAATATCTTGCTAGTAAAATGATAGGTAATAATGCTGGGTTCTCACAATTAGGAGGGGTCGATAAGAAGACCTTAGACGAGACACCCCTCTTTAAACGAAGTACAGAAATTATTAAACAATATGAAGAATTAAGGCATCAGCACTATTTTAGTGATAGCATCAGGGCACTTCTTCGTCAACCAGGGAAAGAATTTACTTTATTTCAAGAAGGAAATGGGGCGTGGAATTTTAAACCGATTGCTTATCAAAAACATAAAGTTGTGGGACTAGCGCATCCTTCGGCAATTTGGATCGTGAAAAATGAATTTAAAACGCAACCGGTTAAACTGAGAATAGAACCATTAATGTCAGTTAAACCCTATAGTGATCCTTCAAATATTCTTTTAGCGGACTTCTCAAAACCAACAGATTTTACAAATGAGATAAGTGCTGAAGGTGTATCCGGCGAAATAACCTTATCAGAAGAAAAGACAATAAGTGGGGAATCAGGTGCTAGATTTTCCGCCAAGAATAACGGTAAATCGCCACAGGACGGTTCATACATCAATATAGAAAAACAGTTTAGTCCACTATTAGATCTTAATAAAAATCAAGCTCTTGGTGTCTGGGTTAAAGGCGATGGTAACGGACAAATACTGAACCTCAGTGTAAGAAGCCCTCTTCATATTTCCCATGGTGCGCATGGAGATCACTTTGTTAAAATTGATTTCGTAGGATGGCGGTACTTTGAACTTGTTGAAATAGAATCATCGAAAATTAGTGACTACATCTGGCCGGATGATTCCCAATTTTATGTATATGACTCTTATCGGCATACGGTGGATTTTGGAAAGGTTGAGAAATTTCAATTGTGGTATAATAATCTACCAGTGGGTAAAGAGGTCAGTAGTGTAATAGGACCCGTTAAGGCAATACCAATGGTGTCGAATACTATTGAAAATCCTTCTATCACTATTGGTGACAACAAGATTGTTTTTCCTGTTAAAATGGAGCCGGGCATGTATCTTGAATTCCAATCTGTAGACGATTGTAAATTATACGGGTCTAAAGGTGAATTTTTGCAGGAGGTGAAGATAAATGGAAGTATTCCTATACTTAATTCTGGTGACAATAAGGTTCATTTTACATGTGATAGTCAAAAAGAAATAAATCCGCGTGTCCAAGTGACCGTTATAAATGAGGGTTTGCCTCTTTAGAAGAGTACGATCATTACTTTCTAGGAGCAGCCTAAAGTTTCCGGTTGGAAACCTGTAAACTAAAAGTTATAATCATTATTATAATCTAAATTCCATTAAACTAAAAAAATAACATTATGCCATATTTAACGAAAGAAGAAAGTGAAGCCAGAATAGCTCGGGTCAGAAAATTACTAGCAGATAAAAATCTAGATATTGCGTTGGTTTATTATGATGAATTCAATATTGGGAATGGATGGTATTTAACGGGTTGGTGCCCTCAATTTGAAAGTGGTGCGGTACTAATTCCCCGGAAAGGAGAACCTCTAATACTAGGAGGTCCAGAAAGCGAACCGTTCGCTAAGTTGGATAGTACGATTACCGAGACACGTAATTTTACGGTTTTCATGGTTCCTAATGAAGAGTATCCCAATGCGAAGATTATTGATTTTGCAATGCTCTTTGCTGAATTAAATGCTGAATTGGGAAGTGTGAAAAGAGTAGGTCTGGTAGGTGCAGACCGTATGCCCGCGGGATGTTATCAACAAATAGTGGAAGGGTTCGAGGGAGTTGAATTAGTGGATATTACATCAGAATATGTACATTTTCGTTATATAAAATCATCATGGGAACGTGAACAGATTCGCGCTGCATTTAAATTGGCAGACCATGCTTACGTTGCAATGAAAAAAGAAATAAAATCAGGTGCTTCTGAAATACAGGTTGCAGCAGCGGGTGAGTTCGCTGCACGTATTCGAGGCGCCAGTGGGTTCGGCTTTAGCACCATAATGGGCAGCGGCATCAGGTCGAACGCGGTGGTACCTACTGCAAGCTCCAAGAAGCTGGAAGATGGAGAACTGGTGATGGTTGGCATTTCCCCTAAAGTCAGTGGGTATGCTGGAGTAGTGGGAGATGTTTTACCCGTTAGCGGAAATTATACCGATCGCCAACAAGTATGCGTTCAAATTCTAAGGGTAGCACTTCGTATCGCAAAGAAACAACTTGTCGTTGGCAACATTGGCAGGGATATAGATGCGCCCGTCCGAGCTCATTTCGCTAAGCATGGACTATCGCAGTACTTGGTTTGTCCTTTTGTACATACGATTGGATTGCATGAAGCGGAATCTCCCTTTTTTGGGCCAGAAAGTGATGATATACTTGAACCTGGTATGATGGTATGTATAGATATCAGCTTCTTTGGTCATCCTGAGTTTCACGGAGTACGCATTGAAACAAGCTATGAAATAACGAATGCCGGGCCAGTTCCATTAAGCCCGGAAATGGATATTTTGTTTCACACTGATTAAATAAAACAACATGAGCGATAAAAGCAAAACTCATGAAAGCCATTCAGCTGAGAATGATTACTCGTTTGATGTGGTATTGGGTTTCGACATGGAGACTGACATAGGTTCATATACGCCTTTTTACGAAGGGGTGACACATGGCACACCTCTGATTTTAGACATTTTGAAAAAACACGGCATCTCCGCGACATTCTTCTGGACCGGTCATGCCGCTGAGAATAATCCGGAAATGGTTATACGTGTTAGCGATGAAGGACACGAAACCGGATGTCATGGCCTTTTTCATGAAACCCTGGGTGACCCCATATTTCCATTGCCAAATAATTGGCCAATACTA
>Ga0209702_10007760_pt1 | contig 12917 bp, 8 predicted proteins | sample FRY01_FD_187210 | JGI IMG/M metagenome (GOLD analysis project Ga0209702, IMG submission 187210) | Freshwater microbial communities from Lake Fryxell liftoff mats and glacier meltwater in Antarctica - FRY-01 (SPAdes) (version 2) | ecosystem: Environmental > Aquatic > Freshwater > Ice > Glacier... | reverse complement strand
CCACGAAGAAGGATGGGCATTTTTAAGCGCCCGCTAGACATGTATTGCATCTTGGCAATTTGGTTGATGATTTCGCCAAGTCCATCGAGGATAAAATCGACAAACATAAAATCGACGATGGGCCGGGAGCCGGTCATAGCAGCGCCGCCTGCAAGCCCCACGAAGCCGCGTTCGCAGATAGGGACATCACATAATCGTAAAGGGCCAAAGAGGGAGAAAAGCCCGGCGGTGGTTTTGAAGTTCCCACCTCGTACGCCGATGCCCTGCCCCATAACAAAAATACTTGGGTTAAGTGCCATCTCTTCTGCAAGGGCTTCGTGGGTGGCCTGAGTGAAAGTGATTTCGCGTTTTTCTAAAGTTGGAGTTACAGGAATAACCTTGCGGCTAGGGGAATAGACATTAAGGGAAGCGGTTGCAGGATCAGGCATAGGGCTGTTTTCTGCAAAAAGCCTAGCCTCTGCAACTAAAGCAGTAACCTCAGATTCGATTTGAAGTAGTTGCGCTTCTTTGAAATCAAATTCGATGAGCAATCGTTTGCGAAGAAGTGTAATGGGGCAGCGTTGTTTCCATTGTTCAACTTCATCGCGGGTGCGGTAAGTGAAATCTCCCATACCTTCAGCGTGAGGTCGGGTGCGATAAGTTTTACATTCAATGAGGGTAGCGCCGTTGCCTGATCTGGCCCTTTCGACAGCAACCCTAGCGACTTCAGCAACAGCAAGAACATCATTACCATCAATTTCAAAACCAGGGATGCCATAGTTTTCGGCGCGTCTACCAACATCGGGAATGCCACTCGAATAGGAGAAAGGAACTTCGGTAGCGTACTGATTATTTTCGCAGATAAAAAGAACGGGTAGTTTCCAGATGCTAGCCATATTAAGGCCTTCGTGGAAGGCGCCGTTATTAACAGCACCATCGCCAAAGAAAGCGACAGCAACATTGCCCAAGTTTAAAAGTTTGGAAGTATAGCCGCCGCCACAAGCTTGAAGGATACAAGGCCCGACAATACCGCTGGTGCCCATCATGCCAATTTCTGGGGAGAAAATATGCATAGAGCCGCCCCTACCTCGAGAGCAACCAGAAGCCCTGCCAAATAATTCTGCAATCAATTCATGGGGTGGCATCCCTTTAGCCAAGGCGTGACCATGCCCCCGATGGGTGCTAAAAATCGGGTCATTATTAGTAAGGTGCGAGCAAACACCGGTTGCAATAGCTTCTTGCCCAACATAGGTATGACAAGCGCCAAAGATAAGCCCCCGCTGATGGCAGCGTGCTAATTCTTCTTCGGTATATCGAATGATAAGCATTGTGCGAAAAAGCTTAAGCAGTTGTTCATGGTTCATTAATGATCCTTAGAAAAAGTCTGGATTTTGCGTTGCTCATGCCCGGGGGTACCCCCAGCGTTCATTGCCATATTGCCACCATCAAGAGGGATGATTGCGCCTGTGATCCAAGCAGAAGAATCCGAAGCTAACAAAACAGCAAGCCCCATAATATCTTCGGGTTGCCCAAGTCGCCCGGTGGGAATTCCCTTTAAAAACCTACCCTCGAGAGTTGGATCTTCTTGCATTCGGGCAGAAAGGCTAGGGTTGACCACTTGGGCAGGGGTGACACAGTTAACCCGAACGCCTTGATGGCTCCATTCGGTGCTAAGTTCGCGGGTCATTTGAATGACGGCGCCCATTGCCATACTGTAGGCGATGTGCCCACGGCCAAGGGCGGTAGAGCTTGCAAGTGAGCCTATGTTCATGATGGATCCGGATCCTTGTTTCAGCATTCGTCGGCCAGCTTGCTGGCACATAGAAAAACGCCCAATAACAAGGTTTTGCAATATGCGTTGTAGATCTTTGATCGTAAGATCTTCGGGCTTAGCAAGATGTCCATCGCCAGCGATGTTGCCCAGAAAATCAACTCTGCCAAATTCTGCATCAACTTTAATAAACATCTCTGCGATAGCATCGGGATCGGAAACATCGGTAGGCAGGACTAAAACCTTCCGCTTGAATTGCAATAAAGTTTTGGCAGTAGCTTCTGCGCCATTAAGATTTCGGTCGACCAGCACGACATCTGCGCCAGCTTGTGCAAGTGCAATAGCAGTGGATCGACCCAGGCCTTGAGCAGCCCCAGAAACAACAGCAACTTTGCCCAAAAGATCAAATAGTTTTGTTGTCATAGTTTTGTTGTCGTAGGTTGTTGGTTAAATATTGAAGATCTATCTTTAACAGCGATGATAAAAATGACGCCTAAGAGGTGGATGAAAACCATAGCCCAAAGGCCGTAACTGCCTAAGATTGTAGCGCCAAAGATACCGCCAATATTTGCTACAGAATTAATCATCGCGATGCCACCCGCTGCTGCAGCGCCCGTTAAAAATGCGGTAGGCAAAGTCCAGAACACGGGCAGCATACTCATCATCCCAGTTTGGGCTATACATAAACCAAGGAAAGCAATCATCGGCGAGGGGTTCCAAGCGGTCAAACTCCAGCCAAGTGCCGCCATTAATCCAGCGGTTGTTAAATGTTTATGCCTTTCATTAAAGTAATCCGAGCTAATGCCAAAGATTGACATGCCAACGACTGCGCAAAGATGAGGGATAGAAGTAAGTAAGCCAATCTGAAATGTAGTAAGTTCTGCAAACTGACCTTGAATTATTTTAGGGAAATAAGCAGCACCTGCATTAGTGCCTACTGCAACAGAAAAATAAATCGCAATAAGCCACCAAACCCGCCATTGAAGAATTGCAGAAAGCCTATCCGCATTAAACTGCTGCAGCCTTTGTGATTCTTCTTGTTGCATTTTATTGATAAGCCAAGTTCGTTGCTCGTCAGAAAGCCAAAGAGCATCTTTGGGGTAATCGGTCAAATAATAAAGAGCGACAAAGCCAATGATAATGGAGGGAGTTCCTTCTAAAAGAAACAACCATTGCCAACCGTGAAGCCCCAAGGATGAATCGAGATACTGCATAATAAAGCCAGAGATAGGGTTTCCTACAACATTAGCAAGTCCGATTGCGAGCATAAAGAATGCGGTCATCTTGGCGCGTTCTTGATAGGGAAACCAAAAACTTAAGTAAAGGATGATTGCAGGAAAGAAACCAGCTTCGGCAATTCCGAGAAGGATACGCAAGCCATAAAAGCTATAAGCATCTTGTGCTAACATAGTAAGGGAAGAAACGATGCCCCAACTAATCATAATGCGGGCGATCCATCTTCTTGCGCCGATTTGCCGCATTAATAAATTGCTAGGAACTTCAAATAACAAATAACCAACATAGAACATACCAAAGCCGATGTTAAAGGTAGCCTCGGTAAGGCCCAAGTCGTCTTGCATTTTGATTCGTGCGAAACCAACATTGGCCCGGTCTAATATGTTTAACAAATACAAAAGGCAAACGAATGGAATAAGCCTAAGAGTAACCTTCCGCAAAGTACTTTTTTTCAAGTAATAATCATTCATAAATTTGCAGTCAGGTTATAGATAAAACAGGCAGGTACCACAATGAACCTTTTAATAGAAATATAAAACGAATGAAAAGCAGCAAAAAGCAACTTCACTTACAAACATTTTCTAGCAAGGATGATCGTAATTGGACTAATTGCCGGTGTCAACAAGGGAGTCTTCGTTATTCGATCTAATACTAGAATAAAAGGAATGTAAGTGCTTAAGCAAATAAATGAGATGAGAAAAAAAGAGGTGTGAAGTGGTGGTTTCATTTTCTGCTTGATATTTACAATAGTTTGATAAAAAATGATAGTTGAAGCAATTTTTATAACCTTCCTTAGAGTTTAACAATGTACACCACTTTATTACTTCTGCTACTTAATGTGCTCGCACAAACCAATACACCAAGTATGAATATCAGATTCTAATGCCAGATAGGTTAAAAACCCCACCTGCAATATCGCAACAACATTCTTTTAGGATAAGATTATGAAACTATTAAGCATCTTCCTTACTGCACTAGTTGGCAGCGCCTTCGTAGTTGCTGCAGATAAAACTCCGGTTGAATGGCCGCAAGCTGCTGGGCCAAACGGGAACTGGCACAGTGCAGTTTCCGATGCACCCACGCATTGGAGTGTTGCGCGAGGGGAGAACATTCGCTGGCGAACCAAGTTGCCAAACGCGGGGCAGGGAGGAATCGCAATCGCAGCAGATAAGCTATTTCTTACTACCTTTATCGAGCAGGATGATAAAGCCAAGCGCCAAAGTAATAATATTCTTGGCCACGCAATTGATCGAGTTACGGGAAAAGTATTATGGTCGGTAACACTTAAAGGTGGGCGCCCAAGCCCTCAACTTTATGCATTCAGCGATTCGACTTCTTGGACTCCGATTTGCGATGAGAAATATGTATGGTTCTTTAATGCTTCGGGTGAGATGGGATGCTGGGATCATCAAGGGAAAGAAGTTTGGCGCCGTAGTTTTCGTACCCAGCCAGAAAAGTATCCTTTCAACCGCCAGAGTGAACCTATCCTGTTTCAAGATTTAATCATCACGGTGGAGCCGATTGCCAAAGATGCCCCGGGCTATGATGAGAAAAAAGATGACTGGAACTACTTGCATGCCATTGATCGATTCACCGGGAAGGTGCGCTGGATCGCAGAAGATTCTTGCACCTTTTATTGCACGCCTTGCTTTGGGCACTTGCCTGATGGCCGACCTGCAATCGTACAAGGGCGGGGCGGGCCTCACGGAGTTCCCGAAAAGCCAATTGGCCTTAGTATGACAAGCCTAGCCAAGGGGGAAGAAGGTAAGACCATCTGGCGTTTCACCCCCGAGGCAAAATCTGGCGCACCCCTTGATGGTACAACTTGGATGGCACTTTATACCAATATTTGGGATTCTAAATATGTTTATTGGTTTCGCAATGCGCCTGAAGAGTGCCATATCGTTCTTGACAGTGCCACGGGAAAATTGGTTCGTGAACAATCGCTGGTAAAGACCGTTGATATTAGGCAGTGGAGCAACAAAAAGAACGGGTATGAATTGATGGAGAAAGTAAACCTGCGGGAAGTGCCCGACCCAGCGTTCCCCCTTAAAGCTGGCGAGGTGCTTCATGTATTGCCCCAATGGCATACGAATGCGGCAGCCAACGGTTGGCATTGGTTTGTCTGCTCGACAAATAATCGCCGTAATGGTTACGCACCAAAAGGCCATAGTGGCCCGCCTAACAGCCTTGGACGGGTTCATTCTGAAAGTGGAAAAGTGGAGTATTTACAACTTCCCGTCGGGGTTGAACGCAGAGCTAAAGAACCTGATCAATTCATTTATAACCGTGCATTGAAGACTAAAACAGTTGATAACCAAGGGCGTGAAATTGCTGATGAAGAACGATCGCGAACCGATGGCTGGCAGGTAAATGCTTTCTTGCCCACACCCATCGTACTTGGAGAAAAACTTTACATTACCACAATGCTGGGCATTACCTATGTGATCGATACCAAGGCCGCAGTGCTAGATGAAAAAGCAATTGTTGCGGTGAATGATCTTGGACCACTGGGTGACACTTGGAGCTTAAGTGGCCCCTCGTATGCAAAGGGAATGTTGTACCACCGTAGTGCTAAGGAATTGGTCGCTATCGAAAAGAAGTAAAGTTTGATTATTTAAACGGAGATCGAAAGATGATGAAGTATCAAATCTTAGTAGTGCTTATAATGCTGACAAGGCTTTGCATAGTAAATGCAGCGGAATGCGGGTTAGTCATTGAAGGCAAGAATGGCAAAGGCAAAGGCCAGCATATTGTTTTTGTAACGGGAGAGGAGTATTACCGATCCGAAGAAGGGATGAGTATGTTTGCCAAGATCCTTTCCCAGCATCATGGATATAAATGTACCGTGCTCTTTTCCACGGATCCCGCCACTGGTTTTATTAATGCCAACAAGGCGAATAACATCCCTGGGTTGGAGGCCCTTAAAACCGCAGACCTAATGGTGGTGTTTGCCCGCTTTCGTGAACTGCCTGATGCAGATATGAAGCATATTGTTGATTATGTCAATACAGGGAAACCTGTTCTGGGTATTCGTAATGCCACCCATGCGTTTCGTTATTCTGCCAACAGCACCAGCCCCTACAAGAGTTGGGATTTTCAAAGCAAGGCTTGGCCGGGTGGGTTTGGCCAACAGATTCTGGGCGATACTTGGATAGCCCACTTTGGAAAATTCCAGAAGGAAGCCACCTTGGCGACCGTGGTAAGCAATCAAAAAAATCATCCTGCTCTTCGTGGTGTCGCAGATACTATTTTTTGTCATACCGATGTCAACTCGGTTGAACGCCTAACCCCCAATGATAGGGTATTGATGCATGGGCAGGTTCTATCCGGCCTTAATCCGGTGGACCCACCAGTAACGGACAAGCGAAAAGATACCCGTATGCCTTTTGCCTGGTTTAAAACTTATACTGCGCCATCGGGCAAAGAGGGCAACTCTTTCACCACAACAGCGGGTGCGTCTTTGGATTGGCAGAGCGAAGATCTCAGGCGGTTGATGGTCAACGCAATCTATTGCCTGACCGGGCATGAAAAAGATATTCCCGATAAATCAAATGTCAACTTCGTGGATGAATATAAACCAAACCCTACGGGCGCTCTATCCAACGAAGCTTGGAATGCCTTGAAACTAACGCCCGCATCCTTTGCAATCCATACGAAGCCATAGGCAAGCAAACCAAATATGATCGAAGAAGCCTCATTCAACTTGATTTGTATTAATACCGCCAAGAAGGATTTTATTGATCTCCATCAAAGCTTGCTCCAGTCGTTCATCTGGAGTGCCTTTCACCAAGATGAACCTTCGTTTTGATTTGACTAATTCATCAATGAAAACCTGATGCATCCAATCACGGATAAGTTCCCCATCCCTTACACCATCCTGTTCAAAAGGCGTTGCTATATCCGTCAGAATTACCAAATCTGGACAGCGGTGAGACATCGCAATAGCTTCCACCTCGGGCGAATGATTTTTAAGATAGCGCCTATGCCATATAGCGGTTGCAAAAGCATCGGTGTCGCAAATCAACACACGATTGGCAACCCTAGCAGCGGCATTTTCCAACCTGCATTGCTCCGTTGCAATGGTAATAAAATCGGAAGTGGACCAATCATCATTAGTTCCTTCCCTGATTTTTCTTTCGCTGTAGGATCTGCCAAATTCAGCAACCCAGTTGGTTTCAAAAACGTTGGCAAGATCTCTAGAAAGTGTGGTTTTACCCGTGGATTCGGCACCTGCCATCACCACCCTTATTGCATAATACCCTTTGACTGGCGGTTCCAAAAATTCCCAGTGCAACCACGGATTGCTTCGAACTTTCGTTCCACTGATGGGAACATTCAGTCTGTTTTTATCGACAAGAATATGCATGCTTCCGAGAATTCCTGCAAACGGAACACCATAATCTTCAGAGGTGAAAACAACATCGGGAACAAACCCCAACCATTTCTTTACCATTTGGGCCCATATTGCGGAATCTAGAGGGTCATAAATATCATCAATAACTTTGATGATGGCATTGGGGTGCAACTCTTGAAGCCATTTTTTCCTAAGTTTTCCTTCGGGTACTTCATTACCTTTTTGGCATACAATAATATGAACTTCATTACTATCTACAGAGGCAGAATCGATTAAAAATTTATGCCCGCAATGCGGCGGATAAAACTTACCAATCACTAAAGCAGTTTTAGACATGAGCTTTATCTCTTATAACAGGAAGGTTTTTTTTCCAGGAATACCATCCTATAAAACACATCGAAAGATAAATGACATAAAGTGCAGATAAAAGAAACATGCCACGATAAATTCCTAGGCCTATTGTCAGTACATCCACAAGAATCCAAACAGGCCAGGATTGAATGAACTTTCGATTGAGCAACCATTGTGCAATCAAACTAAGCGAGGCAACCTAGGCATCCACCAAGGGTGCTGATCCGTTAAGCCATATCAGCAACGCCCATAGTGCAGCAGTAAAAGGAAAAACCAAAACAAAAAGAATGGTGCCTTCTTTTTTTGAAACATTTGCAACCTTGAGGGCGCCTTGATCTTTACCTTGATAAAGCCATTGAATCCAACCGTGGATGTTCAATGCGATGAAAATAACTTGGAGGATAGCTTCGCCAAAAAGTCGCTGATGCAGAAACAATAAAAGAAAACACGCGCAGCTCAATATCCCCCATGGGAAATTCCAGATATTTCTGCAAACCACCAGCCATACGCAGACAATGCCACTGAGGAAGCCTGAAAGTTCCCAAGGAGAAAAAGTTTCAAGTATTGTAGTTACAACTTGATTCCAAACTAAAAACAGATCCATTTTGGTTCCATTAAAGGAAAGAGGATAACCTTTTATTCTAAAGAAAAACGAGGATAATAAGAAACTAATTGATGATGAATTAGCATAAAATTTAAACTAACTATTTAGAAATCTGCTTTAACTTAACCTGTTTTTAAACTTACAATATGATTACAATAAATAAATACGATTACAAATTTTACGGGCCTTCCTTTATGTCTAATAATTTCATCTTTTTGACTTTTCGGTCGATGCTTGTAGTTTCTTTGTTATTTCTTATCTCTGAACCCGTTTTTGCAAATGATGTCCGTTTGGAATTCTTTGAAAAGAAGATTCGCCCGATTTTGATCGCACATTGTTATGAATGCCATTCTGCTGAATCCTCAGGCAAGGGAAAACTTAAAGGTGGACTTGCACTTGACACCCGCAAAGGTTTGTTAAAGGGAGGAGAAAACGGTGCTTCCATTATTCCGCATAAGCCCTCAGATAGCATGTTGATTAAAGCGCTTAAATATTCGGGGCTTGAAATGCCACCCACTCAAAAACTTCCACCTATGGTGATTGCAGATTTTGAAAAATGGATTAGAGATGGGGCTTTTGATCCACGCGAAGGCGAAGTTTTGATAAAGAAGCAGGGTCTTTCGATTGAAGAGGGGAAAAAGTTTTGGTCATTTATCCCACCTAAAAAAACAGAGCAACCCCAAGTTCGTCAGATTGATTGGCCATCTGATCCCATAGATTTTTTTGTGCTTGCGAAAATGGAAAATCAAAAGCTTGCACCATCCCGTGGTGCGGTAGGAAGCACCTTGGTTAGGAGGTTGTATTACGATCTGACGGGACTGCCTCCGACAGAATCTGAATATGCTAGCTTCCTCAGGGATTTTTCTGCTGATCCGGAAAAGGCAAAGTTGGCACTGGTGGATTCATTGCTTTCATCACAGCATTTTGGTGAAAAATGGGGAAGGCATTGGCTTGATGTAGCGCGTTATGCTGATAGTAATGGCAAAGATCGAAACATATATTATTTTCACGCCTGGCGTTATCGTGATTATGTGATCGATTCTTTTAATCGGGACATTCCTTTTGATCAATTTGTAAGAGAGCAAATCGCAGGGGATCTGCTACCTGTTAAATCGCAGGAAGAGCATGATCGGAATTTAATTGCCACCGGTTTTCTTTCTTTGGGTTCGAAGTCTTTCGAAGAATCAAAACCTGAAGTGTTTCGCATGGATGTGATCGATGAGCAGATTGAACTTGTAAGCCGATCAGTGCTTGGGTTGTCTGTTGGGTGCGCCCGTTGCCATAATCATAAATTCGATGCCATTCCCACGGCTGATTACTATGCATTAGCAGGAATTTTTCGTAGCACGCAACCTTTGTATGGTTACTCCCCCAAGGGTATCAAGGCCACTGCTTTTACCCACACCGAACTTCAGGCGATCGGGCCAGATGCGGAAAAATTAGGTCCTGCAGGACTTGCATATTTTGTAAAGCTGCAGGAACTTACCTTGGCACAGAATATTTCCCGCTCAGACCGCTACGGCATTGTCCGCCGTTTGTCTGCTGCCAAAATTGACATCAAGAAACCAAATTCTGATAAGGCCAGACTTGACGCCGAAATCGCCAAAATGGAACTTGAAATTAAAGACCGGGACGCAAAGGTCAAGGCTAATGAAACTGCATTGCAAATTGCAATGGATAATCCCCCCCCGATGCCTAGTTGGGCGATGGGTGTACGCGAGCGGGAAAAAATTGAAGACTGCAAAATCCATGTCCGGGGCGAAACTACCAACCTCGGAGAACTCGTGCCTAGGGGCACTTTACAGGTAATATCATTTACGGGTAAGCCAACGGTGTCCAAGCAACAAAGTGGTAGGCTTGAATTGGCAGACTGGCTTACGGATCGTAGAAATCCCTTGACCGCCCGTGTTTATGTAAACCGGATTTGGCAGCATCTTTTAGGTCAGGGTTTGGTTGCTACTCCGGATGATTATGGTGTCAATGGTTCGAAAGCCACCCACCCCGAGTTACTGGATCATCTTGCGATGCGATTTATGGATCAAGGATGGTCGACCAAGAAACTTGTGCGTGCGTTGGTGCTAAGCAGTACCTACCTTCAGGGGGGCCCGGATGAATCCTCATCTAACGGAAAATCAATCGACCCTGATAATATTTATCTTTCCTTCATGCGTCCCCGCAGGCTTCAAGCTGAATTTTTGCGTGATGCCATTATGCAAGTTGCTGGTACCCTTGATCGGGCATCTTTGCCCCCTGAAAAGGCATTTCTTGCAAAATACAATCCGCACCGGGAAGATGAATATCGAACATTTCAGCCTTTGTTTTTGCCCGAACAGTTGGAGCATTCGCATCGAAGCGTATACCTGCCAGTGATCCGAGGGGTTCTTCCCGAGATTTTCGGATTATTTGACTTTGCATCGCCTGACAGATCAGTTTCACAGCGTGAAGAAAGCATTGTTCCTGCCCAATCGCTTTATTTCATGAATAATAAATGGGTGATCAGTCAAGCGGAATTGCTGAGTGCGCAATTATCAAGAGATGACAAGAGTAATGATGCAGAGCGTATAAAAACAATTTATGGCAGGGCATTCTCTCGCGAACCAACTTTGCAGGAAATTAATCGCGCCTTAGATTATCTAAACAAACCCGAATTATTGCTGCCCGATTCCAAAGCCAAAAAGCAACCTGATGCACAGCAACTTCGACTCGAACGACTGACAAGTTTCTGCCAGATTGTTTTTGCTTCTGCAGAATTTCAATACATCAAATAGGTTTTGTCTTCAGGAAATAACAACGATGAATGATAAATCAATAACGCGCAGGAAAATGCTAGAAACAGTATCCGCAGGTTTTGGTTACCTAGCACTCCATGGTTTAGAGGCACAAGCTGCTGCAAAAGAAACAAGTGAAATAAAACCTTTTAATCCACTTGGAGCCAAGAAACCGCATTTTTCTGCCAAGGCCAAAAGGGTGATCTTTCTTTGTATGCGTGGCGGACCCTCGCATATGGAGACATTCGATTCCAAGCCGAAATTATTAGCTGACAATGGCAAAGTAGCTAAAAATCAAAACAGCAAACTTCTGGGATCCCGTTGGAAATTCAACAAACATGGCCAAAGTGGGTTGGAAATCGTTGATCTTCTTCCAGAGACGGCCAAGCATGCTGATAAACTTTGTATCCTTAGGGGTATGCATACCGATAACGAAAATCATCCTCAGGCATTGGAACAGATGCATACGGGAAGTTTTCAATTTGTAAGGCCCTCTCTTGGTTCATGGACTCTTTATGGTTTGGGTTCCGAGAATCAAAACCTTCCTGGATTCATTTCCATCAATCCGCTCACCTCACTTGGCGGATTGCGTTATTATTCCAGTGCTTTTCTGCCTGCTGTAAACTCTGCAACCCTGCTTGGCGATGCCAACCGACCTATCCGCAACCCTGTAGTGGGTAATGTTTTTAACAACAGACTTTCCATCAATGGCCAAAGGCAGCAGTTAGATCTTTTACAGGAAATGAATCGTGAACTTTTGCATAAGGATAAAGATTCCAAGATTGAAAGTTTGATCCAATCTTATGAACTTGCCTTCCGTATGCAGGGTGCACTTCCCAAGGTAATGGATGTTGCAAGCGAGAGCAAGGCAACCATGGCAAGGTATAATGCTGAAGAAACATTTGGCAGGCAATGCCTGCTTGCAAGGCGCTTTGCGGAGGCAGGCGTTCGCTTCATTGAAATCACCCATACCGACTGGGATCATCATGGATTCCTGACCAATGGCATGACAAAAAATTGTGCTACAATTGATAAACCCATCGCTGCTTTACTTGAAGATTTGAATAATCGGGGCATGTTGGATGATACCCTCGTAATCTGGGGAGGTGAGTTTGGCAGAACCCCTGATGATCCAACTTCTGATGGACGGGGCCATAACAATAAAGGATTTTCTATGTGGTTGGCAGGAGGCGGTGTTAAACAAGGTATGGCATATGGTGCCACCGATGAATATGGATACGAAGCTATCGAGGGAAAAGTGCACATCCATGATCTTCATGCGACAATTCTGCATCTATTAGGATTAGATCATGAAAAACTTACTTACAAATACGGGGGAAGGGATTTTCGCCTTACCGATGTGCATGGCAGGGTAGTCAAAGAAATTATTGCATAATGTGAAGACTTGAAATAAACAGCTATGGAGTAGATAGATGCGGATTTTTTTACCCCTGATAAAATTCATCTCACTCCGCAGGCGGGCTATGGTCTATATGCTGAAAAACTCAAACCCCTCATCGAAAAGATTCTTGAAAATGCCACCCTTAGGAAATAAGAAGTGCCTTGCGGCACATCATTTTCCCAAACTTATAACTCGGATTCAATCCGGGGTTATTCGATTTGTAAGTTGCCATTCATCACCATCCAATGGCCTGGGAAGGTGCAGACAATCGGGTAATTGCCTTTCTTTTCAGGCGCTTTAAAATAAATCGTGAACTTGTCAGAAGGCATAACCACATCCGTGTGAACGATCACATCAGCAGTTTCAGGAACATAATGGCGGACAATAGCCATCGGGTCGCTGATCAATTGATTTGCGAGCATCCCCACCGCGGGAAGGGTTCCCGGTTT
>Ga0209702_10007758_pt1 | contig 12918 bp, 11 predicted proteins | sample FRY01_FD_187210 | JGI IMG/M metagenome (GOLD analysis project Ga0209702, IMG submission 187210) | Freshwater microbial communities from Lake Fryxell liftoff mats and glacier meltwater in Antarctica - FRY-01 (SPAdes) (version 2) | ecosystem: Environmental > Aquatic > Freshwater > Ice > Glacier... | reverse complement strand
GCAATATTTAATGAAATTGATTGTGACATAGAAGGACCTGTAAAAGTAAGGTTTGGAGATGATTGGGGTTTTATTACTGAAGATGGTGAGTTTACCTTGGATGAAGATGGGGCTTATTTTTATTATTATGAATAGTAGGAAGGAAAATCATTTTTTTAGGAAACATTAATTTAATATTTTATGGGAGTAGGTTATACCGATTATAACGATGAAAGAGCTAAAGAGTTTGCAGAACGTGCAAGTGAAGAAGCGAAAAAACACAAAGAGCACAAAGCGGAATGGGACGCTAGACTTTCAGAAATGAAAAGCAAGAAAGTACTTACTTTAGATGAGCAAAAACTGTCTGACTTTGAAGAAAGACAGCGTAAAGCACTGGAGAGAAGAGAAAAGTTTTTAGCGAGGAAAGGAGGGAAAGATTAATTATGTTTTAATCTTTCCCTTTATTGTTTTTGAAATGCTTCTAGAACTTAAAAAGTATAATCTTTATGAATTTAAAGGAGATTCATATCAAATGCCTAACCAATATCTTCTTAAATTTCTTCCCAATACCAAGAATTATCGCTTCATTATTCTTGATAATCAATTCCCCTTTTTGAAGGCCAGCAATTGCTTGTCTAATTTCATTCAATTCGGTTCCAGTTACACCGTACATATCTTTCAGTACACTATCGTTTATAGATTGCTGCTTCATGATTAACGGATATTGAGCATTCGCATAAAAATCAAAATGTTTGCTTTTGTAAGCATCCATATTTTGCGTAGCGAGAATAATACTCATTCCTTTATTTCTACCTACAGCAATCAAATCTCGCAATGGTTTATTGTCAAATCCAAGCATGTAATGAGCTTCATCAATTATTGTAAAATGTCTTAATTCCACTTTTTCACCATCTTTTGCTTGCGCAGGTAAATTTTCGTAGATTGAATTTAATTTAGAAACAATAAAATAGACGATAGCTTTTCCGATTGGCCCATCATTTGGGAATTTGTCCATTTTTACAATGAAACTATTTCCAATTAAGTCAATTTTATCTTCATTTGCAAAAAGATTTGAACGCTCCAATTGACTAAGAACAGCCTTAACACTATCCACCTTTTCACGTTCGTTTTGAGGTTGTAAGTCAGTGTAATTCTTAATTATAGTACTAAAGTTGATTGATTTGCCTTTTGTAGCCTTGTAAGCATTTATAATTGCTTCCGATAAGCGATTACTCATATTTGCACTTATCGTAGCTTTATCGATAGATAAAAGAGCATTTGCCAATTCTGTGGAATACAAATTAATTTCGTTTTGCGTCTTCCCAACAAATTCTTTAAATGGAGTAAACGGCAATGGTTCAACCATAGGATCTAAAATTGCCGTACGATCAACTTCAAAATGCCTTAACCAATCATTGTTTGCTTTATCAGAAAACTCACCTTTGTAATCAAAGAATAAAAAGTTAACTGGATAATTACTTTCAACAGACAAAGAACGCATTTCATTCATTAGTACAGCAAGTAAATTTGATTTTCCCGAACCAGTTGTTCCTGCAATCAAAATTTGAGTATTGGTAACATTATTGCTATTCATGTCTAAATAAGCATTCATGTCTCCATCGTAACTACCAATATTTAAGTTTAAAAAAGGAATTTGTCCCGCCTTAACAGTACTTGCAGTACTCACTTTTAGCCATTCTTCTAAATTTTTTCCAGTCATTAAGTAATCAAAACCTCTAAAAATTTCAGCATTGACAACTTTGCTTTTGGTCATATTATCTTCCCAATTTACATCCAAATTATGGTATCGAAGTTTAATTAAAGAACTTAAAATTCCATTTAAATTGTGTACAGTAAATAAAGTTGGGTGAATACTGTTTCCAGTCATTTGAATTTTAGTAAAATCTAATTCTCTCTTACTAGTATCTGATAATCCCGCAAGCAAACAAATACGCATCAATTTGGCATTCCCCTTGGGAGATACATTTTTGTGATTTTCAGTGTATTTTTTTAAGTTGACATATACCTCTAACTTTTCTCTTAATTCTGACATTTTAGAATTTAGAATTTCAGCTTGTCTTAATCCGGTTTCTATTGATTTCATAATATCGTTTAATTTTGGAAATAACCTTCTTCAACATGCGTCGATTGATTTTCTTTGTCTCGAACCAAAGTATATCTTTTGGCAATAAAATTCTCAATCTTAGGTAGATCAATTCCTTTTCTAATTTCACTATCCGTGCTTAATAAGATTGTCTGATGTGATAATTTAGGGAAGTAATTTTCTAATAAAGACGCTCTACTGCTTTCGTCCAAATAGCCCATTACCGTGTCAATCATTACTGGAGGATTATAATCTCCAAAATGATGTAATGATTTTAGAAGTACCTGAATAATTATTTGTTTTGAAGCTGCATTAAGTTCCTCTAAATAGATTTCATTACCTGCTTTATGGAAAATCTTAAAAGAAAGATTACTTAAATCTTCAGAAAGTTCAACTCGGTCAATTTGATTTTCATAAGCAACCAAAGTAGTGTTTAAATCACTTTTCATCGCTTCTTCAATTCGAGTCTTTTTATTAACCAGGAGAGCATTTGAAATTTTAGAGAATAATGGACCAAGTTTTCTTAATTTTTCTAATTTAGGGTTTGGCACTTCTTCATCAGATAAATCAAATCGCTTTATTTTTGATTCAAGCTTATCTATTTCAGATTTATAATTTTTATTGAGTTCCTTATTCTCTTTAATTTTCAATTCGTTAGCTTCAAAACTACTTATGATTTCTTCATTTCCTCCAAGATCATTTTTTCGTAGTTCAAGCATTTGAAATTTTAATTGAGGTAAACCTTCCAATTCCTTTTCTAAACTACTTTTTTGCTGCTCTAAAGTTGGATAATAATTAATACTGCTCCAATTTAGTAGTTGTTCAAAATGTGTAACGTCAGCTTTATCAATAAAATCATATTGATTTTCTTTACCTACCTTTTCGCTTTTCGAAAGAATATATTTTTCGATTTTTCGCAAATCGCTATCATCTAATTTTTGTTTAAGAATATTATTTTCCTCCAAATAATTGATGATTTTTACACTTATTTGCTTAATTTGTTCAGGATCTAAAATTTCATTTTCATTACTTTGAATCTTATTTAAAATGATTAATTCTATTTCTTGCTGAATTAGTAATAATAATTTTGGCACAAAAACTTGAATCTCAATATCGTTTAAAAATTTATCCGCTTGTTCGATAAATAAACTTTCTCGATCCAAAATATCAGTAATTTTTCTTTCTAATAATTGAATTTGCTCCTTGATATTTTGTTGTAAATCTTTTCCCTCCTTTGCACTTTCATAAATTTCTTTGTTATTGATGGAGTAGGTCAACGCGCGTTCAATTTGTATTTGATAACCTTCAATCAGTTCCTCATACTTTTTCTTTTCCTCCAGTAAATTTTTATATTGAGTTCTTTCTTCCTCAACCTCTATACTTTGAGCAATATATTCTTCTGTCAGTCTGCTTGTTGCATTTCCTAATTGAATGTATTTATTGAAGCCCATTACATTTTCAATATTTTCTTTTATCACACGATTTAGGTATTCATCTTTCAATAAATTACCTGCTTCCATGGCATCAAACAAGAAATATTTACTTAACTCTTGAGGTAAATTTGCCTTGATGATTTTATTCACCTCAGCTTCTTGTTTTACACGTTCAGCATGAGGTGTAGCGGTGCCATACCTGAAAGTATCTCCATTTAAATTAAGAGTAACAGATTCCACAGGACTTCCTTGAGGATTTATGGCATATAATCGCTTAATAATGTACTTGAAATCAGTATGTAAAACTTTTCCCGTAAAATGAATTTCGAGTTCTATTTTATTATGAATTACATCAGGATTTTTATTCAATTCTCCAGCATTAAGCAACTTTTTAAAATGCTCAATGTCTTTAATTTTTAAACCATACAAGGCGTTATAAATAGCTTGAAATAAAGTTGTTTTACCACCTCCATTTTCACCACCAATTAAAATGATTGGCTGTTCAGAATTTACACTAAGATCTAAATCTAAATCCATGTAGGTTTTGTAGTTCTTGGCAATGATTCTCGTTATTAGCATAGCTTATTTCTTATTAAGTGCTTTTTCAATGATTTTTTCAATCGTCTTTTGATCCAATTCTTCATTGCTAATTTTCAATGAATGAAATTCACGCAGAATATTTTCTTGCAGCCATGAAAAATCTACTTCGTTTTCTTGACACAACTGTTCGATTGTATTCATATCCTCTTCGCGGATACCATAGTGGATGAACTTTGTATCTAATCCTTTGTCCCTCATTTCTTTAATTTTTATTTAAATCAAAATTATCCCAACCTCTAATATCTTTTGTATGCTCAATTTTAACGGCACTATAATTCCAAATCATATTTCCATTTATTTCTTTTGGAATTAGTATTCCTCCAATAGTAGTTAATCCTTTCTTATTTCTTTCTTCAATAAAATCAATGAGTGCATTGTGTTTCAGGTGCGCATTTCCTGCATCACTTCCTGCAGTTTTGGTATCAAACAAACAGGTGGTATTTTTTTTGGTAAGTATCACAAAATCCACATAAAACAAACTTTGCTTCCCAGTGTAATCAATATAAGGAACAGCAAAATGCTCCTTTGCTTTTTCTCCATTTTTATACCACCATTCTACTTTTTCTTTATGCACTTCTAGGAAATTAGCAAAGGCTATTTCGGGCTTAGAAGCTTTATTGTATTCGTAAAATGGTTCGAGTGCATGTTTTTCTGTTGGTTTTTCATCATATAACTCATTATAGATTCGTTCTACTGGTACTTCCCATGTGTAATTTTGAATATCTTTTGTTGCTTTATCCGCTTTTTCTTGTTGCATTTCTTCGTAACGAATAATTGATTTTTCAATTAATTCAATAAAAATGGGTTGATTTTGACTAAACAAAATAACCTTTATTGCCTCCATTTCACTTATTCCAAGATATTCTTCAAAAAATATTTTAAATGCTATTTCCAAAACAGGCGTTGAATCAACTGGTGCAAATGGCCCAACATTGGCACGACAAAACTGTCTAAATAATTGATTTAATTCGCTAGGTGTTTTCGCAAAACGAGCGGTTTCTTGCACCATTTTTATTTGTATTTCTCCTGATAAAAGTACATTCTCTGGAATGATTACTTCAATCGTTTCAATATCTGTATGCACAAAATTACCTGCCAATTTTTCGAGGTTCTTTTCATAGACCGATGATATGGACAAATCTCTAGATAAAGCCCAAATTTGCTCAGCGGTTTCATACATTGCTAAGCGAAATTTTGCACCCATTCTATTTCTAACAATTCTTGTATTGATATAGGTGGAATTCAGAACAACTTCTTTATATCCCTCAATTCTCCGCGCTTTATTCATGGTGATGTAGCTCATATCATCACGCACAACTTCAATTTTATCTTTACTTAAATTAGTGTAAACATATCCTTGATTTAAAAGTGGATTTGGATAGTGTTTTTGTTGTGGCATTCTCAAAATTCTTCCAACAGTTTGAATGGTAAAAGTGGTACTTTTTAATTCTCTAAAAATTAATAAAACCCCCGCTCTAGGGCAATCCCAACCCAAGGCGATTGCTTGTTTGAACAGTAATACTTCAACCATATTGTCAGCTTCTTCAATGTCATCTACATTGTCTTTTCTTCCCGACAACCAAACAGCGAGTTTATTATTATTTACAGTTATTCCATACGTATGTTCCAAATTTTGAAGAATAATATCGATGTATTTTTGATCATCAACAGTATTTGAATCACTCGTGTCGTTTGGCAATTGAATAAGCAATAACGGGTTAATTTTTATCCCCAAATCTGAATAAGCTTGAAGTAATTCAGTTCTTTTTTCTAAGGCTTGTTTCAATAATATTTCTTCAATTCCTCTGCCATCTTGTAAGACAGTATCTAAAGCAGGATTCAAAATAATCCCCTCTTTTATCATTTCTTCATCGATCACATCTTGTCTTTCCACCAATGTTTTATAATCACTATTGGTAGTTGGGGTAGCAGAAACACGAATTTCTACTTTTGGATATATTTTTTGAAGAACTTCCTGTGCTCTTTTTGCTGTTTTTGAACTAGAAAACATGTGTTCTTCATCAATAATCACCACAATTTCAGTGTCGTTCAAACGTGCTCGATTGACATAACTATACAAGTTTTTACTCGATTCATTTTCACGAATCATGGTGTTTTTTTCTTTATTGATACTTTCCCAATTCACAAAAAGCACCTCGTTTGGCAACAATTCATCTCCACTGATGTCTTCAAAATAAACTGGTTTGATTGAACGCATTTCAGCAAAATATTCTTTTATGGCTAAATAACTTTGTATGTATAATTTGTTGGGTGCAATCCAAATGTATGTTACATTTTGCCGTTGTAAATCTGTTCGTTCTACGATTTCTTCAGCAACTTTATTGAGCAAAGAAGCCATCATCACCGTTTTTCCTGCTCCTGTTGGCGCCTTGAATACTAAGTTCTGTCTTGAACCAGGTTTGTGCAACAACTTAAACAATTTTTGTGTTAAGTCATTTACAGCTTCGTCTTGGTAGTTTTTTAAATGAATCATTCTTCTAATTTTTGAATATCGGTTTCAATTGCAGCTAATAATTGTTCTTCGGTTGGTAAATACAATTCATATTTACTGGCTAAAATATTTTTTTGATTTTCTGGTAAACTAAATTTTACAACGGCATCATTTTTATCTGCACAAAGTAAAATTCCTATGCTTGGATTTTCGTGAGGCAATTTTTCAATTCGATCAAAGAAATTGACATACATTTGTAATTGTCCTAAATCTTGGTGGGTGATTTTTTTAGTCTTAATTTCAATAATTACAAAGCATTGTAGGATTCTATTGTAAAACACCAAATCCACAAAAAACTCATCGTCCTCTAATAATATGCGCTTTTGTCGTGCAACAAAAGAAAATCCATTTCCCATTTCTAGTAAAAAATCTTGCAGATGCGTAATGATTGCACTTTCCAAATCTTTCTCGTAATAGGCACTTTCTCGTTTCAAGCCTAAAAACTCCAATGTCATCGGGTCTTTGATGATTTCTTTCGCTTCGGAAGGTTGTTTTTCGCCTTTTGCAACTGCTAATACACTTTCCTTGTCGTTGCTCAACAGTAAACGTTCATACAAAGAACTATTAATTTGGCGCTCCATTTGGCGTCCTGTCCAATGGTTTTTGACGCTTTCGGCAATGTAAAATTCTCTTTTGTCTTCGTCATTTACAGAAATAAGTAGTCTATATTGAAACCAGTTCAATTGTGAACGCAGTGCGTTCACAATTGGGAATGCTTTGTAAAACTGAATGAATTGATACAATTGTCTAGAACTATAGCCACTACCAAAAACAGGTTTAAGATTACTACTTAGGTATTTAACCAAATACAAACCATATTCAGCCCTTTCTTCACCATTTTGTTCATCTTCAAAAATATACCTGCCAATGTTCCAATTTAGTTGCACTCGATGAAAATCAACGGAACGAATCGCACTTTCTCTAGCTTCCTCAATTAAGGAAATTATTTTGCTTAGCAATTCTTTGTTCTCAATTTCTAACATGTTAATTCTCTTTTTGAATTGTGAACGAAGCGCGTTCACAATTGTAACTATCACTATTTTATGTTTTTACAATTACTAACGTAAAGCGGACGCAATTGTAACTACTCATTATTTTCTGCAAATAAACCATCTTCTCTTGCTGAATCATCTTCCAAAACAGGCACATTTTTGCGTTGTTTTTTTGGCAATACGTGTTGATACGCTTTGTAGATTGCATCGGGTAATGCACACAAAGTAATCAAAGGTAAAACTTCTTCAAAATCTTCGGTGTATGGATATTGCCCGTTGCTAAATACATACACTTTTATTTTTTCTTTGTTTTGCTTATCATTGTTCAATTGCTCAATAAAAGATAAACTATTTTCAATAAAAGTATCATCATAAATAACTACAAATTGCGTTTTTGTATTTGCAAAGATTTTAAGCCATTGTTGTTTTTTATCAGTAGTATAAGTGGAAGTTACTTCTGAATAACAATCTTCTTTGATGCAAAGCAGTTCGGTAGCTACAAGTGTTAATGCTCTTTTGTTTTTTAAGGTTTGGGAACGGCTAACATATTCACTTTTAAAATAACGTAAATTGTTGTTTTTCAAGCCTTCTACTGCAACTCCTTTAGCATTGGTATAACCCTCAATTACACGTTTATTGCGTTCGTAAGTTACTTCTTCACAAATGTTGTTTTCATTATTGGTTACTAAAATACATTGCCGATTTCCGCCATCTTCTGCATTAAGTGCCATTGTCGCGTGCAGCGTAGTTCCTGAACCTGCAAAGAAATCTAGGATATTTGCCTTTTTGTTTTGATTGGTTGATAATTTTAATATTCTGTCTAATAGTCCAAGTGGTTTTGGATTGGTAAATAATTTACTACCCAGTATTTCCTCTAGTTGTTGAGTTCCGTTTGTAGTTGTTTCAATATCACTCCAGATACTAATTGAAGTTGCCCCTTTCTCTACTGCAAAATCCAAAAACCTTTTTAATTGAGGTTTAGTTTCTCCTTTTTTGCCAAAAACAATTCGATTATCAGCTAAAAATTTTAAATATTCTTCTTCGCCTGTTCTCCAACATCTGCCTTTAGGTGGCCAAAATTCCTTACCGTTATTTGGATTAATAATTGCATAAGTTAAGTTAGGTCTCAAATTGGGCGCATCAAAAGGATCTGCTACCCAAGCACCTCGTTCGTCATTGTCTGAATTAAGAAACTTTTCAGTTGATGTTGGTAGTCTAAAATCATTTTTATTTTGTTTAGAAATATCCTTTGCATAAACAAGCGTATAATTATGATTTAATGAGACAAATGTATCATTAGAAACTGATTTTCTAGATTGCCAAATAATATCTGAAATTAAGTTTATTTCTCCAATAATTTCATCACAAAGCAACTTTAGCTGAGCATTTTCATTATCATCAATACTCATAAAAATCACACCTGTTTCACTCAATAAGCGTTTTGCAATACGCAATCGTTTATCCATAAAAGACAACCATTTACTATGGCGGTAGCTATCTTCTTTATCTACAAAACTATCATTATATTTAAAATCTTTATTTCCAGTATTGTATGGTGGATCAATATAAATAACATCAATTTTACCTTCGTGTGTAAAAGTTAATGCGGTTAGTGCGTGCAAGTTATCTCCTTCAATTAAAATATGGTTAGGCACATCGACTGCACTCAGTGTGACATCGTTGTTGATGATGGCTTTCTCTTTCACTTCTTTCAGTACGGGAAGATTTTCACGTAGTTGTTCTTCCACATCTTCGGGTTTGTCTTCCCAAACTAAACCATATTTCTTTTTAGTGTTTACCAAATTAATTAAATAGGCTCGTTCGTCTTGAGAGATACTGTCGAGTTTTTTTATTTTTTGTAATAGGTCTTGTTTGTTCATTTTTTAGTGTTGTTTTCTAAATTCTTTAATACTGAATTTGTTTGATAAGGTACTTTTCCAGATGGAACAACTTGTGAAGCAGGAAGTACATGTGTTTCTTGGTCGTCAAAAAAGATATGCGCACCAAAAGCTTGAAGTACTTTATCCTTAGAAAGTCCTCCCAAAAAAAACGCCTCATCTACATAAACACCCCATTTTCTGAGTGTTTTAATTACCCGCATGTGTGATGGTGCACTTCTAGCAGTTACAATCGCTAATCTTAAAGGTGTGTATTCGATACTTGTGGGTAAATGTTCTTGTATGCTCGAAAGTTTTATTAATAATTTTGCAAAAGGACCCTCAGCTAGTGCGTCATTCTCATGCTCTTTTTCGTACTTATGAAAAGCTTCAATCCCTTCTGTTTTGTAACGTAATTCTGAATCATCAGAAAACAAGACAGAATCGGCATCAAAAGCAATTTTCACCATTGCTTCATCAGAAACAAATGTTTTGGGTGGTGCATACAGTAATGCAGCAGCACATTCCTTACTATCAATCACAGTTTGCACATCTTTTGCATCTTTAGACAAAAATAAATCTATATCAAATGCGTCAATATATGCAGCCAATGCTTCACCTCCAGTTAGGGCAACTCGTGTAATATCAAGTTCATGTTTCACAATTGAATTTAGCACTCGAATTCCAGTTTCAGGGCTATTTCGTGACATTACTACTACTTCAACAATTTTTTTATTTGCTATTTTATTTAGCTCAAGTAAACTTTTTACCAAATAAAAAGCAGTTCCTGGTGCAAGCGGAATATCTTCATTTTCTAATTGAAATTCTCGAAAACCTTTAATACCATCTCTTTCAAAAACCTCATTTTCTTTTTCCAAATCAAACAAAGCTCTTGTTGAAACTCCAATAACTAATATTTCTGATAAATCTAAAGCCATACTTTTACAATTTACTTCCCCCCAACACTCTTCGATACTTCAAATTCCCATTCAAACTTCAATCCCATTTTTCCTAAATGTTCTGGTATTCCAATTGCCCAACTAACATACAGCCAGCTTAAAAATTGTTTTCCTATAAAAGTTTTGTTTGGTATTAAAGGGATAGCGTAGTTTTCTTTTTCAATCACTAAAGAATCACCTTCCATTTTCACATTAGGCTTATAAATTCCAGTACAATAATAAGCACAAAAATAATTCTCCAGTTCACTAGGTTTTAAGCCTTTCGTGAGAGGAAGTATCTCAAATAAAAAAGAATCAATTTTGTGTTTAATAATCATAAAATAACTAAGGTGTTTATTTCTAATCTCTTAACTAAAAAAACGTGAAAAAGTACGATTACAAATATATAAAACTTATGTATAGATTCATCAAAATTTCACCAAATAGGGTAAAATTAATTAGGCTAAGCTATATGATATTCAGTTATTTCTAAATTATCGATATGGTAGGTATTTATTGCGTTGTCTATTTTTCATTTATACAATCTTATAATTATTAAATAATTCTCATACACCAATTGGTATTTTATAGACTACAGAAGTTGAAGCGCCCTATTTTAATAAAAAATCGTTTATTTCATCCCCGGCTGATGTATCGTCATCGTTTTCTTGAGCAAACTTTGTTTCTTAAATTTACTCTAACTCATAAACTATTCGCCCATCTCTCAGCTAAATCCTCAATTTCAGTTCGCTTTTTTAATTTATCCAACCAATGCGAAGGAATTGCTTTTTCGCCATAATACAACGCAGATAAACCTCCTATGATACATGCATTGGTGTCAGTGTCACCTCCAAGTTTTATAGTAGAAACAACATCACTTTCATAGCTGTTGTTATTTAAAAAGCGATTCAAAACAACTTCCAGCGAATGAACAACATATCCCGTATTGTATAAGTCTCCAACGGATAGGTCTCTATTGTTTTTTTCTAAAATAGTATCAAAATGTACAAGTTCATCTTTAAATTTACTGTCAGAATGAAAAAACTTTTTGGTTTCTGAGATTGACTGAACGAAATACTCATATTTCATCAATTCATTTTTAGGTTTTGAGTTACTGTTTAGAAGACAAATGGCATATTCAATAAGAATGAAGCAAGCCATGTGGGTTCTGATATGTCCGTGGGTAATAGAAGAGAATTTTACTACCCAATTATACCTTTCGTTGAGTTTTAAATCTTTCAAATGAAAAATTAACGGTAAAATTCGCATCAAAGAACCATTTCCACAACTTCTTTCGTCTGTTGGCCCGGCACTTAAAATAGGAATTCCATTTTCGATAGCTTCTAAAGCTCTACGAGTTGTGATACCAATGTCAAATACTTCATCAGTTGCTGTCCAGAAACTCTTGTTTTTCCATTTTAAAAAATTCTCAGCTGTTTTAGATAAATTTAATCCATCTGTTAAAGCTTCAACAGTACAGAAGGTCATAGAAGAGTCATCTGAGAACGTTCCAGCAGGTTGGTTGTAAGTGCCAAAAGCCTTCATATTTGTTAGTCCCTCAGAATCAATTTGGTCTGCTTCTAGAAATTCATACGGAACACCCATAGCATCTCCAATTGCAATACCTAATAAAAGTGAACGTGTTTTTTTGTGTAGGGGAGTCATTTTATTATTTAATCAAGTAATACAGAAAATTCTACGATATTAAGTTTAGAATCTTTTTCTTCAGGTTTGAATTTTACTTCAAAATTAACAGTAGAGATTAGATCAACCATATCCTCATAAGTTCCATCTCTGTCTTGAATTCTAAATTCAAAAAAATTTTCATTGCTTATTGATTCTGTCATTGATAATTGATCAAAGTTACTAAACAAAAACTTAACGAAACCTTCATATCTTGAGAAGAGAATCGGTAAAGAAGACTTTAAATTTTCCTCATGGTATTCTTTTAATCTCAATCTAGACTCTTCCTTCAATTTAAACTCAATATAAAATCTATCCATCTCTAAACCAAATTGAGAAAGAATGATTTTACTTAGTTCATATCCTGTGTGAAATCGAAGTATTTCAGCTTTCTCTTCAAATTGCAAATAAGATATGCCTTTTGTTTCACAAATAGTATATAGGTTATTGTTTAAATAGGAATCTACTGTTTTTTTTATATCACTTCTTAACACATCCATACTGTTGATGTGATTTGTTTCTCTAAACACATGAAACTGATGCCCCATGTGTAAAGTTATTTTCCCTTTAATAGTAAGTTCTAATGTATCTATATGATATTCAGGTGTATATTCATTTAGTCTGTCTATTTTAAAATAGATTTCAATGTTTTCGTTTTTCATATTTTCTTTATTTTCCATAGAGGTTTAATATTTGTTTAATTAGTAAAAGGTTATTTTATATGATACGTTAAAAATAATATTTTATAACAATCAAGATATATGCCTCTAACGATTTAAAGGTTAGTTTATAACAATTAA
>Ga0209702_10007757_pt1 | contig 12922 bp, 14 predicted proteins | sample FRY01_FD_187210 | JGI IMG/M metagenome (GOLD analysis project Ga0209702, IMG submission 187210) | Freshwater microbial communities from Lake Fryxell liftoff mats and glacier meltwater in Antarctica - FRY-01 (SPAdes) (version 2) | ecosystem: Environmental > Aquatic > Freshwater > Ice > Glacier... | reverse complement strand
CAATATTCAAACATTTGAAAATAATAAATCAACTTTTAATTCTAAAAATCTTAAATTAGCAGTTGACTGGAATATAAGTGAAGTATTTAATTTTAATCTAAATACAGAAATTTACGAGCTTGAACGAGATGTTTACAATTTGGTAAATGTATCTCTAAAATATACACCACAAGATTCTAAACTGTCATATGGTTTGAAAATTAACAATTTACTCAATGAAGATGAATTCGCTTTTCAGCAAAGAAACTCATTTTTTTCTTCTGTAACTAGAATTCCTTTAGTTCCTTTTTACACATTTGCGACAATTAAATATATATTTTAAATCTTAAAAAATTTCAATTATGAAAAACTATTTTATTTTACTTTTTTTTACAGCTATTAGTTGCTCTATTTATTCTCAAAATTCTAAAACAGGAATAATATACTATACTCATGTAGACAATCATTATGGTGTAGCTTATAATTCTTATTTATTATTTAATCAAAATAAATCTAATTTTGTTACTGCAAAAGATTCTCTAGGATTATTTGGTGGATATAAAAATACTGCTGATGATGAAACCCTAGTTGAAATATCTGATTTTGATGATGTTTCTAAAACAAGAAGAAGAGGATTACAAGTATTTTCAAATAAACTTAACGATACTATTTATTTTACCAATGCCTTTTCTTTGACATCAAGAGTTTACTATGTAAAAGAAAAAAGACCAGAACTAAATTGGAAATTTGAAAAAAAAACAAAAAAGATAGGTAATTTTAATTGTAATAAAGCAACTGTTGAATTTAGAGGGCGTAAATATATAGCTTGGTATACTCAAGATATTCCACTTCCTTATGGTCCTTGGAAACTTCAAGGTTTGCCAGGAATGATTTTAGAAGCTGAATCAGTAGATGGTTTCTTTAAAATATCGTTTAAAAAGATCAAATACCCTGTGCAAAAAATACAAGTTTTCAAAAATGAAAATGCTCTTTTAATAAAAGGAAAGAAATTTATGTCTTTTAAAAGATATGTAGCTTTGCAAAGAAGGCACATCGAATTAACTGACAATGGGTTAAAATTACATGCGAAAAAATTTGATGTAAAAATTGAACCATTCAGTGAGAGAGATAATTTTTTAGAAATTTTTGGATCTAATTAATAACTTAAAAAAGGTGTATTTATGAATACACCTTTTTTATTTAACAAACTTCAATTTTATTCAATATCATAAAGTTTAGCGAATGTCTTTTTCTGAATAAGTTTGATTTTTTCAAATTCTTCTTTACTGATAGTTTTCTCTATTTTAAATGAATTTTCAAAATTGTTTAAACTCTCATAATTATTACTTTCAAAAATAGTCTCTATACTTTGTTTATTAGTCGAGTTATCTTTAATGATATCATCTTCATTGGTACATCCAATAAAAGACAAAGTAAATATTAAAATGGTAAATAATTTAATCTTCATAATTTTATATTTTTTATTAATAAATAAAGTAACAAATATTATGCCACTGTTTCTTATACCTACAATTTACAAAAACATTAAAATATAGAAGTTATTTAAACTTTTTCTGTTCTTCCATAACCTCCTGTTTCTTTTTAAGTTTGTACAGAATCCCTTAAAAAGGCTCTACTCAATTTTAGTTCGTCTTTTTGAAGCTTAAGAGCTAAGTAAAAAAGTATTATTCCTGCAAAAGCCCATAAAGCTCCAACTAAACCAACCACCAAAAAAAAAATCAACTTGTGCAGTTTTTGCTATATCAATTTTTACATAAATCAAGGTTATGACTTTTATATTATTTATCAAAGCTAAAAGCCCATTCCATACACATTTCCCTCCTCTCCTATCGTCGTTTCGTAAAAAGCGTATTCCATTACATTCTTGAAGAAGATTATAGTAAGAAAAAAATAAAGAAGATTGGTGTTTTATAAAGCTTTTTACCAAAGCAAAGTAACATAACGCAGAACATTATAGTACAAATAGATATTAATTTCTGTATAGCCATATTTAAGGCTATTTACACATAGTATCAGATTTAGGGCCTTTAGGTCTATTTCTGATATTATTTTAAAAGAAACTAAGGCTTAATTTAATAATACAATCTAAAATCAAGCCATTTGCAGGCATCATAATGTTTCTGATGCAACGTTTCTACAACCGCTAACATATTCTCTTCTTCGTTAAATAAGTTAAAGAATACTTTATCGAGATTTGCGCTCGTTATTCCATTAAATTCATTGCCGTAACCAGAAATACCTTTTGCTCCGGTTATATCTAAAAAATATTGCGCTTCCTCTTGATCCAAATCTAAAACTTTTGCATTTGAAAAATGTAAAAGTTTTCCTTTTAACTTTCCTTCAAAAATTTCTGCAATTTCTTGTAAACTGTAGTAGTAATCATTTAAACAAATACTGTTTGCTTCTCCAGTTATAACTACATAGATGATTTCATAGTCCTTAAAGTTATGATCATCTGAGACCAATGCATTTAAGCTATCCTCAAGACCTTCAATAGTATCACATGTTTTATGAATACTGGCGATTCCAAATTGCATGGTCAATTGTTCTAGATTTTTTTGTGTTTCGGTAACCTTGTGCTTTTCTATATCATCAACGGCCTCTAAACAGTATATGAAATACTCTGCATTTATATTTTTTTTTTGTGGTAATTGCTCTCTTTTTTTTAACAAATTTTAAGTTTTATGGACGAAATATAATATGTAAAATTAATGTAACTTTTTTATTTTGTTTAGCGATTTTATATAATATACAGGAAAAATATGGAGAATTTTAAAAATTTAAACACGCACCTCGAGTAGATATATAAATTATACATATTGCCACTTCGCCCCTATCTTCGTTTCGAAAAAATCTATTCCCCTAAGATTTTTAATAATAATATAATTTATAAAACTTTTGCCCAAACAAAATAACACAGTTTGACAGACAATAATACAGAACATCATAATCTCAATTTTTTTTTTTTTGGTGTATTTTATTTCTAAAAATAAAAAAATTAAGGCACCAGAAACTCACCTGACCAATCTGTATCAATTCTAGAAAACAAGATTCTTAAATGGTTAGGACGCTGCAAACGTAAATATTCAATCGTATTTGGTATTAGTTTTACCGGACAGAAATAATTTTCCTCTGGTTTGTAATCTATGTCATCAGGATTTATTATTGGTGTGCCTGGTGCTAAATTCGTGGTATAGTCTTTTCGTGAAGACGCTTGTACAGTATGCCAATAAGTTGCTATTTGTTCCTTATCAGTAATTAATTCAGCGTTTCCTTCAATCCGTAGTTGCAGTAGTTTTTTAGAGTCATAAAATAATGCACTAAATTCAAAATTATTCTGAATGTCTTTTACTTTTTGAGTTCTCTTGTCTGTAAAAATCACTAGACTTGAGTCCAACAATGTTTTTCGCAACACAACCGTGCGCTGCCTTGGTTTGCCATTTTCATTGGTAGCCAAGACGAAATATCGAAAAGGATGTCTTTTTTTTGAGTGTCCGTTAATAAGTTCTCGTATTACTTCTTCTAGGTATTGATTTTTCAAATTTTATAATTTAATTAAAATGAGTGAACCTTAAATTTTCAATAAAATTAAGGTTATTTGTTTTTATTTTTAAAAAAAATCTTCTTTTTTTTGATGTGAACTAATTCACTTATACTAAACTTCTATCCAATCTGCACTTCGTGAAAAACATATGCAGGTAAACTCGTATAATTTCATAGAAACTTATATTTGGAATTATTGTTGTCCGATAAAAAAAAAGCCAACTTAATGGCTTCTTAAATAAAATCGTAAATTAGACTTGCAAAACAAAAAATACGATGGGTAAAAGTACTTATTTTTCTAGTAAATCTGTTTTTGGACAGCTGATTTCTTTAATTGATGATTCAATGATAAAAAGAGAAGTTAAAAAGTGTAATTCAGATCGTTACACAAAGCGATTTAAGACAAAAGATCACTTGATAAGTATGCTTTTTTGTTCATTTTCAAAATGCACTTCCTTACGAAAAATATCTGGAGCAATGCTTGGTTTATCTAGAAAAACAAGTAGTTTTCAATTAAACCATATTCAAAAAAAAAAGCACTTTATCAGACGCAAATAAAAAAAGAAATGTTTTGGTTTTTGAAAATATATATCATCAATTATTACAAGAAAATGGTAGATTTTTATCGGACATCCGTATATTTTTTCAAATACATAACCAAAGGTCTGATCTCCTATAAATATGGCATTTGAAAAAACCATTCTATCAGCTGTAAGTTCAACCAAACGATATCTACTTTCATCACATCTTGTAGTTGTGCCCACGGGAACATTATTAGCAATGCTGCATTCATTTAAAAAAAATTCAACCCTGAAAACATCTACTCCGTTTAAATTATAAGGTTTATACAATAACTTACCCTCAAAAGACTCTGCTTCGCTATATGTTTCAAAACAGCGTGTGTCGCCTAATTCAATTTTAATATCTTCCATACTTTCGTATAATTCCCAAGTAGGATGCGAAAAAGTATAGGTATCATCTGCAACACAAGCATTGTTTATGGAAGCTGGATGATCTATGAATCTTTCAGGAAGAATTATTTCTGTTAATTTCCACGATTTATCAGATTCTTCATGCAGATTAATTAACTCAGCTTTTGTGAAATCTCTAACTCTTACTCTTGTTTTTAAATCTTCTTCGTTAGACTCGCAGCTTATAAATAATAAAAGGAAACCTAGGGTAGAAAATAGTTTTGTGGTCTTGTATTTTTTCATTTGTGTATATTTCTAGTTTTTAAGTTAAGTTGCAAATATATTTTGAAATAACCTACACAGTGTCTCTGCCTATAAACCCGAACAAAAAAAAAGTGTCTTTATTTATCGGGAAGACACTTTTAATGTAATTAAAAAACCATATAATTAAAAAGTTATACCAATCTTAAATGCTTGTAAAGTTTTTTAAATTCGGCAGCAGTAATTTGTGTGCGTTTTTGAAAGCAGCTTCTTGCATATTCATCTATATCATTAAATTCGAAATAGACGGTTTTAGAAGAAAACAATCCGTTAGATGATTAAAAAGAGGATCTACACTAAAAAGTAAATTTTTATTTTATGGGCTTTAGAACTATATCAGAATTTTAACAACAACTATTATTCTCTTGAATTGGCGGACAAGCAACAGTTCCGAAAGAACAAAACACGCAACAATCCCCTTCTTTAGGCCTTAATACTTCTTTGCAGTTCTCACAATCATAGAAAAACTGACAAGCTGTTGTTGGTATTTCTTCTTTCTTTTTATGACTGCATTTTGGGCATATAATTGTTGATTTTAATTGTACTTCCATCATTCAATAATTTTATAACCAGTTTTTAGAACTGCATTTTTAATTTCTTTTTGGGTTACTTTCGTTTTATCGAAGGTAACAAACGTATTTCCTTTTTCGTGATTTGCTTTCACTTTAAGTATTCCACCCAATTTGTTTACTTCACTTTCTATATGTAATTCACAACTTTCACAGGTCATTCCTTTAATTGGATATTTAATTTCGCTAATGTTTACTTTTTTTACAAAAATGGTTTTTTTACTTGTATTTGGGTAAAATAGTTGAGAATAAGATGGGAATGCCAACATTACTGCTGCGAATAAAGTAACTACTACTAAAAACTTCTTTGAATTTATAAACGAGACCTTCTCGACTTCACAGTTACAATCAATCTCTTTTTTTTGTGATTTAAATTTTTGACACCAAGCAAAGAGTAGCACCAAAACTGTTAAAGTTATTAAAAAAGGTCTAAATGGTGTTATCCAAGAAAATGTTGAGGCTATACCGCTTGTGCCAGCAACTAAAGCTAAAATTGGCGAAATGCAACACAATGATGCAGCTATTGCTGTAATAATTGTTGTACTTATTAACTTTTTTTCTCTGCTCATACCAATTATTGTAGAACATTACCACTGTCTACTATTTTAAAAACCCGATTTAATAATGATAATTATCTTCTGTTATTGAATAAAAAATAGTTTGCACTTCCTTTTTTGAATAGATAAGATTTCTATCCTTTAGTTTTCTTAAATGCTGTGATATACCATAAACATTCATCTCTAGAATATCACTTAAATCGCAAACACAATAACGAACTTCTTTGTTTAGTAGGTACAATAGTTTTAATCTAACAAAATTACCTATTAAACTTAAAATATTTGAAAGTTCATCAAACGAGCTATCCAATTCTTTAACAAACTTTCTACAACTTGTTATTTGTTTAGCGTCTGCCTCTAATCTTATGCAAATATCATTTTTCATTATTTAAAGATACCATTAATTCATTATTTAAGTAAATACTTAAATACAAACCTCAAACTTTGAACAATCAAATATCATAATACTACTACTCACTTATTTATTGAACCAAATTTTACTTAAATAGTAAAAGTAATCTTCTTTAATTCTACACATAAACTACAAAATATACTACCAAATTGCATACAGTTCTTTGAGTCTGATCCTTTCTTTTTTTCAGATATAGTTTAATTCCCAATCCATAAATATTGAAATACGCTCCCATCGTTGCTTCGTAAAAAGAGTGTTTCATTAACATTGTAAAAGAAGTTATCGAAGATTTTTTTTAGAAACAATAAAAATATCTTTCATCTTTAACCAAAGTAAAGTTGCGTAATGCAGAACATTATGTCACATTTTTATTAAGGATTATTTTGTGGATGATTCATTATTAAAAGCTTTCTCTAAAGAATATAGCCGTTTTTAAGGTTATTTACACATAACACCTTACTAATTATATTGATAGATATTATATTAAAAGAAATACGTTACGTATTCATAAAAATATAAAATCGTGAACTAAATTGCGCATACATATTATATTACCAAACACATAGTATAGTTTATGTAAGATAAAATTACTAGCTAAAATAATTTTAATAAGTTAAATTTGTAATTTTAAAACCTTATTTTTATTAAAATTTACACATTCTGAAATTTATATTTACTTGATAAGAGATAAATGCACAAAAAAAATAAATTCAACAACATTAAAATAAAGTGTTTCTTCTTAATTTTAATGTTTAGCCTCTATAATTTAACAGCACAAACAATAAGAATAAATGAAGTAGTTTCTTCTAATTCTGTTTATACAGATGAAGACGGAGATACTCCAGATTGGTTAGAAGTTCATAATTTTGGGACAGAAGATGTTTCAATTAATGGCTGGTCTTTAACTGACGATGCTGATGATCTTACAAAATGGACATTTCCAAATATTACATTAACTCCGAATCAATACCTGCTTTTATGGGCTTCATCAAAAGATAGGTCTATAATGAGCTATTCTAGAACACTTGTTAATCAAGGAGACGACTTTAAATACTTAATACCAACTTCCGAGCCCAACTCTAATTGGAATGCCATAAGTTTTGATGACACAATTTGGAATTCAGGCCCTTCAGGGTTTGGGTATGCAGATGGAGATGATGCTACCATCATTCCAAATGGAACGCAATCTATATACCTTAGAAAAAAATTCACTATTACTAACCTTTCAGCGATTACTTCATTAATTTTAGATATGGATTATGATGATGCCTTTGTTGCCTATATAAATGGGAATGAAGTTGCAAGAGCTAATATTATTGGTACACCACCGGTTTATAATGCAGGCACTATTACAGATCATGAGGCTCAAATGTATTTAGGAGAAATACCAGAAAGATACCTTATAACAGATTTCTATTCAATCTTAAATGATGGTGAAAATATTTTAACGATTCAGGCACATAATATTAGCTCAGAGTCGTCAGATTTTACAGTAATACCTTTCTTAACGGCAGTTTTTTCAACTCCAAATATTTCTGGTATAGAACCACCTGCTATTTTGGGGTTAGGCTCAAATAATCTTCACACAAATTTTAAAATATCCTCAATTTCAGAAAAAATAAGTTTAACCAACACTTCTGGAACTATTGTTCATCAAATAATTTTAGAGAATCTACCTGAAAACACTTCTATTGGGGTATCTAAAACTTCCGAAGAGATTGTAAGTTATTTGGAGACTACACCAGGTTATGAGAATTCAAGCCAAGAATATTTAGGAAGTATTCAGAGTAAAGTTGTTTTTTCTCACCAAGGCGGTCTTTTTGATACACCTATAAGTTTAGTTTTATCCGGAAATACTTCAGAGGAAATAATACGATATACCATTGGTGAAAATAACCCCACAGAAACTTCTTCTATATACACAAGTCCTATTCAAATTAATGAAAACACTATTGTGCGAGCACAAATATATTTAGAAAATTATTTACCCTCTTCTATATATACTAAAACATATACTCTAAATACGAGCAATAATGTATTTAGAGATAGTAATTTACCTATTGTTATTATCAATACAGAAAATGGTGCCGAAATTCCTGATGATCCCAAAATATTTGGGACTATGAAAATAATACAAAGACCCGATGGAGCAAGAAACTATGTAAACGATGCCAATACTGATGAGTTTTTAGATTATTCAGGTACTATTAGCATCGAAATTAGAGGTTCTTCGTCTCAAACATTGCTTAAAAAACCATACGGCCTTACTACCTTAACCGAAGACCGTGCACAAAACGACAATGTACAATTGCTAGGAATGCCAAAAGAAAACGATTGGGTTTTAAATTCATTTGCTTTTGATGATAGCATGATGCGAGACTATATTAGTTATGAAATGGCAAGACAAATGGGGCAATATGCTACTAATTTAAAATATTGTGAGGTTGTGCTTAATGGCGATTATATCGGTTTGTATGCACTCTCAGAAAAAATAAAACGTGATGAAAATCGTGTGAATATTGCAAAATTAGGTGCGGATGAAAATTCATTTCCAGCGGTTACAGGAGGCTATCTTATACAGACGGATAGGCCTTCTAATGAAGATCCAGAGGCTTGGTACAACAATGGTGCTGGTTATATTCATGAAAAACCAAACGCTAAAGAAATTACTGAAACACAATCTTTATATATAGAGTCAGTTTTTAGAAATTTAGACACTAAAGCTACTAATTCAAATATTACAAGCGGTTATCCTTCTATTATTGATGTGCCTTCGTTTATAGATTATATGTTGATGGCAGAAATTGCGTCAAATGTAGATGCTTATGCATTGAGTACTTTTTACCACAAAGACCGTGGTGGTAAATTAAGGGCGGGTCCTGTTTGGGATTATAATTTAACCTATGGCAATGACTTATTTGAATGGGGTTATGACAGAAGTTTTACAAATGTGTGGCAATTTAATTATAGCAATACAGGTGCAGGCTTTTGGGGAACTCTTTTTAATAATTCAACATTTAAGTGTTATTTATCAAAACGTTTTAATGAAGTTACAATTGCAGGAGAGCCATTAAATTACGATTATATAGCTGGTTTAATTGATGGCAATGTAACATACATTTCTGAGGCGGTAGTTCGTGAAAATCAACGATGGAACACAATAGATGATTTTTCTGGTGAAGTAACCAATATGAAAACTTGGATACAGCAAAGAATTACATGGATGCGAAACAACCTTGGTGCTTTTTCTAATTGCGATGCAATAGAAACTCCTTCTTTGGTTATTTCTAAAATTCATTACAATCCAAAAGAAACAGCTTCATTTCCAGAAAGTGATGACTTAGAATTCATAGAGATTCAAAATACTGGAAATACGATTATAAATCTCACCGGTATATATTTGTTAAAACTAGGTGTGTCTTATCAATTTCCTCAAAATGCTACTGTTGCACCAGGTAAATCTGTTTATTTAGCCGGAAATACAAATACGTTTCAATCTAAATATGGGTTTACTCCTTTTGGTGCGTTTTCCAGAGATTTATCGAATAAAAGTCAAAATCTAGTATTATCAGATGCGTTTGGGAACCTTATTGACCAAGTAGAATATTTAGATGAAGCACCTTGGCCAGAGGCTGCCGATGGTGACGGTTTCTACTTAGAACTAATAAATGTTGATTCTGATAATAGTTTAGCAAGCAATTGGAAAGCAAGTTTAGATACTGTTTTAAGCACTACTGATTTTAATGATAGTAAATATAATTTTACTGTTTATCCAAATCCTGCGGATCAAAAATTAAAGATAAACTCTGAACAAACAATACAAGAAATCGTTATTTTTAATCTACTAGGGCAGCAAATAAAAACGTTTCAAGTTGATGTTAAATCCGTAGAAATAAATATAGGTGAACTTAAAAAGGGAATGTATCTCTTAAATTTAAAGCTAATTGATGGTGCTAGAGTTTCAACTAAGATTTTTAAAAAGTAAGTAAAACTTGTTAATGTATTATTAGAAATTTTGTAATTTTAAATAATGAAGTTTGCTTTGAGCCAGAAGTAAATGGAAACTAGTGTTCAATTATATCAACATTATTTTTCACTAGAGCTTCATGAAATTGTTAGCAATTAAAGAATTTAAAACACTAATATCTTTGCTATCACTAGCATTAAGCCAAGAGAGTTTGAAAAAAATGACATTAATTGAAGATTATTGGGTAAGTTTATTTCAAAAAAAAGGTATGTCTAAAAATCAAAATAAAAACTATAGATAAGTTAGCATAAAAGCGAAAGAAATTTTTAAAACTGATAGAAGTAAAATAAAAAAAGTAGCAAAACCCTACTAGATTTTTATAATTAAACAACCAATATTTTTACAATCTTAAATTAAACGTTCAAAAAACTTGCGACCAAATCATTTTTCAAAGTTATTTTAGGAACTTTAAAGTTGAAATATTTGTGTAAAGGAATCTCAAATCCTTTGTAATTTAAGTAATTATTTAAGGCAGTATTTAATCCCTCGCTATATAAGTGATGCTCTGCTCCTGTTGGGTCTTCGTGATACAAATCATTTTCTGCAAAGCCTTTAAATTCTGGCCCTGTAATATTAATTTGAAATTCGTCAGGATTTTTACCAACCGGACTATGACTTGTGCAGGCAAATTGATGCCAAAAAGCAGATTGAATGCAATTGTGTTGAAATAACTGACGAACAACTTCTAAAGAATCGATGGTTTCTTGCGCTGTTTCTGTTGGGAAGCCGAACATTAAATAGGCATGCACCATAATATTTTCGTCAGAAAAAGCTTTGGTTACTCTTGCAACTTGTGCAATATCAACCCCTTTTTTCATTTTTGCTAATAATCTATCCGAAGCAACTTCCAAACCACCTGTAACAGCAATACAACCAGATTTTGATAATAAAGAACACAATTCTGGTGTAAAAGTTTTTTCGAAGCGAATGTTCGTCCACCACGTAATATAAATCTTACGTTCTATTAATTTGTTAGCTAAAGCTCTCAACATTTTTGGTGGCGCTGCTTCATCCACAAAATGAAAACCCGTAATACCCGTTTCTGATATTATTTTTTCAATCTTATTAACCAAATCGTCTGCTGTCGTATTTTCGTAAATGCTAATATAATCAAGCGTAACATCACAAAAAGAACATTGTTTCCAATAACAACCATGAGAAATGGTAAGCTTATTCCATTTACCATCAGACCACATTCTGTGCATCGGATTCATGACATCTAAAAAAGACAAATACTTATTTGTAGGCAGACCGATATAACTTGGTGCAGGTAAATTTTTGTGATGAAAAATCGTGTTGGGTATTTTATTTGCGTACACTACTTTATCATCTCTACAGATATAGGTTCTTTCTAGTGCCTCCTCGCCTATTTTACCATCTAAAAATTCGGTGATTCTTAACAACGGGCTTTCTCCGTCATCCAAAGTAATGAAATCAACAAAATTAAAAATTCTTGGGTCAGATAAACGCCTAAGTTCGGTGTTGCAATAACCGCCCCCCATTGCTATTTTTAGCTTCGGATATTGTTTTTTGATAAACTGTGCACATCGCAAAGCAGAAAATAAATTACCTGGAAAAGGAACTGTAAAACAGATTAAATCATATTGCTCTTGCTGAATTTTTTCATTCAACAAATACAACATTTCATCTTCTACTAGCGTCGTTTCGTATTGTAAATATTCATCAATCGTATCAAAACTAGAAGCGGCTCTGCCTAATTGTTCTGCATAGCGGGTAAAAGAGAAAAATTCATCTACATTGGCATTTATAAAATCGCCTAATTCTTCTACAAACAAGGTTGCTATGTGTTTTGCTTTGTCTAAAATTCCTAGTTTCCCAAACTCGGTTGTTAAATCTTTACTTAATTTTACACGTCTATGACCATGCGGTAAATAATCTTTGTGTACTATTTGATACGCGGCTGTAACTTCTTGAACACGCAAATAATTCATTACAGAATCTACTTTATTTATATATTCTTGCCTTTGATTCCAAACTAATGGCAGTTCTTGATTGCCCAGCATTGCTGCCTGTTTAAAAATAGCATCAATAAATTCTTTTGTAAACACAGCCGTAAACAACTCAATACTTAAGTCCATTTGCGTTGCTTTAACATTTTTAGATTCTAAAAAACCTTTAATGTATGCAGTTGCAGGATATGCTGTATTTAATTGTGTAAAAGGTGGAGTTATTAAAAGCGTGTTTATAGACATAGAATAAATAAAATGCAAAGATGCGTTTTATTTTAATGTATAAAAAACTTAATAATCTTATCATTTAAAATTATTATTAAGAAAACACAACTTTTAAAAGGGAACTTTTCTATTGACTTTTGTCCCAAAAGAATTAACTTTACTAAGTGTTGTTATAAAACATTGAAACGATTTTACATCATTAAAGTGGGTAATAAGCTAAAAAAACTGAAAACTATGATACATTTAATTTGGTCTATACTTGTCCAGTTTCACAACGTTATTGTTTTTAATATCAAGTCTAAACTTCTTTGTGAAGCTTAGCGAAACAAAGAAGTTTAGACTTGATATTGGTTAGAACGCTTCCTTGCCTATTTTTGTAATCACAAA
>Ga0209702_10007755_pt1 | contig 12925 bp, 8 predicted proteins | sample FRY01_FD_187210 | JGI IMG/M metagenome (GOLD analysis project Ga0209702, IMG submission 187210) | Freshwater microbial communities from Lake Fryxell liftoff mats and glacier meltwater in Antarctica - FRY-01 (SPAdes) (version 2) | ecosystem: Environmental > Aquatic > Freshwater > Ice > Glacier... | reverse complement strand
TCGCTACCCTTCAGCTCAATGGCGATGAAGACGTAGGATTTCAGCAGGCCCGTCTTGACCGAGTCATCGGTGAAGAGGCTGGATTCGCGGCTGAGTTCCTCGTCGGTGAGCTGGAAGAGGAGGTCGGCGGATTTCCATTCGGGCACAAGTGCTTTGGCCGGATCGACGGCGTGGCCAGAGGCAAAGTCGTCGAGGAAGTCCTGCGGCTTGGATCCTGCGCCGACGATGAACTTATTACTCTGGTAGCCGAGCTTGGCAAGAAGCTGGCGGGAGGCATCCTTGAGCGGGAGGGTTTGGAAATTGGCAAGTTCGGAGCGCATGGAAAGGATGAATTATGAAGGATGAATTATGAAAGGGATGCTTTCGATTTTTTCGAAATCGTGGTGAAGATGGCCAGGAGTTGCTGGCACTCATCCTGCAAGACTGCGAGGCGGGGAGCGGAGACCGTTTCCGAGTCCACGAGGAGTTCCAACCAGTAAGCTGTTTCGTCGAGTTCCTTAAGGCAGTCGCCGATTTTGGCGATGAATTCGGCTTTAGAACGGGCGCGGTGGGCCTCACGATAGTTGGCACCAACGGACGTGCCCGAACGCAAAACCTGTTTGCCCAGAACCCTAGCGACTTCGGTCTTGGGCAGGGCAGAAAACATTTTGATCACACGAAGCGCAAAAACCTTCGTTCTCTCGCTCAGATCCGGCGGCTTCTCTCCTTCATTATTCATAACTCATCCTTCATCCTTTCTTCCCGCAGGGTCAGTTCGAGTTCGCGACGGAGTTCTTCACGGTCGGGAAGGTAGAGCTGGTATTTCTGGACAAAGAGCTGGCTGTTCATCTGGTAGGTGGCGTACTCGACGAGCAGTTCGTCCTTGTGCCTGGAGAGAATGATGCCGATGGGCGGGTTGTCGCCTTCGGTGTTTTCTTCCGTAGCGAAGTAGCCGAGATACATATTCATCTGCCCGATGTCGTGATGTTCCACCTTGTCCATCTTCAAGTCGAGGAGGACGAAGCAGCGCAGAATGCGGTGGTAGAAAACGAGATCGACGCGGTAGTGCGTATTGTTGAGGGTGATGCGGTATTGTCTGCCGACGAAGGTGAAGCCTTTGCCAAGCTCCAGCAGGAAGGGCTGGAGGTGGTCGCAGAGAAGAGTTTCGAGTTCCGTCTCGGTGAGATGCCCGGGCTCGGGAATCTTGAGGAACTCGAAGACGTAGGGGTCGCGGACCAATTCCGATGGCTGCGTCACGATCTGGCCTTCGCGAGCGAGGGCCAGAATGTTCTCCCGATCTTTCCCGGCGGCGAGGCGGAGGAAGAGGGAGGTGCGCTTCTGCCGTTGCAGTTCTTTCACGCTCCACTTTTCGGCAATGGCCTGCTTCTCGTAAAAGCCCCGTTCCAGGGCGTCGTCGATCGAGAGCAGCTCGACGTAGTGCGACCAGCTCAATTGTCCAGACAGCGTCTGGACTTTTGGGAAGGCCAGGTAAAAAGCCCTCATCATCATGACGTTACTGCGGCTGAATCCCCTCCCGTGCCGCAGGGTGAGGTCTTTGCTCAGAGTGGCGAGCAATGCCTTGCCGTATTCGGCCTTGGCCTTGCCGCCTTGTTCAAACTCCACGATGTCCCGCCCGATCTGCCAATAAGTCTCGATGATGACGGAGTTGACGGCTTGATGGGCGCGGTGTTGCCCCGTGGAGTAGACCTCGGAGATGCGCCCGAGCAAATTCCGGTAGCCGGTATCGGCGGTGAGCTCGCTGTCACTCATGGCTTGTCTCCTTTAATGACGAGCCAAGTAACAAGCTCGAGGTCGGTCTTTTCGTGGACCTGTTCCTTCGCATCAGGCAGGACGAAACCGCGCCCGGATTGGAGGCCGGAGGCGGCGCGCTTTCGGAAGGTGGCGGCGAGGGAGTCCACGGCCTTTCGCAAGAGGGTGTCATAGACCTTCATGTCGCTGCCGTGATTGGTCTGCTGGTCGAAGAGATTGCAGAGCTGCCCGTAGGCCTCGGCCTTGCCCGAGCAAAGGATGCGGTAGATGTCGAGAATCTGCTTGGGTTGGGCGAATCCGAAACGGACGTTACCATCGTCGAGGACGTAAACGAGGAAGTAGGGATGGAGCGGGTTGATGGACTCGCTCGGCGCGGGCTTGGTGTCGGCGTCGCCGCCGCGCTGGCCCTCCAGCCGGAAGCAGAAGATGACGCCAGGACCGATGACTTTGTAGTCGGGGTGCGGCGGGACGCAGGAGTAGAGGCCGAAGGGGGCGGCTTCGAGAGCGGCCTTGTTGGCCTCAATGTATTTCAGGAGTTCGAGCCGGAAATCGTCGAGGGTGAACTCGGTGAGAGAGACGCTGTCACCGAGGTCTTCGAGGTCGAGGACTTCGTCCTTGAGCCGGAGAAGCTGCTTGTCGCGATAGCGAAGATCGTCGGAGATGATGTCTTCGATTTCCGAATTCTCGAGAGGGTTATCTGCAAAAGTTGCGGAGAGATCCACCAGGGCCATGCGGGCTTCAACGCGGTTCTTCAGGTTGATGTATTTGTTGAGGTCCTCCGTGGGCCAGAAGTTCACGAGGTGAACCGCCTTGTTGACGCTACCGATACGGTCGATACGTCCGAATCGCTGGATGATGCGGACGGGATTCCAGTGGATGTCGTAATTGACGAGGTAATCGCAGTCCTGGAGGTTCTGCCCTTCGCTAATACAATCCGTGGCGATGAGGAGATCAATCTCGCCTTGCTGAGGCATGGAGGGAATCTTGGCTCGGTTCTTGGCCCGCGGAGAGAAGTTGGTGAGGATCTGGTCGTAGGCACTGTTACCAAAGGAACTGCGGGTGTCACCGCCCCCGCAGACAAGGGCCATGTGGATGCCGAGTTCCTTGGTGCCCCAGGTAAGGAGCGATTCGTAGAGGTAGGCGGCAGTATCGGCGAAGGCGGTGAAGACGAGGATTTTCCGGTTTGGCTCGCCTAGTTTGTTGGTCGTGGGTTTCGCCACCTTGGCAGCAATGAGTTTCTTAAGTTCGGCGAGTTTGGCGTCTGTCTCCGGCGTCACGTCCTTAGCGGCATTGTAAAGAATGCGGAGCTGGTCTTTGTCGCGCTTGAGGGCCTTGAGCCATCCCTCATTTTCACCTTCATCATTCAGCTGGAGGTGACTGAGCTGGAACTTTAACTTGCCACCTACCTGCATGGCGTCCTCCAGCTCTTCGTCGTGGCCGGGGTCATCGAGTTCGAGTTCAAGCTCCTCGGAACTTGGATTCTGTTTGGGCAACGCCTGGAAGTTTTTGATCTTTGTTTCTAGCCCCTCGATCTTGGCGATCGTGCGTTCCATCGTAATCTCGAACGACTTAACGGAGCTTTCGAGACGCTTGAGGAAGTTCACCTTCATCATGCCGATGAGGAAATGTTCGCGGACGGCTTGGGAGAATGGAAACGCCCCCTTATTTTCATATTCGGCCTTGTGCTCGTCTCGAACGAATCGCGACGGGTTGAAGAGCGCCAGTTTGTAACCCGCGATTTCGTCGTTGAGCTTGTCGTAGGAGAGGAACCGACCGCGCAAGTCGATCTCGGGATAGATAGAAATCGGTTTCTCACGCTTCGGGAATCCGCCAAGCTGCGCGATGGTGGCCTTGTAGTATTTTTGGATGTGTTTGCGCGAGCGTGCGATAGTCACCTCATCAAGGAGCTTGAAAAAAGAAGCGTTGAGCTTCTCCAGCAGTTCGCCGGTCTTGCGCTCGTGGGTTTGCTTCTTCGCCCAGTTGGAGAAGACCTTTTGCGCGGTGGCGAGGGTTTCTTTGAGGCTGCCAACGCCGATGGACTCCGCAAAGGCGTCGTCACGATTCTCGGTAAGGAAGTAGAGCTGGTTCCGAAGGTCTTTGAGATCATTGTTGACCGGGGTGGCGGAGAGCAAAAGGACCTTGGTGCGGACGCCGGATTTGATGATGTCATCCATGAGTCGCTGGTAGCGGCTCTTGCGGATGATGTTTCCCTCCTCGTCCTTCTTGCCGGCGGTGTTGTTCCGGAAGTTGTGTGACTCGTCAATGACGATGAGGTCGTAGTTGTTCCAATTGTGTCGGCCCGGGCTGAGGTTGATATCGCCACAGAAGCCCGTCTCCCGACTGAGATCAGTATGGGAAATAACGTCATAACGGAACCGGTCTGCCAAAAACGGATTAAGGGGGCTATTCTCGCGATAGACGGTCCAGTTGTCGCGCAGTTTCTTCGGGCAGAGAACGAGGACACGTTCGTTCTTCAGCTCAAAATATTTCATGACAGCGAGCGCCTCGTAAGTTTTCCCCAGACCAACGCTGTCCGCGATGATGCAGCCATTGTGGCGGAGGATTTTGTTGATCGCTCCTTTGGCCCCGTCCTTCTGGAATTCGAAGAGCGCCTTCCAGATTCCGGTCTCGAAGAGGCTGGTCTTGCCCAAGTCGGCATCGGTCTTGCCAGCATCGCCCAAGAACTTCTCGAAGATGTGGTAGAGCGTCTTGTAATAGATGAACTCCGGCGTGTTGTTCTCGTAGAGCTGTTTGAGATAATTGAGAACGTCCTGCTTCACGTCCTTCACCAGCGCCTCGTTTTCCCACAGATCATCAAACCACTGCTTGAGCTCGTGGCGGTCGCGGTTGCCGTCCACAATGAGGTTCAGCTCGATGTTGTTGCCCGCATTCCCGAGCCCGAGACCACGCACGGTGAAGTTGGAGCTGCCGAGGATGGCGTCCTCCACTCCGGCGGTGGCGACGTGATACATTTTCCCGTGAAGGAGGTTGGACTGCTTGATCGTCCTGATGTCCACCTTGCGGTCGATCCAGTCGGCGCACTCCTTCGCGACCCGCTTTTGCTGGAGTTTGTTGGAGAGTTCCAAGCCGTCAGCGTCGATGATGAAGGCCTTTTTCTCGGTCTTGTTCGGGTCGAGCCGGTTTACGAAGGACGGTTCACCGAAGAGGAAGTCGAGATGATCAATGCGATCGAGTTCCTCCTTCAGTGCATCGTAGGCGTAGATGGTGAAGTAAGCCGAGACGATGGAGAGTTTCGAGCCATCCTGAGTTTTTGCCCGAATGAAGTCTGCGACCGTACCCCGGGTGTGGTTGTCGCGCAGGCCGGAGCTGTTGGTGGTATTGGGCATTCAGATAAGTGGAAGGCGGTGCGGGAAAGTGAAGATTCTACTGGTTTCGGAGAAGCTCGCAGTAAGCGCTTCGGTCTTCCCGCAGGTTAAGATGGCGAATGGATTGATCTCGGCAAGGGGAAAGGTCACCTCTTCCGGAGCGTGGCCGACGCGGGAGATGACCTTCAGCGCGGTCAATTCCATTCTTGCGGCAATCTTCGACAACTCGTCCTGCCGGGTCCGGAATTTGAGTAAACGCTGGGCGGCTTCTTTGTGGATCGGGTTCCAAGTAAACATCGTTGATCTTCTTTGGGATGGCGCAGGGCGCACGATTTATAGACGTCCAAGTCGGGGTGAGTCAAGAAACTCGGGCGCAGGCGGGATCAAAATCGAGCAACTTGCAAAAAACATTCACCAGCCGCATCTCCTCCAGTGAGCCAATGTCGGCATTCGCGATGCGGGGGTCGGCGACAACGATGGCCAATGTCTGCGCCCTGGAAATGGCCACATTGATGCGGTTGCGGTCGAGGATAAAGCCGAGGCCACGACTGCCGTATTCACCGGCGCTGGCACAGAGGGAGAGGATGACAATCGGGGCCTCCTGCCCCTGAAACTTATCGACGGACCCGATCTTGGCCCCCGCCGGGAGCATCTCCCGCAGCAGGCGGACTTGCATGTTGTAGGGAGCGACGAAGAGAATATCAGAGATAGCAACGGACCTCGGTCCATCAGCGGTCATGAGCCGGGCCTTGAGGAGACCACTGGTGAGTTCGAGAATCCTCTCGGCCTCTTCGCGACTTGACTGGCTGTTGCCATCGTGAACGACCGGCGAAAAGAGAATCCCGCTGGGCTGTCGAATGAGACTCCCGCGCCCCGGGGAAAGGATGCGAGACTCGGTGGACGGGTCAGCGTTTAACCGACCTTCGTAAACCGTCTCAGAGATGAACCCGCATATCGACGGGTGCATGCGCCACGAGGTGTCGAGCAGGACACCGAGGTGGGGAGGAACGACTGCAAAATCCTCCAGCACATACTCGAGAATCGACTGCCCGCTCTCGCCGGGATGGGATCCCTGAATGGGCTGACTCAACTGCATCTGGTCGCCCATGAGGACAAGGTTGTCCGCCGAGGCTGCCACCGCCGTGAGGTGAGCAAGGGAAACCTGTCCCGCCTCGTCAATGAAGAGGTAATCGAGTTTACCGGCCATCTCCTCCCGCGCAAAAAACCAGGCGGTCCCGGCGACGAGCCCGGAACTGAAGTTCAAGGCCACCTTTTTGCCGTCCGCCCCCTGCACCAATCCAGGTGCTTCATTGGCGAGATCCTCGTCCACTTCCCCGCCAATCCGATACCCGCTGAGGCCGGAACCACAGACCTTTGCCGTCGCCCGAAGCAGATTGATGATGGCCTTGTGGCTGTTCGAGAGAATGCCGACGCGCTTGCCATTACGTAGCAGCGACGCAATGAGGTGTGAGCCGGTGTAGGTCTTCCCGGTGCCGGGCGGTCCCTGAATGATCAAGGCCGCTCCGTCCATCTGCTGCACGACTCGCTGACAGGCATCCAGAACCGGCTCTCCCGGCTGGCGAAGCGATTCACCGGAGCGGGGCCCCTCGCGGAGGAAAAGCTGATTCAGCGCCGGGGGGAGAACCTTGGACTCACACCAACTCACGACGAGGCGCTCGATGGCATTCTTGAGGCTGTCGGCGGACACGAAGTCATCCGGGATGAGAGAGATGACATCCGGCAGGGGCTCTTCGGCAAGAAGCTTTAAGGCGCTCGGCCCGACCTTTAGTACTAAAGTCCCCTCGGGATCGAAGGACTCAACTTCGCCCTTGATCCTCCTATCTTCCCGAACCATCACCATGCTGCCCTCGCGGATCTTGCTGTCCTGATTGGGGTCAAAGCGATACTCGAGTCCGGTGGAACGCTTGATCGGGAGCGGAGGAGTGCTGGTTCGTTCGATCCCCCCAAGGCAGTTGGCGTCCCCGGAGAGTTCCTGAACGGTCTGCTCGAGACGGTCGAACATGGCCCAGAAGACGGGTTTCTCTTCGCGACGATAGAAGTTCAACAGGTGGGCAAGCAACTCGTGAATACACCACTGCGGGTCTTCATCACCGGCGGCGCGAGCCACGGCGACCTCGGCGAGCATTCTCTCAGCAAGGTCGCGGCGGCGAGCCTCGTTTTCATTGACCGGCGGGGTATCCTCCATCGCCTCCGCATCGCCGCCCCGAACTCCCGGAGCCACGTAGGGAATTCCACCTTCCTTTTGCCGCCGGCGTAGCCACTCCGCCAACTCTCCCGTGGAGATGCAGTCCTCTTCGTTGTAGTCGCGGATCTTCTTCAGGAGCGGGGATTCGCTCCAGTCACCGGACTCACCGCTGGCCATCCAGTCGGCGTAAAAGACAATGGAACTGGCGGCGTCCTTCACCTCCGCCTTTCGCCCCTCAAAATAGAGCTTCTCGATCCGCTTGATCGAATAGCTGTCATCGCCGAAGAGCAGGCCCTGACGAACGACCCGGTAGAGATCTACAAAAACACCGCGTCGCAGGAGCATGTCGACCTCGTCCTCACGAGTGGCGTAGCGCCCCATCAGCTTGCGCATGGCGGTGATCTCGTAGGGGGCGTAGTGGTAGATGTGCATCGCCGGATCCGCCGTCCAGCGGGCGTAGACCCAGTCAATGAACGCCTCGAACGATGCTTTCTCTTCGATCTCATCGTGTGCCCACCAGTCGATGAACTTCGCCTCGCCGCCCTCAAGGTAGGAGGCACCGAGGAGATACTCGAGCCCTCCCTCGACGAGCGGATATCCTTCGATATCGAAAAAGACATCGCCGGTAGACGCAGGAGGCAGCATGCCGAGACCGCGCGACGGATTGGATGGTGGCGGGGGGATCACTTCGAACCAGGGGACGACATTGTTTTCCTCTGGCGCAGCAGCAGCTCGTTCCCGGGTTTTCCATTGCGCGTAGGCCTGCCGCTTGAGCGTGGCGAAGGTATCTCCGCCAAGCTTGGCAACGGTCCCGATCTTTGTGGTTGCCAGTGCCGTGAGGGTTGAGATCCCGGCCGCTTCGAGCTTTTTGATCTGCCCGGCGGTGATTCCTGCGACCCGCACCAAGTGATCACGCTCGTCCAACCAGCGGTCGGCGTAGGATTGCCAGCGCCTGTGGGCGGCTCGCGGGGCCGGTGTCGGCGGGTCGAGAGCCGGATCAAACGAGGCCATCAAGGCCTCGAAGCCTGCCTTCACCCGCAGGTAGTAGTCGAAGAAATCCGCCGTTCGGAAACTCTTCAAGTCACCGTTCCCCAGGATCACTGCAATCCGCTCCGGAAGGTAGCCGGTGACGGACTCCAGCATCTCGGCATAGCAGCAGAGCTGGATGATGTGATAGGGTTTGGCCTTGGAGGCGAGCTTTGTGTCGTGGATCTCGTATCGCCGAACTCCTTCAACATCGGGCTCGCCCATGACCACAAAGTCGGCCATTCCCGAGAAGTCACCTTTCGTCAGTGCCGCCTGGAAAATGACTTCCACCTGCTCTTTGATCGCCGCCTCTGTTTCAGCCCGCGATGTTGGACTGAATTGCTCGATCTCACAGACATCGGCCCCGTCCTCTTTGATTCGACCAAGGTGCTTGGCCTCGTGAACGTTGCCCTGCTCCTGAATCAATTTCTGATCCGCTGACTCTTCGTCGGGTGTAATCCCCTCGACCTTTTCGAGATACATGCGCTGCATCCACACCGCAAAGGGTGACTCGAGGTAAGTGACGAGGTCACTGGGTGACCAGCTCAGGCTGTTTTCGGAGGTTCGTCTCATGTCAGGAAAGCAGGCGGATGAAATGGCGGTCCGGCATCAGGCGACACGCTGGCGTTTTTTCCGGGATCAGTGAAGACTATTGTTCGGTCCGATCAATATTGACCTGACACGACAACTTAGGGTTGGCACTCCCGCCCCTCCTCCTCCCGCAAAAGCTCACCCATCGGCTTGCTCAAATCCTCATTCGGAGCCGCGCTATACTCGGCCGACAAGGACTCCCGCATTGCCTGAACTTTGCGGCTGAACACGCGAAGCGGGTAGACGGAGTGCAGCGAAGTCAACGCCAGTTCTTCTACCCCTCACTCCGTCGGCGCTGTAACTGGCAGTCGCGGCATTGTGGGCATGGATGTTCATCTGCGCCGCCGTCGCAATGGCGTCCTGATTCGCCCCGAGGAAGAGGAACTCCCAGCCCTGCTTCTCCTGCCGCCTCCGGATCTTGCCCGCGATGTCCCGCCAAGTGAAGCGGCGCGAGGCATTTTCCTGACCGTCGGTGAAGATCGCAAAGATGACCTGATCGGGCCGGTCGTGTGCCGGAAGATCCCGAATGCGAACTTTAAACGCATCAACGGTCTGCCCGATGGCGTCGAGCAATGCGGTCGAGCCCCGGGTGGTGTAGGTGCCGGTGTCGAGATCGACAACCTCGCTCACAGGGATATTGTCGATGGGGACCTCAACCCGGTCGTCAAACAGCACCAGTGTCAGCCTGGCCTGCCCCTCGACTTGCTGCTGGTCGCGGAGGAACTCGTTGAATCCAGCGATGGCGGCCTCCGTGTGCCGCTGCATCGACCCAGAGCGGTCCAGGATAAAGGCGATCTCGGTGGTTTTTGGCTTTGTCTTCCCGGTCTCTTGTTTGCTCATGCCTGCAATTTCGCACATGGGGTGGGACAACCATGGGGGGTGGGGGGAGAGGAAGCTGAAGAAATCGCCAATCTTCCCCGGAAGCCTCGGGACCGATCCTTCTTGATGTTTTTCGAAATCTCCCCTATTCCACCCCATGGCCCGCTGGTTCTACAATCGCCCTTCCGAACACTGCGACGAAACCGAGATCAAGGTGGCGAACAAACTCCGTCGCCTCAGCAAGCGGTGGACGATACGCTGGGGTTTTTACTACCAGGACAACAAGGGTGTCCGCCGTGAGGGAGACTTCCTCATCTTCGATCCGATGCACGGGCTCCTCGTCCTCGAGGTGAAGGGAGATCGATTCCGTCAGTTTGCCCCGACGGGCCGATGGGAGGGTGATCCTGACAAAGACAAAGACCATCCTCTCTACCAGCTCGATCAGGAGCACGCCGGGGTCCTCAAGGCCCTGGCAGAGACTGAGCCGGGCTGGCGACCCGTCGCCAAGGCACTCTGTCTGCCGAACGTGGTCATCCCCGAAGGCCAGAAATCCTGGCAGGGCATCCCTCGCGAGATGATCGTAGACGGCCGTGATCTGGAACGGATCGACTCCGTCTTCGGTGGATACTTCGGGAGTGAGCAGCCTCGCGACATCCAGAAACACCGCGAGGTCTTCCTGCGGGCCTATGGAAAAGGAGGGCGTCCCGAAGATCTCAAGCATTTCATCGACCACAACGAGATCATCTTCCGCAAGCAGCTCACCCGGCAGTATCAACTCCTCGACATCCTCGAATGCAACCAGCAGCTCTTCATCGAGGGCGGAGCCGGGACCGGCAAGACATGGAATGCGGTCGAGAAAGCGGTGCGACTTGCTGAGCAGGGCGAAGGGGCTCAGGTGCTCCTCCTCTGTTACAACATCGCCCTGAGCCGCTTTTTGCGCGATCTTGTCTCGCGCCGGAAGCTCGAGCGTGGGGAGATCACGGTCTATCAGTGGGAGGAACTGGCCCATCACCTTCTGAGTTCCTGCGGCATGGAAAACGCGGCCCCTCCAGCGAACGCCAGTCGCGAGGACAAGCTGCGATACTACGATCAGGATCTCCCGGCCCTGCTCCTGGAGTGTGTGAGGGAAGCGGAGTTTGCTGACCGGCTGCCCCGCTTTGATTCGCTGGTGGTCGACGAAGCCCAGGACCACGACACCGCTTTTCCTGATACCCTGAACCATGAGGCGGCCCGAACCGATTGTGGTTGGTGGTCCATCTACTTTGCCCTGCTGCGTGAAGGCACCAACGCACCGATCGCTCTCTTCTATGACACCGCACAACGTCCGCCCTTCCGGGGTCGTGGTGGCTTCGACGCACGCCTCATCGCCGGGCAACTCAGCCAACCGGCCTTCGCCCGACTTCCCCATGCGCTCCGATACACCCAGCCGATCTACGATTTTCTCCAGACCCTGAATTCGCCCGGCACCGAAGGTCTCGTCGCCCAACTCAGTGAACCCGATGACCTACCAGAGGGGCCCGAGGTCATCACCGTGGATCTGAAAGAGGCGGGAGAAGCGGAAGTGCGCGCGGCGGTGACGAAGATCATTTCCGACTGGGTCGAAGACGGCTATTGCCTCCCCGAAGACGTTCTGATTCTGCACACGAGGACCGAACTCAAGGCCAGCGTCCTCGGAGCCTGCGAGGCCATCGCCGGACTGCCGCTCGTCGAATACGGCACCCCACCGGAAGAGGGAAAGAAAGCGATCCGCCACCTCTCCATCAACCGGGCCAAAGGTCTCGACGCCCTCGCTGTGATCATGATCGGTGCCGAGCCCTTCCAGAAGATCGCCAGGGTCGATAACCAATACACCTACTTCATGGGTGCCAGTCGCGCGAAGCAGATGCTGGCGGTGGTGCATGGGTGAATGATCCTAAACAGAACGAAGCCTTGATTGTCGCTGCGGCCTGCCCAATTCTTCCTTGATCGCCTTCGCCCCGTCCCTTAATGTCCCAACATGAACCAAGCCCAAACTCTGCGGGAGTCTCGCTCCAAGCACAGGTTGAAGAGCTACGAAGCCGCTGTGAAGCAGTTTCTCGCCTTCAAGGCGGTTCTACCTATCTCTACGAGGATATCGCCGAGTTCTTTACCTCGACCGGATGGAAGCGCTTCACCATCGACGGCAATGTCGCGTTTTTCGATCCGGGACGCGGCATTGCCATTTCCGACACCCATCGGGGCAATATCATCCTGATGGACGACGGTCTCTTCGCCCCGATCGATCTGCGCGTCCAACACCTCAGCGGAGCGCTCCTTGACACCGTTGCCAAGCTATGCCGCTAGGCAACCCCGAGAACCACCGAATACCTCACCCACATCGGTGACCGCTTCCTCGCCGGGGAGAAGTCGAATACACCGATCTCCGACCATGCGGCGCTGCGATTTGAGGTGAGGTGATCAAACGAGTCCATACCCTCATACCCCTTTGCAAAGCGTTGAACTCCCCCGCACCGCTGCCATTTTGACAAGTCGATTTTGGTTGGGAGAGATCCATAACCGCAGCGGGATGTCGATCGGATGGTGGCTATGCCTGGCGCGCTCCGGCGGCCGCAGAGGCAGAAAGCTGACAAATTCCGACATGGTCAGCCCGTTGTCAGTAGCAGTCGGTGTTGTCAGTAGTGTCAGAGGCCATTTTCAGCTCCCTTGATCGATCGAGGCCGCTTTGATGCGAAAAAAACCGTTGAAAGGCGGCGAGGCATCTTCCCGATCCGGGGTAGAATATGGCATCCCGCCGGATAAGAGGACGAATAAGGGATGCGAAGTTTTTTCGCCAGTGACCTCTCTTACCCCGCACCCACGGCCTACGCCGCAGCCTCGTCCGACCCGCTATCCCTCTCGACTCTCCGCAGCCGGGAACTCCTCGCTCGCATAGAGCCCTTCGACGAACTCCCGGTAGGTCGTCGCTGCAACCGTGCGTCCGTCCACGTCCACACGGACAAGGCCTTGCCCGGCGAGTTGTTCCAGCAGTACATCGCGCTCTTGCTTGCAGAGGTGGAAGTTCTTGAGGAGGGCTGTCTTCGTCACCGGTCCCTCACGGCGCAGTCGGTCCAGCAGTCGGGCTGCCTTCTTCCTCAAGGCAACCCACTCCGCACCGGGCATCAGACCCATGCCAAAGAGAGCGTTCTCCGCAGCGTTGGCCCCGGGGCCGGACGGGAACTCCATCAACTTA
>Ga0209702_10007751_pt1 | contig 12928 bp, 11 predicted proteins | sample FRY01_FD_187210 | JGI IMG/M metagenome (GOLD analysis project Ga0209702, IMG submission 187210) | Freshwater microbial communities from Lake Fryxell liftoff mats and glacier meltwater in Antarctica - FRY-01 (SPAdes) (version 2) | ecosystem: Environmental > Aquatic > Freshwater > Ice > Glacier... | reverse complement strand
CTGACTTTTTGGATAAATTAGGTTATAATTTTGGGGTAGCTTACAGTCAGCTTTATTATAATGTAAATAATACAAACTTGAATGAAATATCAGGTTCATTTGGTCTAAATATACCAGTCCCAGGTACAGGTATGATAGATATGGCGTTCATTATGGGACAGCGTGGCACAATAGACAACGGGTTAATTAATGAATATTTTGGAAGATTTATTGTAAACATGAGTATTGGTGACACTTGGTTCAAGCCAATTCGTCGATATTTTGATTAAAATAAAAATATATATAACTAAGATAAGGAATTAATATGCAGATAGTTAATATTGATAAAGTAAATTTTGATGCAATAGAAAATACTTCAAATAATGTTATAAACCAAGTAAAATCCAAATATAATAGTTTATTCGATAATTTATGTAATGAAATTATAATTGAAAATGAATTAAGTACTGAAGAAAAATCATTTTTTGTTAATAATTTTACAAGTTCAAAAACTAACTTTAATAAGTTCATTGAAATATTTAACAATAGATTTTTAAGCCAAAATTCTCCTGAATTATCACTCGATAATGATGGTGAAATTTCTCTTGAATGGTATGGTAGAATTGGTGCGAGATTAAATCTTACATTTAGTTCAAAAAATGAAATATATTTCATTTCACTTTTTCATGGTAGTGATTCAAAATCAATTTTAAGTCTGAATGATAAAAATATTTATAATAAAATAGAAAACGATTTAAATCGATTATTTAGTGACAAAATATGAGTAAATATGGAAGTCCAGAAAAATATTCTAGACTATTAAGAAGTGATTGGCTCAAAGAAAATAACACTCGAATTCATTACAATGCTTTTGAGCCAAGAAAAAATAAAGATGATAATAGATTAGAAGTATCTTGCTTTGAAACTCAAGGTATTTCGTCTAATGAAGTGAAAGATTTAGCTTTAAAAAATGAAATTACTCTAAATGGGAAATTACCAGTTGGATTTTGCAGTATAGAAGAAAATGATTTTCCATTTGATTTAATTAATATTGATAAAAATTATAATCCAGAAAGACATATTGATTTAGTTGGTTGGACAGATAATAAATTAAACCAAAAAGAAGTTGCGACTCTTTTAGCTGAAAAAGCTTCTAATATGATTGAAATATTTTAAATTAAAATTACTAAAACTAAAAAAAGAAATAAAATGATAGATTTGAATGGACAAAAATTAAGATCGACTACAGTCGTTGGCGTTATAAGAAATGGTAGAGCGGCTCTCGGCTCTGACGGACAGATGACTTTGGGTAACACCGTAATGAAAAATACTACCAAAAAAGTAAGAAAACTATACAACAACTCTGTTATGGTTGGATTTGCTGGTGGTACAGCCGATGCTTTCACACTTATCGAGAGATTTGAAGAAAAGTTAGAAGCAAATAGAGGTAATCTTGTAAAAGCATCAATTGCACTTGCAAAAGATTGGAGAACCGACAGATATTTGAGGAAATTAGAGGCGATGATGGTCGCAATGAACAAAGATCAACTTTTGCTATTATCAGGCACAGGAGATGTAATCGAACCAGATAGTAATATTGTAGCAATTGGTTCAGGTGGCGCATTTGCTTTGGCTGCTGCCACTGCACTTCTAAATCACTCTGAATTAGAAGCAAAAGCTATTGTGGAAGAATCACTAAAAATAGCTGGTAATATTTGCATCTATACCAATACCAACATCACTTTAGAAGAGTTATAAGAGAGGAAGAAATGTCAGATAATGATATTAGATGGAAACAAAGGTTAGAAAATTACTCAAAAGCTTATTTTCAGTTAAAAGAAGCCTTCGAGTTATATGAAAATACACAATTACCAATTATAAAAGCAGGGATAATTCAAAGGTTTGAATTTACTCACGAATTATCTTGGAAATTATTAAAAGACTATTTAATTTGGCAGGGATACCAAAATATTAATGGATCACGTGATGCTGTAAAGACTTCTTTTAATATTGGCTTAATCTCAAATGGTAAGATTTGGATTGAAATGATTAGAAGTAGGAGTAATACTGTACATACTTATGATAAAAATATTTTAGAGACAGAATATACGAAAATTAAAGATTTATATTTGCCCTTATTTGAAGAACTATTTAATCAAATGACAAATATATTAAATTCAAAATAATTTGGTAATTTATAGACTTTATGCATGATTTTGGAATACCAGAAGATTTATTATTAAATATAAAGAATATATTTTCGAAGTATAATCAAATTAATTCTGTAATATTATACGGCTCGAGAGCAAAAGGAACATTTAGAGAAGGTTCTGATATAGATATTACTTTAATTGGAAATAATATTACTAATTCAATATTAAATAACGTAGAAACTGAAATTGATGAATTAGATTCTCCTTATTTGTTCGATATCTCAATATACCAACAAATATCAAGCATAAATTTAAAAGATCATATTGATAGAATTGGAATTGAAATCTATTCTAAATAACTATAAATAAATATAATTTTCTTTAATTTTTCATTCATCAAAAAGCGTTTTCTTTTTTCGTAAATAATAATCTTAAACTAAAATAAAAAATAATGAGCGATATAAATTTTACAATTGTAGATCAAGACAATAACAGTCAAAATAATAACGAATTTAAAATTATGGCGAATGCCAACTACACTCCAAGACAAATTGTCGAGGAATTAGATAAATATATCATTGGTCAAGAAGCTGCCAAAAAGTCTGTGGCTATTGCTCTTCGAAATAGATGGAGAAGACAAAATGTAACTTCCGAAATCAAAGATGAAATTATGCCTAATAATATCATTATGATTGGACCAACTGGGGTTGGGAAAACTGAAATTGCCAGAAGATTAGCTAAATTAGCGGGCGCTCCATTTATAAAAGTGGAAGCAACTAAATTTACCGAAGTGGGATATGTTGGAAGAGATGTAGAATCTATGGTTAGAGACTTGGTCGAAAAATCTGTGGCTATGGTCAAAGAAGAACAAAGAGAAAGCAAAGAAACACAGGCTGAAATTAATACCGAAAACAGAATTTTGGATATACTTGTTCCTCCAATTGTCAAAACAGGTGTTTCATTTGATTTGACTTCTGAAAGTGAAGTAAACGAAAATAAAGATACAAGAGAAAAATTCAGAGATATGCTCCGCAAAGGTATATTAGACCAAAGAGAAATCGAAATTGATATTTCAATTGACTCAGTAAAAGGAATCTCGATAATGGGACCTATGGGCAATATGGACGATATGGGAATGAATTTGAACGAGGTTTTCGGCAATATTTTACCAAAGAAAAAGAAAAAACAAAAACTAAGTATTGTTGAAGCCAAAAAATTCATTAAATCAGAAGAAATTGAGAAATTAATCGACCACGACGCAGTTACAAGAGAAGCTTTATATAGAGCTGAAAACTTGGGTATTATATTTATTGATGAGATTGATAAAGTTGCCTCTCGTAGTAGTAATAATGGTGGGGGTGGCGAGGTATCTAGAGAAGGAGTACAGAGAGACTTATTGCCAATTGTTGAGGGTAGTAATGTAAATACCAAATATGGTCAAGTAAAAACTGATCATGTTCTATTTATTGCTTCTGGTGCTTTTCACGTAGCCAAACCATCGGATCTAATACCAGAATTGCAAGGTAGATTTCCAATTAGAGTAGAATTGTCTTCACTTACAGAAGATGATTTTATTAAAATCCTTACCCAACCTCAAAATGCACTAATCAAACAGTATAAAGCTTTGATGGATACAGAAGGGATAAACCTTGATTTTGATGAAAGTGGGATTAGGGAAATAGCAGCAACGGCAGCCAAAGTGAATGATGAAGTTACTAATATTGGTGCAAGAAGACTACACACAATATTGACTACAATTTTAGATGATATATTATTCAATGCACCTGATAATATAGATGTAAAAGATATAATAATAACTGAAGAAAAAGTAAAAAATAGCCTTGGCGACATAATCAAAAACCAAGACTTAACTAAATATATATTATAATAGATTTCTGAGTAATTTATTTAAATAGACAGGTACTATTGCCTGTCTTTTTTTTGTCTGAATTTTTTCTATTTTTCTAAATTTAGAGACGATCGGCGGGTCGTCTTCCTCGCATTCTTATATTTTTCTAATTGAAGAGACATAATTCAGTTGCGTCTTGTTGTATGTAACCCCACCCTTAATCCTGCTTTACTGTTGACTTGGGCAGGATTTCAAGAAAACAAATCCACCTCATAACTGCCATTAAATAAGACTTATCTAATCTTCATATCAGAGAATGTAACTCTCAGATTTTCCACGTTGCTAAGCGTAGTCGAAGGCAACCCTTACGCCTTTTTGCCTAAACGATGAGAGAAAAATACAAATAATTTACTAAATATTATCAATTACCTTACCTAATTAATTTCATTTGTTTTGCTTCATAAAGTAATTCTTCTCTGAAGTTTGGGTGTGCAAGTCCAATTAATGCTTCTGCCCTTTCCTTTAAATTTTTACCTTTTAGATTGACAACACCATATTCTGTAGCCAAATAATGCACATCTGCTCTCGGAACAGTTACGACAGTGCCAGCGTCTAATCGGGGTACAATTCTCGAAATAGTTTTGTTTTTAGTAACACTCACAAAAGCAATAATTGACATTCCGCCTTTGGAATTAAAAGCACCCCGAACAAAATCTAATTGTCCACCAGTAGCACTATATTGGCTTCCGTTTAGGTATTCACTATTGCATTGCCCAAACAAATCCACTTGCAATGTACCATTGATAGATACCATTTTATGCTGTTGTTCTATGATTTTTGGGTCATTAAGAAATGAAACTGGATAACTCTCCACAGAAGGGTTATTATTTATAAAATCATAAAGCTTTTTATTACCTTGAGCAAATGTAAATGTATGTTTTCGAGGGTGAATAGTTTTATATTTGCCATTTGCAGCACCAGATTCAATTAATTGTATCATCTCCGGGCAAAATATTTCAGTATGAATTCCCAAATTTTTATGATTTACTAATTTATGCGACACAGCGCTCGGAATAGAGCCAACACCTAATTGAATTGTCGCACCGTTTGGTATCATCTCAGCTAATTTATCTCCAATAATCTCTGAGATTGGGTCAGCTTTGTGTGATAAAAAATCTAATAATTCAATATCATTTTCAATAATCGCATCTACTTCACTTATATGTAAAATTGAATCACCGAATACTCGTGGCATATTTTTATTGACTTCAACTATTAGTTTTTTTGCTTTGCGGGCGACAGTAGTTGTATAATCATTGGATACTCCAAAGGTGAAATATCCGTGTTCATCCATCGGAGAAACAGAAATCAAAGCTACATTCATATCTATAAATTCAGTAGTTAATCTCGGAATTTGATAAAATTCATTTGGCACAAAATGAGATAAACCTTCTCTTACTCTATCTCTATCAAAAGCAGATGCAAACATTGTATTGACATTAATTTTTTCAATTACATCATCTGCCAAATATGAATTTCTTGCGTGTTGAAGTGGAATCATTGTATAAACGCTTGTATTTTCTAAATTCCCTGCTCTAACTCTATCTGCATAAGCATTCAAAAGTTTTTCTGGTTCGGCTACACACATACTATGTACAATCACATCACCATTTTCTAATAATTCGAGTGCTTTTGCTGGAGTAGTCAACTTGTTATTATATTCAATTTGGTATTTATTCATAGAAGACAAGTTCTTTTTAGTTTTTAATTTATATTACAAATAATATTTTTTATTTTTTAATTAATTATTAATTCAAAGTTAATAATTTAACTTAATATATAATTATAATTGACCTACAATATTCAGAATCTCTAACCAAATTGTTTTTTTTGTTTTGATGCATTGAAGGAAACATAAAATTTGCTTTATATTATTGATTATTAGAAAACTTATTAAAAAATATTATGTTAAATTATATAATTTGTTATATTGTAAATTGAAATTAATTGAATTTAAAATATAATTTTATTAAAAGCACTTTTATAGAAATTTATAAAGTTTATAATAATCAACTTTTATTCATAAGGGAATTTAAATGGCACAATCTCACCCACCTGGCCTCTATGTACTATTTGTAACTGAAATGTGGGAGCGTTTTAGTTATTATGGTATGAGAGCAATATTTGTATTATTTTTAGTAAAAGCTTTAATGTATGATAAAGCTCTTGCTAGTGATATTTACGGAAGTTATACCGGTTTAGTTTACCTAACTCCACTTATTGGTGGTTATATGGCTGATAGATACTGGGGCAACCGTAAATCCATCATTATTGGTGGTGTAATGATGGCAATAGGCCAGTTTTTTATGTTTTTAGCTGGTTCATTTTTTGAAAATTTAGACTTAGCAAGATTGTTAATGATGGTGGGTTTGGCTTCACTAATTTTTGGAAATGGGTTTTTTAAACCAAATATTTCCACAATGGTAGGTCAATTATATTCACCTGGTGATAAGAAAATTGATTCTGCATTTACTATTTTTTATATGGGTATAAACTTAGGTGCATTTATGTCTCCACTTGTTGCAGGTGGATTAGGTGATACCGGTAATCCTGCAGATTTTAAGTGGGGATTTTTAGCCGCTTGTGTTGGGATGTGTGTTAGTACTTTAATATTTATTTGGCTCAAAGACCATTATATTGTTACTCCAGAAGGTAAACCTGTTGGTTTAGCACCCAAAAAAATTGATAAATCTGTAACTATCGATATTCCGAGTGGATTCTCAAATCAACAAATTATTACTTGGGTTTCAATTGCTTTAGGTTTGTTTGGTTTGTTTTATTATTTAGATCAAGGCATAATAGGTTCATTTATATTTTCTTTATCTATTGCTGCACCTGGGTTTATTATTTCGGATACAAGTTTGAGTAAAATAGAAAGTGAACGAATTTGGGTTATTTATATAGTTGCATTTTTCGTAATCTTTTTCTGGGCTGCATTCGAACAAGCTGGTGCATCTCTTACGTTTTTTGCCGAAGAGCAAACAAATAGAAATATTGGATTACATATACCCAAATTAGTTTTAACACTTATTTACGTTGTGATAATTGCATTATTAGGTTTCTTAGGATACAAAGCAAACAGTGGTCTTAAAAATGAACAGAAAGGGGTTAGAGAAATAATTTTAGGTATAATATCATTAGCTGTAATTTATTTCGTTTATGCAACTACTCAAATTGCCAGTGAAGGTAGTATGATGGAAACAATACCAGCGAGTTATTTCCAATCTGTAAATGCAATTGCTATTGTGATATTTGCTCCAATATTCTCAATCTTATGGACTTTCTTGGGACACAGAAATATGGAACCAGCTTCACCATTCAAACAATCTATTGGTCTATTTTTATTAGCATTAGGTTATTTGGTGATTGCATTAGGTGTAAAAGGAATTGACCCTTCTACAAAAGTAAGTATGATGTGGTTATTAGGGCTTTATTTGATACATACATTTGGTGAATTATGTTTATCACCGATTGGCTTATCAATGGTAAATAAACTTGCTCCAGTTAAGTTTGCTTCTCTGTTAATGGGTGTTTGGTTTTTATCAACTGCCGCTGCAAATAAATTTGCTGGAACATTAAGCTCATATTACCCTGAAACAATGGTAGTAGCTGAGGGTGTAATAGCACAACAAAATCAAAAAAATATAGTATTGATTGATGCTGCAAAATTAAGTGAACCTGAAATATTTGGTGGTGTAAATTACGTAAGTATTGATGCCGTTTCTTTTGCTGGTGTTACTGATAATGAAGTAAAAAAAGATATTGTAAATAATATTTTCAAAGGCTCAATAACTAAAGAAAAGAATTTTATGGGTATAAAAATAGATAGTTTGTATTCATTCTTTATGTTATTTGTTGGTATGGCTGGTATTTCATCTGTGATATTATTTGTATTATCCAAAAAATTAGTTAAGATGATGCACGGCGTGAAGTAAGTATTATAGTAAATCTATTCTTAGCGAATTTAAAGGACAGGTCGTTTGACTTGTCCTTTTTTTTTGTTGATGAGCTTAGAAATTTATCTTCATTTCTTTAATGTAGAGACGACCGGCGGGTCGTCTTCCTACTCTTCAATTTCCTGCCAAATCTTAAAATTTGCGGGATAAAGGGTGGGGTTCTCTCCCAATTCTGCACTCAATTACACTCTTTTTCGCTTTTTTCACCCAAAACATTGCACTCAATTACACTATTTTTTGCTTTTTTCACCCACAACCCTGCACTCAATTACACTCTTTTTTGCTTTTTTCTCTCCCAACATTGCACTCAATTACACCCTTTTTCGCTTTTTTCTCCCACAACATTGCACTCAATTACACCCTTTTTCGCTTTTTTCTCCCACAACATTGCACTCAATTACACTATTTTTAGCTTTTTTCACCCACAACATTGCACTCAATTACACCCTTTTTCGCTTTTTTCACCCACAACATTGCACTCAATTACACTCTTTTTCGCTTTTTTCACCCACAGCACTGCACTCAATTACACCCTTTTTCGCTGCACTGCTCCCATTAATTATAAAATATCATCAAAATACTCCCACTTCGTTAAATCGTTTATATCGTAACTGTAAATTTCTTGTTGATTTAAACGCCACTGATTATTGATATCTTTAATAATTATACCACCAATTAAATTATGTTCTATTATATATTTTTGTAAAGCTTCTGCTTTTAAAGTTGCATCTTTTGCTGTAAAACCGCCTTTTGTATCGCCAATAAATATTTTACCAGTTTTTAGTTGAATTATGTAATCTGGATAAAAAGTTTGTGGCAAGTCGTTTTCTTCGTATTTTATACCGAAATAATCTTTTTTGCTTACACCATTCTTAAACCACCAATCTATTTTGTCAGCTTTGGTTTCAAGGTGTTTTTCAAATTCCTTTTCAGGGGTAGAACGGTCTTTGCCTAAATAACAAGGGTCGTAAATGCAAAGTTTATAATCAACTAACTCATCTGTATGTTGATTATAAAATTCTTCATTTTTAACTTCCCAAAGTTCGAAAGATTCAGATTCTTCAACACGTTCTTTAATTTTTTCTTGTTTTATTGGCTTGTACACATCAGTTGAATTTGAAATCAATTTTTTAAAACAATCAATATTATTTTGATTTACTATGATTTTTTGAATTTTAATTAAACCACCATCACCAAACTGAATACTAAGATATTTTCTACACCATAAATAAATAGATTGTTTTACAGTTGGAATTGAACGTTTAGGTGCAAAACCACTTAAACTTTGACGGATTGTATCTTCAAAGACTGCTAATAAATCATTATCTGATAATTTTAAATCTACTCTTTCATCAATTATAGAATTAATTGTACCTTCTTGGTTATCAAATGATAATGAACCTAATTTAATATCAATTAAAATTTCTTCCTTACAATCTTCAATATCAACAACAATGTTTTTTTTTCTTAATCGTTCTAAATTTTCATTAGCTAATGTATAATTAATATCTACATCAAAAAATTTACAAAATACTTTTTCAAGTGTTTCTGTAAAACCTGCTTCAATATCTCCGTAGTCAACTCTACTTTTATAATATGATTCTAAAGATAATGTTTTATATATTTTTTTTCTATTAGATTTTAAATGTTTTATAATATTAGGATTATAATCTTCTTTATGAACAGTAATTTCACTTAAATTTGTAAATATAAAACCTGTATTAAGATTTTCATCTTTATAGTGTTTCTGTTCAGGCATACGCAAAATCCGGCCAACAGTCTGAACTTCAAATGTATAACTTTTTATATCTCGTAGTTTTACAAGTATATGAGCTCTGGGGCAATCCCATCCTGTATCAATTGCTTGTTTGAAAAGTAAAAATTCAACTTCACTTTCAAAGTCTGAAATTCCATCTAATCCGTCTGACTTTTCTTCACTTAACCAAATAGCTAATTTCCTATTGCTTTCAGTTATTCCTTTACCTGCTAAAAATACTTCAATTACTTCTTTCTTAGCTTCGCCTTCTTCTGCATTAGGTAATTGGATTAAACAGAGTGGATTTATATTTGTACCTTCTATTTTAAATGCCTCTTTTAATTCTATACGTTTTTTAAAAGCTGCTTCTATTATTATTTCTTGAGAATCCTTTTCATCATCCACCAATTTTTTAATATTTTCATTTATAATTAATTCCTTTTTTATCATTCCTTCATCTATTACAGCTTTTGGCTCAACATAAACGATTTTTGCAATACCTTTTGCAATATCTTGCAAAGTAGGTTTAATTTTAGGAGTTGCACTCATCTCAAGTGTTACATCAGCATTTATAATATCTCTTAATTCGCTTGTTCTTTGAGCATCACCTGCATAATGGCTTTCATCAATGATTAAAATTATTTTACGTTGTTCTTTTGTATTCTGTAGCACATCTATAAAATTAATTAATTCACCTTCTCTCATTATTTTGTTTTTCCATTTACCTTTTTGCTCATCTCTTGAATATTTACTGTATAGTTTTTCCCAGTTAGCAACTACTATTTCATTTTGTTCTATATAACTTTTACTGCCAAAATACTCTTCTTCTATAAGATTTACTTTTGGAAAACCATCAAAAACTCTTTCTAATGATTTTTTACTTTGTTTATGTAATTCACCTTTGCCGATACTAACCCACAAAAAGCAAAAATCCATTTCCGGTAATTCTGATATAATTTCTTCTATAAATTTAGCCATCATAAATGTTTTTCCACTACCAGTTGGACTTTGGAAAACACAAACTTTCTTTGTTGCATCTTTATTTAACAATTCCGAAACTGATTTTACTAACTCCTCAATGGCTCTTACTTGATATTCTTTATTTACGTATGTCATTATTTTTTCTTAAAAATTCGTTTATAAACATCTAATATTTTATGAGGAATTGGCTCAAGACGAATATCCTTCCAATCTCTAAAATTTTCTTTTTTTAATCCGTTTGTATCTACTGTAAAGCAATACAATACTTTTTGGCCACTCAGTTTGTTCATTTCCTCTTTGAGTTTGTCGAGCGAAATATTGGCAAAGTCATAGTAAACCGCCAAATACTTATCGCCTTGCTTAAATATTTTGTAATCAGTTTCTTCTTTTAAAAGATTATAAATTCCCTCTTTCAAACAAATCATCTCTGTGCAACGCTTTGTAATGTCAATTCTTAATTGGTCTTTGTTTCGGTTGTTTGTAACAAATGTTGTTTTATAATATTTTAAATTTGCAGGAATACCAACTTCGTCAGAATAGCCGGTGATTACGTTTTTTACTCTTTTATAAGTAACTTCTTCCGCAATATTATTTTCATTATTTGTGCAAATAATAAATTTTCTTGTTCCATTATCTTCTTTATTTAGTTCCAATACAGCTTGACCAGTTGTGCCAGAACCTGCAAAAAAATCAACTATGATTGCATTTTTCTTGTCTGTGGCACATAATATTGAATGCTTTACGGCAAAAGGTGCTTTTGGGTATTGAAACTTTTCTCTTTCACCTAAAATAGTGTCAAGTATTTTAGTTCCATAGTCACTGGCAGAGCATTGAGGATCAACCCACATAGATTGAGCTAATTTCCCGTCTAAACCACCTGTAAATTTAAAATAAACTTGATGCCCATCTTTTGTTTTATTAACCCATATTCCACCTTTAGAATACATTTCATCAATTACATCTTTTGACCTACGCCATATTCTTTGAATTTTTTTACTGTCAATTGGCAGTATTTCAACTTCAAGTTTTTCTACTGCACTAACCTTACCAGTTTTAGGGTCAAAATAAATTGGATAATATCTATCTAATAACTTCCCATTTTTATTTACCGCATTACTATCAACACCCTGTTTTCTAAGGTTTACTGGTAAATACCAGTCACCATTTTCATCTTTTTTATAATTATGTGTTTTGTCCTCTGGTGCTTCGGGTAGTTTTTTGATATAACTTGAACTTGTTTTACCAAAAAAAATACCATACTCGTGAACTAACGAAAATTTTCGTTTAGTCATTCTACCTTTAGGATTATTCCTTATTGCAACACTCCCTAAATGGTTATCATAACCAAATACTTCTTCCATTAAAAGCCAAAGTCTTGGCATTTCATAATCGTCAATAGTTACACATATAACTCCATCATCAGCCAAAATATTTTTAGCTAATTCAAGCCTATTTTTCATAAACTGAAGCCATTTACTATGCCTAAATGTATCAGTGTCATCGACATAATCGTTATTATATCTCCAATCTCTTGCTCCCGTGTTATATGGTGGATCTATATAGACAAAATCAACTTTACCCTTGTGTGTATAGTTCAGCACCGATAAGGCGTGGTAGTTGTCACCTTCAATGAGAATGTGAGTGGGTTCGATTTCATCTGTTATAATTTCTTTGCCCTTCACTTCTGTCAAAACAGGTAGTTTGTCTTGGCAGTCAGTTACAACCTTTTCTGGCACTCTTTCTTCGTCCCAAACCAGTCCATATTTTTTCTTGCCCTCCAGTTTTTCAATTACTTCAAGTAACTGGTCTTTGGTGTGGTTGCTATAATCTTTTTTCGCCATTTAAAACACTTTCCCATAATTTTTAATTCTTATCTTCACAAATATAACGATTTATAATTAATATAATACCCTAATAATTACCAAATACTATATTCTGTCATTCACGACAAAAGAAATCTTTATTTTCTCCGTGAATTTCCTCCACAATCTTAAAATTTGCGGGATTAAGGGTAGGGTTCTCTTGTTTTTCTCTGCACAATTAGAAAAAAGAAGATAATAACACAAAAAAAAAGGACAAGTCAAACGACCTATCCTTGAATATTGCATAATTAATAAAGATTATTTAATTTATTTATTAAAATTAATTAAATATGATTCATTGATATCTTTGTCCATTATTTTAATAATGTAGG
>Ga0209702_10007749_pt1 | contig 12930 bp, 11 predicted proteins | sample FRY01_FD_187210 | JGI IMG/M metagenome (GOLD analysis project Ga0209702, IMG submission 187210) | Freshwater microbial communities from Lake Fryxell liftoff mats and glacier meltwater in Antarctica - FRY-01 (SPAdes) (version 2) | ecosystem: Environmental > Aquatic > Freshwater > Ice > Glacier... | reverse complement strand
CGCACTGTGGGGCCCGATGCAACCGATGCCAAACCAAGGGCGCGCATGAAGAAGCTATCGTCGCGAAAGTTCTCGATCGCTTCAAAGTCATTTTTACCAAGGCACAGCAGGGCCAGGTAGCTTTTGATGATGTCGCTGTTGCTATTGCCAGAGCGCACCGGGAAAGCCGGATCAATCATGGAATTGAAATTGATTTTCTTGAGATACTTGCCAACAAATGCCAGTCCAGCATGGGAGCTGAGGTCGTAGGGCAGTTTTTTGATAATAAAGTCGGTCATCTTGGGCTCACCTTCAGGGTTAACTCAAGTTGGAGGCTAAGTGCTTGATTTCAATAGGGAAATTAGGATATATTCACTATGAAGTCACGGATTCAGGTATAATTCATCAAGCACTCATCCATCCATCCATCCATCCATCCATCCATCCATCCATCCATCCATCCATCCATCCATCCATTCATCCATTCAAAAGTCAGAAAGAAAACCACATGTCCTCAAATATTACCACTCTGGCCGGGCGCAAGGTTATCGTCACCGGCGGCGCAGGCTTCATCGGCTCGCACTTGTGCGAGGAACTGGTCGCGATCGGCGCCGATGTCATCAGCATGGATGATCTTTCCGCCGGCAAGGACAGCAATGTCGCGCTGTTTGCGGGCAAGAGCAACTTCCGCTTCGCCCACAAGGATATCTGCGACAACGACGCCGAAATGAAGGCGCTGTTCGCCGGTGTGGACACGGTGTTCCACAACGCCGCGTCGAAGAAGAACATCTGTCTGGATAACCCCCAGCGCGATCTGGATGTCAACGCGGGCGGCCCGCTGAACTTGCTGCGCCATGCAATGGATGCCGGGGTCCGCAAGTTCGTCCATGCCTCGACCGGATCGGTCTATGGTGAGCCGCAGATTTTTCCAACCACTGAAGAGCATCCGCTGGCGCCGGTTTCGTATTACGGCGTCTCGAAACTGGCGGGTGAGCGTTATGTTGATGTGTTTCGCCACCTTTACGGGCTGGATACGACAATCCTGCGCTATTTCCACGTCTATGGTCCGCGTCAGGAATCAAACGAGTTCGGCGGGGTAGTGTCGATTTTCCTGCGCCGGATCACCGAGGGCAAGAACCCGGTGGTGTTCGGACACGGTGAGCAGGTTCGCAGCTTTACTTATGTGAAAGACCTTGTCGCCGCCAATATGGCCGCAGCCACTGATCCGTCCGCCAGCGGGCAGGCCTATAACGTCGCCTCGGGCATCCGCGTGACAATCAACGACCTTGCCAAGGGGATGCTCGAAATTCTTGACCCCGCAGGCAAGCTTGCGGTCGAACACGGCGATCCGATGATCGGCGACATCATGGAGTTTGATGTGGCCAACGCCAAAATCCGCGCCGAGCTGGGTCTTGACTTTGAGCAGGACTTCTGGGGGACGCTGCGCAGCGCCTTGAGTGACAAAAATGCATTTCTGGGCTTCAAGGCTAAAGTGCAGGCCTGAAGGCGGCCAGACTAAGGAGCGCACGTGATGGACCGCCGTCAGTATTTTCGACAGTTCCTCGCGCTGTTCACCGGGACGGCGGCGGCGCTGGTGTTCAATCTGGCCAGCTATCCGTTGCTGGCACGCATCTATTCCCCGGCCGACTTCGGCCTGTTTGCCATATTCATCGCCGTCTCGGCAATCCCCGGTGCGATTGCCTGCGGGCGGTTTGAACTGGCGATTGCCAACGCACCGCACAGCGGGCCGCGGGCGTTGCTGTGGCTATGCTGGACCATAGCGATCATGGTATCGCTGGTCGCGACCATGCTGGTGTCGCTCTATTGGTGGCGCACGGACACGCCCGCTCTGGGCCTGCTCGTGCCGCTGTTGTTCATGGCGATTGTGCTGACTGGGGTGACCAATTCGACGACGATGTATCTGATACGGCATGATTCCTTCCGCTTTGCCGCGGCGGGCGTGGTGGTGCGCACCGCCACTACGGTAATCGTGCAAGTGGCATTGGCGCTGACCTGGCACTCGCCGACCGGGCTGATCATCGGGTTCTGTCTCGGGCTGGCAGTGCAGGCCTTGCTGGTGGTAGTAGTTTCGGCACGGGGGCATGGTATCGGCAGGCCGCACATTGGCCAGATGCGAGCGATGTTCCGGCGTTTCCGCGCGCAAGTCAGCGTTGACATCCCCGGATCGGTGCTGGCGGCGTTGTCGATGAACCTGATCCCGTTTTTTCTGCAATTCCTTTACGGTACCGGCGCGGTCGGTTTCTATTTGCTGGGGCAGCGCATTGCAGCGCTGCCGCTGCAACTGTTCAACGATTCGCTTGCCCAAGTCTATTTCCAGCGCGCAGCCCGCGCGAACGACGAGCGCGGTGAGTTCTGGAGCGAGTTTCGTTTTACCCTGCTGTGGTCAGGGTTGATCAGTCTGGCCATGCTGGCCGGGTTGGTGCTGCTGGCGAAGCCGGTGGTGGTACTGTATCTTGGTGCCCAGTGGGAAGTGGCAGGGACAATCCTTGTCATCCTTGCGCCGATGCTGGCGATCCGCAGCGTAACGATGTCGCTGGCAACAACGGTATTTGTGCTGCGCCGCCCGGCATGGTTGCTGTATCACAACCTTGCCAGCGTTGCGGCGATGGCGCTGGCATTCGGCCTTGCCTGGGCAAGCGGCGCTGATCTGCTGCGCTTCCTGGGCCTGCTAGCGCTGTTGCAAGGGGTTGAATTTGCTGGGTTCCTCTTGGTTCTGGGCTTGGCCGCTCGCAAGCAGTTCTCGCTGCGGAACGTTCCGGCGTTAGGGCAACGCTGATGAATGAAACCCCGCATTCTCCGAGCCAAGGCATAGCCGCCAAGCTGGCAGTCCGCGCCTATCTGAGCATGATGCGGTTTGAAGGCATGTGGGCGTTGCGCTGGCGGCGCTGGCTGATTGGCATAGCAACAGGCCGGCAGGTGCAGGCACTCAATGTTTTTGCAGAGGTTTTCATCGCAGGATTCGCTGGCTTGCGACTGGGCGATCACGTTTCGATCAACCGCGCTTCAAACCTTAGCTGCTTTGGCGGTGTCACCTTGGGTGACAATGTTGCTATCGGTCACGGCACGTCGATCATCTCGACAAATCACGGCTTCGGCGATCCGCTGGTGCCGATCAAATACCAACCGGTAACAGCGGCGCCGGTGGTAATCGGATCGAATGTGTGGATCGGCGCGAATGTAACCATTCTGCCCGGCGTGACAATCCCCGATGGGACAGTGATCGCCGCCGGGGCGGTCGTCACCCGGTCAATTAAACAGCCGAACATGATCATCGGCGGGGTTCCCGCGCGGTTGATCAAATCGCGCTTTGCCTGACTACTCACCATAAAATCACGGATATAGGACCATGACCAAATCAGCCATTCAACAACAAAACATGGGCACTGGGGTATGAAGATAGTTCATGTGCTCCCGGCCCTTACCAAGGGAGGCGGAGAGCGGGTTGCGGTCGAGCTTGCGAATCATGCCGCCCAGGCCGGACACCAAGTCACCGTCATCGCGGCCTGTCCGGTTGATTCCGCGCTGCTGCGGGATGCGTTGCACCACGACGTTCGGGTTCGGTACGTATCGGATTCAGTGGATTCTAGGGTGGGGCGATACGTCCGCGTGCTTACATGGTTGTGGCGGCATCGATTGTGGTTGGCCGATCAGGACATCCTCCACTGCCACCTTACATATGCGGTGATATTTGGAATTTTAGTGCGTATGTGGCGATCAGTAATAGGGGCCAAAGGCCCTGTGGTTGTGCAAACAAACCATTCGGTGGGCGCGCCTATGTCTACCTTGCGTCGCTGGATCCTTGCGCGAATGGCTGCACAATGTGATGCTCTTGCTCTAATCGCGGTAGACGAATACTGGCGTTTGTTCGCGTCTAAGCATCCAGGGATCATCACCCAGGTTGTTCTTAACGGCATATCGAATCCATCTTACGAACTCGTCAGCTCAGCGGAAAGATTTGCGTATCGCCAGAAAATCGGAATTCCGGACAAGTGCATTCTGGTAGTAGGTGCCGTTGGAAGACTGGATGCAGACCGAAAACCTTGGATGTATTTACCAATTTTTTCCGAAATTGCGCGCGAGTTTGGAACGGGAGTTCATTTTGTACTCGCCGGGGGAGGGGCTGAGCTTGACCGGATGCGATCACTCGTGGTCGAACAAGGACTTGAAGGGCAAATACACTTCCCCGGGCAGGTGCTCGAGCCGCGTCTCCCTCTTGCCGTCATGAATCTTTATATCAGCATCAATGTGGGTGAAATAACTGGTTTGGCGGGTATGGAAGCCGCGCTGTCGGGGCTGCCCGTGCTGGCTATACAGTGGACATCAGGATATCGCGCGGCACCTAATGACTGGATTTGGTCGAGTACAGACCTCTCCGAAGTGGCTAAGCGCGCTTGCAAATTTCTTCGCGCGCCGACAGATCGTCAGGCGCTTGCAGAGCGACAGAAGGCACATGTTAAATTGCATCACACGACCGAGGCTATGGCATGTTCTTACTATGCGCTTTACCAAGCTGCCATGGTGAGGCTTCAAGCGAAGACTGTTGGTACCGTTTGAAAAATTCACTATATCTTTTAATTGTTGCTGGGGGTATTTTATGATTTCATTTATCGATTTGCAGAGCCAGTTCAAGCGTATTCAGCCTGAACTGGAAGAGCGTGTTCTTGCTGTCCTACGCAGCGGCCAATATATTCTTGGGCCGGAGGTGGCTTCTTTGGAGCACAAATTGGCTGAATTCGCGGGGGTTAAGCATGCCGTCACATGTGCATCCGGTACCGATGCGTTGATGATTGCGCTGATGGCCAAGGGTATCGGGCCGGGCGATGCCGTATTCACTACGCCGTTCACTTTTTTTGCGACGGCCGAGGTGATCGCATTGCTAGGTGCGACACCGATTTTCGTCGATATAGACATGGGAACCTTCAACATCGATCCCGTAGCGCTCAGCGCGGCGATCACCGCACTCAAGGAATGTGACACCACGTGCAGTGCGCTGCCGAAGTGGTCTGTCGAAAAATTGCGCGGCCTGACCCCCAAAGGCGTCATCACGGTCGATTTATTTGGCTTGCCAGCTGACTATGAGCGCATAAACGCCATCGCCGCTAGGCATGGACTTTTCGTCCTGGAAGATGCTGCACAGGGCTTCGGCGGTGAGGTCAACGGCCGTCGCGCTGGCAGCTTGGCTGAGGTCGCTTGCACCTCATTTTTTCCGGCCAAGCCTTTGGGATGCTATGGCGATGGTGGGGCGTTGTTTACCGATGACGATGATCAGGCTGAGTTGTTTCGTTCCATCCGTGTACATGGACAGGGCCGTGACCGCTATGAAAACATTCGTCTGGGTATCACCGGGCGGTTGGATGCATTGCAGGCAGCCATTCTCATCCCGAAGCTTGCCATTTTCCCGGATGAATTGCGTGAACGTCAACGTGTAGCAGCAACTTATGAAAAGCTAATTTCTTCTTCAACTGTGGATGTTATCACTCCGCAAGTTCCCGATAGGTATTGCAGCGCGTGGGCGCAGTATTCGGTTTTGGCTGCAGATCAGGCGGCACGCCAGACCATCCTGGATCGACTGAAATCGGCGGAGGTGCCCGCAATGATTTATTACACGAAGCCGTTGCATTTGCAGAAGGCTTTTGTCAACTTGGGCTATCAAATGGGCGATTTTCCAGTGAGCGAGCAGGCCTCGGAGCGGATTTTTAGTCTCCCTATGCACCCCTATTTGGATAACCAGGCGATTGCCACTATTGTTGGAGCTATGGCGTAGGTATGTAAGGAAATTATTATGACAACTTTTATACACCCGACGGCAAATGTTTCGCCAGATGCTCGTATCGGCGAAGGCACCAAGATATGGATCAATGTTCAAGTGAGGGAGCAGGCCGATATTGGCACAAATTGCATTATTTCGAAGGATGTTTATATCGATCATGCTGTTCGTATCGGTAACAATTGCAAGATTCAAAATAGCGTGTCTGTTTACCATGGCGTGACTATTGAGGACGATGTTTTCGTCGGACCTAATGTGTCATTTACCAACGACAAGGTGCCGCGAGCTTTCAATGTCGAATGGAAAATAACGCCTACCACGGTCAAAAGGGGTGCCAGTATCGGTGCGAATGCCACTATCGTGTGCGGCATCGTTATTGGCGAATATGCAATGGTGGCTGCTGGTAGCGTAGTTACCAAGGATGTCCCCCCTTATACACTCGTTATGGCTAATCCCGCTCGTCAAGTTGCGATAATCGACAAGGCCGGGAATGTGGTTTCAAGAATTTAATGGAGTTATAGTTTATGAAAAAGCAAACAGTCAAAATTGGATTGATCGGCCTTGGCAGGATGGGACAGAATCATCTTCGCGTACTTTCGATGCTGAAAAATGTAGAACTCGTTTTCGTTTTCGATACCAACAATGAAGTGGCCAAGGGTATCGGCGCATCGTATGGTGTACCTGCTGAAGATGATCTCGATCTGGTGCTGGGAAAGGTCGATGCAGTGATCATTGCCTCCCCGACGGTCACTCATGCTGACTATATGAGGCAGGTTGCGAAATACGTGAAGAATATTTTTGTGGAAAAGCCGCTTGCAGATACGCTGGTCGAGGCTGAGGCACTATGGAATCTTGCTCAGGAAAATGGACTGAATGTTCAGGTCGGATTTATCGAAAGATTTAATCCTGCTATCCAGCAGTTGAAAAAGGTGATGGGTCAATCGAAAAAAATCATCAGCATCGATTTCACCCGAACCAACAGGATATCGGCTCGAATTACCGACGTCGACGTCATTACAGACTTGATGATTCACGACATTGATCTCGCGCTCTATCTAAACGGCCCGATTCAATCTATATCCGCGCATGGTTTTACTGAAGGTCCGATGATAGATTTTGCATCGGCGTTGTTGACGCATACTAATGGACATTTTTCCCGCATCCAGGCGAGTCGGATTACGGACAAGAAGGCTCGATCTATTCAGGCCACCTGCATAGATATGTATGTCGATTGCGACCTACTACGCAAAGAAATCATAATAAACCGTCAAACAGAGACTCACCAGCAAAGTAACGGCCCCTATGTTATCAGCTCGTTTGAGGAGACAGTCGAAATCCGTCCGCAAGAGGCACTGTTGACTGAACTACAGATATTTCTTTCGTCCTGTTTAGGCGAACCGGTTGACAGGCCAGACGCCCTTGCAGGATTAGAGGCGATGCGCATTTGTGACCAAATCCAAAAGATAATACTTAAATAAGGCCTGTTTTCTTAACATGTTTTTAGTAAGGGTCGGGGTCAGGTATTGGTTGCGGCTTGGCAATGTCGCACATAACGAGCGGGTGAGAATCCCGCCAGCCAAGCCATGTGTCTCGGGTCCATTGGGTCCGAGGCATGAGCCAGGCGGAAACACGCTTTTTTCGAAACGAACCCAATCAGACAGGATTTTCAGCATGATGCCAAGCGACCAGCCCCCGCGCACATTCAAGGATTGCGCATAAATGTGTGGCATTACAGGTTTTTTTGCCGCGCCTGCCAGACCCGAGGGTGAGCTGAAAGAGATGGCCCGGAGCATGGCCAATGCCATTGTGCATCGCGGCCCGGACGACTCGGGCGCATGGGCAGACGCGCAGGCTGGCATTGCGCTGGGGCACCGGCGTCTTTCCATCATTGACTTATCACCAGCCGGGCACCAGCCCATGGCCTCAAGCAGTGGGCGGTTTGTTGTTGCCTTTAATGGGGAGATTTACAACCATTTGGAGTTGCGGGCTGAGTTGGAGAAGAGCCCTGACCCCAGCCCTCTCCCAGGGGGAGATGGCGCGAGATGGCGCGGGCACTCTGACACTGAAACGTTGTTGGCTGGATTTGAGGCTTGGGGGATCGAGGCCACGCTGAACAAAACCGTGGGCATGTTTGCCATTGCGCTGTGGGATGTGCGCGAGCGCACGTTGCACCTAGCGCGCGACCGGTTTGGCGAAAAGCCCTTGTATTACGGCTGGGCCGGCAGCGGTGCTGGCCGGGCGCTTGTGTTTGGCTCGGAGCTGAAGGCGCTCCGAGCCTTTCCGGGCTTTGCCAACCCGGTGTGCCGGCAGGCGCTGGCGCAGTACATGCGGTTTATGTATGTGCCGGCGCCGCGCAGCATATACCAAGGTATTTACAAGCTGGAGCCAGGCTGTATGGTCAGCATTATCGGCCCGCCGCCAGGGGATGCCCCCGCGCAGCCGTTGCGCCCGCCTGAAGTGTACGGGACTTTGTCAATGCGGCGCTGGTGGACTCTAGCCGATGTGGTGCAGGCCGGCGCCAAAAATCAGCTGACTGACGAGGTAGAGGCGGTGCAATTGCTGGAGCAGCGCCTGGCCGAGGCCGTGCGGCTGCAGTCGCTGGCCGATGTGCCATTGGGGGCATTTTTATCGGGAGGTGTGGATTCGTCTGCCATCGTGGCCCTGATGCAGCAGCAGGCCACGCGACCTGTCAAAACTTTTACCGTGGGATTTGAAGAAGCCGGATTTGACGAGTCGCCTCATGCGCGGGCCGTGGCTCAACACTTGGGTACTGACCATGCTGAACTGTTTGTTACGGCGGCCGAGGCGCAAGCTGTGATCGCCCAACTGCCTGACATGTATGACGAGCCATTCGCAGATTCCTCGCAGATTCCCACACACTTAGTGTGCCGCGCTGCGCGCCAGCATGTGACGGTGGCCTTGTCGGGCGACGCAGGGGACGAGCTGTTTGGCGGCTATAACCGTTACTTTTGGGGGCCGCGCATCTGGAAGCGGCTGGCTTGGCTGCCATACCCTGTACGCCAGGCACTGGGCGCGGCCATCAGCGCCGTACCCGTGGCGGGGTGGGACGCATTGAGTCGTCCGGTCAATGCTTTGCTAGGTGGTCAGGGTATTGCGCGCGCCGGCGACAAGGCGCATAAGCTGGCCGCTCGCCTGCGCGGTGTGCGAAATTTGGACGATTTGTACTTGAGTCTGGTGTCGGAGTGGCAAGATCCTGCACAGGTGGTGCGCGGTGAAAATGGTATGGTACAGGAGCCGCCCAGCCTGCTGGATGACTCGGTGCCCGCTCAAGGCATGGAAGGCAGCCCGCTGCGCATGATGTACCGCGACAGCATGACCTATCTGCCCGACGATATTCTATGCAAGGTGGACCGAGCGGCTATGGCTGTCAGCCTTGAAACGCGTGTGCCATTCTTGGATCACCGCGTGGCCGAGCTGGCGTGGCGCCTGCCGCTGGGCAGCAAGATTCGCGGCGGGCAGGGCAAGTGGGCGCTGCGGCAGGTGCTGTACCGGCATGTGCCGCGCGAGCTGATCGACCGGCCCAAGGCGGGTTTTGGCATCCCCGTGGGGCAGTGGCTGCGCGGGCCGTTGCGGCCGTGGGCTGAAAGTTTGCTGGATGAAAAACGCTTGCAGACGGAGGGCTACTTTTATCCCGCGCCTATTCGACAGAAGTGGGTCGAACATCTGGCGGGGCAGCGTGATCACACATCGAGTTTATGGGCTGTACTAATGTTTCAAGCTTGGCTTTCTAGTACAAGAAGGAATCACTAGTGCTGCCCTATTGGTTCTTATTTGCTCTAGTCGCTTATTTTGCAGTGACCCATTCTCGGGCAATAGTACCTCCGGCGCATGGCGGCAATTGGTCAATGCAATGGTGGCTGATATTTGTTGTTCTAGTGCTGATGATAGGAATGCGGCATGAGGTTGGTGCGGACTGGGGGACTTACCTTTTTCATCTCGAGAGTGCAACGGGGGCGTCGCTCACTGAAGCTTTAATTCAAAAGGACCCGGCTTATGGCTTTCTCAATTGGATTGGCGGCCATTGGGGAGGCATCTATCTAGTCAACACCATTTGTGCTGCCTTGTTTGCATGGGGGCTTGTGGCGTTTTGTAGGACACAGCCGCTCCCTTGGCTATCGTTAACCGTTGCGATTCCTTTTTTGGTAATAGTGGTGGCTATGGGTGTCACCCGCCAAGGTGTGGCTATTGGTCTTGCCATGTTTGCACTCGTGGCGGTAGGTAAAGGTAGAGTGCTGCACTTCGTTTTGTGGATTGCCATCGCCGCTTTGTTCCACAAGTCGGCGGTCATCCTAGTGCCGATGGCGGTGCTTGCCGGCACAAAGCGCAAGCTGTGGATGGTGATTGGGGTCGGCGGGGTAGCAGCACTTTTGTTCGTACTGCTATTGCAGGAACACGTTGATAATTTGCAGACAACGTATCTGGAAGCAGAGTATCAATCCTCGGGGGCTGCTATTCGGATTGCCATGAATGCGTTGCCGGCATTGTTGTTTTTGTTCTTTCGCCGCAGATTTGCCCTGCCGAGGGAGCAGCAAAGCTTTTGGACTTGGGTGGCTTTGACTGCATTGGTGCTTGTTGTGCTGTTGTATTTATCACCGTCAACAGCCGCCGTAGATCGAGTGGCTTTGTATTGGATTCCTTTACAGCTTTTTGTATGGTCACGGCTACCCATTGCATTGGGGAGTCGCCGTGGCAACACAAAAATATGGATCAGTTTAGTTGTAGCCTATAGTGCGGCGGTGCTCTTTGTCTGGCTGGGGTTTGGGGCACGCGCTGTTGCCTGGTTGCCATACCAGTTTTACCCATGGTATTGGTTGTGGCCGTGAATTTGTCATCGTGCTGAATGTTGTGCTGGTCGAAAATTTAGGGTGCAAATGGTTAATCGTTTAAAAAAAATTAGTATGAATGCGGGCAAATGGAGCACTTGGCTGCTCGTTATTTTTCTGATGGTGAACGTTGCTTTGGGCTTCATCACCAATGTGCCTACGCATGTGACCGAGTCGGATGCGGCGGTGTTTCGCACCAAACTCAACTTGAAGAAGCCCGTAGTGCCGTTGACATATGCCCAAGAAATCGAGCTGATCCGATCCGTGCAGGCGCTCATTTTTGATAAGGTGCCGACTGGCGAACCCATACCCAACTACGAAGACCGCGAGCCGGAAGACTTGTTAGAGAGAAATTCGGCCTTGTGCTACGACCGGTCGCGCACCTATGACAAGGTTTTTTTGTGGCTGGGGTTTGAGACACGCCACATTTTTATTCTTTACTCGAAGCATCCGATAACCGGTGAAACGCAATCCTTTATCCGGGCTATGTTTACCAAGGGCCCCAACAACACCCACGCGGTGACAGAAGTCAAAACCAGTAAAGGCTGGGTCATAGTGGACTCTAACAGTGCGTGGATCGGCATTGCGGCCAATGGTTTGCCCATTAACGTAGACCATCTGCATGAGCAACAAGCGCAGCTGCCGGGTATGCCTGCCTACTTCAACCAGCCGTACATTGCCATTCGCGGCATGTATTCGCGCAGAGGGCAGTTTTACCGGCCCTACATTCCGTACCCGGAGCTGAACTGGGTAGATTTTTTTGAGTGGATTGGAGGGAAATGATGATGCTGATTTTCCCGTTTTGTCTGAAGGCGAATTGTCGATGAGCGGGAAGCTGTTGTTTGTGGTCAATGTCGACTGGTTTTTCTTGTCTCACCGCCTGCCAATCGCGCTGGAAGCCCTGCGGCAGGGTTACCAGGTACACATCGCCACGGGTCTGACTGACAGGCTGGATGAGCTGCAGCGCCATGGCTTGGTGGTGCACCCATTGGCGCTGGATCGCAGCAGTGCGGGTTTGGGCAGTGCGTGGCGCACCATGTTGCAGTTGCGGCAGATATTCAGGGCCGTGCAGCCTGATCTGGTGCACTTGGTCACCATCAAGCCGGTGTTGCTGGGCGGGCTGGTGGCGCGGCTGGCCGGGGTGCCGGCGGTGGTGGCGGCCGTGTCAGGCCTTGGGTTTGTTTTTGTGGCAAAGGGCGTTAAGGCTTCTGCAAGACGCTGGTTGGTTGGCGGTTTGTACCGTTTGGCGCTGGGGCACCACAACTTGAAAGTGGTTTTTCAAAACCCCGATGACCGGGCCAGCTTGGCTAGGCTCGCACATTTACCAGACCGCAAGGTGGCCATGATTCGTGGGTCTGGTGTTGACCTGACTCAATACGGCGTGATGCCGAAGCCGCCAGGTATGCCGGTGGTTGTGCTGGCGGCGCGCTTGCTTGCAGATAAGGGCGTGTTGGAGTTTGTGCAGGCTGCTCGCCTGTTGAGGCAGCGCGGTTGCAATGCCCGGTTCGTCTTGGTGGGCACCGTAGATACGGCTAACCCGACCAGCTTCACAGACGCTGAAGTATCAGCCTGGGTGCAGGATGGTGTGGTGGAGTGGTGGGGGCATCGCGCAGATATGCCGCAAGTGTTGGCGACTGCGCAGGTGGTGGTGCTGCCTTCCTATTACGGCGAAGGCCTACCGAAAGTTCTGATTGAGGCGGCAGCATGCGGTCGAGTGGTGGTTACTACCGATCATCCCGGTTGCCGTGATGCCATTGACCCTGGCGTTACCGGCGTCTTGGTGCCGGTGCGCAACACGGTTGCTTTGGCCGATGCCATGGAGGCTTTAATCAATGATCCCCTTCGCTGCAAAGTCATGGGTGATGCGGGGCGCGCGTTGGCCGAGAGGGCGTTTGATGTGCGGCAGGTTGTGGCGGCGCATTTGCAGATTTACCAAGAACTGATCGGTAAATCATGAAGGTGTTGGTAACGGGCGCAAGCGGTTTTGTTGGGCATGCGGTGTGGCTGCGCCTCAATGGCATGAGCGGCATGATTGCCGTGGGTAGTGTGCGCCGTGCGGCGATGTTTGCAGATGCTGGATTACCGCTTGTGACGGTGGGCGAGCTGCCAGCGCAAACTGATTGGTCAGGGGCCTTGGCTGGTGTGCAGGCAGTGGTTCATACGGCCGCTCGCGTGCATGTCATGCAAGAGGCTGCCGCCGATCCGCTGACTGAGTTTCGTCGGGTCAATGTTCAAGGCACCTTGAATCTGGCTCGGCAAGCTGCCGCAGCGGGTGTGCGGCGTTTTGTGTTCGTGAGCTCTATCAAGGTCAATGGCGAG
>Ga0209702_10007748_pt1 | contig 12932 bp, 3 predicted proteins | sample FRY01_FD_187210 | JGI IMG/M metagenome (GOLD analysis project Ga0209702, IMG submission 187210) | Freshwater microbial communities from Lake Fryxell liftoff mats and glacier meltwater in Antarctica - FRY-01 (SPAdes) (version 2) | ecosystem: Environmental > Aquatic > Freshwater > Ice > Glacier... | reverse complement strand
CAAAACGGCATCACTGGCTACAGCACCGTTAAGATGGACGGTGGCTGGGCAATCAACCCCGCCCTGGAGACCACCGATGGCACTACGACCACTCAAGCCCAGCAAAGCCCAGCGCAAGGACAAGAAGGCGCAGCCCCAGCAACAGCCGTTGCGGGAACAACTGTTCCAAGCCTCGGGGATGCTGATCTCGCCGCGACTGGTCGACCAGCCCTCCCAGCAGACCAACCCTTAAGGCTTGCGCTCCCGGCTACTGTTCAAACATTCAAGAGTGTCCGCGCCTCCCTGCAGCAGCAGAGCAACCTCAGTGTTGCTATGGTGCCCACGAGCGAGTGGGGCGACAGCCAGAAGCTGGGTGCTGCAGTAGCCCGCCTGCTTGGCAAGACCTACACGGTCTACCGCTACGACTCGGGCAACCGGGACGCCATGCCCAATGGCCTGGTCGACAAGCTCAGTGGCAAGAACATCATGGTGGCCGAGGACACGGACGACGCCCCCATCTTTGTGGCTTTCCATGAGGGCTTCCACGCGCTGCCCAAACCCATACGAGAAAAGGCCGAGGGTGCGCTCCGCAATTTGTTCCGCTCCGAAAACATGGCCGACTTCCGCAGGGAGTTTGGACTAGAGGGCGCGAGCGATGCGCTGCTTAACGCGGAGATCCCGGCGTACATGGCCCAGGCCGTGGTGCGCCGGCCGGACTTTTTGAACGAGCTAAAAGACAAGCTGGGCAACCGTGAGTTTGCTGAGTTCGCCAAGGTCATCCTGGGCAAGCTCAATCAGATCCTGACGGGCGCACGCAAAGAGTACGGCGACGACTTCGTCAGCAAGTACATCTCTGACATCGACCAGGCGCGCGGCATCCTTAGCGATGCCTACGCCCAAGCGATGCAAGAGCAAGGCCTGCAGCCTGACATGGATGCCGCTGGCGCTTCGCCAGTTATGTCCAACCGATCGCGCACTGACCTGAACTTTAAGGATGTGATCAAGCGCACGCCCGAGTTGCAGGCAGCCGCTCAAGATGTCAAAGACGGCAAGATGTCGGCCGCCCAGTACGAGGCGCTGGTCAACGAGGTCAACGAGGTCAAGCCAGTCGAAGCGTACAAGACAGTGCCAGCCCCAGCCAGTGACGGCGACATCCGAAACGTACTGAGCAGCGACAAGACTGACCGCATCGGTGCGCCGTCTCGCGACCTGAAGGCAGGCGCCCCCGTGGGCCTGCGCCTGGATATTCCAGCCGATGCAAACCGTGGCACCTGGGTGGTCTCAGTGCATGAGCAGGAGGCTGGCTACAACGCAGGCAAGTCCATCGGCTACGAGCCTGTGGCCGCTGCCACCAACGCTTCGTTTGGCGTCGTCGAGAAGGCTGCAATCAACATTGCCGGCGGCAAGCCCAAGGCAACGATCGCTGTGATCAAAGGCGCATGGAAGCCAACGACCGCCAAGCAGGCGCAGGTCGCTGCCCAGGCGGCGCTCAAGTCCAAGAGCTGGGTGCAGGTCGGCATGGACCCCGAGCGCCACAGCTACTTCTACGATCGCGCCACGATGGAGCCAGTAGTCTCTGCTGACGAGGTTCTGCAGGTCGGGCCGCTGGTGCTGGCCAAGAACCCGAAGTACGGCAACAAGTCGGACTTCATGTTCAGCAACCGCGCCAAGAAGGCCGGTGACTTTTCGTACAGCCAGGACGACAAGGGCCACATCACATTCGGCGTCGAGGCTGAGCGCGTGCGCTTCATAGCCAACAAGTTTGCCAAGCCATCGGTGCTGCCTGACGGCGCCATTCGCTTCAAAGCTGAAGACGCATCCGCGGTGATAAAAGCACTCAAGGCTGCGCCAAAGATCAACCCGCAGATTGCCACTGACATCCAGTCCCAACTGGGCCTGAGCGAGGAAGAGCTGGGCTCTACATCGCTGGAGTACCAGACGGGCGAGCCCAAGCAGCGCGCCTTTGTGGCGCCGCTTAAGGGTGGCATCCCTGCGGTGGTCAAGTTCCTAGAGGACCGTCGCCGCGCCTCTGGCCTGCGCGTGCTCAACATTGCAAACCCTGCAGATCAAGACACCCTGGCCAGGCTGATGGCGGCCGAGACCCTGGCGGCAATCCGCTCGAACGGCAATGCGCTGGAGTGGTACGACGAGACGATCGCAAAGACCCTGGCCATGGCCGCGGTCAAGTACCCAGAGCTTGGCAACGAACCGAATGCGCAGATGCTTTTCCGTGTGGCCATGGCCATCACGTCGCAAGGCTTGAACGTCGAGAACAACCTCAAGATCACGATGCGTCAGTACGACGCCTTCCGCAACGACGGTAAGTTCCCAGAGGTGGGTGAGGGTGACTCTGCTGCAGTGATGCAAAAGAGTTTCCGCGTGATCAATGGCCTGCTCGACGAGATAGGGCCGGACCTGCTGCGCCGATTCCTCGTGACCGAGTTCACCATTGGCGAGCTGAACCGAGCAGGCTTTGATCCTAGCGGCGAGCTGGTCGATGAGAAGGTTCTCGGCTCATCCATCCTCGGCCCGAAGATTGGCTTTGGCTTTTACTCAAACCTCAATGGCAACTTTGAGCCGGTCACCATGGACATGTGGTTCATGCGAACCATGGGCCGACTGACTGGCAACCTGCGGGCATTCGACGCCGAGAAGTTTGGCACCCAGGTCAAGCGCTTGCGCGCTGCGCTGGACATCCGCGGCGAGGACGGAGTCTTCGGCGATCGCTTCGATCCAGATCTTGTTGAGCGAGCGCGCACCGATAACGACGCAGCGATCGAGCTGGCCCGCCAGGTGGGCAAGGCCCACGAGAAAGACTACAAGGCGAACCGCGCAGAGTATGATGCGGATACCCGCAAGAAGTCCGAGCTGGTGTTTGCTGCCGACACAATGATCATCTCGGTGGACAAGCCCAACGATGCACCGACCAGCGGCACAGAGCGCCGACTCCTGCGTGAAGTGGTTCGCAAGGCGGTGGCTGAAGTTGAAAACGCATACGGCCAGCGCATCCCGCCGGCTGCCATGCAGGCGCTTATCTGGTATCCTGAGCAGGAGCTGTACAAGGCGATGGGCGTCAAGCTCAGCGTCACCAGCCAGGACTACGCTGGCGCCACCGAGAAAGTTTTGACCGAAGAGGGATACGATGGAAAACGACTTCGCGCAGCAGCCAAATCTGGATCAGCAAGAGTTCGACAAGCGGCTGCTCGCAATGTCGGACGCGGATCTGAAGTCGATGGCCAAGAAGATGGCGGCACTGGCCCGCTCAAAGGTGCAGACCGAGAGCAATTCATCCGAGAGCGATATGAGCGAACCCAGCTCGAACAAGAGCAGGTAGATCCCAAGCGCAAGGGCATCGTATTTGAGGTCGCGCCTGACCCCAACAACGTCGAGTTGACCGATCGCTGGCGCAGCCTGACCCAGGCACAGCGCGTTCAGATCAGCAACCGCGTGGCGCGCGAGGTTGTGCGCAAAGTGTTGGACCAGTTCAACACCGACGGCATTGTGGCCTTGCAGGTGGGCAGCTACCTTGACGACACAAATCCCTCGTTCTCTTTGCTGATCAACAAAGGCGACCCGGTCGAGATCTCCAAGTTCCTTGGCTTTGTATTGGCCCAGGACTCCATGATGGTGATCTCACCGAAGGAGTTCAAAGGCTCAGCCAAAGTGGGCGCTGTGTCCATCAGGGTTGGCGACAAGACGCCGGCCGAGATTGAGCAGATTTACCAACAGCTCCGCACCATTGAGATCAACGGCGAAAAGCCAATCGGCGGGCAGTCCTATGCCAACGGCACCATGACTGTGCTGAACTATTCGGGTGTGCCTACACCAGAGCTTGCTATTTTGGCGGACCAAAAACTTAACAAAGCTTATAATGTGTTGACACGCGACGTGTTCGCGGCATTCCCTGAAAAGAAGGATTACGACTATGCCAGTCAGACCAATGACGGACGAGGAAGCAGAGGAGATCTTCGGCAGCGGGCTCGTGCTCTTCGGGCAGAAGCGACCTCAGCCGTCGAGCGAGAACTCGAAAGCTCAGGACTCAGCTTCAGCAAGCGAGCCCAGCCAGGACAAGGCGGACAAGACCAAGTAACCCCTGGCATTGGGGACAAGCTCCAGGCGAGGGTTGATGGCGAGTTTGATGCGCTGGTCAGCGAGTACGCTGCACTGCCTGGTACAAAGGATGGGCGGCTCCTTGATGTGGACATTGCCCGCGAGCTGTCGCCTGAATACCGGGACGACCGCAGTCGAGCCGCAGAGATCCATGAGGCAGCCAGCAACTTTATCGATCGCCTGTTTGAAGACCGCGTGGCCAATGGCCCACAAGGTGGGATTGTTGCCTACCAAGGCTACGAGAAAGCCGAAGTGCCTCGCGTGCAGGCTGCCCGCAAACTTGCTGGCTTGGTCAAGCGGCTAGAAGAGGGCACGCTGTCGCAGCCTGCGTTTGAGTTGCAGGTCCGTTTGCTGTCCGAGCGTATGAGCGAAGTGTCCGCGACCAAGGATGCCAACCGAATCGTGAGCACGCGCGAACGTGGCGCCGACATCATTCGCGAGAAGCTGATTGCTGCTCGACGTCGCGGAGACGTGGACTTTGACACCACAGCTTTTGCGCTCTGGGCACTTCAGCAGAACCCGGCCATTGCCGAAGGGCTTGGTATCAGCGTGCGTGAGCGCCCAGAGAATCAAGCTGGTGCTGCCGGTGACTACAACCCCGCCGCGTCGATCATGCGCGTGTTCAAGGGCGTTGAGAACAGGGACACCGCTGTGCATGAGATCCTGCACCACACTGAGCGCATGATGCCGGCAGTTGTGCAGGATGGAATCCGCAAGGAATGGGCGAAGCAGTATGCCAAGACGCTGGCCAAGTCCAGCGGCAAGACGCTGGATGCACTGGCTATGTTTCCCGCCGCGATGGTCGGAGACAAGCTGGCGCAGGCTGCCGTCTCTGATGGCTTCAGCAGCGGCGCGCTTGACGTGGATACCCATTACCAGTTGACAAACCCGAGCGAGTTCTGGGCGGTCAATGCGTCCGCCATTTTGAGTGGTCGCTACGAGGCAGGCTCGTGGGTGGGCAAGGCTAAGCAGTGGGTGGGAGAGATGCTGCAAAAGGTCAAGGGCATCTTGGGCATGCGTTCGGATGCAGCCGTGCTCAAGGGTTTGGAAGCCGTGCTCAACGGCGATGGCAAGCGACTGTCCAACAAGATGCTGACCGATATGGTCAGGCTTAACGACCGCAGCAACCAAGCTGACCAGACCGACACGCCATCCTTCAAACAGTGGTTCGGCGACAGCAAGGTCGTTGACGCTGACGGCAAGCCGCTGGTGGTTTATCACGGCACCTACGTGCGTGAAACCTTGTTGGCTGACGGCACCGTCATGGGAGATATCAAGGCGTTTGACCGGATGATCACTACCCAGTTCCGATCGCCTTCAATTGACACTGTCGGAAGCTGGTTCTCGACCAACCCTGGCGAAGGTGGCGCCGAGATGTACGGCAACACAATATATCCCGTGTACTTGTCCATCAAAAATCCGCAGGTCACCACATTCCAACTGATGACTCGCCGAGCACGGCTTCTAGAAAACGGAAAAGATGACGGAAGAAAAATTGGCCAGGCCGAAGTTGACGCTTACCGCGAGTGGCTTGGCAGCATGGACAAGGACGGGATCAAGATTGAAGGCAGCGGTAATAGCGGCTCGACTGAGTTTGACAATCAGGTGGCGTGGATTGCTTTAGAGCCCACGCAGATCAAGTCAGCAATTGGGAACAACGGCGAGTTCGATCCCGAGAGCGCAGACATCAGACTTAGCAAGCGCCAGCGCCTGGTCGGCACCAACTTTGACATGGAGTCGAGCAACCGCCGCGATGCAGCTCGCATCGTTATCCAAGATGACGCCCTGCGTATGAAGCGGGTGATCGAGTCCGTCAAGAAACAGGGCGGCAATGTCGGGGAAGCTCAGAACTTCTACGACGCGAACACCCTGATGCCTGGCCGGATCCAGGCTGCGGTCGATGACTTCAAGAATGAAGTGGTCCGACCAATGCTGGACAAGGCCGGCGAGTACGGCATCAATATGGACGAGCTGTCCATGTATGCCTACGCCAAGCACGCCAAGGAGCGCAACGCTTACATAGCCAGTATTAACAAGCGCCTGCGAGACGGCGGCTCTGGCATGACCAACGCCGAGGCCGACGCCATCATCCAGATGGTGGCCATCACTGGCGACACGGCAAAGTTTGAAGAGCTGCACCAGATGCTGATGGGCATCACCTCGACCACGCGCAACCGGATGCTCAGCGAAGGGCTGATCACGCAGGACGAGTTCGACGCGATGACCAACGCCTACGACAACTACATCCCACTGCGTGGCTTTGAAGATGTCGAAGAAGAAACCGGCGTGGCTCGACCTGGCATTGGCCGCGGCGTCAACGTGCGGGGCGGTGAGACCATCCGCGCACTAGGTCGCAGCAGCAAGGCTGGCGACCTGATTGAAAACGCACTGCGCGATTACGAGCGAGCCATCTCCCGCATTGAAAAGAATGACGTGGCCAAGGTGCTGCTGGACTTCGTGCTCTCCAATCCAGACCCAGCTCTCTGGGGTGTGGACGTCGAGCGCACTAAGCCCGGCTTCAACAAGGCGCAGGGCACGGTGCAGTACACCAAGTCAATCGAAAAGGGCGAGGACACTATTGGCGTCAAGGTCGGTGGCCAGCAGGTCTACATCAAGTTTGCAGATAACGAGCTGACCCGCGCACTGCGTCAAACTTGGAAGGACGAGGTCAGCGGGGCAGAGCGTGTAACCCTCGCCATCACCGGCTGGTGGAACAACTGGCTGCGCGCCGTACTGACCAAGTACAACCCGGCCTTCGCAGCGATCAACATCCCACGCGATGCGCTGTGGTCCGGCACGGCGTCCGCACTCGACGAGCTTGGCGTGAAAGGCTTGGGCCTGTACTTCAAGAACTACGGCAAGGCGCTCATGGCCTCGGGGCGCCAGGAGCTGGGCGTATCTGGGACCACCAGCATGTTCGGCAATCCGCAGATGGACCGGATGTTCAAAGAGTTCCGCGCATCGGGTGGCATCACGGGCGGCTTCTACATGCGCTCGCTCAAGGACATCAACGAAGACCTGCGCGATGAGCTGCTGCTGGCCGGCGCCTCCGCTCGCAATCCGATTGAGATGATCAAGTCGTTGCCGCCCTATAAGCTGGCCAAGATGACGCTCAAAGGTTTGCAGTTGATGGGCGCAGCCTCCGAGAACGCAACCCGGTTTGCCTTGTACATGGCCAGCCGCGAGATGGGCAACAGCCCAGCGAAGGCCGCGATCCTGGCCAAGGACGGCACCACCAACTTCAACCGCAAGGGTGAGTGGGGTGGGGCGCTGAACAACCTGTACCTCTTCTTCAACGCTGGCGTGCAGGGCACATCCCAGTTGCTCAAGGTGATGAAGAACCCAAAGGTCCAAGCTGCCATGGCCGGCGTCACTGGCATCGGCATGATGCTGGCGCTGTATGGTGCCGCGGCCGGCGGTGAGGATGACGACGGCGAAGCGTACTGGGACAAGATCCCCGGCTACGTGAAGGAGCGCAACCTTGTCGTCATGCTGCCGCCAGGCGATGCGCTGGCCGGCGGTATTGAGCGGGCCGGCAAGCGCGGTCGCTACTTCCTGATCCCCGTGCAGTACGGCTTCAACTTCTTCCCCAATGCTGGCTACATGATGGCCGACGTCATCCGCAACCGGCAAGACCCCAAGCGTGGGGTGACGCCCACCAAGGCGGCCTTGCACATGGCCTCGACTACCCTCGGGTCAGTCAATCCATTCGGCGGCTCTGTGGACCTCACAGACGGCGTGCAAGTCCTTCTGGCGGTGATGCCTACCCTGGCTGACCTGCCGGTCCAGTTGGTTAATGAGCGCAACACCTTTGGCACCACATCGGCACCAGGCAAGTCGCCCTTTGACAAGCGGCCGGACTCCGAGCGCATGTTCACCTCGCAGCAGGACACTGTGTCGGCCAAGATTGCCAAGACCATCAACGAGATGGGCGGCGGCAACGAAGGCAAGGCCGGCAAAATCCTGGGCATGGAAACCGCGGTGACGCCTGGCACGATCGACACACTCATCAAGGCAACCACTGGCGGCCTGGGCACCTTTGTCGAGCAGGTAGGCACCTCGGTGATGGCCATGACTGGCGACAACAAGAACCTCAAGGCCAACAAGCTGCCGTTTGTGAACCGCTTCTACGGCGAGGTCGATGAGTCTGCCAACATCCGCACCGCGGGCGAGCGCATGGCCGAGGTCCGAAAGCTGGCTGACGAGGTCAAGGCTCAGCAGAAGATAGGTCTGGACCCCGAGCTGAAAGACGAAGAGAAAAAGCTGATGTCCCTGGCCGGCATGCAGGACACGTACAGCAAGCAGCAATCCCTGATGCGCAAGGCCGAGCTGCAGATCATCAAGGACAAGTCCCTGACCGAAGCTGAGAAGAGGTTGCAGCGCCAGCGAATTCAAGTGGACCGGGACAAGCTGTCCACCGAGATGAACAAGGCATACCTGCAAGTGGCCAAATGAGAAAGGGGGCCAGCGGCCCCCTTCATCTCAAACGAATTGCCGCAGCTCCGGCGGCTTCCAGCCCTCGGGCTTTCCGATCTTGCCGCCAGGAAGGATCACCGGCTTGCCGTCAATCAGCTTGGCTTCGTTGCTGGCCAGCACCGCCTGGTCGGCTTCCGTCTTCTTGAACCCGGCCAAGTAAGCCACGCCGTTACCCGTGACGTCGGTATCGCACAGCGCATCCAGCGCGTCCGCCCGCAAGTGGGTGGGGATGTAGACCTGTTGCTCGGCGCGCTTGAGCTTGCTGGCGAACCATTCCAGATCCAGCCTGGTGCGATCCAGCAGCTTGGCGTAGCCTTCGCTGTCGGTGCGAAGCACGCTCAGCAATTCGCAAAACTCCTCGATGTGGCAGCCAAGCTGCAGGCTCAGGTTCTCTTGGCTGGGCTCCTTGCCGCAGGCGGCCAGCCAGGCGGCGGTGCGCTGATAGTTGGTCAGGTGCTTGTGCTCGCGCAGGGCATGCACTGAGCTGAGCGCCATCTGGTGGGCGCCGCTGGTCTCCAGCCCGCCGTCTGGTCCAAAGTCGATCCCTATCTTGACCTCTTCCCCTGCGTCCTCGAACGTCACGATCGCCGCGCTCATGCCGCACCGCCTTCGGCAGAAGCTTGCTTGGCTCGCATCCACTGGGGCAGGATGGGGTAGACCTTGCCGTCATGGTCAATCAGGCAGGGCTCTGAGATGGTCTCGACCTTGGTGACCGAGCAGGCGTGGATCTCGCCAACGCGAGTGCCCTCGGCCAGGCCCAGCTCGACGCGCATCTCTTCAAGCCACCAGCTCGGGGCGGCGATGATGGGCAGGGGCGTGTCAGACCACTGGGCTGCTGGGATCTTTTCTTTGAGCGCCTGGAGCGCGTGCTGCACGTTGGCGATGGCGTAGATGGAAGCTGTCATTGGGTCTCCTTGAAAATAATCATTGTGATATTTTCGCAGATTCAGCGGCCCCTGAGTAAGCCAGGAGCCGCCGGGGTTTACGCGATTTCCAATGCGCCTTGTGCTTGAGCGGCGGCTGCAATGACCGTGCGTGCGGCGGCCTCGGCCATGAGCTGGTTAAACCGGCGATGCACATCCTCGGGCCTGATGTGGGTGTAGATCTTGAGCGCTGATCATCATCGGCGCCTTGCGGGATGTTGTCAGCCGAAATGTGGGCACCGGCAGCTCGTTGCGAGACGCATTTACGCGGCTTACTGAAGTTCCATGGCCAGCGCTGCGTGCTCGCTGGAGACCCACGACATGCGGCTTTTGCCGCGGCCTGACATGGGCTTGTACTGAACCAGGGAGACCAGCTCACGGCGTTTGAGGGCTTCGAGCACAGCATCCTGATCGGTTGGCTTCATGGCCCTGAACGCTCGGCTGCGCTGGCTCAGCTCGGCATGGGTCCGGCCTTCCAAGCCAGCCTTCTGGATCACCCTGAGCGTGTCCTGGGCCTGACGGTCGAAGTCCGAGTCACCCATGCGGCTGGCCACCTGCTCTTGCTGGATGGACAAGGTGAACTTGACGAAGTCCACGGCCCACTGGGCTGATGTCGGGTCGATCTCCAGGCCGCCTCCGCTGGCCACCTCTTTAAGCTTGGCTGCGTCATACCGGGCGCAGGCCATGCCCAAAGCCAGCTTGGCTGCGTGCTCCCATGCTCTGCCCCAAAGCGGCGCCAGGCCGTCAGCCTTGGTTCGCTCCATCCGCTCTTCGACCCAGTCGTCAAAGCCTCGCATGATCTGGCCAGCCATCCCGGCAAAGTTCAGCTCGATGGGGCTGGCTGGGTCCAGGCCCAGGATCCCGCACTGCAGCTCACGGGCTGCCTTCATCCACTCGACCACCTCGGCCGGCGGCTGGCCGATGCCCACGTAGTTCTTGGGCACGCGCTTGTCTGGCACAAAGAGGATGATCATCCGGTTGAGGTAACCGCTGACCACGTCCTGGCTGCCAAGGGCTGGCCACAGCGTCTCCGGCGTTGTCGTGCCGTGCAGGCCCACGCACGGGTAGGCAATGTCTTTGCGGGCCTTGAGCTTTCGGTCTGCGTACTCGGTGCCGTGATAGATCGTGCCGGCCGAGCTGAACAGCTTCATCAGGTTGGTGACGATCGAGGCCAGGTGAGGTCCAGCCCCCTTGGTGGCCACGGCCTTGAGCATCAGGCCCAGCTCGTCGATCTGGAACAAAGAGCAGGGATGGTCCGCAGCCCGCGACAGCAGGGCAGTGCCCGAGGCGATCTCTTCCCCGCCGAGCAGGTCCGACAGACCTGCAGCCTGGAACAGCACCTTGACGCACTTGCGAGCATGGTCCTTGCCGGCTGATGTCCCCGCCACGCCCACGAGGTAGTAGTTGGTGCGCAGGCCAGTGGTGGTGGCCACCTTCCGGCCGAGCACCGTGCCGACGATCGACAGGGATGCAGCCAGCGCCAGGATGGGCTGGGGCTTTTGAGCTGACTGCAGGATCCACTCAGCGATCTGCTGAACGATCCCGCCAGGCTTCAGAAGGTGCTCAGGGTAATCCGGCACGTCGTAGGCCATCTCCTCAGTCACAGCAGCAGCCGCGGCCTTGAGAGCCGATTTGGGCACGGCCACCACAGCGATCGGCTCGTCCAGCTTTTTCTTCCTCGCCTCTTGCCTGGCCAGCGCCTCATCTAAATCAATGACCGCATCTGGTGCATGTTTAGGCGGGTGCCTTTCGACGCCTGTCACCCTCGCCGCCTCATCGAGTGCGCTCTTCATATCACCATTGTGATATGCCAGGCACATCACATCAAAGGCATCGTGTGCGTACCCATCTGCTAAAGGATCGCTGCCGTGATGGCTGTAGCACTTGGGGTGATCCTGGTCGTTAAAAACAACCACTCCGGGTATCTTTGTGCTCGAACTGGGAGCAAGCCAACGGTTGCCAATTTGGCGATAACCCGCTGTGTGTAACAAGTCCTCAAGTTGTGTAGCCTTGTTGTACGCGCCGATGATGCCGCTGCCTTCAGGCGTGACCGTGCGACCTGCTTGCACGTAGCGCCGGCCGACGCGCATCTTTTGCCATGGGCAGAGGTTCTCGATCTCTTCGCGAAGGCCCGAGCTTTTGTCTGCAAGCGCCCGCCAGAAGTCCAACAACCTCGTCGGAATCTGCGGCAGCTCATCGAAGTCCCAGGGCGCCTTGCCCTCGGCCCATGTGTAGTAGTGACCATCTGGGTGCAGTGATGGTGGCAATACGTCCTGATTGGGTCCGGCGCGAAACTCAATGATGGTGAACCTGTCCACTGGGGATGTGGCGTTTTGTTTCGGCCATGTGACCTTAAGCAAAGGCATGTCTGCAGGCACGCCAGCGAAGATCGCTTTGTCCCTGTTTGCCTTGCTGCGAATGCGCAGCCCGATGTCCATGATCTCGTCATAGTCCAGGCCAAACTCTTCAAGGATTACACGAGCCCAGGCCTCGTCATCAACGTCCAGCGCACCAGTGCCCGAAGGCTGATGCACGAGGCCCATATTTTGCAGGCCAGTAGCTAACTTGTTAGTGACTCTTTCGGGACTGTTGACCAGCTCCGATGGTGAGTTCCAGCCTGGGTGATTCGGTCCCTTGGACTTCATCGGCATCATCACAAGGGACCATCCCCGCTGCACATAAGCATGCGCGTGATCGATCTGTCCGCGCTGTTCTGAGGTCAGATTTTCCTGACTTTGCGTATCACTTTGTGTGCTCATTTTTTTCCGCTTTAGACAAGCCGCTTTGAGAGGAGAAAGGCGACCCGACGGACTCCGAGAAGCGGTCGAAAAACGGATAGGGTGGCCACCCCCCGCCGGGTCTAAAAATCAGCATTGTGATATTTGTTGCTGAGCTTAAAATTAGTTCACGAGCGTGATAATCTCAACGCGGCTTTATCCGCCTTTAGGCGGCCCTTTGTCGCGTGCTCGATCCGTAACTGCTGGAGGTCAGGGATCTTTCCTCTGGTCTTCCAATTTGACAAAGTGGGCTGCGTGCAGCCCAAGGCCGATGCCGCCAGGGACTGGGTTCCAAAGTGCTTGAGGAGTTGTTCAAATGTCATTTAGATGTGAAATCGTTGATACCGTGAAATTCATCAGCCGAACTATAGCTCATCTGATAAGGGTTGTGAAGTTGGGGAAAACCATTGTGAAGGGAAACCACAGTGCAGTCTAAAATTGCTCATCAGGCAACACCTGATGCGTTACAAAGCGTAGAGTTCCAGACCTGGGCGCGCTCCGTTGACATTGGGGAGCGCATCCGATGGTTACTCGAAAGACGTGGTTACACCCAAGTGGAGTTGGCACAGAAGATGAACTTGACCCAAGCAGCCGTCAGTAATTGGATCACCGGCTCCAGTAGGAAACCCAATGCTTATAATGAAGTTACTGGCCCAGCAGATCCTGG
>Ga0209702_10007745_pt1 | contig 12938 bp, 11 predicted proteins | sample FRY01_FD_187210 | JGI IMG/M metagenome (GOLD analysis project Ga0209702, IMG submission 187210) | Freshwater microbial communities from Lake Fryxell liftoff mats and glacier meltwater in Antarctica - FRY-01 (SPAdes) (version 2) | ecosystem: Environmental > Aquatic > Freshwater > Ice > Glacier... | reverse complement strand
CCGGGGCTGCTACAGGTGGCGCTGTCGGTTTTACGGAGACTGGGGCGGGCGCTGGAGTGCTCCTTGCAACCGGTGTCGGGGCCACGCGCAGGGTAAGATGTACCCGTGCATTGGTGCTGCCAATGCCCAATAGCCCTCGGCTTCCCTCGTGCAACACTTCAACGTCCACCCGATCCCGGCTCACGCCCAATTGGCGCAGCCCATCTTCGATGGCGGTTTCTACGCTCTTGGCAGAAAACTCGTGGCTCTGTTCAGACATAAACCTATTTCCTCCGTCGGCGGCGGGTCTGTTTGCGATTATCTTGGGGGGTTTTTGTTTTGCTGGTGTCGTCCGCAATCTCTGCGTCGTGCGCGGAAACCGAAACAATGGAGTTTCCAGCCGCGGCAAGGGCCGGGGTGCTACCCTTGCTGAACATACTACCACCACTCTGCATATTATTGACAGCGATAGTCTGTCCCATTTGCAGCAGGTTGCTAGTGACCCAATAGAGGGTCAGACCGGCGGGAACCTGTAGGGTAAAGAAGCCAAACATCAATGTCATAATCGTGGACATCTGGCCCATCATACCGGCCGCGCCACCTTCGCCTGTGCTGGGTGTGGATGCGGTGGTCATCTTCTGCATCACATATTGGCTGACCATCAACAAAATGGGGAGGATGAGATAGGAGACCAGCCGCATATACTCTCCCCCCTGGAAAAGTTCAGTAATCCAGCCCATCCCATCTGTGTACTTGGGAAAGCCCAGATCGGGAATCCAAAAGAAGCGAGCATTTTCCAACGCACCGCCCAGGCTGATCAGCGCAGAGTAGAGGCCAAACAGAACAGGCATCTGCACAATCATCGGTAGACAACCACTCAGCGGGTTGACCCCGGCTTCCTGATAGAGTTTCATCTGCTCCTGGGAGATTTTTTCCTTATCTTTGCCGTATTTCTTCTGGAGTTCCTGAATCTTGGGTTGCAGATCTTTCTGTGCCTGCATTCCTTTGATTTGGGTGACGGTCAGGGGGAAGGTGATGACTTTGATAGCAACGGTAAAGAGGATAATCGCAAAGCCCCAACTATAGGTGACGTTTGCACCAGCCAAGACGCCGTTAAGCCAGATCAGCCCTTTGGCAAGAGGCCAGACAGCAAAAGTCTGCCAAGGCCCCTCGGGAGCGTGGGTTGTTACATCCACCCCTTCGCTGGGAACGCCACAGCCACTCAACAGCAGCATAGCCACCACGAGGACGAGCAAGAGAATCAGATGCTTTCGTTTCACCTTTATACTCCTCACAGACGCAGATAGCTCAATCCGGGTTGGGATCGAGATGCGTTCGGTTTGTTCAAGGGACGGGGTCGTAACCGCCGGGGTGCCAGGGATGACAGCGGGAAATGCGCTTGATTCCCATCCAGCCGCCTTTGGCTACGCCATATTTTTCAATGGCCTCGTAGCTATAGTGGGAGCAGGTTGGGAGATAGCGACAATTGCTGCCCACCAACGGGGACAGGAAGCGTTGGTAAAAGCGGATCAGACCCAACACAATCCAGCGGATGCCACGTTCTGCGATTGCGAACATCACCCGTTCTCCGGATCAGACCCACCCGGTGCTGTCGAATCCACCCCGGATGAATGAGCCTTTGGCAACAAAGACGCCCGCCAAAGCAGGCGGGCGCAGGCGGCATTGATTTCGCCATACTCTGCGCGCTGAATGGGTGTACGGGCAATCCAAACCAGGTCCCATCCCGGCAGAATTTGATCCATTCTCAAACGCAACGATTCGCGTATACGGCGACGAATCAGGTTGCGCTGGACTGCTTTGCCGATCCGTTTGCTGACAGAAAAGCCGAAACGGCTATAGGGCAATCCATTGGGCAATACGCAGAGAACGAGCATTTGGTTGCTATACGAGCGGCCCTGGCGACGAATCTCCTGGAACCGCTCGTTTTCGCGCACACGATACAGACGTTTCACTCTGGATCACACAATGCTTCCCGCAGCACAGCCTGTTTAGTCAACCGACTTGCGGATGGACAGACTGACAGAGAGACTCTTGCGGCCACGCAGCCGACGCCGTTTCAATACATTTTGGCCTCCGGGTCGCAACATCCGCTTGCGAAAACCGTGTACCCGCAGACGGCGACGGATCTTGGGTTGCCATGTTCGTTTAACCATTTCGACTCTACTCCTCGCAAATTATAGAGGCCAACATCCCCGCGGGGATGGCAAATACATTACCGACAAGCAAAAATTATACGTCGGGAGGGGATGTGCTGTCAAATCATCAGGCCGCTTCCCTCGTTCAGTTGTTATCAGCCGTCTATTCGGTTGTCGATTTGAACAGCACCAGTTCGGGAAGGCACGAAATATCTGAAACATATCTGAAACCCCAGACATTTAGACCACATCCATTTTCGCGGATTAAATATGCATCTGCCAGCCCCTTGTGGTATGATAGCCACATCCATTTTTTGGCATTCTTGTTGTCGAGGATACTGTAATTTTCGGAGTTGAATTTCGTTGACCCATTCACCGGCTGAGACAATCTTTGACTTTCATGTGGCAGAAATAGGCCCGGAACGCGTCCAGGCATGGCAGGAACGCGTCGAATTTCTGCTCGACGAAAGCGCGGCGGGGGCGGCGTCGTTTCAGGCAACAGACGAGGAAGTGTTGCGGGAGCAAAGCAGCGGGGAAGCCGGTTTGCGATTGTCTTCAGCCCGCCTATCAACCGCCCGCCCTTCAACCGCCCGCCCTTCAACTGCTGATGAAAGAGAGCGTCAGAGCAACGGGTTCGCCGGGGATGGGGTGAGCGATGCGGAGATGGCTGCTAGACGTTCCGCTATGGGCGAAGAAACTATCAGCGAAGAAACTATCAGCGAAGAAACTATCAGCGAAGAAACCGTTGCCGCCCGGAAAATCGGCAGCAATGGCAGCCACAATGGCATTGGCCGGTTGCACGCAGACATCAATGGCCTGTTGGATGTGGAGCCGGACCAGATTCGTCTCTTTCCCGATGCAGAACTACCGGGTATTAGCAATCGAGGGCGCACATCAGCCCCCCTATCTGCCCCCGTCCCCCCGCCCGCCTATGCGCAGCCTGTGCAGGAAGCACCGACCAGCCGTTTTGTCGATGCGGGCGAGCAATCCCGCTATCTTCACACACCCAGCAACAACCCGCCACCGGAAGCTGTTTCCCTGCTGACACGGCCTGCACCGGCACTGGGCAAAATTCCCCCACCGGCGACACCCACGGTTTCGCTGACAGCCGGGCAAATTCGCTTTCTGGACGAGGAGATTGCCCAACTCTACGACGAAGTGAAACGGGTGCTGGCCGCCCGGCGCGAGATCACCGGCCACGCGCTCTCTCTGCTGCGCGAGGCCAGGGAGATTGTATTGACCGAGCCTCACCGCCTGGGGCGGGCCGAATACAATCTGAACCAGGTGCGCGCGATTCTGGAGCGGACGCAGGATAGCCGCCGCCAATCCAGCCAGCGGGGTTTTCGGGTGCTACTCTTTCTGTCGCTCTGGCTGGCAGGAACCGTCGGGGCTGGTGTCGCGCTCTTTCTCTATGGGGCAGAGTTGACACGGGTAGCCAATGCGCTCCTCGGCAGTCAAAGCCGAGTGACGGCCCATCTGCATCCTTTCCTTTGGACGCTGGTGGCCGGCAGCACAGGGGCGGTGGTCGGAACAATTCTCGGCTTCCTCACCCACATTCGCTCGGAAAACGATTTCGACAGGCAGCACGTCGTTCGCTTTGCCGTCCAGCCAATGATGGGCGTTGTACTGGGCGTCCTCCTCTACACTTTTTTCTCCCTTCTTTTCCTTTCAATGCAGATCGATCTGACGGCCCGTTCTATCACCCGCGCCCTGCCGGTGGTTTTGGCTCTGCCCGCCGGTCTCTGGCAGGAATGGATATACGCCTCCCTCTACCGGATGATGGGCTTCTTCACCCTCCGCCCTCGTCGACGTTAATCGCCCGCCAATGAAATATCTATCACTTCTCGTCTTTGCTACCGGCGCGACAACGCTGGGCGTGGAACTCAGCGCGGCACGGCTGCTTGACCCCTGGTTTGGCAACAACCAGATTGTCTGGGCCGGGCTGATCGGGCTGATTCTGCTCTATCTCGCGGTGGGCGCGTGGCTGGGCGGACGGCTGGCGGATCGTTACCCGACGCTGGACGGACTGCTGGCCGTTACATCTGTGGCCGCGATCGGCGTGGCGCTGATCCCCAGCATCAGCCCGCCGATTCTGCGTTTGGCCGCCCAGGGGTTGAATAGCTATGCGCCCGGCTTACTGGCCGGTACATTGCTGGCCGTGCTGCTGCTCTTTAGCCTGCCAATCATTTTGTTGGGCGCGGTCAGCCCGTGGGCGGTGCGTCTGGCCGTGGCGGATGTGAATGAAGCAGGGCGCACCGCAGGGCGACTCTATGCCATCGGCACGCTGGGCAGTATTGTGGGCACATTCCTGCCCGTTCTCTGGCTCATCCCTGCCTATGGAACCCGCTGGAGTTTCTATCTGCTGGCGCTGGGGTTATTGGCAATCTGTGCTGTGGGCGGACTTTTGATTCCGCATCAGGGCCGGTTGCGTTGGCTGCCTGTGGCGGCACTGCTGATTGTGGCGCTGCTCCTGTTCTTTGGCAATCCATCCGCTGTGCGCGCCCGCTGGGACGACACGACAGATGGCGTGCTTTTGTATGAGGATGAAAGTCTTTACAATTATATTGCCGTGCGCGCCTGGGGCAGCGGCGCTTCGGGCAGCGGCGCTTCGGGCAGCGGCGCTTCAGGAAGCGGCGCTTCAGGAAGCGGCGCTTCAGGAAGCGAACGCCATTTGAAGCTCAATGAAGGGGTGGGCATTCACAGCGTCTATCACCCGGACAGCCTGCTGAGCAACGGGATTTGGGACTATTTTCTGCTCGCGCCACTTTTTCAAAAGGGAAATAGGGATTGGGGATTGGCGAACGGCGAACGGGTGCTGGTGATCGGGCTGGCCGCGGGGACAGTGCCGGCGTTATACACGGAAATCTACGGGCCGTGGCCCATCACCGGTGTGGAACTGGACCCGGAGATTATTGCAGTTGGGCAGCGCTTTTTCGGGATGACCGAAGGCAATTTGACGCCGGTTGCAGCAGATGGACGGCGTTGGCTTGCCCAACAGCCCGCAGAGAGTCGTTTTGATCTGATTCTGATCGATGCCTATCGCCCCCCGTACATCCCTTTTCATCTGACGACGCAGGAGTTTTTCGCGCTGGTCCATTCCCATTTGAGCGAGCGAGGCGTTGTCGCTGTCAATGTGGGGCGCACATCCCGCAACTACGCGCTGGTGGATGCGTTGTCACGGACATTGGGCGCGGTTTTCCCTACTGTATTTGTGATCGACGAGCCGGGGCCAGGGGACGATCTGGGCAATTCGCTGGTGGTGGCAACCCGGCAACCGTTTCTGCTGGCCGATTTCCAAATGAACGCTGCCAACCTGCCGGAAAGGTTGCCCGCCGAATTCCGGGCCTTTGTGGCGCAGGCCGTGCCGCAAGCCCGCGTGGCCGCGCCACCCCCAGATACACCGATTTTCACCGACGACCGCGCACCGGTCGAGCAGTTGGTGCATATCATTATTTGGGACTTTTTGCAGGGAAAATAGGCTGCCGTCCATTGTAACCCGCACTGTTAGTACGGGCTGCCACAAGCTAACCGCTTGCGTTACTGCTTTTTAAGTTAAAAAAGTGAGGAGAGGAATAAATGGAAAAACGCACATTTTTGGGCCTCTTTGCCCACCCGGATGACGAAAGTTTTGGCCCCGGCGGAACATTGGCCCGCTATGCAGCCGAGGGCGCAGATGTCCACGTAATCATCGCCACGGACGGGGATGCCGGGTCGGTGGAGGAGAGCCATACCCGGCCAGACGGACAGACGCTGGCCCAGGTGCGGGGCGAGGAACTTGCCAACGCCGTGGCTGCGCTGGGCGTCACAAGCATCTGGAATCTGCCCTATCGGGACAGCGGGATGCGTGGCTCGGTGGACAACGAACACGAGCGCGCACTGATCCAACAACCGATGGAGACACTGACAGCCGAGCTGGTTGATTATATCCGCCGTCTGCGTCCTCAGGTCATTCTGACCCACGACCCTTTTGGCGGCTACGGCCACCCGGATCACATCCGCTGCTGCGAGGCGATGACCGCTGCTTTTCATGTGGCCGGTCAACCAGACCCGGACCGCACCAGCGACGGGCTGGCTCCCTATGCACCGCAAAAGCTCTACTACACGGCTTTTGACAAACGGCTGCTCAAATTGGTGGTTAAAGTGATGCAGTGGACGGGCAAAGACCCCAGCAAAATTGGGCGCAACAAAGATATCGATCTGATAGAGATCAGCGGATGGCAGACACCTGTCCACGCCAAAGTTAATGTGGCTGCCTATGCCCGACAAAAGGACGAGGCCAGCCGCGCCCACGTCAGCCAATACGGGGGTGGCCCTGCCTTTCTACGAAGATTGCCTGGCTTTGTGCGCAAACGGCTTGCCAGCCACGACAGCTTCACCCGTGCCTTCCCCGCGCCGACAGGAGAGATGGAGTCGGACCTCTTTGCCGGTGTGATGTTGGGTGATTGAGGCTCTTCACAGCGAACGGCAACTTTTCCGGAATGGGGACGTACTGCCGACAGAAGAGGACGCAGAAACCGCAGAAGGCACAGATTTACGCTGATTTTGTCCGTGTGAATCCGTCCTTTCCGTGTTTATCCGTGTTCTTATTTTCACATCAGGAAGGGAGAAGGCAATGAAATTGTCACACATTCATAAGAAATGGGCGGTCATCCTGCTGGTTGGGTTGCTGCTATTGGCTGTGACAGGCGGCGCGCTGGCCGCGGAGTTTGCCGGGAATGAGGATGTCTATCGATTGGCCGCGGGCGAGGTCGTCAACGACGATCTCTATGTGGGCAGCGGTGAAATTTACATTGACGGTACTGTGAAGGGCGATCTCATTGCCTTTGGCGGTTACATCGAAGTCAACGGCGTTGTGGAGGGCGATCTGATCGCCGCGGGTGGTGGTATTGTGGTGCGCGGCCAGGTGTTGGACGATGCCCGGTTAGCCGGTGGCGGGATTGACGTGAGCGGCACAATCGGCGACGACCTCTTCGTTGCAGGCGGTGGCGGGCAGGGAATGGGCTTTCCCATGCGGTTTGGGGGGCGCTCGATCCAGCAGGGCATCCGCGTGGGCAATGAAGCCAGAATCGGCGGCGACGGCGTGATCGTTGGCGGGGGTGGACAGATCGACGGCGAAATTGCCGGTGATCTGTGGGCCGGAATGGGTTCGCTGGAATTATTGGGGCGGGTCGGTGGCAACGCGGACCTGAATGTGGCAACCCTGCGGGTGGACGAGGGCAGCAGCGTGGCAGGTATTCTGCGCTATACCAGCCCTGACGAAGCGAGCATCCCGGCTGATGTATCGGGGACTGTTCGTTACGAAGCGCCCGCCGAAGAGACGGCACGCCAAGCCAGTTTCGTCGCCCAGATTGTGGGTTGGGTCGTGCGCACATTGCTGATGTTGGCCGGTTTTGCCCTGTTGGGCTGGCTGCTGTTGCGCTATATGCCGGGCGTGTTGTCCGGGCCGGTGGCGGCTATTGAAGAAAAGCCGTTGGAGTCCGGTCTCTTTGGGCTGTTGGCCGCCGCGTTGCTCGTCTTTGTCCCGATTCTTTCTGTCCTGCTGGTTGTGGTGATGTGGATATTCTGGGGCACGCTGCCTGCGCTGGTGATGGCCTTTTTCCTGCTGGGCAGCCTGGCTCTCGCCTGGTTTTTCAGCCCGCTGGTCACCGGTTTGTGGCTGGGTCAGCGGATACTGAACCAGTCCGGGCGCGAGGCAACGTTGACAATTGCGCTGCTGGTGGGCGTGCTGTTGATTGTCGTCATCGGGCGGATTCCGATTATCGGCTGGCTGGTCTATCTGGTCAGCTTTGCCCTGGCCCTGGGCGGCGTGCTGCGCTCCCGGCGACAGGCAACGCTTGAAGGTAATGAACCGATGAGTCCGGTCGCGGTTGGGTAGCAACCAGAAGTTCGACTTTTTCTGAAAAAGTCGAACTTCTTCCGCGAAGAAGCGTGTCACATGGAAATCAGCGAGAAACTCTACGTGGGGGATGTGGTGCGGATGCGCAAGCAGCACCCCTGCGGCGGGGACGAGTGGGAGATTGTACGGGTGGGGGCAGACATTGGGATTGTCTGCCGCACCTGCCAGCACCGGGTATTGCTGACCCGGCGCAAGTTTGTGCGGGGCGTCAAGCAGTTTGTGGAACGCGGGTCCGGGGATAAAGAGTAACCTCAGTATCTGTTTTTAACGCAAAGACGCAGAGGCACAAAGGACAATCCGTCATCTTTGTGCCTCTGCGTCTTTGCGTTAAAAGCTAGGCCAGCAGCGTATATCCCCCGTCGATCTCAATCGTCTGGCCCACAACCATCGACGCGGCGTCGCTGCACAGCCAGGCCGCCAGTTCCCCCACATCCGCCGGCGTCACCAGCCGTCCCGCGGGCGTTCGCTCCTGGGCGTTGGTAATAATCTCCGTTTTGCTGGGAAAATAGTCCAGGGCGTCGGTCAGCACAACGCCGGGGCTGATACAGTTGGCGATGATGCCGAGCGGGGCCAACTCCACGGCCAGATAGCGAGTGACGGCTTCGATGGCAGCTTTGCTCACCCCCACTGCGCTGTACTCGGCCAATACCCGGCGGCTGCCGATGCTCGTCACGCTGAGAACCCGGCCCCAGCCTTTGGCCCGCATATAAGGCGCGGCCACCTGCGCCCCGATCAGAATACTGCGTGCATTCACATCCAGCGACCAATCCCAGTGTTTGGGGGTAATCTCCAACACCGGACGCAGGACGCCGCTGGCCGCGTTGCCCACGAAAATATCCACGCTGCCGAAGCGTTCCGCGGCTCTCTCCACCAGTCGTCGCACATCGTCGGCGTCGGCCATATTGGCTTTGACTACCAGTGCCTGAACGCCCAATGCTTCAATGGCCGCCGCGGTCTCTTCAGCGGCTTCCCGATGGCGGGCATAATTGACCGCAATATTGCAGCCCCGTGCGGCCAGCGCCAGCGCAATGCCCCGGCCAATTCCCCGCCCGCTGCCGGTGATGACCGCACTCTTCCCGGCCAGATAGTTGTTGCTCTGCACGCTCATTCCTCGATTGTTGACACTGCTGCACCTGAACCACAAAGTCACCAGTCCAGTTCCAGCAACCGGATCAATTCATCCGGTTCGGTGGTGTTGCGTACCCGCACCCGGTGCAGCCGAAACGGTTCGTCTATACTGTGGGTTGCGCCCTGGATGGTTGTGAAGCCAGCCCAGTAGTTGGCGCTTTGAAAGATGGCGATGGTTGCGTCGTCAAATTCGCCCGCGGGGTAGGAGATAAAACGGGGCCGCACACCCATCTCAAACTGGATGGTTTCCAGACTGCCCAGCGCCTGCCAGACCAGATACGCGTTGTCCCGGTTCTTCAGGCTGATATGATTGCGTCCGTGGGACTCGATGGAAAAGCCCGCGGCCTGCATCTCCCGCGCCATCTCCCAGGTCAGATATTCGGGACGAGCTTCGTCCATAAAATCGGTGACAACGAAAATTGTGGCGATCATTCCCCGCTCACGCAAGAGAGGGAACGCGTTGGCGTAGTTGTCCCGGTAGCCGTCGTCGAAGGTGAGAACGACCGGCCTTTCGGGCAGGGGCGCGCCTTGCCACAAATGCGCCAGCAAGTCGTAGAGGCTGACGGTTGTATAGCCTTCTGCCTGGATGCGGTCCAATTGGCGGGCAAAGAGATCGGGCGAGACAGAGAGATCGGTGCGATAGGCATTGGCATCCGCTGGGGGGATGCTCAGGTAGTGGTACATCAACACGGGCACGCGCACCGTACGCGCCTGCCCGTCCCAGGCTAAATCCCACACGGGCGACAGGCGAGAGGGCTGCACCTGAACTGGCGTTAGGGTGGATGGGGCAAGGGCGGAAACAGTTTCACTGATTGAGCCGGTCTGCACCAGAGGCAGGGCGATAGAATAGACGGTGACGCCTTCGCTTTGCGACTGGCCCACCCCGGCCATCTGGCGCTCCTGCAGAATCCGTTTGATGCGCGCTTCTTCGCTTTCGATCTCACTTTCAGTTTTACTTTCGGTTTTACTTTCGGCCACGGACGGCGCAGGCGATGCCACCACCGGCGGCACATGCACATAATCCGGCGGCGCGGTCTGAACCGCATAGCCATCCGCCTCGGACGTTAACATCGGCCCGCTGCCGGGAAAGCCAGCCAAAAAGTGGGCGCAGAGCAACAAAGCCAGCCAGATTGGATAGCGCAACAGAGATTTATGGGTCAGTGTAGAAGAGCGAATGTCAGAATTCACGTTCGGTCGAATGGTTGGTTTGATTTCCCATTATAGGCGGCACAGAGAGTGTGGATCGTATCATAGGCTGAGAGAAAGCCCTAAGCTATCGGCACTGTTCGGAAGCCAGACCGCAGAAATTCGTGCGGCTTTGGGCGAAAATAGCACAATCTTTATAACGACTTTTATAACGACTCTGGTGGCGGGTAAAGTTCCCCAGACGCGTTGTTGTGACAGTTGTTGTGACAGTTGCAGTGAAATTAGGGAGATGCGTATGTACCGTCAGCGAATTCAGGATCATCACGACAAACTCAGCCCCAGCTACCGGCGAGTGGCCGATTTTGTGATGGGCCGCTATTACGAAATGGCCTTTATGACGGCGGCTCAGTTGGCGGCGGCTGTGGATGTGGACACAACGACAGTCGTGCGTTTCGCCCAGCGCCTGGGCTATCCGGGCTACCCGGACCTGCTTCAGGACGTGCGCGCCCAGGTGAAACAGGAACTCTACGCAGCCTATGAGCCGGTGGCTTTTGACAGCAGCGATCCCGCGGCCATCTTCAAAAGCCAGATCGATCAGGAAAGCGCCAATCTACGCCAAGTTACCGTCCACAACCCGCCGGCCCATCTGCGAATGATTGCGACAGGTATTGCCCGCGCCAGACGTGTCGTCTTTGCCAGCGAAGGGGCGTTGGTGTTGGTGGCGGAGATGGCCGCACGCCATTTGCGCCAGCGAGGACTGACCGCTGAGGCTGTGAGCGGAGACCCGATGGAGCAGGCCGCCACTCTTTCTGATCTGAACGAGCGGGATGTGGTCGTGGGTCTATGCGGTGCAGAGGAAGGGTTATACGTGGGCCGTGCCTTGGCTTTTGCCCAGCGTCGCGGCTGCCGAACTTATGCCGTTTTGGGAAAATTGGATGGACCGATTGTGCGCTGGACGGATGCGGTTCTGTACGTTCCCATCGAGTCAGCCGGTGCGGGGGACGGCGCTTTGACCGGGGCGTTGATGGCTCTGGCGCGTGCCGTTTTGTCGGTGGTTGTGAGCAGGGATGGGGCTGGGAGTGATACGGCGCATCAGCAGAGCGTTCGTGCGGCCTATTTGCAACTGACAGAGCAATCAGAGGCGGCCGAGTAGCCCTGTTCGACTGAACTAACAAACTAACAAAATGACGGATAAGGTCGCAGATGCGGTTAGAAACCGCGCTATTCTTCGCTCATCAGATAGCCCAGGGCAAAGAAGGCCAAGAGGTAGCCCAGATAATTCTCGTTGAGGAAACGGCTGGTGTAGAAGAAGGCGGCCAGAAGTGTGGCGTAGTGCCAGAGGGCGAGACCGGCCCGGTTGTTCTGCTGCTGGCGATGTAGAAACCAGAGCAGCAGGGGGACGGCAACCAGCACTTCCAACAGCCAAAAAGGCCACTGGCCGAAACGGTCTGCGACCAGCCCCAGCAGCAGCACAAAATTGCTCGCGCCCCAGCCCCAAATCTGATAACCCGTCTCGCCCTGCCCGCTGCTCCAGCGCCACACGTCGTCATAGAACGCGCCCGCGTCCCACACCACATATGGCCCCACCAGCAGGCCAAAGAGCAGCAACCCCGGCCAGACCCGGCGCACTATCTCCGGGATACCCCGCAGTAGCCCCCTCCAGCCATTCGCTGACAGATCAGGCTGATCCGCCAGAAGCAGCAGTCCATAAAAAGGCGCAAAAAACCAGGCCGTTGGTTTGCTGGCACAGGCCAGGCCAAAGAGCAGCGCGGAAGCCACCCGCCACTTTGTCTGGCCGCTTGTGCGCCACTGTTGCCAGGCCACCAGGCTGAAGATCACCCAGGCCAGTACGAACGAATCGTTCTGACCGAAGATCACATCCAGCCCCATCAACGGATTTAACCCCAGCAGCATCACCGCGGCCAATTGGTTGCGCTCTCCCTTCACCAAACGGGGAGCCAATGCCAGGGCAAACGCCAGCAGGAGCAGATAGACCAGCCGCTGATCGTAGAAGCCCACGGCCTGCCCCAGCAGATAGAAGGGGGCGCTAAAGATGAATGTCCAGGGCAGATAGGGGTAGTGGTAGAGGGCTGTGCGGTATTCGTCGAAGCCCCATTCGGCCATCGGCGTCTCCGTGTAATCCTCGCTGTACGGGTTGCGCCCCTGCAACAGAAAATCAATCGTCGCTTCGGTTTGGATCACCCCGCCGTCGTGGGTGTAGCTGGCTGGTCCGCTCTGTTGGCGCAACAGCACAAGTTTCAGAGTGGGCAGAAAGAGAACTGTTGCCAGCACGCCAACCAGAAGCACCCATTTGGCCCAACTGCGCCAGCGGGCCGGGCGGGCCAGGTCTACCAGCAGATAGACAAAGGCAAAACCCAGCGCCAGGGCAATCAGCAGCAGGCCAACCGGTTCACCCGGCCAGGGGGAGCGCTCACCCATCGCAGCGATACCCGCCGCGGGCAACAGACCGCCCAGCCACGGATGGGAGAGCACATCCTGGCGCAGGGTGGGCAAGACCGCGGCTTCGGCCAGGCTGTCGATGCGTATGAGGGCAAGCGTGAGAACGATCAGCAACAGCGCGTCCCAGCCGGGCAATCCACGGGTGTCTTTGAGAGGCGTGTCTTTGAGATGCG
>Ga0209702_10007744_pt1 | contig 12943 bp, 10 predicted proteins | sample FRY01_FD_187210 | JGI IMG/M metagenome (GOLD analysis project Ga0209702, IMG submission 187210) | Freshwater microbial communities from Lake Fryxell liftoff mats and glacier meltwater in Antarctica - FRY-01 (SPAdes) (version 2) | ecosystem: Environmental > Aquatic > Freshwater > Ice > Glacier... | reverse complement strand
AAACCTGATTGCGCAGCCAGATGCCTCGACTGATCTAGTGACGTTGTCGGTGAACAATATTCTCAAAGCCATCACTGCGTCGCTACTGATGGAGCAGGTGCTTGCAGAGAACTTCGTGTTCAAAACGAAGCACGGGAACGACGACGCGCCTAAGCCTGGAGAGCTGCACATTAAGGGATTCAAAGAGCCCTCCACACCACGCGTGAAACAAATCGTGGCCACCGATTTAAACGATCTGAAGGCCACGATTTTGCAGGGCGGCACCTTTGCGAAGTCAGCGCTCGGAGGCCTTGACCCTGAGGTTGCTAATAAGGTTCTGATTCCCAAGATCATCCGCGAACGCTACCCAGACCTTAACGAGTCACAGGTTGAGGAGTTACGGCAACAAGTCGTCGTGGACTCGGTAATAAAGAACGGTGAAGTGAAAACTGTGGGGGATACAAGGTTTATTAGGATGCAAGACAAGTTTGTAAACGTCAATGACTTGAACATCAACCTGATTGACAAGGTCAACCCGTTCCAGCGGGCATTTGAGGTGTTGTCAAAATCAGTTACAACCTCTGTTCTGCGGGTGGTGCAGGACACGATTACCGCGAGTCGGGTCAACGTGACGGAGGAGGAAGCTTTGCTCCTGTGGCCGAAGGTGCTGCAATTCAAGAAAGTGCAGGGTCGTAATCCCGATGTACGCAGCGAAGACGCGGTTGAAAAAAGGTATGCGGAAGTGGTGCTGTGGATGCGACAGAAAAAGACTGCGGCTGCCGCGCAACGAGCGACGCTTGAGACGAACGGGGAACTGCTGTGAGCGACAACGGGAACGACTCCGTGGTCTCGCCAGCCTCAGAAAACCCGTCTGGGGAGGAGTCGAGCGTCGACTCGGAGTCGTTTGGCGATCTCCAGGCCATCTTTGATACAGATGACAGCGGTTTGTTAGATGCACCGGAGAAGCAGGAGAAAGTTACCTCCGCGGATCGTCTGCAACGATCATTTCTTGAAATTGTCGAGTTCGTCCGCGAACACGATCGAGAACCAGGCGCTTCCACACACGAGATCGCTGAGCGAAAGCTTGGTGCACGGCTCGACGGCATACGCATGAGTCCTGAGAAGGCTGAAACGTTGGTGCCTCTGGACGAGTTCGGGCTGCTAAGCGAGCTTGATGCCCCGGCCTCGCTTGAGGATCTTCTCGATGCTGACGGACTGGGACTGCTCGATGACCCTACGGGACTGCTAGATACGTCTTCGCTGCCTCAACCACCTAAAAGACCAGCGGCGGCGGAGAGTATTGCAAAGCGTGAGAAATGTGAAGACTTCGACCGGTTCCAGCCACTTTTTGCGCAGAAGCAAGGTGAGCTTTCTCGCCAAGTGTCGAAGTTGGTCACTTTCACTGGGCGGAGGGCCATCAAAGAAGGCGCGTTCTTCGTGGCGGGTGGAGTAATGCTGTTCGTTGCTGAGATTGGTGAGGCTTCAGTAAAGGTTGTCGGCGGGAAGCCGGAACGCCGCGAACGGCTGCGCGTGATTTTTGAGAACGGCACCGAGTCAGCAATGTATCTCAAGTCGCTTTCGATCCTGCTTTATCAGGGGGGAGATGGTTTTCAGGTGGTGGCAGCTGAGTTTGAGACTCTCCTCGCCGATGACGAAGCCACCGGCTGGATTTATATTCTACGTTCCTTGAGCGATGATCCCGCAGTGGCGTCTCGACAGAACCTCTACAAGATCGGCTTCTCCACGACCCCGGTAAAAAAGCGAATCGCAAACGCTGTGAACGAGCCGACATATTTAATGGCCCCAGTAGAGATAGTTGCTGAGTACCGCACTTACAACATGAAAACTTCTGCACTTGAACATCTTTTGCACCGCGTGTTTACTGAAGTGAGGCTCGATATCAACCAAATTGGCACAAACGGTCGCCGCTACGACTCAACAGAATGGTTTGAGGTACAGCTGTCAGATATCGACCAGGCCATCGAGCTCATCACCAGTGGGGACATCGTGGATTACAACTACAACGGGATGAAACGTGAGCTGGAATTTCGAATGGATTGAGGGCAGCAACCGCGTCGGATTGGATTTAATTCCTGCGGGAAAGTGAAGCGTGCCTCAAACATCATCCTGCACGCCGAAAGCGATGTGAAGTTCAGAGAGTGTGAATGAATTTCGAAGTTTGCAGGCTGAGTTCTGGTTCGCGAACATACCCTTTTTCCACACAGCCTCACTAAGCGGCTTTGTGGCCTCCCAAGTGACAGGGAGAAACCATTCAGCTTCACCGTTTCCGTGAATGAAGTCCCATTCCAAATCCTTTGCGCCCGCAACATGCGAATCGGCAAGAACTTTGGCTGGGCCGGTGACTCTTCCCACGCCGACGTAGCCCGTTTTAGGGACGCACGCCCAGACCCGGGCGCCCTCGGGGACATTTTTTAGAGTGTTGGAATACCAGTCACCGCCTCCCGCGGAGACAAATCCCAATCTCATCGCGTCTCCCCAAGATCTATCGAAGGCAACGTACCAATCTAAACCGTTCCACGATTCTCGTGTACGCCCTGCCTTCCCCGCCTTTCCGGTGGGTTCCTGTTGCTCTTCGATCAGATATTGCCGAGCAATGTACTCGTGGTCGCCATCCTTGAAATAACGAAAGAACACCACATTGATGGGCACCGCGTAAGTGGAGTCCAGATATTCAATAATGCTCTGCGAGTCCTCATCAATTTCCGTGGCGACAAGGGTCAATTTATGGCCTTGGTTAAGCTCCTCAGGCGCTGAAAAGCCAAACACGGATTCAAAGGATTCTTCAAAAGATGATGTCGGGTTCGAAGAGGTGTAGATCGCAATCACGTCGTCGTGAGAAAGTTGCTGGACCCATGCGCCATACTCCAAAATCTGAGCCACTGCGTCTCGAGGTGTCTTTCCTCGCTTGAGCTCAAGCACGCGAAGCGTGCCCTCGGAATCCATTGCGAGGATGTCCATCCGTTTGCCACGATGGGTCGGAACCTGGCGGCCCAAAATCAGGAGGCGCTCTCCCAGGATTGACGGGTCTTTTTCTAGCAAAGACTCAAGCTGCTCTTCAGACGGCATGTCTCCAAGCTTCACTCGCTCAATCGTTCCGTCAATCCGCCAAAGACCCATCTGCATCGCCATAGATAAAGACTAGGTAGAAATGCGTGTGTTCACCAGCGCTGATACGACTTGACCATAATCCGGAGGATATTTGGACGCTAGACCTTCTCTTTCCAGGAGGGCCAGTGTCGACGCTGGATTATCTCGGCATGTTGAGAAGAGCCACCGGCCTCCACTAGGCAAGTGGGGGACATTCCACTGCAATCCAGTCAGCCGTGCACAAAACTCGGCGTACTGACGAACGGAGAGTGCCCATTCTGATTGCGCAGGTTTTGATGGGTCTCGCGCTACCCAAAGAAACAGCGGCGTTCTCGCTGCGAATCTTGCCAGTGTTAACGCCGACCGAAAACAGGGCCAATAGTGCCGGGCGATACTGGCCCTATTTTCGGCCGGCGTTAACACTTCTAGCCTCACTATGTGTCTGCCGTTCGGCACGGGATTAGTCTTAGCAAGCGGATACTTCGGTGGCTGCCTAAGACCCACTTCTTCAAAACAACTAGGTTTGTGCAGCAAGTTATCGACGAGCTGGCCTTCCAGAGTGCACTGGAAGCTTATGCTTTTGTTCCTGCACGTCTTTTTGGAACAGCAGCCGCCGGCAACAACCCGCGCGTGAGGTCATCGCAGCGTGTGAACAGCTCCACCAACACCGCCGTATCAAGTTGCTGGTGCGCCTTTCTCAACTCTGGCGGCTGTCACACAAAGGCTCTAGACCAGGTTCGCAGCCACCTCGTTGGCGCCATTTTCCGCCATCTTCGCGGTGACCTGTTCGAGGGAAGGAAGTGCCGCCTGTGCTCCGCGGGAGAGCGTCGATAACGCGGCGGTTGTCGTGGCAAACCGCAAAGAAATAGCGAGGTTACTTCCGATCGCCAGGGAATAGCACAGCGCGCCGGCAAACGAATCACCAGCGCCAGTACTATCAAGCGTGTTGACGGACGTGGCGGGTATGAAGTCGACCATCACGCCGCGGTTCCTTAGTTCGACACCGGCCGCACCGCGTGTCACAACTACAGCCGGCAGTTCTGAGATATTAAATGCGTTGGCACCTGCTTCGTTGGTCACAACCAGAAGACAGCTCTCGCACGCCTTCAGCACGGCGGGTGAGGCCATCCATTGCTCGAGACCCACGATTAGCCGTGGGCCGACGCCTCGTGATATTAATGCTTCAACCAGTTGGGGGGCGTAGCTTACATAGACGAGGTCTGCAGACTCAAGAAGAGCCCAGTCGTCGATTTCAATATCCTCCGCGACTCCCAAATCCACATAAACTGTCCTCTCTGACGCTGAAAGCACAATGGTGGCTGTGGTTGAGAGCCCATTTTTTTGGCTAACTGAGCTCACTCCTATCCCGGCCTCCTCGGCTTTTTGGAGTAGCCAGAATCCTGTCGGGTCGTCCCCCACGCTGGAAATTAAAACCGCCTGCCCGCCAAGCGCAACTACTTGAGAGGCGGAGTTGGCGGCAGTGCCCCCAAGAGAGCGCACAGAACGAACTACCTTAACTTTTTCGTCTAAAGAGCCTTGGTCATCAACCTCAACCGTGTAATCCTGGGCGATATCGCCGATGATGATGACCGTCGGCGAGTCTGTTCGGACAGAAGACATCGTCAGTGCCCGACGGCGCCGGAGAGCAACTCCAGCGCGACCGCGCAAGCTAAACGGGCGCTAATCCCCGAGAGGTCGTAGATTGGAGCAATTTCGACCAGATCCATTGCGATCGGCCGTGCTCGACCAAGGCTACGAGCAATTGCTAGAGTTTCTCGAGCAGTGAAGCCACCAGGTTCCGGCGTGCCAGTTCCAGGAAACGCCGAAGCGTCGACTGAATCAAGGTCAAAGCTGACATAGAGCCCATCAACCCCGTCCGTGGCTCGCTCTATTGCCTGATCGAGCGCACGCTCGACCCCGATGCGGTGGATTTCTTCCATGCCGTACCAGCGGATACCCAGTTCTGCCGCAGACTGGACCTGGTCACGGGGGTTTAGCCAGCCATGAATCCCAAAGACCACCACATTTGTCGGATCAACATTAGGGATTTCTGCTGCGCGCATCGTAGGGCAACCGCTTGTCAAGGTCTCTCCGCCCCAGTCTCTGGCGGTATCAAGATGAGCATCGATGCTGATGTATCCCATTTTCTTCACCGTCTTGGCGGCTCCCCGTGCGGCGCCGATGGCGAGGGAGTGATTTCCTCCAATTGAGAGAGGAAGCACTCCGTGTTCACGAATACGCCTGATGTGACTTTCGATTAGATCCATCGTTGCCGATGCGTTAGGGGGCATTACGGGCACGTCACCGAGGTCAACCGTCGGAAGCTCCTCCCACAGATCAAAATCGCGCTGGGCGTCGTATCCAAAGAACCAACTTGAAGCATCTCGAACTGCCCGAGGCCCCATATTTGCACCGTTTCGACCGGCGTTGCCCTCATCCCAGGGGATGCCCGTAATGGCGCACTTTGCTGAACCCATTGTGTCTATTGTCGTCAAAGGACGGCCAAAAAAAGTTGCTACACCAGCCTGTATCACTCTCATATCTTCAAGCACAATTGCTCCTTCGAAATGTCTCTTTTTGAAGCGCTAACCGTCACTTTCCAACGCCCATCGTCAGTCCACGGATGAGGTGCCGTTGAAGGTACACAGCAATAATCATGCCAGGAACTGCCGCAATCATCGCTGCTGCTGCCATCCAGCCCCATCGCACTTGGTCAAATCCAATTGCTTGAAGGATGCCCACAGTGACGGGACGAGTGTTTGGCCCAGATAGGACGAGACCCATAAGGAGATTGTTCCAGCTGAAGATGAAAGCAAGAATTGCGGCGCTGGCGATTCCAGGCCTAATCACCGGGGCAATGACGCGCAACAAAACTCCCCAGGGGCCGCACCCATCCAACTGAGCAGCCTCTTCAAGCTCCAACGGCACGTCCGCAAGAAAGGTTCTTACAATCCAAATAACTAGAGGAATAGTAATGAGTTGGTGGGAGAGAATGAGTCCCAAGTATGAGTCGTAGAGACGTAGTTGCTGAAAAATGGCATACAAAGGGATAATAACTGCCAGTTCTGGGGCGAAACGAAACGATAGAAAAGTGAATGCGAGATGATCTGCGCCCTTAACCCGGTCTCGACTCAACGCAAATGCGGCCGGGATCCCCACGAGCAACGACAACCCCACCGCGCCCCCAGATACCATGAACGAGTTCACCAGATACTCGCGAAACTCGCCAGACCCTGACTCACCCCCGCTGGCTCCACCGAAAAGAACATCTTTATAATTTTCCAAGGTAGGTGTGAAGAAAAATTTTGGAGGATAAGCGATGACGTCCGCGTAATCCTTAAGGGACATGAGCAGGATCCAAAAAATAGGAAAGAGAATGAAAATGGCAAGGCCGGCAAACGCGATCGAGAAGCCAATTTTGGGCAAAATATTTCTCATTGTCACTCCACAGCATTAATCGTTCGGCGCCAAAGCCTAAGTAAAAGAAAGCTCGCCATGTAAATGATGAGCCAAAGGACAAAAATAATCGCCATTCCCATTGCGGGGCTCGAGAAACGAAATGCTTCTTCGTACCCCTGGACGTGGAGAAGGCGAGTGGAATTTATCGGCCCGCCACGGGTAACTGGCCAAATCAAATCGAATTGTTTGAGGGAATCGGCCACCCGGAAAAGTGCTACTAGAACGATATAGGGCGCGAGCCAGGGAAGCGAAATATAGCGAAAGGTTTGCCCCCATCCTGCCCCGTCTACTGTCGCAGCCTCACGAAGACTTTCGGGGAGTGCTTGCAATCCGGCCAGGAGAATTAGGGCGCTAAAAGACGTGAAGGCCCAGGTGTCGATGACGACGATCGACACTAAAGACGTCTCGGGATTGGTCAGCCAGGAAGATCCCGGAAGGCCAATAATGTTGAGGAGATAGTTGAGTACCCCCGCACTCGGTTGCATCATCGTCTTCCACATCAGACCGGCCACAATCGGCGGGATAAGCAAGGGAAGCACGATGAAATTTCGTCCCAAGCGCCTCATCATGCTGGTCTTCTCCAACAGCAACGCAATTGCTAGCGCAAGGGGGATCTGGATGGAGAGTACTAAGACAACATAGAGAATCGTGGCACCGAGACCAACCAGAAAGGTGGAGTTGGTGAATAATGCCAGGTAATTGTCAAAACCGACGAAAGCTGAATTTTGGACGTAACTCTTTTCGTTCGTGAAACTGCGGGCGACGCCCTGCACAAAAGGCACCAAAATCCCAATAACTAGCAGTAAGGCTGGGAGAAGCATAAAAAGATGAACCCGTCTTTGCCGCCTAAACGAAGATGAGTGCTTGGTGCGTATTTCTGTCAAATTACTTACGCTTCTTTCGCGGCAAGACTTCGTAACAATTAGTGAACGTGGGGTGGCGCAGCGCCACCCCACGTTGGTGCACTGTTATCCCAAAATAGCTTCGATGTCGACTGCTGCCGATTCCAAATTGGCTTTGGTATTACCATCGAAATAGGTTTGCTGGATAGCTTCGGCCCAGCGGTCAAGAGCACGAGTTAGCTCCGGGTGGGGAGGGAAGCTGATGGCGGCAATTTTCGCTGTTTCACCAAGCACCTCGCGGTATTGACCCGGCTCTGAGCCCCAGGTGTTGACCAGATCGCTTAGCTCAGGGCTGTCCCACGCCGAAAGCCTAACCGGGTTCATGTTTCCCGAAAGGTGGGTTTCGAGAAGGACATCAGGGCTTGTAAGCCATTGAAGGAAGGTCCACGCGGCCCCCTTTTCTTCCGAAGCTGAGGCCATACTTAGTTGCCAAATCCAGGCACCTGCTGCACGCCCTTCTGGCCCCTCGGGGATCATTGCATATCCCACGTCGTCAGCGATTACTGACTCGTCAACATTTTCGTACGTTGGTGCGAAAAGGTCTGCTTCATTGAGCGCCATCGCAAAGCGGCCACTGGCCATTCCTTGAAGGACCTCGTACCAAGTGAAAGCGCTGGCGTCGTCGGGCGAACCGGCCTTGACAATGTCAATGAAAAGTTCCGTGGCTTCAACGGAAGCTTCTGACGCGATGGCCACATCGCCATTTTCGTCCAGAAGGCTCACGCCGTAGGCTTCCGCCATGCTCCCGAAGGTTAGGTAAGTGAGGTCCCAGTACTTGTCAAAACGAGTCACGATTGGGTAGTTGTTGCCCGAAAGTGAATCCGACAGCAGTTCTGTCGCAGCGAGTACCTCTTCGTAGGTGGTTGGAACCTCGACGCCAGCCGCTTCGAACATGCTCGGACGGTAAGTCAGGTTGTAGGACTCAAAATTCACAGGAAGCGCCCACAGGGGTCCTTCACCAAGGCCGGTGAGGAGTTCTTGATTCCATCTGCCTGCGTTCACAATACCCGGAGCAAAGTCTTCAAAGTCGTACCCTGGCATCGTAATTGCGTCGTTAGCAATATAGCCATCGAGCGGTTCAATCCATCCCGCAGCAGAGTATTGCCAGTTGTGAAGCGGATCGGTCATGAACAGGTCGTAGTTGCCAACGCCAGCTGAAAGATCGGCCTGCAGTTTGTCAAAACCTTGTGCCTCGTTCAGTACTTCTAAGTTGACGGTAATCCCTGTCTGTTCCTCGAACGCAGGAATAAGTGGAACCAGAGAATCAACAAACGGGTGCTCAATCAGCAGAATGTTGATGCTTTTGCCTTCGAAAGCGCGAGGATCATATGATTCTCCTAATCGAATATCGGATCCTTGACTGTCCGTTACCTGTCCGGGGCTTCCCCCAGTGCTGCAGGCCCCGATCATGAGCGTAAATGCCGCAAGAGCCGCGACAAGGTTGTATCTCGTTTTCATTTTTTCCTCCTTGATTTGATTGATGTTGTATGGATGGTGGAATTTCAAACAGCGAGCGTTCCTCTGGCCAGTAATGCAAGCCCCTTGGCAATAGGAGCAACCTCGAGTCCGTTGGCAGAAAGCACTTTGCGGTACTTCTCGTCAGGTACATTCTGGAAACCTGCGTAGGCGCCGGCAATCGCTCCTGCCATGCATGCAACCGTGTCGGTATCGTCGCCAATGTTTGCTGCAGCAACAACCGTCCACCATGGATCCCCGCCAGCAGCCACAAAGCAGCCAATCGCAGCGGGAACGGCCTCAGCGGCGTGCAACCCAGAACCCACAGAATCGGCGATCGCCGCGGTGGCCTCATCCAAGTTTTCACTGGTTATCGCTATGGACACCGCGGTGTTGATTCGAGCCAACACGCTTGCGCCCGCGGACTCGCGCCCCAACTGGGCGCCAATCAGAGAGCCTAGACGAGCGCCTTCGCGTGCTCCTCGAACAACGTCGATTATGGTGGCGTCATCTCGCAGTGCGGTTGCGATTGCAGCGGCAATCGCACCTGCCCCTGAAACGCCAACATTGGTAAAATGACTCGGTTGACAGGTGATGGCCGCGTCTCGGACTGCCCCCGCTAAATCGCCTGGGTGGACTAGGCCAGCGGGCGCAACACGCATGGCTCCTCCGTTACTTGTTCCCATCGTCGTTTCTTGGCCAACGGCTCCGATGGTTTCTGGGTCCGCGCCATTTCGGAGCGCTTCGATTGCCCTACGAGTACTCGGCCCTGCAAAGTGTGGGAAAAAGGCCGGGTTCTCTGCCCAAGTCAGCACCATATCTGCAACAGTGCGGGCAGTAATGATCCCGTTTCCATCGATAAATGCTTGAGCAAGCATCAGCATCTGGCTGGAATCGTCCGTTATCTGGCCGGCAGATCTTCCCTTTGCATAAGGAGAATCTGATGGAGGCTCATAAAAATCTTCAACTCGACCACCAAAAAGTTCTCTAATCTCGCGAATGCTTCGCTGTTCGGTTGGCGCGCCCAGGGCATCACCAATAATTGCGGTGGCAAGCGAGCCCAACACCTTGTCTTCAAGTTGAGTGAAGTGCACGTCAGAAAGGTCAGCAGTGGATGCTAGCAATGGGTTGTTCATCAGTATCCTTAATTTAGACGGGGGCGATTTTCATCGTCCGGTCCCGGTTACCAAAACAAATAGGTGTTTAGATGTACCTACAATAATCATAGTTGTAGGTACAAGTCAAGGAGTTCCTGTGTCCACTGCTCACCAAAAAATTGCAGACACTCTGCGTGGCTTGATTGACAGCGGAGCGCTTGAAGTGGGGGAGCGACTTCCTGGCGAAATGGAACTTACCCGTATTCACAAGGTCTCTCGTAACACAGTGAGGCATGCGTTGTCGCAACTCGAGGCGAGCAACTACATTTGGCGACAACGAGGGAAAGGCACATTTGTAGCGGCGCAGGGAGTGTCCCACGTTTTGGGCAACCTAAGGAGCATCACCAACATTCTGCTCGACCTGGGAAAAGTTCCGGGGATTACGAAGGTTTCGATTACTTTGGATAGTGAACCACCTCATGAGGCGGCTCAATTCTTGCCTGGTTCCCATCTATGGAACGTCGAACGAGTTCGAACATCAGATGGCTGGCCTTTTTGTCTAATGCAATCCTGGCTGCCGGATGCAGTTGCGGCTGGGGTCAGCGTCGGCGAGTTGCAAGAAAAGCAGTCGCTTTATCGTGTCCTTGGTGCGAATCTTGATATACACCCGACCTCAGCCACCGAAATCATAAGAGCTGAGCCGGCCTCGGCTGATGACGCAAGAAAAATCGATGTTCCTGAAGGTACGTCGCTACTCACCACATACCGTTGGACCTCGGATCAGAACGGTAAACCCATTGAATATGTTCGCAGCGCATCCCCAGGAACCCGATATGAATACGTCATAAAGCTTGTGCAGTAACGTGATCTCGATGTTGGAGGCCTCCCCGGGGCGCTGAGCGCGTTCGCCCTAATGTTTCGCAGAAACCTTTTTTCCTCTCCGGGAGAGGCTGCATCTATTTACCGGACAGGAAGCCGCCGATTTTCGAACGCCAGCGAGTGTGGGTAGGTGTCGTACGTCTAACTAGGGGCACCGGGTTGCGACTTTAGGCCCTGTCAGTTTGACAAAATGGCGAGTGAGAGAATGTTGACCCCCAGCGGCTCGTCGTGTCCGCACGGTTCTTGCACTGTCCGTCGCCTTTCCTACCAGGCAGTTGAGCCCGCTGCAATCCCTGAGGGTTTGAGATCCCCTTCGTGATACCTGGAGCCCTTGCTCGCTGGTGTTGACGTTGCATATCGACCGTAATGTACGGCGAACTTAGTCAAGGGAGACACAATATGGACAGTAATTCAGAGCACAAGATTCATGTAGCGGTGGGCGCTGGCGAGGTAGGGAGTTCTCTCGCCTCGCAGTTAGCAGAATCTGGGGAGCACGTCGTTGTTGTCACGAGAAGCGGCAAAGGCCAAGTTCACGCGAATATAGAAAAAGTGTCGGTCGACGCTTCTGATTACGAAACTCTTGTCGCCACTGTTCTTCATGCCTCCGTGGTCTATAACGCGGTCAACCCGCCTTATGAAAAATGGGCGACAGATTGGCCACCGATTGCCAATTCACTTTTGCGCTATGCGGAAGCAACAGGAGCCGTTCTTGTTACATGTTCGAACTTGTATGGATATGGCAAGGGAAACGAAACCATAACCGAAACTCTTTCCCTAGCTGCGACGGGCAAGAAAGGAAAGGTGCGCGCGCAGATGTGGCACGACGCCAAGAAATTAAGCGACGCTGGGCGTATTCGCGCCACCGAGGTGCGGGCGTCAGATTTCATCTGCAAGGGAATGGGTAGTCGATTTGGCGATCGGGTAATTCCCAATGTTCTCAAAGGCGAGAAAGTTCAATTGCTGGGAGGACTCGATGTCCTGCATTCCTGGTCCTACCCGCCCGATGTTGCTCGTCTCATGATTGTTATTTGAAAAGATGAGAGAGCTTGGGGACATGCGTGGCATGTTCCGAGTAATGAACCCCGAACTCAACGACAAGTGGTGGAGGACATCACACATGCCGTTGAAGGATCTGAAATACAAGTTCAGACAATTCCCTCCGCGCTGGTCGCTTTCCTCGGGTTGTTCAACGGCTTGCTGCGTGAAGTAAGCGAGACCGCTTATCAATTCGATCAAACATTTATCATGAACGATTCAGCGGCTCGGGAGGCTTTTGGTTTCGAGCCAACGCCTTGGAACGACGTGATCAAAGATTTGGTCACGGCATATAAGTAGGCGTAGTAGCCCCCTAGTGTGGCGGCGATATCCGACTATTCGGTCACCTCACCGCTGAAATGGTGTGCTGGTCCGAGAGTCGCAAAGAAACTTCACAAGCATCTCACAAGCAACGAATCACCAACCCCGAGAGCCACAAGGGAAGTGACGGGTCACGTTCCGCTGAATGGTGGAACTTCACTATGTTTATCTGGTTTCGGCTGACACTGGCCACTCACTTCCCCTGCCCTAAAGCGTTCACCAGAGGCGGGCATTACTTATGAGTTTCGTCGGGCCATTGCCTAAATGTCACGTTTCCGGTAATCTTTCGTGACATGAGCGTCGTATCTCCAGCCACCATAATCCGGAGCGCCCCGGCACGATCGTTCGTGCACGTTAACCGGCTGCCCGGGACTGCGACCGCTGCACGTCAAGCAGCATCCAGGGCCGCGAAGAGTGGGGAGCTCGTGCCTGTTCGTCGCGGCCTCTACTACCGTGGCGCGAAGACTCGGTACGGGATGACGCGGCCCCGTGTCGAGGAAATCATCCGGGAGGTCCTCGGGGAGGCGGGGAACGGGCCGGCTGGATACTCTGCTGCGCGTGAATGGGGCGTGACCACGCAGGTTCCCCCTTCGTTCCACATTGCGGCGCTGTGGACGACTGCCCCAATCGAGGGTGTTACGCAGTACACGCGCCGCAATCGGGAACGTGCCAGCCTCAATGCGAAGGAGATCGCGCTCCTTGAGCTGA